>ENA-OQKY01000028-OQKY01000028.1-human-gut-metagenome-genome-assembly--contig:-NODE-28-length-199552-cov-31.871541_pt1 | contig 199552 bp, 167 predicted proteins | sample MGYA00242652_ERZ504805 | MGnify/ENA primary metagenome ERZ504805 (study PRJEB26092, sample SAMD00036400) | human gut metagenome | host: Homo sapiens | study: EMG produced TPA metagenomics assembly...
TCTTCCAACAGGCAATGCGACTACAAAGAGATCAATACCGCAGAATTGCAAAAACAGAGCCGACAGTTGACCTCGGAAAAGATGAAACTCTATGATGATTACAAAGATGGTCGTATAGATCGTGATTTGTATAAGCAGAGAGCTGAAAAGATAAGTGTACAGCTGGAGAAAATCAAACGAAAAATAGAAGATGCGGAGAATAGCAAAAAGCTTCTTGAACAAAATGAACTTTCTGATAAAATAAAACTAAAAGATTTCTTGGGAATTCAGAAGTTCGATACAGAGAAGCTGCGTGAGATTATCAAGGTGATCCGTGTTCATAGTCAGGATGAAATTGAAATCGAATGGAATTTTGACGATATTTTTTCAGAACAGAGATAACTTGAGCAGGACAAGAATGACTTATCAGAAGATAATAAAGGTGCTGGGACTACCTGATGGGAGCGTCAGATAGTCTTCGGCAGAAAAAAATAAAATTTTTTTTGTCCTATACTTGACACATCCACATGTATGCAGGCATACATATTGTTCCAATATGGCGAAAGCTGGAATGAATCCGAAAGCACTCCAATATTTAATGGGACATTCTGATATAGGGGTTACGTTAAATGTATATACGCATCTGGGATTAATTGATGCAAAAGAAGAGATGAATAGGATTGCAAAACTGGCATAGTATGATAAAATAATAGAAAAAAGAATTAAGAATAATCTGATTATAAGGTTCTTAGAAAGCCTGTTTTCCAGGCTGATTATTACTAAGAAGTTACTAAATTTGGATAAGAAAATATACGAATTTATGCTGTGATATACAGGAAAATGACAGGATTGAAGATTATCGGAAAATGCCTGCAAACAGCGTAAATACAGCATTTCAAGGAGTTTTAAGCAATGATAAGTGTGTTATTTGTCTGCCACGGCAGGATTTACCGGGCATGATGAAAAGTCTCAAATCGTCTTATAAGACCTGAAAATAAGCGTTTTTTGTGTTTCGCTCTCAATTTTACCAAAGATTTACCAATATTTCTGGAGAGTCAGACTTGCGAAAATAGGATACCAAAATGAGGAGAAAATCAAAATGAGCGATTTATTAACTTGTGAATTTAATATCGATACTGCCTGTGTGGAGCTTTGCTTCGCTGATGGCAGCATGATTTCTATAGACTGCACCGCCGTTGAGAACGAGGTCGCAGACAATATGTACCAGAGGTCAGAGCTTGACTATCTGATATACAATGACCCGGTAGCCTATGCGAATTTAATTCTCAATGGTGACCCGGAAACATACTTGAAAACCGTTACGGAATACAACCCTTTGGACTGATTACCAGAGATAAAGCAAGCCGTCTGTGCGGGCATGAGAAATGCTTGTACAGACGGCTTTTTAGGTGAGTATCTGTTTTCAAATGATAATTTTTATTGCTTGACCGATTCGGTTATTGGTGCTATACTCTAAATAACCGAATCGGTTATTATGTAAAAAGGAGAAAATGAATTGGACAAATTTTTGGCCCTGACCGAAGAAAAGAGAACGGCTATTCTCAATGCGGCGCTCCAGTGTTTCGGCAAGTTTGGTTATGAAAAAGCCTCAATCAATGATATTGCGGTAGCCGCACACATTTCCAAAGCGTCTGTGTTTCAGTATTTCGGCAGTAAAAAGCAGCTCTACATTTACCTACTGGAATACTGCAAGAAAATCATAGAGGGAATATTTGACAAGGAAGCCCTCAATTCCCAAACAGATTTGTTCGACAGAATCCTGGCATCCAGCCGCATGGAAATGGAGAGCTTCCAAAACCATCCCTTTATTTTGCAGTTTATTACCAGCGTCTGGGAGGAAACCTCTCCGGAAGTAGCCGATGCGCTGGTGATTCTGACCGAGGAAGTCTGCAAATTCAGAAACGATATGGTTCTTCGGGAAGATGATGCGCTGAAGTTCAAAAACCCGGAGGATGCCCAGCCGGTCTTTCAAATGCTGCTTCTGATGGCCGAGGGCTATGCGGCCCGGTACCGTGGGGCGGCGGCCTTCGATTTTCAGGCTGTCATGGAGGATTTTGAGGAGAACATCGCAATTCTGCGGAAAAATTTTTATAAGGAGGAGTATCAAAAATGAGTGAGCAAGCAATCGTCTTAAACCAGCTGACCAAGCACTATGGAACCCATCGGGGGATCAACGACCTCAGTTTCTCGGTGAATGAGGGCGAGTTTTTCGGCTTCATTGGCCCCAACGGTGCAGGAAAATCCACCACCATCCGCACGCTGATGGGCCTGATCCATCCCAGCGGCGGCAACGCCTCTATTTTCGGCCTGGACTGTCAGACCAAGGCCAGTGTCATTGCCAGAGATGTGGGCTACCTTCCCAGCGAGAACAGCTATTATGAAAACATGAAGGTGCGGGACCTGCTGCAATACACCGCTGACCTGTACGGCATGGACTGCGAAACGAAAATGTATGAGCTTTCTGAGCGCCTCAATCTGGATCTGACCCGGAAAATCGCAGACCTGTCTCTGGGTAACAAGAAAAAGGTGGGGATTGTGTCTGCCATCATGACCTCGCCCAAGCTGCTGATTATGGACGAGCCCACCAGCGGCTTAGACCCGCTGATCCAGCAGGCCTTCTACGATATTCTGAAGGAGGAGAACAGCCGGGGAACCACCATTTTCTTCTCATCCCATGTCCTCAGCGAAGTACAGAAGCTGTGTGACCGGGTGGCAATCTTAAAAGAAGGCAAGCTCGTGGGCATTCAGTCCATCAAAGAGCTTCGGGAAAGCGGCTATAAAAAGGTCAGCCTCACCGCCAAAACAACCATTCCCCGTGACTTCTGGGGCTTGCCCGGCATTGCCAACTACACCGAGAGTCCTGACAAGACCTCTGTTTCCTTTATGTATAACGGCAATATCACAGCGATCATCGACAAGCTTCACCTGCTGCATTTGGACGATGTGCTTTTGGAAGAGCCCTCTTTGGAGGAAATCTTCATGCACTACTATGCGTAAGGAGGTGTCAGGCATGGTCATTTTGAAATATGAACTGAAAAGGCATCGAACCTATATCCTGGGCTGGGCTATCGCCTTGGCACTGTGTATTTTTTTGATGACGCCGACTTATTACAGCTTTCTGGATGCTGCCTCCGTGGAACTCTTTGAAACCATGGGCACCACGGACTTTTACAGGAGTGTCGGCGTATCGATGGAATACCTAACCTCTCCGCTGGGCATTTATGGGTTCCTGACCAGCTTTTTCATGATTGCCTCCGGCATTTTTGGGATGCACTTCGGCATTTCCATTCACACCAGAGAATGTACGGAAGGAACCTCGGAATATCTGTTTACAAAGCCCTTTCCCCGGAAAGCAATTTATTGGGCAAAGGCATTGACCGTGTTTGTCGGCGTGGTGATCGTGGGTGCGGGGTACCTGCTGGCTTCCCTTTTCGCCATGGCAATATTCCGTTCCGGAACTCCTTGGGGAGAGTTTTTCCTGATTGCCCTGTCCCTGACCCTTGTTACGCTGTTCTTCGCTGCAATGGGCCTGATGGTGGGAATTTTGTTTTCCCGCAACCGCAGTCCGCTGCTGACCGCCGGATTAGTCGTATTTGTGGAGTATTGCATTACCAGCTTCTCCAACATCGTCAGTAACCGAGCTATCAGCTTTCTGTCTCCCTACTCTTTCTTCGGAGCCGCTGATATCTCCAAAAACGGCTTCTATGACCTCCGGTATCTTGGATGGTGTGTGCTGCTGTTTGCCCTGTTTTTGGTGCTTTCTTACGGTGTCTTTCTGAAAAAAGACATTCAGTTCCGCAGCTAAGGAGGTGTGAACATGAAAATATTGATTAAAAATGAGTTTCGTCAAACCAGAAAACTTTTGTTGATCTGGCTGGGAATCATGCTGCTTCTGTGCGGTTTCTGCTATTTTGAACTTCTGTCTCTACAGGATAGTCTGGATGAAATGGCAGCGATGGTCGGCCAATTTCCGAGACTGATCATGATTATGTTTGGAGTCAAAGGCGACTTGACGACATCCACCGGCTGGTATGTGTGCATCTATTTCTGGGAGGGGCTACTGGCGTTTCCCTATGCCATGTCTTTGGGGCTGTCCTGTGTGGCTAAGGAAAAGAAATTCGGAACATCGGAATACCTGTTCACAAAGCCAGTGAAGCGGAAAACCATTGTTCTGGCGAAGGTGATCGTTTCAGCAGTGAACCTGCTGGTGTTCGCCCTGTTCAGTGGCGTGTGCAATTATTTCACAATTGTTCTTCCTTTGGGCGGTCTGGATCAGCCGGGAGCGGTGCTTTCCACAACGATGGGAATGTTCTTTACCCAGATCCTCTTTTTTGCCCCGGGGCTGTTGTTTGCCAGCGTGCTCCTGTCCTATAGGGCTGCGGTGCGGACAGGAACAATTTTCATGCTGGCTGCCTATGCGTTGGCCTTTACTGCCGAGTACACAGGTAATCATTTTCTGGACTATCTGACCCCATTGCGTTATTTTGATGTGTACGAGGTAGCACTGCACGGTTTCCACCTTCCCTATATCTTCTTAACAATCGTTGTGGCAGGCATTTGTGTCGCAGCTGCCCTGAAGCAATGGAAACGGCGGGAATTGTGATTTTACATGAATCGTGTATCTTGAAAAAGGCAGCTAACGATATATGGAGGAAATATTTATGTTACGACCAAAAGAAGTAGTATGTAAATGGGTAGATGCGTTCAATAATCACGATGTAGAAGCAATCGTGAGCTTGTACCATGATAACGCAACCAACCATCAAGTGACAAATGATCCCGTGATTGGGATAGATGCAATCCGAGAAATGTTTACAACAGAATTTGCCACTGCCGATATGACTGCCATTGTAGAGAACATCTTTGAAGATGGACAGTGGGCGATTTTAGAATGGAAGGATCCTCTGGGACTGCGGGGATGCGGCTTCTTCCATGTTGTAAATGGTAAAATTCTGTTCCAGAGAGGATATTGGGATAAGCTGTCCTTTTTGAAGCAGCATAATTTACCTATTGAATCGTTGTGAAAAAGTGAACAAAGCACGAAGTTGAAGGGATCAGTAAAATGGAGCGAGGAAGAATTATCGTAATTACAGGCCCTCCGGGAACTGGAAAATCGACAGTATCAGCTATTGTTGCGAAGGAATCCTGTATGGAAAAATCAGTGCATATGCATACCGATGATTTTTACCATTACCTGAGCAAAGGGGCAATATTGCCGCATTTGCCGGAATCCAATGAGCAAAACCTGATTGTGATCGAGGCCTTTTTAGAAGCCGCAAAGCGTTATGCCCGTGGTGGATATGATGTAATCGTGGATGGAATTATCGGCCCGTGGTTTTTGCAGCCTTGGTTAAATATCGTTCACGAAGGCTATGAAGTACATTATATCATTTTGAGAGCAAGCAAGGAGGAAACCCTGAACCGGGCGACTGGACGTTTGAAATTGGATAGCGAAACAAATACTGAATTGGTAGAAGTGATGTGGGAGCAATTCCATCATCTTGGAGTATATGAGCGGAATGCTATAGACACAACAAATGATTCGATTCAGGATACAGTTTCCGCAATAAACGAGAAAATTTCAAATAAAACAGCGTTGTTATTGTAACGGAATACCACCAGCGAAAAACCGCTGCTACATGGAATTAAAACCATGCGGCAGCGGCTTTTTTATTTCCGGGCTTTATTCTTATGACTTGGGAAACTCTTTAACAACTTAGATTTCTTAAATATTCTCTTCATGGTGTCATGCTCGTCATCAAGAAGCTTATCGTAGTCAATTTGCAGTTCTTCGCAGAAGTAACGCCAAAATTCTTCAATCGGATTACTCTTGTATTTCATGGACTGCAAAAGCCGCTGCATCTTTTTGTCGTTGGATGCGGGGCGTTCAATGGGAGCGGATTCCGTGGCATTTTGGTTTTTCTCACGGATGCTGCGAATGACCCGATCCAGATCGCCGTGGATGTTATGGAAGAAGTATTCCTCTTCGTCGATGCGGGCAGCGTCCAGAACCTGAACATACAGGTCGTTGCTCTCTGGGTTATGTTGTTGCACAATTTGGAGCCGAACCGCATTCAGCCAGTCGTTCATATTCTTAATCTGCATGGTGGCGATGCCGTCCACATAGATTTCGGTGTCAGTCATCAGCTTTAGAAAATCCGGGTGCTTTATCATCTCGCAGAGCAGACGGTTGTTGAGTCTGCCGCTTTTTAGAATATCCAAGGTTTCATCGTCCAGATGAAGCTCCGCAATTTCGTGATTCTGAACTTCACGGGATTCGGTGAGACCCAGCAGCCAATCGGTAGAAACATGGTAGTATTCGGCAAGGATCACCAGATTCGTATGACTGATGTCTTTGTAATCATCGCTTTCATAGCTGCCCAGAGTGGATGAAGCGATTCCGGTTTCATCTGCAAGCTGTTTTAGCGTGAATCCTTTTTCCACAACTCGCAAATCTTTTAGTTTTTCTTGTATTGATAAGCCTTTTTTCATGGCAAAATCTCCTTCCTGCGGCTGCATTTCTGCCGCTGTTTTCATTATATCATGCCTTGTCCACAATCGTGGAAATTTTTGCTTTTTAGCAGAAAATCCTACTTTGCGGATATCCGGCACGGGGGTCAAAAATGTTCCATAATGTAGTCAGTTCATCGATGGATTATTCCAATCGAATGACCGTCCTGATGGGATATGCTTCCCGGTGAAGCAGCGCAGTGACTATCGGCAGGAACATGGAGGAACCCTGACCGATACGAGCGTGCCAACGGAAGCAAAACGCCGCAGAGAAACTGGGGCAGGAACGACATCAGGGTACAGCGGCGAACTGACACAAATAATGATACCGAAACACGACAATCTGACAGGGGGATAGTCTACCCTGTCAGCAATCCTTCGGGGATTTTTGCACCGCTCCAAGGCGGTGTTTTGGTTAAAAATCGCCCCGAAACCATACACAAAATCGGGAGGATACCATTGTGCCGAGAATGAGCCAAAAGAGGAAACTGGAACTGTCCTTTTTCCTGAATGATCGGGGGCGTGTCAGCTACAACAATCTGTGTCGGAAGTGCCAGCATGAATGCAGGCAGAGTTTCCGGGCAGTTGTGGTTGACTGCCCTCGTTATTTATCCAAACGAGCGAAGAAAAAGGAGAACCCAACCAAATGAATTTTGAATTTATGACGATAGACACACCGCTGCCGCCCTGTATGCCCTTTCCCAGAGCGTTGCTGGGATTCCCGGTCAGCAGCACAGCCAAGGTCATGTACTGCCGGATGCTGGATGCTATGCTTTCAGATGGACAGGAGGACGAGAATGGGATTCTGTTTGTCTGCTTCCCGGTGGCTGCGATTGCAGCCGCATTGTCCAGAAGCACAATGACGGTGAAGCGTTCTTTGAACGAATTGGAAACCGCCGGATTGATTATGCGGGTGCGACGAAGCATTGGAGAGCCGAACAGAATCTATGTGCTGATACCGGGAGAAGACGATGAAGTTCCCTCCTGAGTTCGCTTGAAAACCCTCAACACTGTTGAGAGAAAATCGAATGTGACTGCTAAGGTCAGATGAGAAGCCGCTGTCAGTTTTTGCGTGAATGCAAAATCCGGCAGCGGCTATTTTTTCGGAAGTCCCTTGGGGGGTTGCGAAAAAGCCGAAGAAGCTGAAAGGAGCCATAGAGGAAAGGGCGAGGTTCAGCTTCTTCGGGCAGGAGTACAGAGGGCGCAGCCCTTTGTGCATGGGTACAGGGTCGCACAAGGTCCAGGGGACCTTGGTATTGCGTGGACCGAAGCGGAGCGTAGATGCAATACCCCTGTGCAGGTCAAGGGCGGCAGCCTTGCCCAGTTAAGTGGCGTTGCGCCGCTTAGTACTGGGTATTACTTGGCGCAGAAATGCAGCAAGGAAGCAGCTTCGCTGCCCCTCCCCCTGCGGGGAAAATCTTTAAGAAACGGAGGAACCAAGTTTGAAACTGACAAAACACAACGGTCGTGCCGGAAAGAATGGCGTTTACAATCCCAAGCACAATGACCGTAATTTCGATGTGAGCAACAGCGAACACATTGACGAGCAGCGAGCCGAACACAACATCTACTGGGACTGCTACAACGGTTATCGGCAGCTGGCAGAAAAGAACAGTGACGAGATTGAGCTGGCTTCAACCTTTGAAGAAGTCGAGCAGATTTATTATCACACCCATTATTCCGATTACACGGATGGACAGAATGCCCGTAATGAAAAGAACCGACACACGGAGCGCAACCGCACTACAGATGAAATCCTGAAAAATAAAAAGACCTGCCCGGAGGAAAGTTTGCTCCAAATCGGAAAGATGGAGGAACACGCTTCTGCGGAAACCCTCTTTCTGGTGGCTACGGAATTTTTTGCGGAGCTGGAAAGACGCTTCGGCTCCCATGTCCACATTTTGGACTGGGCATTGCACATTGATGAAAGCACGCCTCACATCCATGAACGCCATGTCTTTGACTGTGAAAATCAGTACGGGGAGCTTTGTCCCCAGCAGGAGAAAGCTTTGGAAGCCCTTGGCTTTGAACTGCCGGAGCCGGACAAGAAGCTGGGTCGCCACAACAACAGAAAAATGGTCTATGATGCCGCCTGCCGGGCTTTGCTGTTCGATATTTGCAGGAAGCACGGATTGCAGCTGGAGGAGGAGCCGGAGTACGGCGGTCGCAAGTATCTGGAAAAGCAGGACTTCATTCTTGCCAAGCAGAAGGAGCAGCTGGTGGCTCAGTCTCAGACGATTCAGGAGCAGGAAGCCGTCATTCAGGAAAAGGAAGAAAAGCTGGACGAGCTGACCTTGAAGCTGGATGATGTGGAAGCTCTGATTGATGATGTTTCCGAGATTGCCTATGATAAGGCGGTGGAGGTTGTGACCGATACCGTCAGGGTGGAAACACACAAGCAGGACATTCAGCTGGTGGAGGAAACAAAGTCCTGGCTGCTGTCCCCAGAGCGCAAGGCTCCCAAAAAGGAGCGGGAGTACGCTGCCGCCCGACTGGACAATGTGGTTTCCAAAATCACCAAAGCCATGCAGACAGCTCTTAGTGTAATGAAGGCTGCGCTGACGAAGCCGGAGGTCAGGAAAGCAAACACCCAGCAAATCAAGGAAAAAGCCAGAACTTCCATTTATGAAATGCTGAACCGCAACAAGGCGATTGTGGCGGCTGAGGATGCCGCACGGAAAAAGGAAACTCACAAAAAACAGAATATGGAACGCTAACAGGCACTTGCCATTTTCGTATTGAGAATGTCAGGTGCCTTTCCTATTTTCAGGAGGAAATGATTTGAATGTATTTGAAACAGTCAAGCAGTCTGTGACCACCCGGCAGGCTGCGGAACACTACGGAATCCGGGTAGGCAGAAACGGAATGGCTTGCTGCCCGTTCCACAACGACAAGACCCCCAGCATGAAGCTGGACAGGCGTTACCACTGCTTCGGCTGTGGGGCAGATGGGGATGTGATTGACTTCACAGCGGCTCTTTATGGGCTGGGAAAGAAGGAAGCTGCTGTACAATTGGTAAGTGATTTTGGACTGTCCTACGAGGACAGGAAGCCCCCGGACAAGAGAAGGAAGCCCAAAGGAAAATCCCCGGAGATACAATTCAGGGAAGCGCAAGCCCGCTGCTTCCGTGTTCTTGCTGACTATCTTCATCTGCTGGAACGGTGGAAGGTAAAGTATGCACCAAATCAGCCGGATGGGGAATGGCATCCCCGGTTTGTGGAAGCCTTACAGAAAATCAGCTATGTGGAATATCTGCTGGACACGCTGCTGTCCGGCGATACGGAGGAACGGGCGCAGATCATTACAGAATACGGAAAGGATGTGATAGAGCTTGAAAAACGATTATCAGAACTTGCCGCCCCAGATGCAGCAAGCCGTGAAAAATACAGTAAACGCCATGCAGCCGCCCCGGAGCATTGAAGAAGTGAAAGCTGAATTGGAAAGCACGGAGAAGGGCGGTGTCCGGCAGAGCATCCGCAACTGTCTGACAGTGTTTCAGCGTGACCCGGTGCTTGCCGGGGCGATTGCTTATAACAGCCTGACTGACCGCAAGGACATCATTAAGCCCATCGGCTATCACAGAACAGGTACAGCCCTGACAGATACGGATATGAAATATCTGCTTCTTTATCTGGAAGAAAATTATGGGCTGACCAGTGAGAAAAAGATTGAAAACGCCATCGGGATTGTGGCGAACGAGAACAAGTACCATCCCATCCGGGACTGCCTAAACAATCTTGAATGGGATGGGACAGAACGCATCCGATATGCCCTGCACCACTTCCTTGGAGCTGAGGTCAGCGAGTATAGCTATGAAGCCCTGAAACTGTTTATGTTGGGGGCGATTACGAGGGCTTTTAAGCCCGGCAGCAAGTTTGAAATCATGCTTTGTCTGGTAGGCGGTCAGGGAGCGGGAAAGTCCACATTCTTCCGGCTGCTGGCTCTCAGGGATGAGTGGTTTTCGGATGATCTGCGAAAACTGGACGATGACAATGTATACCGCAAACTGCAAGGACACTGGATTATTGAAATGTCCGAGATGATGGCAACCGCCAACGCCAAGAGCATTGAGGAAATCAAGTCCTTCCTGAGCCGCCAGAAGGAGGTTTACAAAATCCCCTACGAAACACACCCGGCAGACAGACCGAGACAGTGTGTATTTGGCGGCACATCCAATGCGCTGGACTTCCTGCCCCTTGACCGTTCCGGCAATCGCCGCTTTATTCCGGTCATGGTGTACCCGGAGCGGTCGGAGGTTCACATTTTGGAGGACGAAGCTGCTTCCAGAGCCTACATCCGGCAGATGTGGGCAGAAGCCATGGAAATTTACCGCAGCGGAAACTTCAAGCTGAAATTCAGCCCGGAAATGGCAAAGTACCTGAAAGAGCATCAGCGGGACTTCATGCCGGAGGACACGAAAGCCGGACAGATTCAGGCCTATCTGGACAAGTACACCGGGGACACGGTCTGCTCCAAGCAGCTCTATAAGGAAGCCCTGAACCACACTTTTGACGAGCCGAAACAATGGGAAATCCGGGAGGTCAATGAGATTATGAACCAGTGCATTACTGGCTGGCGTTATTTCTCCAATCCGAGGATGTTCGTAGGATTCGGCAGACAAAAGGGCTGGGAGCGTGAAAAGACAGCAACGGACAATGGCAACCCGTCCGACAAAATCCCTGACGGGTTTGTGGAGATAACGGAGCAGATTGAGCTACCATTCTGAAAATGACAGCCCGTTGCCTTCTTTGTTGCAATCCCGTTGCCGACCCGGTTGCCGGGAAAAGCCTTGATATCCAACGCTTTTTTCCTTCTGACAACCAAAACAACAGAAAAATAAAAGAAAAGTAAATAGATAACCAAAAGCCAGATGGAGAATGTATTTGAGGTCTTTTGAAGTCCGTTGCCGGACTTCGTTGCTGACCGTTCTCTGCCTGGCACATTTCATTTATGGAGGATAAATGCCTATGACGAAAAATATGGAGATTCCTGTTTGGCGCAGATATACGCTGACCATTGAAGAAGCTGCGGGATTCTATCACATCGGAGAAGGAAAGCTGCGGATGCTTATTGACGGGCATCCCAACGAGGATTTCTATGTGATGAACGGAAATCGTGCCCTCATTAAGCGTGAGAAATTCGAGCGGTATCTGGATCAGGCAACGGCAGTATAAAAAAGTGCTTGGCAGAATTGCCGATTTCCTATGATAGACCTATACGGAGAGCCAAACTTGTGCTATTATAACGGTGCAAGTCTGGCTCTCCTTTTACAGTAAAGGAGAGATTTCAATGAGTGAAAAAAGACGAGACAACCGTAATCGAATTTTGCATGAAGGCGAGTACCAGCGTGCAGACGGGAGGTATCGGTTCCGTTACATTGACGAAGACGGAAAAGAGAAAAATGTATACAGTTGGCGTTTGGACAAAAACGACCCAATGCCCAAAGGCAAGAAACGGGAGCTTTCGCTGCGGGAGAAAGAAAAGCAGATTGAAGCGGATTTGTTTGACCACATTGTAACCAATGGCGGCAATTACACGGTGCTGGAACTGGTGGAAAAGTATGTGTCCCTGAAAACGGGTGTCCGGCACAATACCGTTGCCGGGTACAAGACGGTAATCAATGTCCTGAAAAAAGAAGCGTTTGGGAAACAGCGCATTGACAAGGTGCGCTTATCGGATGCAAAAGCGTGGCTCATCAAGCTTCAACAGGTGGATGGCAGGGGCTACAGTTCCATTCATTCCATCCGGGGCGTTCTCAGACCGGCTTTTCAGATGGCGGTGGACGATGACCTGATTCGCAAAAATCCCTTTGGATTTGAGCTGGCATCGGTGATTGTCAACGATTCCGTAACCAGAGAAGCCATCACCCGGAAGCAGGAACGGGAGCTGCTGAAATTCATCAAGGAAGATGCACATTTCAGCAGATACTACGATGCAATCTATATTCTTTTTCATACCGGGCTTCGTATTTCCGAGTTCTGCGGACTGACGGTTTCTGAGATTGAGTTTGACGAAATGCGTATCAAGGTAGACCATCAGTTGCAGCGCACCTCCCAGATGAAATATGTGATTGAGGAGCCTAAGACAGAGAGCGGTACCCGCTATGTGCCGATGACCGAAGAAGTGGCAGCCTGTTTCCGCAGAATCATTGCCAGTCGTGAAGCACCGAAGGTCGAGCCAATGGTGGATGGGTATATCCGCTTCCTGTGTCTGGATAAAAACGATATGCCAAAGGTCGCCCTGCACTGGGAGAAGTATCTGGAACACATCGTAGAGAAGTACAACAAGATTTATCGCATCCAGATGCCGAAAGTAACCCCTCATGTATGCCGACACACATTTTGCTCCAACATGGCAAAATCCGGAATGAACCCGAAGACATTGCAGTATATCATGGGTCACTCAGACATCAGCGTAACCCTGAATGTCTACACCCATGTAAACTTCGATGATGCAAAAGCAGAAGTGCTTCGGGTAGCGAATGGCTAAAAAGGTCCGTTGGTAAAGCCGTTTCCTTTACCAATGTATTTACCAATATTGCAGGGAAAAGCATGAGAAGATATGGTACGATTTGAGAAGATACCCCGGAAACAGCCAGGGTATCAAAACCCGAAAAACCCTGTGATACCAAGCATTTGAGAAGAAATACAAGACTTATATGGAGTTATAAAAAGATGATAAAAGTACTATTTATATGCCACGGCAATATTTGTCGCTCCCCAATGGCCGAGTTTATATTTAAAGATATGGTCTCAAAGCAAGGTCTTTCAGACCAGTTTTACATCGCATCTGCAGCAACCAGCACCGAGGAAATCTGGAATGGAATCGGGAATCCGGTTTATCCTCCGGCGAGAGAGGAGCTTGCGAAGCATGGAATCAGCTGCAAGGGAAAGCGTGCAGTGCAGCTGACGAAGGCAGACTATGACAAATATGATTATATTCTTGGCATGGATCACTGGAATCTGAAAAATATGCTGAGAATACTGAAATCAGATCCACAGGGAAAGGTGAAGCTTCTTCTGGATTACAGCAAGAATCCGAGAGATATTGCAGACCCGTGGTATACAGGAGGGTTTAATGTCACATATTCAGATGTGGTGGAGGGATGTGAAGCCTTTCTGGAATATCTGAAAGATATAAAAAAACTGTAATAAGTTTTGTCGATGGAATTTTCTTTACAAATGGCTGGGACTATTCTATACTATGTCTACAGCGACTCTTAAGGGGGCTTTCGCTCCCTTATATTCTTTTACCCGTGAGGGGAATCAACATTCAAATCAGGGCGTCCTGCCCGCATTATTTTCAAAGTAAGAAAGGAAACTGAATATGCAGAAAGACTATGAAACATTCGTAGAGAAACTGGAGATTGGTATTTACGAGGCTACAGGAATTCCAAGAGAGAATATTTCTTTTGAGAAAGAAGGCGGGAGGTTTGCGCCCGTAGGAGACAGACTGCTGGTAAAGTTTGCAGAGCATGACGATGCGTGGGAGGTCTGTGGACTTTATACACAGGAATTGTTTAAATCCTATGAGAATGGCAGTTCTTTTGAAGAGATTATGTCGGAGATTACAGATGATCTGAATCGAATCAGGAAGGCTGACATTTATGAAAAAACCAGAGTGATCAAAGATTATGAAAAAACAAAGCCGCGTTTGTTTATCCGTCTGTTAAATGCAGATAAGTATGCGGCAGATCTGCAGGATGCAGTTTATAAGACTTTGGGCGATATCGCACTGGTCCTTTATATGAAGGTTACAGAATATGAAGGTTGTGTGACAAGTACAAAGATCCGCCTGGGAATGTTGGAACAGTGGGGAAAAGACTCTGATGAGGTGTTTAAGGAAGCTCTTCTTAATACTTATTTTATGAGCCCGCCGAGAATTTACAGATGGGAGCAGATGATCTTTAATCCGGAATATGAGGGCGAGAGTTTTATGAATCTGGGAGATAAATGCGAATTGAAAAAAGATGCCATGGGAAATTGTCTGAGTACTACGAAGAAGACAAATGGTGCAGTTGCAGTATTCCTACCGGGAGTGGCAGAACAACTGGCGTATATGCTGGATTCAGATTTTTATATGGTGTTTACCAGTGTACATGAGGTGATGATTCATAACGACAGATTTGTAGAACCCGAGGATCTGCAGTGTGTCCTGCAAGATACGATTAAAGAGGCTACACCAAAAGAAGATTACTTGACATCAAGAATTTATCAGTATAATCGGGAAACACATAAATTTATTTGCGTAACATCATTAGATGAAGAATGAATAACAGATAAAAATAACAGTAACAGTGATAAGCAGGCAGCGAATCGGGTGCGAATATTCGTTTGGTCGGATTCTGATTCGTAATTATGAAATGTATTGATGGATAAAGACAGTATAAAATAAATATGAGAGCACTCCGGGAAAGAGTACTCTCATATAAAAGAAATGTTTTATACAATATTTTATGTAATTATCCAAGCAGAGCGGAGTCATTACTGAACTCTTCTCCGCTGGCGCGTTCAAACTGATCCAGAAGATCTTTGACAGTCAACTTCTTCTTTTCTTCACCCTGAATGTCCAGGATGATCTTACCCTCCATCATCATGATCAGACGATTTCCGTGTGCGATGGCGTCTTTCATGTTGTGGGTGATCATCAGAGTTGTAAGGTGATCACGGTTTACGATCATATCTGTAATTTCCAGAACTTTGGCAGCAGTTTTAGGGTCAAGAGCTGCTGTATGCTCATCCAGAAGCAGAAGCTTTGGTTTCTGAAGTGTTGCCATAAGGAGGGTGAGGGCCTGTCTCTGACCGCCGGAGAGAAGACCTACTTTGGAGGTAAGTCTGTCTTCCAGACCAAGGCCGAGAACCTTTAACAGCTCTTTGTATTCTTCACGTTCTGCTTTTGTGATTCCCGGGCGGAGAAGGCGGGCTTTTCCGCGGCGCTTTGCGAGGGCGAGATTTTCTTCGATACCCATAGTACCTGCAGTACCCGTCATAGGATCCTGGAATACACGGCCGAGGTATGCAGCACGTTTATGTTCGGAAAGTTTGGTAACATCGATGTTATCGATAAGGATCTGACCTTCATCAACAGGCCAGGTTCCTGCAACAGCATTTAACATAGTAGATTTACCGGCACCGTTTCCACCGATAACAGTTACGAAATCACCTTCATTCAGTTTCAGGTTCAGTCCGTTCAGGGCACGTTTCTCATTAATGGTACCCGGATTAAAAGTTTTGTAGATATTTTTAAGTTCCAGCATGATTATTTACCTCCCCTTTTTACTGGTTTATTGAAGTATTTGCCTTTCCAGTATGGGAATGCGAGGAAGAGGGCAACCACGATGGCTGACAGCATTTTCAGAAGATCTGTGTCAATACCCATCCAGATAACAACCTGAAGTACCAGATAATACAGAATAGAACCAAGTATAACAGCTGTCAGGCGAAGCGCAAAGTTGCGGAAAATACGACCGAAGATTGCTTCACCGATAATGACTGCAGCCAGACCGATAACGATGGAACCACGTCCCATGTTGACATCTGCGAATCCCTGATACTGTGCAAGAAGTGCACTGGAAAGTCCTACCAGACCGTTGGAAACCATAAGTCCGAGAACTTTGTTCATATTTGTATTAATACCTTGGGCACGGGACATATTCGGGTTACATCCTGTTGCACGGAGAGAACATCCGAGCTCTGTTCCGAAGAACCAGTAAAGAATAGCGATAAGAACGATGCACATAACTGCTACAATAAAAATTGTGTTCTTGGAAAAGGATGTGTTTTTAATATGACGCAGGGAAACCAGCAGATTATATTTGTCAACATTGATCGCCTGGTTGGCTTTTCCCATAATCTTTAAGTTGACGGAATACAGGGATAACTGTGTCAGGATTCCGGCAAGGATTGCAGGGATTCCCATAAATGTATGGAAAATTCCTGTTACAAGACCGGCAAGCATTCCGGCGAGGGTAGCTGCCAGCATAGAAATCCAGACGTTATGTCCGGAGAGCATCATCATAATACACACTGCGCCGCCGGTACACATAGTACCGTCAACGGTAAGGTCCGCGATATCCAGAATACGGAATGTAAGATAAACTCCGATCGCCATGATTCCCCAGATCAGACCCTGTGCGACTGCACCGGGAAGCGCAGCTATTAATGTCATAATTTGCATTTGTAATTTCCTCCTGTTGAGACGCGAAAAGCGAGAGAGGCATAAACGCCTTTCCCGCTGATCGCATATAAGTTAAATTTTTTGAGAATTATTCAGCAGCTTCTTCAGTTGCATCATCTGCAGTTTCCTCAGCAGCTTCGTCTGCTGTGTCTGCATCATCAGATGCTTCTTCTGTATCCTCAGCAGCTTCTCCGATTGCTACATAATCATCCGGAACTGTGATGCCGAGTTCTTCACAGATATCTTTGTTGTATTCTTTTGTGAAGTTTGGTGCGTATTCAATTGGCATTGTGGAGATGTCTTCGCCGTCTTTTAAGATCTTAACAGCCATTTTACCGGTTGTAACACCAAGATCATAATAGCTGATGGAAAGTGTTGCAACACCGCATCCGCTGCAGATTCCCTCTTCACCTGCAATTACCGGAACTTTTGCTGGCATACAGATGTTATAGATAATAGATGTGTTTGATGCAACAGTATTATCAGTAGGAACATAAATAACATCACTTTCATCGGCAGCAGTTGTTGCAACAGAAGCCAGATCATTAGAATCAGAGAATGCGTAGTATTCACATGTGTATCCAAGTTTCTCCAGAGCGTCTTTTACTGTATCTACCTGATACTGAGAGTTTGCTTCTGCAGAGCAGTAGAGAAGTCCTACATTCTTTGCATCCGGGAAGAGTTCGTTAAGCATTGCAGCCTGCTCATCAAGTGGTGCAAGGTCTGCTGTTCCGGAAATATTTCCGCCTACAGTTCCGTCGAAATCATCAAGTCCAAGTGCAACACCGTATTCTGTAACAGAAGTTCCAAGAATCGGGATGTCGCTTGTTCCGGCTGCTGCAGCCTGAAGAGCCGGAGTTGCGTTTGCAAGGATCAGGTCAACATTGTTGGAAACAAAGCTGTTAACGATTGTTGAACAGGTGTTGGAATCACCCTGTGCGTTCTGCTCGTCAAAAGTAACAGCATCTTCACCAAGTTCTTTGGTAACTTCATCTTTGAAGCCCTGTGTTGCTGCGTCGAGAGCTTCGTGCTGTACGAGCTGACAGATACCGATTGTATATGTATCTCCGTCAGCAGCACTTGCTGTTACTGCACATGTTCCCATAGCCATGACTGCCGCAAGAGTAATTGCTAATGCTTTTCTTTTCATATTTATATATCCTCCTGATAAATAATTTTCTTATTAAAGTGTCTTTAATGGTTTAAAGTATAACGCTTTAATGCCTAAAAGTCAAGCGGATTGCACAATAATATTTTCCTTACATATATTATACAGAAGAAATGAATAAAGGCAGAGTGTCACTATGGCATATTCGATCATGCTGGATGCAGGCCACGGAGGTCAGGATCCGGGTGCTGTATATAAAGGAAGACAGGAAAAAGATGATAATCTTAAGCTCGCCCTTGCAGTGGGGGAGATTCTGAAGAACAACGGAATTGATGTTTCCTATACCAGAACTACAGATATTTATCAGACTCCTTTTGAAAAAGCACAGCTTGCGAATCAGGCAGGGGTGGACTATTTTATTTCTTTTCATCGAAACAGCAGTCCAAAAGATAATCAGTATAATGGAGCCGAAGTGCTTGTGTATGATAAAAGTGGGATTAAATATCAGATGGCTGAGAATATTCTGGGGGCTTTGGGAGAAGTGGGTTTCCGGGAGCTTGGGGTGAAAGAGAGGCCGGGGCTTGTGGTACTCAGGCGCACCAGAATGCCCGCTCTTTTGATAGAAACGGGATTTATTAATTCGGATGATGACAATAAATTGTTTGATGAGAAATTTGACGACATTGCACAGGGGATCGCGGATGCGATTCTGGGAACTTTAGATAAGGAGACAGTAGAAGAACCGCTTTATTACAGGGTCCAGACAGGTGTGTTCAGGAAGAGAGAGAATGCAGACCGTATGCTGTATGAGCTGCTGGAGAAAGGATATCCTTCTTTTATTTTACATGATGATGGATTTTATAAGGTTCAGACAGGGGCTTACCAGCAGATTGGAAATGCAGTGAATATGGAACAGAGGCTGAGGGATGATGGATACAGCACGATTATTGTAACGAAATAAGCAGGGATATGTTATAATTTAGGAAACAAAAGATTGGAGTTAACGAATAATGAACGATGCATATATGACATTTTTAGAGAACACGGAGGAATTTATCTTTGCAGAAAATATGCCGGAGAAGTCAGATATTATATTTGTACCCGGAAATGGTTATCCGCAGATGGCGGAGCAGGCGGCAACACTTTATAAAGCAGGAATGGCTGACTGGATACTGCCAAGCGGGAGATACAGTGTAGTAAGCGGAAAGTTTTCGGGTGTTTTGGAGAAAGCTGACATTTATAATAAGGAATATAAAACAGAGTGGGAATTTCTCAGGGATGTACTTGTGAAGAATGAAGTGCCGGAAGGAAAAATCCTGCGGGAAGATCATGCAACCTTTACTTACGAAAATGCAATTTATTCCAGACAGGTGACAGATCATGCAGGATTAGAGATCAGAAAAGCAATCCTGTGCTGCAAGTCTTATCATGCCAGAAGATGCCTTATGTATTATCAGCTTCTGTATCCGGAAACGGAATTTTATGTAGTACCAGTGAATGCAGATGGGATTACAAGAGAGAACTGGAGAGAGAATGAAGAGGGGATTAATGCCGTTACAGGAGAACTCTCCAGAATCGTGAAACAATTTTCACTGATGCTGGAGAGGTAATTTGATTTTTATTCTTTGGGTTCCGGCTCTTTTTCAGGAAGCCAGATGTGGACAAGTTCAATTCTGTTTTTGTCCAGACAGTCAACAACAAGGCGGATGCCGTTTTCCAGTGTAACTGACTGGCCTTCTTTTGGCAGACAGTCGAGCTGTTCAATGATGTATCCGCCTATAGAGTCATAATCTTCGGACTCCAGCTGGATATGAAGTTCATCGTTGATATCATCAAGTTTGGCAGAGCCCTGAACTGCATATTCTCTTCCTGGCTGGATTTCTTTAATATCTTCGACTTCATCTTCATCGTATTCGTCACGAATTTCGCCTACAATTTCTTCGAGTAGGTCCTCTAATGTGACCAGTCCGGCAGTGGCACCGTATTCATCAAGAACAATTGCCAGATTGACGGAGGCCTTACGCATTTCAATCATCAGATCCGCAGTGGCCTTATATTCATAAGTGAAATACGGATCACGAAGAATATTGCGGATTGAGAATGGTTTATCTTTCGGATAGATGAGGAGATCTTTCATATTGATAATACCGATTACATTATCAGTGTTGTCCTCATAGACCGGGAAACGGGTATGCATATCTTCGCTGAAAATACTCATGAGTTCGTCATAAGTAGAATTAATATCTACAAAAGTCATATCTATTCTTGGAATCATGACATCTTTTGCTGTGGAATCACCGAAATCAAATACATTGTAGATCATCTGTTTTTCTTCATTCTCAATGACGCCATCTTTTTCACCTACATTAACAAGCGTTCTCAGTTCATGTTCAGTCATGGCATTTGCTTTTGCGTTTGGATCAACGCGAAAAAGGATAAGCACACCTGCGGTGATTTTATTTACAATAAACACTACGGGAGTAAGGATAACCATAAGTCCGTAAATTACTCTGGCATAGGCAAGGGCAAGTTTCTCTGCATGGATTGTTGCCATGTTCTTGGGGGTGATCTCACCGAAGATCAGGATCAGCAGAGTCAGGATACCAGTTGCAATTCCAACATAGGCATTGCCCAGAACTTTAATAGTGAGTGTGGTCATAAGGGAAGAAACAGACATATTTACAATGTTGTTTCCTATTAAAACAGCACTGAGCATCTTCGGCGCGTCTGAAATTACTTTTTCCAGAATCACAGCGCGTTTATCTCCCTGTTCGGAAAGCGATTGTATTCGGATTTTGTTTACAGTTGTCATAGCGGTTTCGGCAGAAGAAAAAAATGATGAAAGAGCGATCAGTATCACTATTGCTGCTGCCTGAAAAACAATACCTGAGTCCAAAATGTTTCACTCCTTTTTAGTTATTAATAATATGCAGTGGAAGTTTTTGTATTTCCCTGAATTCTTATTGATGGATTCTTTCAAAAATGTTTAAGGAAAATATACATGATTTCCTGCAAAAAATCAAGAAAAAGCAGACATTCGGATTTAGTGATCGGATTGGAATCGGAAAAGTTAACTGTGAATCTAGGTTTGACACAGAATTTGTAAAAAATGTAAATGAGGGGTGTCGAAAAAGTAAAATTTGTGTTATAATTCATTCGGCTAAATAACAAAAAAACTATTACAAAATATTTACAAAAAGATAAAAGTTTGATAATATAGAGATATGCGATACTATCGTGTCACATAAAAAACAGAAAATATAAAGGCGAATGGAGATTCGCGAGTGAAAATATAAATTAGAATGATCTAATTGCAGAAAATAATACAACATAAAAGATAAATGTAAAATAGAGGTGCGAAATGTCTGATAATAGAAAAAATATAAATGGAAAATTAACAGGAAAGAAAGTGGGAATTCTCGCAGCTGCGGCTTTGACAGCAACAATGGTTGGAGGAAATGTACAGGTTGTGACACAGCCGGTTCGGGCAGCACAGACACAGGAAGAATCGAAATCAGTATTACCTGATAATATTACTATTGATCAGCCTGCAGAGCTTGCTGAGATTAGTCTTCCTGCTTCAGAATACGGAACTCTCGAGTGGGCGGACGGAAGCTATGTACCGACTCAGAGAGTACAGTCCTGTGAAGTGATCCTGACACCTGGAAAGGGACAGGACTTAAGCCATGTGGACGGCTGGGATCCGGAAGAGGGTGTTGTAGTTGGATATATTAATGTGATCGTAAATAATATTGACAACAGCAGTACAGACGAAACAGATCCTGAAATTACAGAGATTCCTGAAGAAACTCCGGATGCTACAGAGGCTCCGGCCGAAGATGACAAAAACAGTAAAGATGAAGCTGTTAGTAAAGATGAAAATGAAGACAGTAAAGATGTCACAGATGGTGATGATACCAAAGATGAGAAAGCTGATGATAAAAACAGTGATAAAGGCAATGTGAAAGATGATTCTAAGGATAAAGACGCAGATGCCGGGGATAAGAAATCAGATACAGCGGATACAGTCGGTGAATTAGAGCCGACAGATGACGCTGATCAGAGTACAGATACAGCTGACGATAACAATAATTCAGACAATATCTTTGATAATCCTGTAATTCCGGATCAGAGTGATAAACGTCCTACAGATGCAGATGACAGTCTGACAGATGACGAGAAAGAAGAACGTGCTGAGATCAATCATACTTGCGACGGTATTACAGTAAGCGGAATCAACCTTCCGTGGTATGTACAGTTCAGAGTATCCAGCGGAGACAGTTATCAGTTTACCAATGAATCCGATGCGATGATTTTTCAGTCTTATGAGTTTGAACTCTGGGATCTGCAGAACAATACAGAGTATGAGATTCCAAGCGGAGAATATATCAGTGTAACAGTTCCTGTAAAAGCAGGATATCAGTATACAATAGAGCATTTACTGGATAATGGCGCAACAGAAACTATAATTCCGAGTGTGGATAATGATGTTATGGTGTTCAGTACTCACTCATTCAGCCCGTTTGGAATTGCAGGAAGTAAACAGCTCGTAGGTCCTGACGGAGTAGATGGCTCTGATGACACAGATGCAGTAACGCCTACTCCAACAGTTGCTTCCACGCAGGGAGAGACTTCAGATTCCGGAAACGGTAATACGGTATTTGTGAATGATAATTCAGATAATAACAGCAATGGTTCCTCATCTTCCGCACAGACAGACAGTTCGGCTGAAAATGAGACAGCAAAGAATAACAGTGCAGTAAATACAGGAGATACAACAACTATTCTTCCGTTTGTAGTTCTTGTTGTGGCTGCAGCAGTGATCATTGGTGCGGTAGTATTTATTAAGAAGAAAAAGAAATAAGAGATTTCGGAGCAGTACAAGCAATAGATGGTTATATGTACATAATGATACTAAACAGAAAATATTGTAAAACTGTGAATAACATATATTTTTCTTCCATATAGTTTAACAGGAGGGAAGTATATGAAAGTCAGAGCGGTTCTAAAATCTTTATTATTTTCATACGCATTGACCGGAGTAGCGCTGTTATTGCTTGCGTTTCTGCTGTTTACATTTGACCTTGGAGAAACTGCGGTGGATGTGGGTATTATTGCAGTATATGTGATTGCCTGCTTTATGGGTGGCTTTATGGCCGGAAGAATTATGCGCAGGGATAAATATCTCTGGGGCGTGGCAACAGGCCTTGCTTACTATGCTTTGCTGCTTGCAGTTTCTTTTGCGGTAAAAGGACGCTGGGATATGAGTATAGCGCATGCAGTGACTACATTTTTTATGTGCGCGGGCGGAGGAACTCTTGGGGGAATGTTGTCATAAAAAAAAGCTTTTAAAAACAAAAAATATATGATATACTATGCCAAGAATATAATTACATAAGGAGGATAGAGTTATGGAACATATCAAAACCCTGAATACAAAGAATTTACAGAACACAGTAAAGAAAGGTGGATGTGGCGAGTGCCAGACTTCCTGCCAGTCCGCATGTAAGACTTCCTGTACAGTAGGAAACCAGAGCTGCGAGCATAAATAAGAACAGCTATGGAGAATTGAGATAAGCAGCGGAGTGTAGGTGCTCCGCTGCTTATCTTACGCTTAGAAAGGATTTTAGTTAAAATGAGTCTGATTCACCGTTACAAAAGCAACGGCTTCAATATCGTGCTTGATATCAACAGTGGATGCATCCATCTGGTAGATGAGGTTACATATGAGGTTCTTCCATATCTGGAAGAGGGCCTTGATACAGAAGCCATTGCAGAGAAACTGGGAAACAAATATAAGAAAGAAGATATCGAAACATCTGTAAAGGAATGTAATAAGCTGAAAGAAGATGGAATGCTTTTTACAAAAGATGTTTATGAGAATGTAATTGAAGAATTTTCAAACAACCGGCAGACCGTTGTAAAAGCATTGTGCCTGCACATTGCGCATGACTGCAATCTGGCCTGCCGCTATTGTTTTGCCGAAGAAGGTGAATATCACGGCAGAAGAGCCCTGATGTCCTACGAAGTCGGTAAGAAAGCACTTGATTTCCTGATCGCTAATTCAGGATCAAGAAGAAATCTGGAAGTAGATTTCTTTGGCGGAGAGCCATTAATGAACTGGAAGGTTGTAAAGGACCTGGTCAAATACGGCAGAGAGCAGGAACAGCTTCATAATAAGAAATTCCGTTTCACTTTAACAACAAACGGAGTACTTCTGAATGATGAAGTAATGGAATTCTGCAACAAAGAGATGGCAAATGTAGTACTGAGCGTGGACGGACGTAAGGAAGTACATGACTACATGCGCCCATTCAGAAAAGGTGCCGGAAGTTATGATCTGATCATGCCGAAGTTCCAGAAGTTTGCAGAATCCAGAAATCAGGATAAGTATTATGTAAGAGGTACTTTTACCCATCATAATCTTGATTTTTCAAAGGATGTGCTTCATCTGGCAGATCTTGGATTCAAACAGATCTCTGTAGAGCCTGTAGTTGCGGCTGATACAGAGGAATATGCAATTCGCGAGGAAGATATTCCACAGATCATGGAAGAGTATGATGCTCTTGCAAAAGAGATGATCAAGAGAGAGAAGGAAGGAAAAGGATTTAATTTCTTCCATTTTATGATCGACCTCACAGGCGGACCTTGTGTATACAAGAGACTGTCAGGCTGCGGTTCAGGAACAGAATACCTGGCTGTAACACCGTGGGGTGATTTTTACCCATGTCACCAGTTTGTTGGTGAAGAACAGTATCTCATGGGAAATGTAGACGAAGGTATCACTAAGCCGGAGATCCAGAAAGAATTCGGCGGATGCAACGTGTACACAAAGAAAGACTGCAAGGACTGCTTCGCACGTTTCTACTGCAGCGGCGGATGTGCAGCAAATGCATTCCATTTCCAGGGAGATATCAAAGGTAATTATGAAATCGGATGCGAACTCCAGAGAAAACGTGTGGAGTGCGCCATCATGATAAAAGCCGCACTGGCATGTGATTAGTGTACCAACAAGTTAATTTCTTGAACAATCTCGCGTCTAAATTTCTTATTTCCGCGTTGTCGTCGGTCGCCGTAGCCACCGCTACGCCTCCTTCCTCCGCCTTGAAATAAAAAATTTATCCTGCAAGATTGTTTCAAGAATCAACTTGTCGGCACACTAGCGGACAGCCATCTGTCTGACTGATACCGCCGTCGGCTGTTATCATAACAGAAAATGGCTGGCAGGCGGATGAACATGACCGCGGACAAAAAATCAAGAAGGGAAAAGAACTATGAAAAAAAGTAAAGGAATCGTAGTGCTGCTTTTGACACTGATCCTGACTGTGTTCTTTTGCTTTACTGCAGCCGTAGGTATCGGTCCTACCGGAACCGGTGCAGCAAAACATATCAACACAGGTCTTGATCTTGCCGGTGGTGTCAGCATTACCTACCAGGCCAAGGAAAGCAATCCGACAAGCGAAGAGATGTCAGATACGATCTACAAGCTTCAGAAGCGTGTAGAGCAGTACAGTACAGAGGCTCAGGTATACCAGGAAGGATCAGACCGTATTACAGTTGAAATCCCTGGTGTTACAGATGCAGATACTATTCTGAATGATCTGGGTAAACCAGGTTCCCTGTATTTCATCACAAAAGAAGATGCTGACGGAAATCAGAACTTTACTACAGGACAGGACGGATATGTTCTTTCCAGAAGTATGGATGAGATCAAAGAATCCGGAAGTGTTGTTCTGGAAGGTTCTGATGTGGCAGATGCACAGGGCGGTGCCATCCAGAATCAGAGCACAAGTGCCAAAGAATATGTAGTAAGCCTTACACTTACTTCTGATGGTGACAACAGCGGTAAAGAGAAATTTGCCGAAGCTACAAAAAATAACGTAGGTAAGCAGATCGCTATCGTATATGATAACAATATCATCAGCGCTCCTAATGTAAACGAAGAGATTTCCGGTGGAAAAGCACAGATCAGCGGAATGTCTGACCTGGAAGAAGCACAGAACCTTGCTTCTTATATCCGTATCGGTTCTCTGGGACTGGAACTGGAAGAACTTCGTTCCAGCGTTGTGGCTGCACAGCTTGGTGAAGAAGCAATCTCCACAAGTGTTCTTGCAGGTGCGATTGGTCTGATCATCGTTATTATCTTTATGATCATTGCATACCGTGTACCTGGTGTAGTTGCAGGTGTTGCACTGATCCTTTATACATCTTTAATGCTGATCACACTGAATGCCTTTGATATCACTCTTACCCTGCCGGGTATCGCAGGTATCATTCTTGGTATCGGTATGGCGGTGGATGCCAACGTTATTATTTATGCACGTATCCGCGAGGAGATCGGCGCGGGCGTATCCGTTAGAAATTCCATCAAATCCGGTTTCAGCAAAGCCTTCTCCGCGATCTTCGATGGAAACATCACAACTCTGATCGCATCATTCGTACTGATGTGGCTTGGCTCCGGTACTGTTAAGGGATTTGCTTATACACTTGCTCTTGGTATCGTAATTTCCATGTTTACAGCACTGGTTGTATCCAGATTTGTTGTAAATGCACTTTATGCAGTTGGTGTACGTGATCCGAAATTCTACGGATCTACAAAGGAACGTAAACCAATTGATTTCCTTGGAAAGAAGAAAGTATTCTTTATTATTTCCATTATCCTGATTCTTTGTGGCCCGGTAGCAATGTTTGTTAACTCACATGCAGGAAACAAAGCATTAAACTACAGCCTTGAGTTCTCAGGCGGTACTTCTACAACTGTTACATTTAATGAAGATATGGACATTAAGACCATTGACTCCGAAGTAACTCCTGTTGTGGAAGAGGTAACAGGTGACAAGAATGTTCAGCCTACAAAGGTAGTCGGAACAAATCAGGTAGTGATCAAGACACGTTCTCTGGATCAGAGTGAACGTGAGGCTCTGCAGAATGCACTGGTTGAGAAATTTGGTGTAGATGATAGCACGATTTCTACAGAAAGTATTTCATCTACAGTAAGTAGTGAAATGCGCCGTGATGCAATTGTGGCTGTTATTGTAGCTACAATCTGTATGCTTCTTTACATCTGGTTCAGATTTAAAGATATCCGTTTTGCAAGCAGTGCGGTACTTGCACTTCTGCATGACGTTCTGGTTGTACTTGCATTCTATGCAATCGCGAGAGTATCTGTAGGTAATACATTTATTGCCTGCATGCTTACAATTGTAGGTTACTCAATCAACGCAACCATCGTTATTTTCGACCGTATTCGTGAGAATCTGCACAGTGGTTCACGCGAGAATCTGGCAGAGATCGTAAATACAAGTATTACTCAGACACTTACAAGAAGTATTTATACTTCATTCACAACTTTCGTTATGGTAGCTGTTCTTTATATCATGGGTGTTTCTTCTATCCGTGAGTTCGCAGCACCTCTGATGGTTGGTGTTCTTGTTGGTGCATATTCGTCTGTATGCATTACAGGTGCGTTATGGTATGTAATGAAGAAGAAATTTACAGGAAAAGGACAGCCGGCAATTGCCACTGCTTCCACATCCGGAAAAGCTTCTTCTAAACCGAAAAAAGCCCGTGATGTATCACAGAAAGATCCGACTCAGCCAAAGAAGAAAAACAGAAAAAGAGTAGCTGAGCGTCTGGCAGCAGAGGAAGCTGCAAAGAATCAGCAGAACGATGATGCTGAATAAAAACAAAAATAACAGTCTGGATAAATGACCAGACAGATATCATCCCGGAGTGTAAATGCTCCGGGATTCTTTTTTTAGAAATTTATTGCGTGATTTGCAACAATTGTATTATCATGTAATAATCCGCGAGTATTTCTTGTGACGAAATAGAATTTAACCAAATCAAGCAAGTAGCGAAGCGGATCGCGAATATCTGCTTGACTTGCGAAAAATGTACCAGCTTATGATACGAGGAGAATATACATGGAAAAATGGGTAGTGGCTGCAAAGAAAGCAGACTTTAATCAGATCGGTCAGCAGTTTCATATCGACCCTGTGATTGCCAGGCTGATCAGAAACAGAGATGTAATAGGAAACGAGAAAATAAGAGAATATCTTCTTGGAACAGTAAATGAACTTCCATCGCCCTGGTTGATGAAAGATATGAAAAAAGCTGTAGATATTCTGGAGAAAAAAATACAACAGAAGGTAAAAATCAGGATCATCGGAGATTATGATATAGACGGTGTGACTTCTACATATATTTTGCTGAAAGGTCTGACAAGGATTGGGGTGGATGTAGACACTTATATTCCGGACAGAGTGGCAGACGGATACGGAATTCACGAACATCTTATAGTCAGAGCTGAGTCTGACGGAATTGATACTATTGTAACCTGTGATAATGGAATTGCTGCAGCGGCAGAGATTCAAATGGCGAAAGAGAAAGGAATGACTGTAATTGTCACAGACCATCATGAGATTCCTTACAGAGAAGAAAACGGTGAACGTAAAGTAATTCTGCCGCCTGCAGACGCAATCCTTAATCCGAAACAATATGACTGTCCATATCCAAACAAAAATTTATGTGGTGCAGTGGTGGCTTTTAAATACATAACCGCCCTTTATGAGCGGTTCAATATACCTGAGAAGGAACTGGAAGATTACTATGAATTGGCGGCCATTGCAACGGTAGGCGATGTCATGGATCTTCAGGGCGAGAACAGGATTCTCGTAAAAGAAGGCCTGCGCCGCCTGAAAAACACGCAAAATAAAGGCTTGCAGGAACTGATTCGTGCCAATGCCCTGGAAGATACAAAAATTACAGCCTATCATATTGGTTTTGTGCTTGGACCATGCATTAATGCCAGTGGCAGGCTGGATACAGCGGCCCGTTCTCTTGCGCTTCTGAATGCGCAGACAAAAGAGGAAGCGGCGAAGATTGCCGGAGATCTGACGGCTCTGAATCAGAGCAGAAAAGCACTTACAGAGAAAGGAAAAGAAGAAGCGATTCAGCTTATAGAGACAACAGAACTGAAAAACGACAGAGTACTGGTGGTATATCTTCCGGATTGTCACGAGAGCCTTGCTGGTATCATAGCAGGCAGAATCAGGGAAAAATATCATAAACCTGCCTTTGTACTGACAAAAGGCGAAAAGAGTGCAAAGGGCAGCGGAAGATCCATAGAAAGTTATTCTATGTATGAAGAACTGGTAAAATGTGCAGACCTGATGGTTCAGTTTGGCGGCCATCCAATGGCAGCAGGGCTTTCTATAGAGGAAAAGAATATAGAGAAATTTCGCAGGCAGTTAAATGAAAATTGTACACTGACGGAAGAAGACCTGCGACCAAAAGTCGTAATCGATGTGCCAATGCCGGTTTCCTATATTACAAAGGAACTGGTGGAGCAGATCTCATTGTTGGAACCTTTTGGAAAAGGAAATACAAAGCCGATCTTTGCACAGAAAGGTCTGAGAGTGCTTGACAGCAACATTATTGGAAAAAATAAAAATGTAGTTAAACTAAAACTCTTAGATCCACAGGGAGTTACTATGGAAGGGATTTATTTTGGGGAAGCGGAAGATTTCGTAAACTTTATCCGGGAAAGAAATAGTATTTCTGTTACCTATTATCCGGAAATTAACCGATTCAGAGGACGCGAGAGTCTTCAGATCATCATTCAGAATTACTGCTAGGTTTATATACGAACTGTTGCCTGTTTCCTGTATTGCAAAGTATGTTGCTGAGAACGGAAGTGAACAGTAACACTGCGGGATATCTCGCAGCAGCAGTCAGTGAACAGCAACTTGATTCTGAAATAAAAAGGTGATATACTATAAAATATTTATGAGCTGATAGATGATTCGTAGCTGTTTAGTATCTTTACAGTTACGATTATTTAACTAATCGGACAAGTATAAAATGCACTGGAGGAGAAATAAGATGAAGAAAATTGAAGATTACGTAGTAAGTATACCGGATTTTCCTGAACCGGGGATTATTTTCAGAGATATTACAAGTGTTCTGCAGGATGCAGATGGTCTGCAGCTGGCAATCGACTCCATGCAGGACTGCCTGAAGGATGTAGATGTGGACGTAGTTGCAGGTACGGAATCCAGAGGATTTATCTTTGGAGTGCCGATCGCATACAATCTCCACAAACCATTTGTGCCAATCCGTAAGAAAGGCAAACTCCCACGTGAAACCGTATCTGCAAGCTATGACCTGGAATATGGAAGTGCAGAAATCGAAATGCATAAAGATTCTATCAAACCTGGACAGAAAGTAGTGCTTATTGATGACCTGATCGCAACAGGCGGTACCATCGAGGCAGCAATCAAGCTTGTAGAACAGCTTGGCGGAGAAGTAGTCAAAGTTGTGTTCCTGATGGAACTTGCAGGATTAAAAGGACGTGAGAGACTGAAAGGATATGATGTAGCATCCGTAATTTGTTACGATGGTAAATAAGCACAGTTAATTGTGCAGGACAGGCAGGTGGGAGCATATGGCAGAGATGACCAAGAGTACAGAAGCAAAGAAAGACGAAATGCAGGTTGAGAAAGAGAAACTGGAATCTGTAAAGAAGGCAGATGCTGCAGTAAAGACTATGCACGATTTTACAAGTCCGGAGGTACTTTATAAAGAACTGATAAACAGTGTCCTGAAGTATCATCCGTCAACAGATATCTCTATGATCGAGAAAGCATACAGAGTGGCAAGTGAGGCTCATGAAGGGCAGAAAAGAAAGTCCGGAGAGCCATATATTATCCATCCTTTGTGTGTGGCAATCATTCTGGCGGATCTGGAGCTTGATAAAGAGACAATCGTGGCAGGCCTTCTTCATGATGCTGTTGAAGATACCTGGATGACTTATGAGGAAGTAGAGAAAGAGTTCGGCTCAGAAGTCGCACTTCTTGTAGATGGTGTTACCAAGCTGGGACAGTTGTCTTATTCTGCGGATAAAGTAGAAGTTCAGGCTGAGAATCTCAGAAAGATGTTCCTTGCCATGGCAAAGGATATCCGTGTTATCCTGATCAAGCTTGCAGACCGGCTTCATAATATGCGTACTCTGCAGTATATGCGTCCTGAGAAACAGCAGGAGAAAGCCAGAGAGACCATGGATATCTATGCTCCGATAGCTATGCGTCTTGGTATTTCCAAAATCAAAGTAGAATTGGATGATCTGTCACTGAAGTATCTGAAACCGGATGTTTATTATGATCTGGTAGAGAAGATCGCTCTGAGAAAGAGTGACCGGGAAAAGTTTGTAGGTGCTATTGTAAAAGAAGTTAAGCAGCATATGGAAGATGCCAATATCAAAGCACAGGTAGACGGACGTGTGAAACATTTCTTCAGTATCTATAAAAAGATGGTCAATCAGGACAAGACTATTGACCAGATTTATGACCTGTTCGCAGTTCGTATCCTTGTGGATACCGTAAAGGACTGCTATGCTGCCCTTGGTGTTATCCATGAGATGTACAAACCTATTCCCGGAAGATTCAAAGATTACATTGCTATGCCGAAGCCAAATATGTATCAGTCTCTGCACACCACACTGATCGGACCGAACGGGCAGCCTTTTGAGATTCAGATCCGTACCTTTGAGATGCACAAAACTGCTGAGTATGGTATTGCAGCTCACTGGAAATATAAGGAATCTTCAGATGGCAAGGCTCCGGTAGGAAAAAGTGAGGAAGAGAAGCTGAACTGGCTGCGCCAGATTCTGGAGTGGCAGCGTGATATGTCTGATAATAAAGAGTTTATGAGTCTTCTGAAGAATGACCTGGATCTTTTTGCAGACAGTGTTTACTGCTTTACTCCACAGGGAGATGTTAAGACATTGCCAAGTGGCTCCACACCTGTGGATTTTGCTTATAGTGTTCACAGTGCGGTTGGAAATAAAATGGTAGGCGCCCGTGTGAATGGCAAACTTGTTCCGATCGAATATCAGATCAAGAATGGAGACCGTATCGAGATTATTACATCTCAGAATTCTCAAGGACCCAGCCGTGACTGGTTGAAGCTGGTTAAGAGCACACAGGCGAAGAATAAGATCAACCAGTGGTTTAAGAAAGAATTAAAAGAAGACAATATCCTTAAAGGCAAGGAAATGCTTGCACAGTATGCCCGTGCAAAAGGATTTAAAATCGTAAATTATAATAAGCCTCAGTATCTGGAGGCTGTTATGAATAAATATGGATTCCGCGACTGGGATTCTGTACTTGCAGCAATTGGTCATGGCGGACTGAAAGAAGGCCAGGTCTTTAATAAGCTGGTAGAGGCTTATGATAAAGAGAATAAGAAAGCCTTGACAGATGAGCAGGTGCTTGAAGCTGCATCTGAAACCCAGGAGAAACTGCATATTGCCAAGAGTAAGAGCGGTATTGTGGTAAAGGGTATTCATGACGTAGCGGTTCGTTTTTCCAAGTGCTGTAATCCAATTCCAGGCGATGAAATTGTAGGATTTGTTACAAGGGGACGTGGAATTACGATCCACCGTACAGACTGTATTAATGTGCTGAATATGTCTGAGACAGACAGAACCCGTCTGATCGAAGCGGAATGGCAACAGCCTGACAACAAGGAAAAAGAGAAGTACATGGCTGAGATCCAGGTTTATGCAAATAACCGTACAGGACTTCTGGTTGATCTTTCCAAAATATTCACTGAACGTAAGATTGACCTGAGAAGCATTAACAGCCGTACAAATAAGCAGGAGAAAGCAACAATCTCCATGAGTTTTGAAATCGGAAGTAAAGAGGAACTGCGTTCCCTGATCGAGAAGATCCGTCAGGTAGAGAGCATCATTGATGTAGAGAGAACTACCGGCTGATCCCGAAAAGGCTGACATAGAAAGGAATGACATGAAGAATTTAGAGTTACAGAAGTGTATATTGGGACCTGTATACACAAACTGCTATTTCCTTAAGAATAAAGAAACAGAAGAAGCGATCATCATAGATCCTGCAGACTGTCCGGAGAAGATTGAACTGAAAGTTTCGCAGATGAATGCAAAGCCGGTGGCGATTCTGCTTACTCATGGGCATTTCGACCATATCATGGCGGCACAGGCAGTAAAAGAGAAATACAATATTCCGATTTATGCCTGTCGTCAGGAAGAGGAAATGCTTCGTGAGCCATCTGTTAATATGACCGCTCATTATGGAAAGAACTGTTCCATTGTGCCTGATGTATTTCTGGAAGATCTGGATGTGATCAAACTGGCTGGTTTTTCTATTCAGATGATCCATACACCGGGACATACAAAAGGAAGCTGTTGTTATTATCTGAAGGATGAGGATGTGTTATTCAGCGGTGATACTGTATTTTACGGCTCTGTAGGAAGAACGGACTTTCCGGGCGGAAGTACAGCTGAGATTGTGCGAAGCCTGCATAAACTGGTAGATTCACTTCCTGAGGAAACAGAAGTTTTTCCGGGACATGATGCATCTACTACCATTGGTTACGAAAAGAGGTATAATCCATTTGTATAAAATAGGCATTCTGTTTGAGAACAGAGAATTTGAACATGATGTTTATGAATTGATCAAAGCGTTTTATCCCGAAGCGGAGATCCATACTCTTTATGAAAATGATGAAGCAGAGTATGACCTCCGCTTCCGTGTGGAACGGGAAAATGACAATTATATTATAAAATATGAAAGAGCAGAGGAAAAGGGTGTGGTTTCCGCTGAAGTCATCACAGATGAAATAAAAGATGCCCATGCTCTGAGAAAAGAGAATAAGGATTCTATCAAATATGCATTGTATCAGCTTCTGGTAAAGCTTACAGGCAGAACTCTTCCGTGGGGAAACCTGACTGGTATCCGTCCTGCCAAGCTGGCAATGGGAATGATCGAATCCGGAATGAAGAATACAGAAGTAGCACAGGAGATGCGGGAGAAATATCTGGTAAGCCCGCAGAAAACAGCACTTGCCATTACCATTGCAAACAGAGAAAGAGAAATTCTGAAAGACATTGACTATGAGAATGGATACAGTCTTTATATTGGAATCCCATTCTGTCCAAGTATCTGTCTGTACTGTTCTTTCAGCTCTTATCCGTTGAAAGTATGGGAGAAGAGAACAGATGAATATGTAGAAGCTCTTTGTAAAGAAGTGAGAGAGACTGCTCTTATGATGAAGGGCAGAAAGCTGGATACTATTTATATTGGCGGGGGTACTCCGACCACATTGCTTCCGCATCAGATCCGTAAGCTGCTGGACACAGTGGGAGAGTCTTTTGGATTTGAAGGACTGGCAGAATTTACGGTAGAAGCCGGCAGACCGGACAGCATCACACGTGAGAAACTGGAGGCGATCCGTGAATATCCGGTAACAAGAATTTCTGTAAATCCGCAGACCATGAATCAGGAAACCCTGGACATTATTGGACGTAAGCATACTGTAGACCAGACAAAAGAAGCCTTTCATTTGGCAAGAGAACTGGGATACGATAACATCAATATGGATCTGATCGTAGGCCTTCCGGGTGAGGATATTCATATGGTAGAGCGTACTCTTGAGCAGATCCGTGAACTGGCTCCGGACAGTATTACCGTGCATTCTCTGGCAGTCAAGCGTGCTGCTAGATTAAATATTTTCAAAGAGAAATATCAGGAGATGTCTTTTGAGAATAATCAGGAGATCATGGATCTGACCATGAAAACTGCATATGAGATGGGCATGGGTCCATATTATCTGTACAGACAGAAGAATATGAAGGGAAATTTTGAAAATGTTGGCTATGCAAAGGTTGACAAAGCCGGAATTTACAATATACTGATTATGGAGGAAAAACAGCCGATCATTGCATTGGGTGCTGGTGGTTCTTCCAAGCTGGTCTTTGACCATGGCAAAAGAATCGAACGTGTGGAGAATGTAAAGGACGTTTCCAATTATATTTCCCGCATTGATGAGATGATCGAGAGAAAACGGACAGCAATAGCTACCTGGCTGTAGGATGTGGAGGTAACACTTTGAATACAGTACAAAAGACAGCAGCGGGCTCGCAGGAGAGAATTCTGGAGTTTGACCTTGCTTCTGAACTGCATCATGGAATGTTGGTAAGTAATCTTGCTTATGCAGTTGCTGAGGAGATGGGTCTGCCTCATGAACAGTGCTATGAGCTTGCAATAGCGGGAATGCTCCATGACATAGGAAAGCTGAAGCTGACAAGTTATATTAACGGGCAGGAACAGGATCCTCTGGTAATTGAGGAACTGAAATATGTCCGTATGCATTCTACATTGGGATATGAGGAACTGAAAGGACAGGGATATTCAGACTTTGTATTGGAGAGTATCCTGTACCATCATGAGAATTATGATGGCAGCGGATATCCGTCCAATAAGGCAGGGGATGATATTCCCATAGGTGCGCGGATTCTCAGAGTCTGTGATGTATATGCGGCATTGATCACTGACAGGCCATATAGAAAGGGTTTTGACATTTCTACGGTCATGGAACTGATGATCGATGAAGTGAAGAATTTTGATATGCAGGTTTTTCTTGCATTTCAGAGAGTGGTCCATAATGGAGACGAACAGAATTTTGATAAAACAAAACTTTGAGGAGGACAACATGGCATTAAAGAAGAAACCGGTAACCGGTATGAAAGACATTTTACCAAAAGAGATGGAAATCCGTAATTATGTGATGAACATGATCCGTGAAACATACGGCACATTTGGATTTTCATCTATAGAAACACCGTGTGTAGAGCACATTGAGAATCTTTCCAGCAAACAGGGCGGAGAGAATGAAAAACTCATCTTCAAAATCCTGAAACGTGGAGAGAAACTGAAACTTGCAGAAGCAGAGACAGAGAGTGATCTGGTTGATTCCGGACTTCGCTACGACCTGACCGTACCGCTTTCCAGATACTATTCCAACAATGCCAACGAGCTTCCGGCTCCGTTTAAGGCACTTCAGATGGGAAATGTGTGGAGAGCAGACAGACCTCAGAGAGGACGTTTCCGTCAGTTTATGCAGTGTGATATCGATATTCTGGGTGAGCCGACTTATCTGGCTGAGATTGAACTGGTTCTGGCTACCACAACTTTACTTGGCAAACTGGATTTTCACAACTTTACCATCCGTATCAATGATAGAAAAATATTAAAGGCAATGGCCCAGTACAGCGGATTCCCGCAGGAGAGCTTTGACACTGTATTTATCATTCTGGACAAGATGGACAAGATCGGTCTGGAAGGTGTTGCAGAAGAACTGGAGAAAGAGGGATTTGCAAAAGAGAGCATCGATACTTATCTTGGACTCTTCAAAGAGATCACTTCCGATATCGAGGGTGTCCGTTATTGCAAAGAGAAGTTAAAAGATGTTCTTGATCCGAAGGTTGCAGAGGACCTTGAGACAATCATTTCTACAGTAGATTCTGTTAAAACTGCAGACTTTAAGATGTCCTTTGACCCGACTCTGGTACGTGGAATGTCCTATTATACAGGTCCGATCTTTGAAATTTCCATGGATGAGTTCGGTGGCAGCGTAGGCGGCGGCGGACGTTACGATGAGATGATCGGTAAATTCACCGGAAATAATACGTCCGCATGTGGTTTCTCCATCGGATTTGAGAGAATCGTAATGCTTCTTCTTGAGAGAAATTATGAAATCCCGACAAAGAATGGCAAGAAAGCATATCTCGTTGAGAAGAATATGCCGGCTGACAAGATGCTGACAATCCTGAAACAGGCTCAGGAAGAGCGTAATGCGGGAACACAGATCAACATTTCTATCATGAAAAAGAACAAGAAATTCCAGAAAGATCAGATGACTGCTGAAGGATATACAGAGTTTGTAGAGTTCTTCAAAGACAGAATGTAATGATGTGACAGTAATAGCAGGCGGATAAAATCATCCGCTTTGCTACTTTTTGATAATCGAATAACTGCGAAAAACAGTTATTTCTTCAAATTGATAATAGCTATTAAGCCAAACTCCAATAAATACAGTGTAATGTACTGATGTTGATGGAGGAAATAGTTGTATTAATATAGAAAAGCATGAAAAGAGGAAAAAAACATGGCTGAAAGTATGCAGGGATTGCACAGAACATGCCGATGTGCAGAAGTGACAAAGGAAATGATCGGCAAAGAAGTTGTCCTTATGGGATGGGTTCAGAAGGCACGAGATAAAGGCGGAATCATCTTCGTAGATTTAAGAGACCGTTCCGGAATTATGCAGCTGATCTTTGAGAATGGCAGCATTGATGAAGAAGGATTTGTAAAAGCCGGTAAACTCAGAAGTGAATTCGTAATCGCAGTAACCGGTGTAGTAGAAGCAAGAGGCGGCGCTGTTAATAAGAATCTGGCAACTGGTGAGATCGAGCTTCGCGTAAAATCTCTTCGTGTTCTGTCTGAGGCAGAGGTACCTCCGTTCCCGATCGAAGAGAACAGCAAGACAAAGGATGAGATCCGTCTGAAATATCGTTACCTTGACTTAAGAAGACCTGATCTTCAGAAGAACATTATGCTTAAGAGCAAAGTTATGATGCTCACAAGACAGTTCTTTGCAAAAGAAGGATTCCTTGAGATTGAAACACCAATGCTCGGCAAGAGTACACCGGAAGGGGCAAGAGATTATCTGGTACCATCCCGTGTCCATCCGGGACATTTCTATGGTCTGCCACAGTCACCGCAGCTGTACAAACAGCTTCTGATGTGTTCAGGTTATGACCGTTATATCCAGATCGCAAGATGTTTCCGTGATGAGGACCTTCGTGCAGACAGACAGCCGGAGTTCACACAGATCGATATGGAGCTTTCTTTCGTAGATGTTGATGATGTTATTGATGTAAACGAGAGATTCCTTGCATATCTGTTTAAAGAAGTACTTGATATTGATGTGCAACTTCCGATCCAGCGTATTACATGGCAGGAAGCTATGGACAGATTCGGTTCTGATAAACCGGATATGCGTTTCGGAATGGAACTTCATGACGTAAGTGATGTAGTGAAGAACTGTGGATTCGGTGTATTTACTTCTGCACTGGAGAACGGCGGAAGCGTTCGCGGTATTAACGCAGAAGGACAGGGCGCTATGCCGCGTAAGAAAATTGACAAACTGGTTGAGTTTGCCAAAGGATACGGCGCAAAAGGTCTTGCATACATTGCAATTGCTGAAGACGGAACAAGAAAATCTTCTTTTGCTAAATTCATGACAGATGAAGAGATGGATGCTCTTGTAGCTGCTATGGATGGTAAGGCAGGAGACCTGCTTCTGTTTGCAGCAGACAAGAAGAAGCTGGTTTATGATGTACTTGGTGCACTTCGTCTGGAACTTGCAAAACAGATGGATCTGCTTGACAAGAATGAATATCGTTTTGTATGGGTAACAGAATTCCCGCTTCTTGAGTGGAGTGAAGAAGAAAACCGTTTCACAGCAATGCACCATCCATTCACAATGCTTATGGAAGAGGATCTTCCACTTCTGGATACAGATCCTGGAAAAGTTCGTGCAAAAGCATACGATATCGTATTAAACGGTAATGAAATCGGTGGAGGAAGCGTCAGAATCCATCAGGATGATATTCAGGAAAGAATGTTTGAAGCACTTGGCTTTACAAAAGAAGCTGCCCATGAGCAGTTTGGTTTCCTTCTGGATGCATTCAAATACGGAGTTCCGCCTCACGCTGGACTGGCATACGGACTTGACCGTCTGGTAATGCTTATGGCTAAAGTTGACAGTATCCGTGACGTAATCGCATTCCCTAAGGTTAAAGATGCTTCCTGTCTGATGACTCAGTCTCCGAGCCGTGTAAGTGAGGATCAGTTAAAAGAACTGGAACTGGAAGTAAGACCGGAGGAAGTAACTGAATAAAGATGGAGCTTACAATTCAGACATTTCTGATTGTGTGCCCGTTAGTGTTCCTTGCAGGACTTGTTGATTCTATCGCAGGCGGTGGAGGTCTGATCTCCCTGCCTGCATATTTGCTTGCAGGGGTTCCTATGCATAATGCCATTGCGACCAATAAGCTGTCTTCTGCCACAGGAACAGCAATTTCCACAGCGCGCCTGTGTAAGAATAAGTTTGTTGACTGGGGACTGGCATTGCCGTGCGTTTCCATGGCTCTTGTGGGCTCTTTTATAGGTGCACATCTTGCACTTCTTGCCAGTGACAAAATATTGAAGGGAATGTTGATTCCGGTACTTCCGGTCGTGGCCTTTTATGTATTAAAAAAGAAAAATCTGGATGATAACAGTGGTGTAGAAATTTCCAGAAAGAAACAATGGCTGCTCTGTGCGGTATGTTCTCTGGCAGTTGGCTGCTATGATGGATTTTATGGACCCGGAACAGGGACATTTTTTCTGATTTTGTATACAGGAGTTGCAAAGCTTCCTGTTGCAAAAGCTTCCGGAACTATGAAGCTTGCAAACCTTTCTTCAAATATTATGGCATTATTCGTATTTCTGTTCAGTGGAAAGATTATTGTAATTCTGGGGCTTGCGGCCTCTGTTTTTTCTATTGCAGGTCATTATGTGGGATCTGGAATGGTAATGAAAAACGGAAACAGGATCGTCAGACCGATTATTCTGATTGTGCTGGTATTATTGTTTATTAAAATCATAACGGGTATGTAAATAAGAATTGAAAACAATTATAAAATAAAAAGACCATTTTTGTGTATCAGTACAGAGTGGTCTTTTTATTTTATAAAAATGTATTATCATTGTGTGGACAGATAATTATACTAGATTAAGAGAATCTTTGTGATAATCATCTTTATTAGTGGTTGAATCATTAGTGGTTGAATCATTAGTGCCTGAATCACTAGTGTCTGAACTATGGTCGTCAGAGTCGTTGTTGTCGGAGTCGCTGTCAGAATCTGCAGAATTATCACTGTCCTGAGAGGTAGAATCATCAAGCGGAGAATCTGTAAGAGTGCCGAAAATCGCATCTCCCAGTGTATTTCCCTCATCCTGAAGTTTCCAGGAAACCCCATCATTGATAAGTACAAAATCTACATCATTAACAGTGGTAGCAGTATTGTTACTGATACTGTCCAGAAGAATTTCCAGGGATTTTTCATATCGTTTCTGAGAACCGTCAATGACCGCATCTGCAGAAGCAAGATATTCATCAAGCTTTGACTGATAATCGGACAGGATAGCATCACTGTCAAAGGTCGTGATCTCAGTTGTGACAGTTGCGTTATATCCGTTTTCGCTGCTGGATTTAATAACATAACTGAAATTGTTATGAATCTGTTCTACAAGTGCTTCTGCAATAGAGTTCTTTGCAGAATCGGATGTATTCATGATATTTACCACACCCAGATAGGAACTCATTTCCTTCAAGTCCAGTTTTTCAAGGGTGTCGAGATAGACAGTCAGGGTATCCTCAGGTGAAAGGATATCCGGATCAGCCAGATCTGTTATTAGACCGCCGACCAGGTCATTCTCCAGGGAACTTGTACGTTGAATCTCCCATTTTTCGTTTTTGCTGTTGCCAGTGTTTACAAGCTGTATGGTACAGTTTGTTTCTGCTGAGTCATATTCGTTATTATTCAGAAGCTGATTTAATATCAGATAATGTGCTTCAAGTGATTTGGAAGAATCTTTGGTATTTCCTGTCTGTGCCTGTGCTGCTTCTGTGATTCTGGTTCGGAGAAGCTCCGCTGCAAAATCTCTGGCAAGAGCCTGAGAATTAATAGTAGTCAATTTAACGGAAGCAGTGGCCGAGTTGTCTGCCGGGTCAACGCTGATATCCAGAATTTTGTAATCGAATTTCTGGAAAAAAAGAGAAAATGCTTCATTAATTTCATCTGATAAACCGGTATTCTCTGTAGCGCCCGGAAACAATTCTTTATACGGTATGTATTTCTGGGTTGTTTCTGAATTAAGATTTTTTAACTGATCCAGTTCATTCTTTACTACATCTTTCACATTTGACTCATTCTTTCGGGAACAGCCGTTGGCTATAGATACAGCGAACAGAACAAGCAGGATGCAGAATATGGGAACTAGACGTTTACTTATATTCATACACGTTCTTTCCTTTCAAAGTATTTCCTGCTTATTTTACCAGATTTTGTGGTGACTGTCAAAAAAGTGAAAAATATGAACGAAATTCATAAAAAAAGTGTGAAAAAATTGTGAAAGTTGACACCATTTAGAGGGAAAGCTTTTTTTTTAACACGGAATCTGATATGATAGGATAGAATTGAGGTAAGTAGATTACTTGATTTCGTTAAGGCGTTTCGAGGTTATTGTTCACTGGTAATATCCCACGAGGCGCGTTGCTGGGCACGGAGTGAACAGTAACTGAATAATTACGATACAGAAAAACAGTAATGTATAATAGATATCAGCAGCAGTAAAGGTAATTACATCAAGGAGGCAATTATGAAGAAACGTATTTTTATCGTTTTGGGAATTCTGATCGCTGCGGGTGGTATTGGCAGTGGAGTCTGGTACCATTTCAACAAAAGTGGTCAGGGCGGATCAGCTGATACCGTGGTATATGTATCCAAGGTAAGCGTGATCACCGGGGCTGAGACAGCGGCAACCAATCGTTTTGCCGGTGTAGTGGAGCCGCAGAAGACCGTAAACGTAAATATAGACAGCGGACGTAAAGTAAAAGAAGTAGAAGTAAAGACCGGAGAAGAGGTAAAGGCCGGTCAGCTGCTTTTTGAATATGATCTCAGCAGTATTCAGGATGATCTGAAGCAGGCTCAGCTGGATCTGGACAGATTAAAGAATGAACAGATCAGTCTGACAGAACAGATTTCCACTCTGGAGGCAGAAAAAAAGAAAGCAAAGGCGGAGGACCAGCTTTCCTATACGATTGAGATTGAAACGAACAAAATGAATCTTAAGAAAAATGAATACAGTCAGAAGAGTAAACAGTCTGAGATCGACAAGCTTCAGAATGCGACGCAGAATACAGAAGTGCGCAGTGAAATTGACGGTGTGATCCAGAAAATCGACACATCAAAGATGAGCAGTGATGATGGAGATTCAGTAGATGACAGCAGTGCAATGGACAGTATGTCTTCATCTGACAGCAGCACTGACAATTCTGCTTTTATCACAATACTGAGTACCGGAGCATACCGAGTAAAGGGAAAAGTAAATGAGCAGAACAGAGATTCTATAATACCGGGGGAAGCAGTGATCATCAGGTCCAGAGTGGACAGCAGCAAAACCTGGAAGGGCACAATGGGATCCATTGATGTTAATAATGGAACATCTGAGGATGACAGTAATGATATGTACTTTGGCATGTCCAGTACAGATTCAGATGATCAGACATCATCTACTTCCTACCCGTTTTATGTTGAACTGGATTCTTCAGAAGATCTGATGCTTGGACAGCATGTGTACATAGAACGTGATCTGGGACAGGATGAGCAGAAGGATGGTCTGTGGCTCAGTGATTATTATATTCTTGACACAGATACCAATGAGCCGTATGTATGGGCTGCCAATGATAAGAACAGACTGGAGAAACGTTATGTGACACTTGGAAAGCATGATGATGAACTGGGTGAGTATGAGATTGTTGACGGACTTACAAAGAAGGATGCCATTGCATTTCCAACAGGATCTCTGGAAGAAGGAGAGAAGACAGAGGTCGGTGATCTGGCTCAGACAATGAGCGGTGGCGCTGATGGCATTACAGATATGAACTTTGACAATACAGATGAGTACCAGGATGATTCTGCAAATATGGATTCATATACAGAGGATTTCAGTGAGCCTGCTGTGGATGAGAATACTGATGATACAGAAGGAGACGGTTCTGATGATGCACTTGACCCGAATGAGGACCTCGTACCAATTGATGAGGCTCCGGGAGTCGGTGCGGATGAAGATATGGAGGGAATCGAATGATACTGGAATTAAAGGGTATTTATAAAGAATATCAGCAGGGAAAAATGACAGTTCCGGTATTAAAAGATGTAAATTTTTCCATGGAAGAGGGCGAATATGTTGCGATTATGGGCCCTTCCGGATCGGGAAAGACAACACTTATGAATATCATAGGGTGTCTGGATAAGCAGACACAGGGAACATTTTTTCTTGATGGAGTAGATATCAAGGCATGTTCAGAGAATGCAATGTCAGATATCAGACTAAATAAGATAGGCTTTGTATTTCAGAGCTTTCATCTTCTTCCGAAACAGAGTGCGCTGGCAAATGTGGAAATGCCGTTAAATTATGCAAAAGTGCCTAAGAAAGAGAGAAGAGAACGCGCGCTGAAGGCACTTGACAGAGTCGGGTTGGCTGACAGGGTTGATTTTAAGCCAAATCAGTTATCCGGTGGTCAGATGCAGAGAGTTGCCATTGCAAGGGCAATTGTTAATAATCCAAAGCTTTTACTGGCTGATGAGCCTACAGGTGCACTTGACAGTAAATCAGGTGCACAGGTTATGGAACTTTTTCAGCGGCTTAATGATGAAGGTGTATCAGTTTTGATGATCACTCATGATGCTGATATTGCAGCACATGCGAAGAGAGTAGTTACGATTAAAGATGGTATTCTTCAGGAAAAGAGGTGATGCTATGGGCAGAGCAAAGAAAATCCTTGCGGGTGTGCTTGCAGTGGTGATCGCCGGATGCGGAATTACAGCCGGATTGATGCAGCTGAAGAAGAACAGTCAGAAAACAGTAGATGTTACACCGGTAAGCGGATTACTGCAGGAATATTACACACCCACAACAACAATTGACGGAACAGTAACATCCAGTGCAACACAGACTGTAAACGGAGATAAGGATCTGATCATAGATCAGGTTTATGCGAATAAGGGAGACTCTGTGAGCAAAGGAGATCCGCTGGTCTCATTTGATACCACTCTTGTGGAAATGGAACTGAATATTGCAAAGCTGAAGAAGCAGAAGGTGCAGCAGGATCTGGACAAAGCTGTTAACAGGCTGACAAGCCTTCAGAATTGTGGTCCTGTGGAGGAGACAGATGCAGGTACAAACGCTGATGATCTGAGTTCCACGTCAGGAAACAGCGCAGATGACAGTATAGGTGATGATGAGATGACACCGGATAATACTATGTCATCTGCAGCTGATATGTCAGGAAATTATCTGGCAGCCGCGATCCATCCTTTTCTGTTATCTGCATTTACAGACGAGATAGGTTCGGACAGTGCTTCGTCAGCTAACAGCAGTTCATCTGCAGATGGCAGCAGTCAGCCGGCAGATGAGAATTCCGCAGAAAGTACAGATAATATAAATGACTCTCCTGTATATGCAGATCCTTCAGCGGGCGGATTCAGCGATGGCAATGATTCTTTTGGCACAGGATCTGCAGACGATGATGTATCAGTGTTATCCCCGACACCTACACCAAGGATAGAGGATACAATAACAGACGGTAATGAAACATTTTATCAGAAACTGGATGGAAAATCTGTCCCATTTACAGGATCCGGTACAGAAGATGATCCGTATGTATATCTGTGCAGCAGTGCAAAAGAGAAAGTAACAGTAATGGGTTCTTTCTTTAACAAGCTTGCAGGATATAGTGAGGATGGAACAAGGATCGTACATCAGGGCGGTTACTGGTATCTGCTGGAGTTTCATCAGAGTGATACGATCTCGGATTATGAAAACAGAAAGTCATCCTGTACAGGTTATTATCTGGTAAACGGAAGTCTTCTGGAGAAACCGGTATATGAATTTGCAGAAGTAGAGTTTACTCTGGCTGATGCATCGAAATATGACGAGGTTCCTGATGATAACGATGATGATAACCCGGGTGATGGGGACGATGGGGAGCCCACAGGGACACCTGTTTCCAGAGAAGATGCGATCAAATATCAGAAGAGTAAGATTGCAAGTCTGAAACTGGATCTGCAGGAAAGTGACATCAAAATATCCCAGTTGGAGAAGAAAGCAGACAAGAAACTTATCAGCAGTAAGCTTGACGGTACAGTTACGTATGTAAATGGAGCCAGTGGTGAAACTACGGACGGAAAAGCTCTTATCAAAGTAAAGAGCAGCGATGGATTCTATGTAGTGGGTTCTGTAAGTGAACTGATGCTGGATGATATTAAAGAAGGAACAAAGCTTAACTGTACAAGCTATACCAGCGGCTCGTTTGAAGCAGAAGTTATGGATGTCTCAGAATATCCTGTAACAGGAAACAGCTTCTATGGAAGCAGTAATCCAAATGTTTCATATTATGCATTTACTGCAGTAGTGACGGACAAAAGTCTTCAGCTGGAGGATCAGGACTGGGTTACTATCAATTATGAAGCTTCAACTTCAGAGGGAAGTATGGTAATTCAGAAAGCTTTTGTCAGAAGCGATAATGGCAGTAATTATGTGTATAAAGATGATAACGGAGTGCTGAAGAGACAGGAAATTTCTGTCGGGGCAACTGTAGACAGCGGTTACGATGTAATTGTCAAGGGCGGAATCAGCGCAGACGATCTGATTGCTTTTCCTTATGGAAAAGATGTCAAAGAAGGGGCAAAAACCAAAGAAGTTACCCTGGATGATATGTATGGATATTGATAAGAAAGGAGACATTTTATGCTTGAAAATATACGCCTGGCTTTTCAGGGAATATGGTCACATATGATGCGGTCCTTCCTGACAATGCTGGGTATTATCATTGGTATTGCATCTATTATTGCAATTGTTTCTACGATCAAGGGAACCAGTGAACAGATCAAAGAGGATCTGATCGGTGCAGGAACCAATACAGTAAATGTTTATCTGTATGAAGGAGATAACCAGTATGATGCAGAATACGGAAATTCTGCAAATGCACCAGTTCTGTCCGATGATGTCAAAGAAGAAGTTATGGATCTTGATCATGTAGAGAATGCAACTTTTTATTATAACAGTACAAGTGCTTCTATTTATAATAATAACAACAGCCTGGATGGAGGAAGTGTTTACGGAATTGATGTAAATTATCTGAATACCTGTGGATATGTGATTCAGTCAGGCAGAGGTTTCGTACAGGATGATTACAAAAATTATAACAAGGTTGCGTTGATCGATGACAATGCAGCTCAAAATTTGTTTCCGTCTCAGAATCCTGTAGGACAAACAGTGGAGATTAATCAGGAACCGTATACGATTGTAGGTGTGATTCGTCAGGATGAAAATTACCAGCCAACGATTAACAGTATTGATGAGTATTACCAATATTATCAGGCAATTGTTGGAAGTGTGATGATTCCGGATACCTGCTGGCCGATTTCGTTCAAGTTTGATGTTCCCCAGAATGTGATCGTAAAGGCTGACAGCACAGATACCATGAGTTCTGTAGGAAATTCTGTGGCAGATGCATTAAATAATTCCATTGCATCATTAAATACCAGCGGACAGACAACGATGAAGTATCAGGCCGAGGATATCATGAAACAGGTTAAAAATATGCAGAAACTCAGCGAGAGTACCAACAATCAGCTGATCTGGATCGCAAGTATTTCTCTTCTTGTAGGCGGTATTGGTGTTATGAATATTATGTTGGTTTCCGTTACAGAGCGTACCAAGGAGATCGGTCTTAAGAAAGCCATCGGAGCCCGTAAAAAAACTATTCTTGGACAGTTTCTGACAGAAGCTTCCGTACTTACCAGTATTGGAGGAATTATCGGAGTGGTGACAGGAATCGGATTGTCGAAAGTGGTAGGAAAGGTAACAGGTTCTCCTACGGCGATCAGCATACCATCAATCGTGATCGCAGTATTGTTTTCTACTGTGATCGGGGTAGTGTTTGGACTGCTTCCGTCTGTGAAGGCAGCTAATCTGAATCCAATTGATGCGCTGAGAAGTGAATAAAAAGGAAAAAATAATAAGAAAATAGAAATGGACTCAATATACAATAGGAGGTGGTATATTGAGTCCATTTTGCATGTCAGAAAAATGTAGTTTACAGTCACATGGATATTTACAATTGAAGCAGGGAGATTAGAGTAATCATATTATTATGACGCAGGTATGTAAAGGGAAATCAGGAAAGTAGAACCTCCGCCCGGAGTATCCTGTACGGTAATTGTACCCTGGTGCAGGGTAATGATCTCATAGGCAATGCACAGTCCAAGTCCAAAATGTTGTCTGTTATTTCTGGCAGAGTCTGCTCTGTAGAAACGCCGAAAGACAGAAGTCTTGGCAGAGTCCGGAATTCCGGGCCCATTATCAATGACTGAAAGACAGAAGCTTTTGGCATTCTGTGTCAGAGTGATCCGGATTTTTCCATGTTCAGGTACATAACTGATTGCATTGTCCAGAAGAATTCCCAGAACCTGGCTGATTCGCTCCGGATCACAGCAGCAGAGCGGAAGCTCTTCTTCCGGCAGTTCAACAGAGAAGTTCATATGATGTTCCTGCATCAGTGGTTCAGCTTTCTTCATGGCAGAAATGCCTGACAGGATCACAGCCAGAGGGGAGCGCAATTCATGGGAGGCAGCAGCAATAAATTCTGTCTGTGCCTGTCTGTTTTCTTCCAGCGGTGCGATCATTTTCCCGGTGAAAAACCAGGAAAAAATGCTCAGCGCCAGGATAGCAAGAAAGGCTGTACCAAAGAAAGCGAGCCGCTGCAGAAGAATTTCATGTTTCATACAATTTAAAGGATACAAAATGATCATACTGACAATTCCCTGGTCTTTTGGGATCAATGCTGTGGATACATAGAAATCTTTTATCTGAAAAAAAGACATTCTTAGTCAGCTTATTGACAACTCCCGGATTGGAGAGATCAAGTCCGTGAGAATCAGCAGAAACTGCAGCAGCTTTCTGAAAAATATTTTCTTCAGCAGAGGTTCCCTGCAGTTTTTTGAGATAAAGGGAATTTCCGTTATCTTTGATATCTATGGAAATACCATAATTCTGTTCTGCCTGCAGGATCCATTGATTAGTGATCACGGACTGGGATTTTATATGGGAAATACAGGACATGGCATTATTCTGAAAGGTTGTCCAGATATTTTCCTGTGTACTTCTTACAGCTATGAAATTGCAGAACATGGTCATGATAAGAATAACTGCACCGATGATCAGGGCAGAGAAAAAGGTCATTTGAATATGAAGTCTTCGAAACATAAAAGGTTCTCCTTTATCAAAACAATTTCTGATATTATATCACGAAAATCTATAAGGAATCTCTAAATTTCTGTTTATTGCGAAAAGTACTGCTCAGATATGGAATGAACAATAATATCTCTGAAAATGTCATAGAGACAATTTAGAGAAAACTCATGTATAATGAAAAGTCAGGAGGAAAGAGAAGATGAAAATTTTACTGATAGAAGATGACGAAAACCTGGCTGCCAGCATAAAGTTTCAGCTTGAGAAAGAAGGATATGAAACAGATACCTGTTATGATGGCGAAGAAGGTCTTTATTATATGAAAGAACGAAGCCATGATCTGGTGATCCTGGACCGGATGCTTCCGTCTATGGATGGAATCACAGTACTGCAGGAAGCCAGAAAGAATCATGTTTCCACACCTGTGATCATGCTGACTGCGCTGGGGGAATTACATGATAAACTATCCGGATTGAAAGGCGGAGCAGATGACTATATGGTGAAACCCTTTGCATTCGAGGAACTTCTGGCAAGGATTGAATGTATGGTTCGCAGGCCCGGCAGATGGGAGAATACAACTGAATTGTCATTAGGAGATATCACCTATGATTCGGAAAGTGGAAGACTGGAAGGCAATGGAAAAGAATGTACTCTTTCCAAAAGAGAGGGAACACTTCTGGAGCTGATGCTGCGAAGTGCAGGCCAGACACTTCCAAGAGAAGTGATTCTGAACCGTGTCTGGGGAGCAGACAGTGATGTAGAAGATGGAAATCTGGATAATTACATTCACTTCCTGAGACGAAGATTAAAAAGTGTCAAAAGTACACTGAATCTGAAAACAGTCCGCGGAATAGGGTATCGGTTAGAGAAAGTTTAGAGATTCACCTGATATGATTCATTTATCCTGAAAGAGGAAAAGATGAGAAAATATGGAGGTATATCCTGATATGAGAAAAATAAAAAGATGGAAACAGGGAATCGCCATTGCGGGAGTGATCGCACTTTCCGGCAGTCTCCTTACCGGATGCGGCGGCACTGGAAAGAAAAGTTCCAACAGCAGTGAGAAAACAGAAAATACAAAAGCAATGGGACGTTTCCTGGAAAATGATATTGCTGTACCTGAGAACAGCCAATTTCTTAGAGATGTCAAAGTTCTTGATTCCGGTGCATTACGTATGATTTATTACAGTACAGCAGACAGTTGTTATTATGCATCAGATTCTACAGATAATGGAGAAACCTGGACAAATGGAAAGAGTCTGGAAGAACTGTTGGGACTTAAGGAGGATCAGGGAGAATATATCAGTGTTGTATCTGCAGCAGTGGATGGGAGTATATTTGTCGGAGCAGACCTGTCTCCTGACAGGGATAATGAGAATGCTCAGACAACAGCTGACAGTGGTGACGAGGATTCTATGTATGACAATCTGAAAATGGAATTTTTCTATATTTCACCTGATGGAAATGTACAGAAAATTGATACCGGAGATATCATTCAGTCTTCCTATACATTTCAATCCTGCTTAACAGAGAATGGAACAGTTCTTATCGTAGATCCTGGCAATGGCGCAGCAGAAATCAATCTTTCAGACGGAAGTCTGGTGAGAAGATATGAAGAAGGAAACCGGGTTGATTTTATCGGAACAGCAGGGAAAATGTTGTTCACAATTCAGGATCAAACACTTCACGGATATGATCTGGATACAGGAAAACCTCTGGATAACATCAGCGCACTTACTGATCAGATACAATCTGATGAACAGGATGTCAACTGGACAACAACCAGCAGTTTCCCGCTTATGTTCTTAAAGGGAGATGAAGATAACAGTCTTTTTTATATTGATCATACTGGTGTTTACAGATATGTTCTGGGAGGCAGCACGGTGGAGCAGGTGATTGATGGCTCCTTAAATTCGCTCAGTTCACCGGATACAGGAACTGTAGCATGGGGGCAGGACAGCGATGGAAACTTCTATGTGGGCTGCAATGTAGGAGAAGATATAAAAATTTATTCTTATGTCTATTCTAAAGATACCCCAACGACGCCGGATACAGAGCTGACTGTTTATTCACTGAAAGATAATGATTTCATAAAACAGGCAGCAGTGCTTTTCCAGAAGAAATATCCGGATGTTTATGTAAATATTGAGACGGGAATGTCGGGAGATGATTCTGTTACAGATACAGATGCGCTGAAAGTTCTCAATACAGAGATCATGGCAGGAACAGGGCCGGATGTCCTGCTTCTGGATGGAATTTCAGAGGATACTTATATAGAAAAAGGAATGTTGGAGGATTTAAGCGGGGTATTAAAAGATACAGATATACTGTCCAATATCAAGGACGCATATACAAAAGAGGACGGAAGCATTTATACCATGCCTGTCAAGTTCGGCATTCCGATGATAGAGGGAAATAAGGATATCATAGCCGGAATTATGGATCTGACAACAGAAGCTGATGCAGCGGAGTCGCAGAAAGATAGCTATGGAAAACTACAATTCTTCAGCGATTTTTCTATAGCACCATCCTATCTGATACAGGGAACCATAGATAATAGTATACCTGCATGGATGAACGAAGACGGAATTCTGAATGAAGATGCTCTGAAAGAATATCTGGAACAGGTAAACAGGATCTGGCAGACTCAGAAAAATGCGATAGAAGAAACAAAGAAAGCTTATCAGATGGGTGATGACTGGGCAGATTCAGATCGTTCAGGGTATACGGACATTTCAGGATCCGTAACCAGTCTGCTTGTAAAAGTTGATACAGTAGCAGCAGGTGGCCTGCTTTCACCGGAAGGTCTGGTATATTTGGATTCTGCAAGAAAAGTAGATCCGGATCTGGATTATAAACTTCTGAACGGACAAAGCGAGAACTGTTTCTATCCAAGGAGTGTTGTCGGGGTCAGTGTAAAGGCATCCGAAAAAGAAGCGGCAGAGAAGTTTGTCAAGTTTCTGTTTGAAGAGGAATCCCAGAGAGCAAGTAATACGGAAGGGTTAGCTGTAAATAGTAAAGTTTATGAGGATATGGCTTACTGGAAAATGGGAAAATCCAGCGGAGATACCATGGGCTCGATCGGGACTTCTTATGATACGGGAGACGGTAATATCAAACAGATTGAGATGGATGAGATTTTTCGATTACAGGATCATTGATGGGACAGAATGAATTAAATGATCTTCTGGGAGCTGTGCTGACGTCAGACAATGGTTCTGCTTACGGGCAGACAGTAAATTATGTATCCTGGAGAGTACTGCCAGCCTGGGGCTTTGCCAGATACCGTTTTCCGGGAAAAAATCTGTTATTTATGGTCTATGTAGCACTGATGATGATGCCATTTCAGGTAATGATGCTCAGTAACTATCTGGTTCTGGATCAGATGGAACTTCTTGATAATCTGTGGGGAATTATTCTGCCTGCAGTATTCTCAACTTTTCCGGTTTTTATTATGTATCGTTTCTTTGAAAGTATTCCGGAGGCATTGATGGAATCAGCCAGACTTGACGGAGCAGGAGAGCTGCTTATTTTTATTAAAATAGGAATTCCATTGGGTTCACAGGGGATTATTTCAGCGTTGGTGTTGGGATTTCTGGAATACTGGAATCTGATTGAACAGCCCATGGCCTTTCTTAAAACAAAGAGTCGGTGGCCTTTGTCCCTATATCTTCCACAGATTGATATGGCTCAGACCGGAAAGGCTTTTGCAGTATCGGTTCTTGTATTGATTCCTGCGGTAATTGTCTTTCTGGCAGGTCAGGATTATCTGGAACAGGGAATCATATCCACAGCAATAAAGGAGTAGGAAATATGAAGAAAGCAAAACTGATAAGAATACTGGCAGGATTTTTTGCTCTGATGCTTTTATTTACATTTCTGTCCAGGGCAGCGGACTCAGTGAATGTGGCGCAGGTAGAGATAAAGACGGTTCAGAATCAGGTGATCACTCATGAGGTGACAGGTACAGGGAAAGTGCTGGGAACCAGAGAGCGTGCAGTTTTTACTCAGGAGGGACAGAAAGTGCAGCAGGTCTATGTGCAGGAAGGACAGACTGTAAAGAAAGGCGATGTACTTCTGAAATTTTCAGAGAAATATCTGGAAAAGACGATAAAAGAAAAACAGGATTCCATTAAGGTTCTGCAGGGAAAGATCGATGACCTGATCAGTGCACAGTCTGTAAATCAACAGAAAAAAAATAACGATCTTTCCAGCGCACAGGAAAATTATAACAGTGCTGTTTCCAGCGGAAATTACAGTGTTCAGACAGCTCAGAATGAGGCGGCAATAGCCAGACAGCGTCTGCAGGATTATTACGCGCAGCGTGATGCTCAGAAGGAGAACGTGCCGGATGAGGATAAGTTCAGCGATTCCAGTGAATTTGATGATCCGGGAAATAATACATCGGATAACACAAATAATTCAGACGGTCAGGATAATTCTCAGGAACAGACTCTGATCGATGATATCCGTGCCAAAGAACAGGCAGTAAATGATGCCATGATCAGCCGGAGCAAAGATGTCCAGTCTGCCGGACAGGCGGTCAGGGATGCACAGATTGGAGATGCTTCAGATTCTACTCTGGAAAACAGGCAGACAGAGGTCCTGGTGGAATATATTAAAGGAAATTCAGCAGTATATGACTGGCAGGCAGGGGGCATGACGAAAGAGGATCCTGATGGCTGCATTATAGACAGAACAGCAGCATGGGAACTTTTTGGAAATGAAGTAGCAGGAGGTCAGATTCTGGTGCAGGATCACATTTATACAGTGAGAAAAGTAGCAGACTGGGGGCAGAAGATATTGCTCCTTGGCGCTGCTCAAAAAGGAGAAAAAGAATTGTCTTATAGCCGTATCTTCATCAGAAAAAGAAACAATAAAACTGTACAGAATATGGTTTCTGGTTTTCTGACAAAATATAATCTGCAGGGAACGATCGTGTCCTCAAATCTTCCGCGCATAGCCGGATTTACTGCATTATTATTGTTTCCTGGACTTGTTTTCTGCTGTTTATGGAGAGAAGTCTGCAGGGAAAAAAGAAAATATACAATAAAAGAAGCTGGGTACTGGATCTGGAATATCCTGTATTTGCAATGGCAGGTTTTGTAATCTGGTTATTTGTCACGCGTGCTTCCTGGCCGGAAGACTGGATTCCGCCGCAGTGGTCAGATTTTACATTCTGGCAGAAAAAGATTACTTCATTTTCTTCAGACTTCAGGCTATATCTGGCGCTTTCGAAATCGGCGGTTCAGACCAGGCAGTTGCTCCTTGGAGGAAAAATGATTTGCTGTGGAGTACTTTCATGTTTTATATATTTGCTGATGCAAGTATATGGAGGTAGATCGAACGACAAAAATCCTGTGGATTTTTAACAGAAAAAAGATTAAAACCGTAAATATGTCAAGAAAAGTGCTTAAATTTTATGCAAAAGGTAAAAAAATATGGAAGTCCTTACAGAGGTTGTGCTATAATGAGTTATCTCAAAAAGAAGTATGTATACAGGAGGAGGTTTGTGGATGATATCATTTACTTATGTTATCAAAGATAAACTTGGAATACATGCAAGGCCTGGATTGCTTCTTGTGCAGGAAGCCGGCAAACTTACGAGTGATATCACCATAGTTAAGGGCGCGAAGAATGGTGATGCGAAGAGGATGTTCTGTGTCATGAACCTTGCTGTAAAGCAGGGCGACCAGATTACAGTGCAGGTGGAAGGCGAGAATGAAGCGGCAGATGCCGAAGTGATGAAAAACTTTTTGGAACATAATCTTTAATCAAGGAGAGTTGGAGTAATGAGAGTATTAGAAGGTAAGTCCGTATTTTCCGGAATCGCAATTGGTAAGATTTCTATTCTGCAGAAAGCAGATACAAGCGTAAAGCGTACAAAAATAGAAGATCCGGAAGCAGAGATCGCACGTGTACAGGAAGCAAAAGACAAAGCAGTTGCACAGCTTCAGAAGCTGTATGACAAGGCACTCCAGGAGGTAGGAGAGTCAGGTGCAGCTATTTTTGAAGTACATCAGATGATGCTGGATGATGAGGACTATCTGGATTCTATTGACAACATTATCCGTACAGAGAATGTAAACGCAGAGTATGCAGTAGCAACAACAGGTGACAACTTCGCAGATATGTTTGCACAGATGGACGATGACTACATGAAAGCAAGAGCTGCAGATGTAAAAGATATTTCAGACCGTCTGGTACGTGTATTATCCGGCCATGATGACGGAGATATGGATGCAGCAGAGCCGTCTATCATTGTTGCTGAGGATCTGGCTCCAAGTGAGACCGTACAGATGGATAAGAGCAAAGTTCTTGCATTTGTTACAAGAAAAGGTTCTTCCAATTCCCATACAGCAATCCTGGCAAGAACAATGAATATCCCGGCTCTGATCAATATTGAATATGATGAGAGCATGGATGGAAAGATGGCAGTTGTAGACGGTAAAAATGGTTCACTTATCGTAGACCCGGATGCAGATACTCTGAAAAAATACCAGGATCAGAAAGACGAAGAATTACGTCAGAGAGCAATGCTCAAAGAATTAAAAGGCAAGACAACTGAGACAAAGAGCGGACATAAGATTCATCTTTATGCAAATATCGGAAGCACAGGAGATGTAGCAAGCGTACTGGCTAACGATGCAGAAGGTATTGGCCTTTTCAGAAGTGAGTTCATTTATCTGGAGAAAGACAACTATCCGACAGAAGAAGAGCAGTTCCAGATTTATAAAGCAGTAGCACAGAATATGGCAGGAAAGAAAGTAATCATCCGTACACTGGATATTGGTGCAGACAAGCAGATCGATTACTTTGACATGGCACATGAAGAGAACCCGGCAATGGGTTACCGTGCGATCCGTATCTGCCTGGACAGACCGGAAGTATTTAAGACACAGCTTCGCGCACTGTTCAGAGCAAGCATGTATGGAAATATTTCCATCATGTATCCGATGATCATCTCTGTAACAGAAGTAAAACAGATCAAAGCGATCGTTGCAGAAGTTAAGAAAGAACTGACAGAGCAGGGTGTTCCGTTTAAGGATGACGTAGAGCAGGGTGTAATGATCGAGACACCTGCAGCAGTTATGATCAGTGATCTTCTTGCAAAAGAAGTTGATTTCTTCAGTATTGGTACAAATGATTTAACACAGTATACACTGGCAATTGACCGTCAGAATGCGAAACTGGACAATATTTATGATTCTCATCATGAAGCAGTGCTCCGCATGATCCAGATGGTAATCGATAATGCTCATAAAGAAGGTATCTGGGCAGGTATCTGCGGTGAGCTTGGTGCAGATACAACCATGACAGAGCGTTTCGTACAGATGGGTATTGACGAACTGTCTGTATCTCCGACATTTGTTCTTCCGGTTCGTAAGATCGTAAGAGAAATGGAATAATTTTCCGTTTAGCTATATCTGATGTAAGATGAAAGGATACTCTCTTTCAGGAAAACAGAGCAGACAATCTTCTGTTTTCCTGGGGAGAGTATATTTATTTATGTAAAAAAGGAATTGCAGGATATTGTATGAGAGATAATTTTGAGAAATTAAACCAGCTTCTGGAGCAGGAACAGTGTGAGTTTACAGGTATTCCGGATGGATTTACAGGGCAGACACAGGATAAAAAACTGCGTCTGATCTATCTGATGAATGACTGCGTGGAAAGTTTTCTGGTACTTGAGAATGCCAGAATGACAGGCAGCTATAAAAGCGGTTATGAAGGTTCTCTTGAAGCATCTGTAGAGAGGCAGGGAGAAGACTATGTGCTGGTGGTACATCAGGGAGATACTTTATTTACAGTGTTTTTTGATGATGTGTTGTTTGAATATCAGTTATATGATTATGGAAATATCGGTCATTTCTGGATGAAAAAATACGAGAATCTCAGAGTAATGGAATATCAGATAGCGATCCTGCGTGATAAGTATGATTATCTTGGAGAAGAATTCTGTAATGAACAGGAGAGAGAACTTGCGATGTTGAGAGAATTTCCGCCGCTGAGTTATCTCTTCTATCCGTCTGTGCCGGAGAAATATATTGTTCCTGTGGACAATCCGTGGGAAGTTTCCGAAGGGGCCCTGGAGGTAATGAATAAGATCGCAAAAGAAGCAGATGACAGGAAATTGCTGAAAGCTTTGCAGGAGTACCGGAAAACCGGAAGGGCATCGACGGCGAAGAAAATTGCAGTAATGTTACGAAGAAGCAGTCATATAGAAACAGTACATCTGCTTTCAGAGAAGATCAGACAGGCAGCGGAAAAATATCCTGCAAGAGATTTCGGCTGTGAACAGAATACATATCTGCAGAATCTGATGAAAGAAGCCTGGAAAAAGAAAGAAGAAATTGAAAGTTCGGGAAAATCCGGATCATATTCTGTGATTTATAAAGAAGAACCTTTTGTGTATGACTGCGATTCTATCTCGTTTCAGATATGTCTGATGACTGTAGAGAAAGGATTTCGTGCTCAGAAGATTACACTGGAATATTTCAAATAGACAGTGGGATGATGAGGTGAAACAGAAAAAATTTATATTCTGGATTGAGATACAGGGGAAAATATGGTACACTAAATACAGCATGGATTTTTATGTAATGAATACACAAATGCAGTTACATAAAAATGGAATGAACATTTTGAGTATAATTATCCGTTTTCCGGAACTGGAGTTTTGCAGTATATAAGCAGACTTTTCCGGAACAGAGATTTATCAGGAAACCACAGGAAAAGGAGACACGAATATGGGAAAAATTGCCATTGTCACAGACAGTAACAGCGGCATAACACAGGACCAGGCAAGAGAACTTGGAGTCAGCGTAATTCCAATGCCTTTTTATATTAATGAGAAGCTTTATCTTGAGGGGATCACTCTTTCACAGGAAGAGTTTTATGAGAGACTTAAGAATGATGAAACCATTTCTACTTCCCAGCCGGGACCGGCGGATGTATGCGGACTCTGGAATACACTTCTTGAAGAATATGATGAAGTGGTACACATTCCGATGTCAAGCGGACTGAGTGCATCCTGCGATACAGCAATGGGACTGGCTCAGGAATATGATGGAAGGGTACATGTGGTAGACAACCAGAGAATTTCTGTTACACAGAGACAATCTGTGCTGGATGCTCTTACTTTAAGAGAAGCAGGCAGAAACGCAGCACAGATCAAACAGGTTCTTGAGGAACAGAAACTGGATTCCAGTATTTATATTACACTGGAAACTCTGAAGTATCTTAAGAAGGGCGGCAGAATCACTCCTGCGGCAGCAGCCATCGGGACTGTCCTGAATTTAAAACCTGTACTTCAGATTCAGGGTGAGAAACTGGATGCATATTCTAAGACAAGAGGCAAGAAGCAGGCAAAACGTGTCATGCTTAAAGCCATGCAGAATGACTGGGAGAACCGCTTCGCAGAATATGTAAAACGCGGCGAAATGTGCCTGCAGTCTGCATATACAGGAAATGAGGAGGAAGCTCTGGAATTTAAGAAAGAGATCGAAGAGTCATTCCCTGGAATTGAGATTGTACAGAATCCACTGTCATTAAGTGTTGCATGCCATATCGGGCATGGTGCCATTGCTGTTGCATGTTCAAGAAGAGTGGTAGTGGACTGATTTAGTTGAATCAGATAATGAGGCGGACATTTTTGTCTGTCTGACTATAAAATAGAACGATTTGAGGAGTTAGGAAAGAATGAAAAAACTGATGGAACAGATGGCGGAAGAACTTTCCGCAGCATTTGAAAAAGCCGGATATGACCCATCCTACGGAAAGGTAACCGTATCCAACAGACCGGACCTTTGCGAATTTCAGTGTAACGGTGCCATGGCAGGAGCCAAAGCATATAAGAAAGCACCGTTTATGATCGCTGATGACGTAGTGGCATACTTAAAAGACAGCCAGGTTTTCTCCATGGCAGAAGTTGTAAAGCCGGGATTTATCAACCTGAAAGTAAAAGGTGAGTTTCTTGCAGATTATTTAAAAGCAATGGCAGCAGACGAGAAACTTTCCGTATCTGCCGCAAAAGAGCCGAAAACAATTATCATTGACTATGGCGGACCAAACGTTGCAAAACCTCTTCATGTAGGACATCTTCGTTCGGCAATCATTGGAGAGAGCATTAAGAGAATTGGTCGTTTCGTTGGACATAAAGTGATCGGTGACGTACATCTGGGAGACTGGGGACTGCAGATGGGTCTGATTATTACAGAACTGAAACACAGAAAACCGGAGCTGGTTTATTTTGATGATTCCTACACAGGAGAATATCCGGAGGAAGCACCATTTACGATCAGCGAACTGGAAGAGATTTATCCATGTGCAAGCGGAAAGTCCAAAGAGGATGAAGCATACAGAAACGAAGCTCTGGAAGCAACACATCTTCTTCAGCAGGGCAAACCGGGATATATGGCTCTCTGGAACCACATCATGAATGTGTCTGTTACAGACCTGAAACGCAACTATGACAAATTAAACGTATCTTTCGATCTCTGGAAAAAGGAATCTGATGCACAGCCATACATTCCGGGTATGGTTGAGGATATGAAAGAGAAAGGATTTGCCTATGTAGATCAGGGGGCACTTGTAGTAGATGTAAAAGAAGAAAATGATACAAAGGAAATCCCTCCATGTATGCTTCTGAAATCAGACGGAGCTTCTCTCTACACAACTACAGACCTTGCAACAATCGTAGAGCGTATGAAATTATTTAACCCGGATGAAATCCTGTATGTCGTTGACAAACGTCAGGAACTTCACTTTATCCAGGTATTCCGCTGTGCAAGAAAGACAGGACTTGTAAAAGATGATACAAAGCTTTCTTTCCTTGGATTCGGAACTATGAACGGAAAGGACGGCAAACCGTTCAAGACAAGAGAAGGCGGCGTTATGCGTCTGGAAACTCTCATCAAAGATATCAACGAAGAGATGTTTACCAAGATTGTTGAGAACCGCAGCGTAAAAGATAAAGATGCAAAAGAAACAGCTGAGATCGTAGGACTTTCCGCAATCAAATATGGTGATCTTTCTAACCAGGCTACCAAGGATTACATCTTTGATATTGACAGATTTACATCATTTGAAGGAAATACAGGCCCGTATATCCTTTATACGATCGTTCGTATCAAATCCATCCTGAACCGTTTTGTAGAAGAGGGTGGTAATCTTGAAGCAGGTGCGATCCTTGATCCTGTAAACGACAGCCAGAAGAATCTGATGCTCCAGCTGACAGGCTTCGGCGCAACTGTAGAGAACGCTTTCGAAGAAAAAGCACCGCATAAGATCTGTGCATATATTTACGAAGTATCCAATGCATTCAACAGCTTTTATCATGAAACAAAGATCCTCAGTGAAGAGAACGAAGCACAGAAAGCTTCCTTCATCCAGCTGCTGAAACTTACAAAGAAAGTTCTGGAGACATGCATCGACCTTCTCGGATTCTCTGCACCGGACAGAATGTAAAAACAATAAATTAATTTATACGGTTACTATGGATCTGCAAGGAGGAATTGCTTATGAAAAACAAGAAAATCCGCAGATGTATATTGGCAATATGGCTTATAATAGCTGTTGTTCTTCTGACGCTGGTATACAGATATAATGGCAATGAAAAAGCAGAACAGATTATCTCGAAACTGGTATGGATATATGTTTTTGCTTCCTGCATCATGACAGGAGTTATGTATAAATTAAAGAAAAAGAAATGAAATTCGACAATAAATTCAAGCCCTGTTTACATATATTGTAAATGGGGCTTTTCAAAAAGAACAAAATGTGCTATCATATACATATCTAGTCTATGAGTGATGAAATTCTTTCATCATATTTTCCATTTTATAGTTTAATTAAATAAATTGTGGAACAGTTATTGGCTTATGAGCAAGTAGCAAAGCGGATTGTAAATATCCGTTTGACAATTGAATAGGAGAGACTTGACAGCCCTGAATTTTCAATAAAAAACATTTGATTATATGAGGAGGTGCGCCAGTGAATTTATCTGGAACTGTATTAAAAGGGCGCTACTGTATTTTGGAGCCTGTTGGAAAAGGTGGCGGAGGGAAAGTCTATCTTGCCAGAGACCTGGAATTGGGCGTTTTATGGGCAGTAAAAGAAATACAGGCATCCGGCAAAAGTGAAGCTCGGATGCTTCTGAAACTTTCTCATCCATCTCTGCCAAAGATGATAGATTACATAGAAGATGATCAGAAATGCTATATTGTTATGGAATATGTCAGGGGAAAATCCCTGGGTGAGTATTTAAGAGACGGAAAACGTTTTTCTGCAAATGAAATCGTTAAATATGGAATGGAGATTGTTGATGTATTCTCCTATTTTCATAACAGGAAACCGCCAGTTTATTATGGAGATCTTAAACCAGACAATCTAATGCTGGGCGAGAATGGCAGATTATATCTGATCGATCTGGGTGGTGCTGTAAATGGATATAAATATCAGCATAAAGTATGTACAGGCACAACCGGCTTTGCAGCACCGGAACAATATGAAGGTAAGATAAACGCAGCAACAGATATTTATACATTTGGAAAAACATTATCTGCTTTATGTGGAAAGACTGACTATCTGTTATTTATTCGGAATATGCAATTGTTCTGGCTTATTTTCAGATGCTGCATGAAGAAGCCGGAAATGCGTTATCAGAACATGCAGACTGTACAGAAAAAACTAAGCAGGATCCAAAAGAGACAAAGTCAGAGTAAAATTAAAAACATGCTGGTTTTGTCAGGGAGCAGCATTGTTTTTGCAGTAATAGCTGTCTTTCTTCTATTCAGTTCTAATCTGGTATCCGGTTCCAGACCATTTAATTTCTATGAAGAACTGACTGCTATTACAGACCTCTATTATCAGGAAGAATTTCAAAACGGCAGTAAAGCGGATCAGGAGAAAATTTGTGAGCATGCAGATATCAGACTGCGGGAATTACAAAAGCAATGTACAGAAAAAGAAGAATCCCGAAAGATTCTGCAGCTTCTGGCAGTAAACAGCGAATATCAGGAGAATTACGAAAATGCCGGGCTCTACTTTGAACAGATGCTTCTCTATGATGAAACCTACAGAGCCGGATACGGTGAATATGGAATGTTTCTGCTCCGCATCGGACAACAGGAAGCCAGTCAGACACTATGGACGGAATATAAGTCGAAAGAAACGATGTTAGATGATACAGTCAGCAGAAATCTGAGATTATGGGAAAAGGAGATGAGTAAGATTGAAGAAAAATCGTAACAGACTTTTAATTATAATATCCGTATGTTTATGCCTGTACCTGACTTCAACTATCTCTGCCATGCAGATGGGCGGCTTTGATATTGATGTGGGAAATGGAGAGAACAGTAGTTGGCAATGGCAGGAAGAACAGCAGTGGAATCAGAGCAGCTGGGAGAATACATGGGAAAACAGCTGGCAGACTGGTGACAACATATCAGAAACTCCTGCACAGAACAATCAGACAAAGGACAATGAATATCCATATGATTCTGATATAGGAAACGGAACACAGGATAATACACAGCAATGGAATGATATACAGCAGAGCAGCACTGACTGGAATAACGGCAGTCAGTGGAACAACAATTCACAATGGTATAATAATTCCCAGAGTAATAACGATACTCAGAATAATAACACCCAGAGCAATAATAATTCTGCATGGAATATCCAATCTCAAATAGATAATAACATGCAGACTACATCCCAGACAGATAAATCCACTGTTAAAATCCCAGAAGCAACCTCGCCAACATCAACCCCGGTACCAACACCCAAGCCAGCAAAAAAGAAAAATAAGAAGAAACAGAATAAAACAGAGAAAGAAAACAAAAGTACAGTTAATTTCAAAGAGTTTCAAAATGAAGAAAATCAAGGGGATATTGTTAAATATACACGTATAAAAGATGAGCCTGTAGTATTTCAATACATACAAGATCCAGAGAATCCCTATATTTTACAAATTAAGACAATATCTCAAGGCTCTGTTCAGATCTTATCCTTTCGCCTTAACGGAACAGAATGTCCCTGGCACTGGGAAGAAGATTGCATCATACCAGATATGGAAGATAACAAGGTGGAAGAAATAGAATTATTGGCTATTTCTCAAGGTGGAAAACTGATAAAATTTATATCTGATTAAGAAAAAAGAAGCCTTTCAGAAATAACTCTGATCGGCTCCTTTTCTATTGCGGGTATGCATATTTTGCTTTTTGCGATAAAATATCAGCCCAATTTCTTTCATGACGTAATACTCTGAGAATATGAATTTCTTTAGTTTCTTCCATTATGATGTAAAAAATTAAAGATGGAGAGAAACTTTTTTTATGTATAAAATATCCTCTGTAAAGAAGTTGGGTTTTGGGAAAAATTGTGCCTGAATGGCTTAGACTTTGTAATTGATTTTTTATATCGGACTGAAAACGGTCAGCACGGTGCTGGCCGAATTCTTTCTCGATATAATCTGCGATATCAGCAATATCATAAATTGCTTCTAAAGTTAAAATGATGCTATATTCTTGCATTTCTTCTCGCAGTCCGTAATTTAGTAATCTTGCAAAAAGCATCTTCAAGTGATAATTCACGACCAGACTCCATATCATCAATTCCTCTGTCTAACATATGGAGAAGAGCAAGATCTGCCTGGCTTTTATCGGGTGTAGGGATTTCTTTTGATAATTTCATATAATCACTCCATTCCTACGATTATAATATTATGACTGTTAGAAGTATCTGTTCATAGTTTATCATGAAGCGAAGAGTAATACAATCATAATATTTTGACAAATTTCGACATAGCATAGAAAAGAAAAAGTACATAGACGCTTCAGAAAAACAATGCTATAATCTATCATATTATATCAATTTTTCTGAAACAGGAGGAATCTTATGTACAAAGCAATTTTGTTTGACTTAGATGGAACATTAACAGAATCCGGAGAGGGTATCACAAAGTCTGTTCAGTATGCGCTGGAAAGAATTGGCAAGCCTGAGGCGGATCTTGAGAAACTGAAAGTGTTCGTAGGACCACCGCTTATGGAAATGTTTATGAAATACGCGCAGATTGATGAAGAAACTGCAAAACGGGCAGTGGAAATCTACAGAGAACGCTATTCTGTAACCGGAATCTTTGAGAATGCCGTATATCCGGGAATTGAGGATATGCTGGCGCAGTTAAAAAAGAAAGGATACATTCTTGCAGTGGCTTCCTCCAAACCGGAAGTATATGTAAGACAGATTCTGGATCATTTCGGACTTACACAGTATTTTACCGAAATTGGCGGAAGTGAAATGGATGGCTGCAGGACCAATAAGACAGAAGTGATCGAAGATGTTCTGAAGCGACTGAACATGGATAAACACAGAGATCAGGTCATTATGATAGGTGATAAAGAGCATGATGTATACGGAGCGCGCAAATCAGGGCTGGAATGCATCGCTGTTTCTTTTGGATATGGAACAGAAGAAGAACTCAAACAGGCAAAGCCTTTGAAAATTGTCGATTCTGCAGAAGAAATCGTAAATTTTTTCGCCTGAGCCCTCTGAGAAAACAAACCATTGTTTCTAAAATCTGGAGGGCAGGATATCCGGTAGGAATCCACTTCATAATCTCGCAGATCGTTGCAGGAACCGCGCTGGCAATATTTGCAAGAACTGCAGTAAACTCAGCTGAGACATACTATAATTATACGATTTTTCTTACCGGCTTAACTGGAATTCTGGCTATGATCCCGGCATTGTATTTTTATCGAAGAGATAAAGTCAGAAGAATTGCCGGCGGTCTGATCCCGGCACAGAAAAAAGTATCACTTTCTTTAACGGAAATAATTCTTCTGCTTCTGGCAGGAGCCGGACTTGCACAGTACGGAAATTTCCTGATGGCAATGCTTCAGTCTTTTATCAATAGCAGCACCTATCAGGAAAGCATGACCAGAATTACAGAAGGAAAATCGCTTTTTATGATGATTTTCTGGATGGGAATTATCGCACCTGCAGCGGAGGAAATGATTTTCCGATGGTTAATCTATCTGCGCCTGCGCGACTGGCTGAAGATGCCGGTGGCAGCAGTGATTTCCGGACTGATCTTTGGTATCTATCACGGAAATATCGTGCAGGGAATTTATGCAAGTATCCTCGGAACTGCATTTGCATGGATACTGGAAATGAGTGGAAATATTTACAGCAGTATGCTGCTCCATATGGGAGCAAATATCTGGTCATTGCTTATTTCAGAATATGCACTGGATCTGTTTTCCGTGAAATACGGCGTACAGATTCTCATATTGATCTACCTGATTCTGCTGATCAGTGTGGTATATTGCCTCACTCATTTCGAAAAGATGTGCAGTATAAGAAAAAAGAAGAGAATGATATAAAAATAGAGAAAAGACAGAGACATCTGCAATTGTGGAATGACAGTACACATGCAGGTGTCTTTTTGATTCAATTAGGTAAGATTATGTTAAGACGAAAGAAAAATAATCGTTTAACCAAATTGAATAGAAAATATTCGTGTTACTGAGAACGGAGTAACAAATAAGTATTTAGCTATTTAGCACTTGACAGATACAGCAGTATTCTGTATGATAAGTGTATCAATACAACTAATACACTAAATACACATGTAAAATAAAACAAGACATTACGAAACATGCAGCCGAAAGGAGGAATCACTGGTGATTGTTTTGGATTATCAGGACAGGCGTCCAATTTATGAGCAGGTTACAGATAAATTCCAGATCCTGATCCTGAACGGTGTCCTGCCGCCGGGATCGCAAATGCCGTCAGTAAGGCAGCTTGCCACAGAGTTGTCCGTCAATCCCAACACGATCCAGCGTGCATACATGGAGCTGGAGAAACTGGGACTGATCTATCCGGTAAAAGGCAGAGGAAATTTCGTAGCAGACAGTTCTCAGGTACAGAAGATAAACAGAGAGAGCTACCGAAAAGAATTCACAGCACTGATAAAGAAAGGCAAAAACACAGGATTCAGCAGAGAGGAACTGGAGAAAATGCTTGCGGAAACCTTTGAAAAGGAGGATGAATCATGATAGAGATCAGAAACGGCAGTAAGGCTTTCGGAGAAATCCATGCCATTGACCATGTATCAATGGAAATCGGTGAACGTCAGATATTCGGTCTGGTAGGAACCAACGGTGCAGGAAAGAGTACACTGCTTCGAATGGTTGCCGGAGTGATAAAGCCGGACGAAGGAGAAATTCTGGTGGATCAAGAACCGATCTATGAGAATGAAAAGATAAAGCAGCAGATATTTTACATTTCAGATGGCGGGTATTTTCCACAGGGATATACAGCAGCAGATCTGAAAGATTTCTACAGAGAATATTATCCGGGCTTCATGACTGACCGCTACAGCAAACTAATGGACCAGTTTCATCTGGATGAGAAACGCAGGATCAGCGCCTACAGCAAGGGAATGAAAAAACAGCTTCTGGTCATTATGGGAATCAGTGCAGGAACAAAATATCTGCTATGCGATGAGACATTCGACGGACTGGATCCGGTGATGCGTCAGGCAGTGAAGAGCCTGTTTGTGTCCGAAATTATGAACCGCGATTTTACCCCGGTGACCGCATCCCACAATATGAGAGAACTGGAGGATGTGTGTGACCATGTAGGACTCCTGCACAAAGGCGGAATTCTTCTGTCTAGAGAACTGGAAGACATGAAATTCCATATCCATAAGATTCAATGTGTACTGCCGGATCAGACGAAAGAAGAAGCACTGCTGAAAGAACTGGACGTTTTGAAGAAAGAACATCAGGGTTCACTTCTGATACTTACGGCGAGAGGAACCAGAGAAGAAATATTTCGAAAAGTACAGACACAGAATCCAATATTCTGCGAAGTAATTCCATTGACACTGGAGGAGATATTTATCAGCGAAACGGAGGTGGCAGGCTATGAAGTCAAAAACATTTTCTGGTAGATCATTAAGAAGCAGCTTAAAGGGCAGTACCTGGATTCTGGTGTTGTTGTTACTGGGATTTATGGTTGTATTTCCGGTAGCAGAACTGATGCTGATCGGAAATCAGACGGATGAAATCCACAGGATGACTTTTGCTATGATCTGTTCCTATCTGGTAATTCCGGGCTTTCTGGTTACAATGCTTGCGGCCGTTGTAAATGCCCTGAATGAATTCTGGTATCTTTTTTCCAGAGATAAGATTGATTTTTATCACAGTCTTCCGGTAACAAGAAGCAGGTTCTTTTGGGAAAAAACAATTAGAGGTCTGGTGCTGTATCTGGTTCCATATACGATCATGGAACTGATCACAATGGCGATCGCGGTCAGCAAAGGATATGGCAGTCATCTGATCACGGCAGCAGGGAAAATGTTTCTGGAGCATCTGTTTATGTATCTGCTGCTTTATTTCGGAGCAGTGCTGGCACTGGTAATTGCAGGAAATATTCTGGCAGGTATTCTGTCACTATGCTGCGTTTACCTTTACGGACCTGTACTGGGCATTCTTTTATGGGTGCTGGAAATGATGTATTTCAGAACGAATATGGGACTTAAAGAAGGAATGGCAGAAAAGATATCTGTTTTTCTTTCACCTGTATCTATTTCCGTGGCATTGCGGACTTATTCAGGACAAAAGAATTTCTGGATCATTATAGTGGGCGGGATACTGCTTCTGATCACTCTGGCAGTATGTGCATATCTTGCATATACAAAGCGTCCAGCTGAGAAAACAGGAAAATCTTTTGTTTACGGATTTCTGGAACCAATCCTTTTGTTTATGGTCGTAATCCCTGCAGCTCTGGCAATTGGGACGATGTTTGGACTGATCGGACCGGAAGAAAACAGGACAGGATGGTGGATATTCGGGCTTGTGCTGGGGACAGTTGTATTTTATGGAATTTTGCAGGTTATTTTTGCAATGGATTTCCGCAAAGTGGCAGCACACAAGCTGCAGCTTCTGATTTTGGGAATATGTGTAGCTGTCAGTGCCTGGATATTACACACAGATGCCATCGGGTATGATACAAGAATTCCGGCAATGGCAAAAACTGAGGAAATCAGTCTGAATCTGGAGTGGATAGGAACTGAGAGTGTGAATGAACCGCAGATGGAAGTGAGTTCTGGTTCATATAAACTGGACAGACTCTTTTATTTCATGGGCGGAAATTATGGCAGATGGTCAGATGCAGGAATGTCAGATAAAATTTATGAAGTGTTAAAAGAAATTGCGTCTTATCAGAACAGTAAGGAGTGTAGCGGAACAGAAATAGGAGTTCAGTTTAAAAAGAAGAGCGGTTTCGATATTACCAGACAATATATAGTGACAGCGGAGCAGCTTGGCAGACTGCTGGAAGCGTGTTATGAGCAGGGAACATTAAAAGATAATAAATATAATGTTCTGGAAGAGTACAGACAGAAAGTCACATTTATATCGGTAACTCCGTTGAATGAATTAGATGATCAGTATTCTGTAACACTGGAAAAAGCTGACAGCCAGAAAGTTCTGGATCTGCTGAAACAGGATATAGCAGAAGCTTCACCGCAGGATCTTGTAGGAATTCCTTGCGGACGGCTGGAACTTTACACTACTTCTTATGCAGAGATGGATGAGGAATCCTATGCAGGAGTAAGCAGATATATTTTTCCGACATTTAAGAGGACGCTTGCTTTCCTGAAAGAAAAAGGTTATGCTTTTGCTGTGGAAAAAGAAAATCTGAAACAGTACAATTATTCGGTGACATATAATACAGAAGAAACGGATGTCACAGATTCTGAACAGAAAGCAGAATTGGCTCAAAGCCTGATTTATGAGTGGGAATGCCCGGCATGGCTGGAACTCGAAGCGGGTGTGAGCGTGAAATCAGTTCTGAACAGCATAGCGTCTGTCGGAGAATCACCGAATGGAGCAGAATTGTCTGTACTGAAAGTGAAAGAACCGGAATTTATAAAGAAAATAGTAGAAACTGGCGAGGAAGAAGAATGAAGAAAGCAGTTCGTCTGGATAAGTTCCTGGCAGATGCAGGAGCAGGGACCAGAAGTGAGGTAAAGAAATATATTCAAAAAGGAAAAGTCCAGGTCAATGGTGTACCTGCAAAGAAGCCGGAGATCAAGGTCAGTGAAGAAGATGAAGTAGTTCTGGATGGAAATAGAATTTCCCAGGCACCGGAATTTGTCTATTATCTTCTGCACAAACCGGCGGGCTATGTCAGTGCCACAGAGGATAAGCGGGACAAAACAGTGATGGAACTTGTACCGTCAGACAGAAAAGGCCTGTTTCCGGTAGGAAGACTGGACAAAGATACGGAGGGCCTGCTTCTGATCACGGATGATGGAGTACTTGCACATGAACTTCTTTCCCCTAAGAAACATGTAGACAAAACATACTATGCTGTCACAGACGGATGTATGACTGGAGAGGATGTACAGAGATTTGCTGAAGGTCTTGAAATCGGAGAAAAAAATCTGACCATGCCTGCAAAACTGGAAATTCTCAGTACGAGAGAAGTCAAAGAGACAGAACTGGAACAGTACCCGTCAGGATGGTCATCGGAAATTCAGCTTACGATCAAAGAGGGAAAATTCCATCAGGTTAAGCGAATGACAGAAGCGGTAGGAAAGAAAGTTGTCTATTTGAAACGAATTTCCATGGGAGTATTGACATTACCGGATGATCTCAAAAAAGGCGAATGCCGTCAGTTGACTGTAGAAGAAGAAAAGAGATTAAAAGAAAGTGTTGTCACAAAATAAGTGAAATTGTAAGAATACATGGTTGATTGTCCGCTGATATAATGGACATTATAACATGTGTCGGTAAAGTGCAGGAAACTGAGTTTGTCAGAAGCAGATCAGAACCTGGAAAGAACTGTAAAAATAATAAAAAATTTGCAAAAAACCCTCTTTACATGGAGGGTTTTTGTATGCTATACTACAGAAGTTGCGAGTCATACGCATCTATTGCGTATGCAAAAATATACACGTTCGGAGATTCCCGCGGATGGTGCCCTGCGGTGTGAGGCTGGGTCCCCAGGAAAGAGAACCGGGCGGAAGAAATTAACCAAAAAGGAGAACAAACATGAGCGTTATTTCAATGAAACAGCTTTTAGAAGCAGGCGTACATTTCGGACATCAGACAAGAAGATGGAACCCTAAAATGGCTCCATACATCTACACAGAGAGAAACGGTATCTATATCATCGACTTACAGCAGTCTGTAGGCATGGTTGACGATGCATACAATGCAATCGCTGATATCGTAGCAGACGGTGGAAACATCTTATTCGTAGGAACAAAGAAACAGGCTCAGGATGCTATCAAAACAGAAGCAGAGCGTTGCGGACAGTTCTATGTAAACGAGAGATGGTTAGGCGGTATGCTTACAAACTTCAAAACTATCCAGAGCCGTATTGCAAGACTGAAAGAAATCGAAGCTATGGAAGCTGATGGAACATTTGACGTTCTTCCTAAAAAAGAAGTTATCGAACTGAAAAAAGAACTCGTTAAGTTACAGAAGAACTTAGGCGGTATCAAAGAAATGAAGAGACTTCCAGATGCAATCTTCATCGTAGATCCTAAGAAAGAAAGAATCTGCGTACAGGAAGCTCATACATTAGGAATCCCGCTTATCGGTATCTGCGATACAAACTGCGATCCAGAAGAACTGGATTATGTAATCCCGGGTAACGATGATGCAATCCGTGCAGTAAAATTAATCGTTTCCAAAATGGCAGACGCTGTTATCGAAGCAAAACAGGGTACTGCAGATGCAGACGGCGAAATCGAAGCTGAATCTGAAAAGTTCGCAGCTACAGAAGAATAATTTTTTGAACCAGAGCAGGAAAGCCGACAGGCTTTCCTGTCATTGAAAAAGGAAAAGCCCTCCGGGCGATTTACGAATATTATTCAGGAGGAAAATGAAATGGCTATCACAGCAGCACAGGTAAAAGAATTAAGAGAAATGACCGGCGCCGGAATGATGGATTGTAAGAAAGCTCTTACAGCTACAGAAGGCGATATGGATAAAGCAGTAGAATTCCTTCGCGAAAAAGGTCTTGCTACAGCACAGAAGAAAGCAAGCCGTGTAGCAGCAGAAGGTCTTTGCAAAACTTTAGTTTCCGAAGATGGAAAGAAAGCAGTTGTTGTAGAAGTTAACGCTGAGACAGACTTCGTAGCTAAGAATGAAAAATTCCAGAACTACGTTGCAGATGTAGCTGCTCAGGCTATGAACACAACAGCAGCAGACATTGATGCTTTCCTTGCAGAAGCATGGGCACTTGACACAACCAAGACTGTTAAAGAAGCTCTTGCAGCTCAGATCGCAGTTATCGGTGAGAACATGAACATCAGAAGATTTGCTCAGGTTACAGAAGAGAACGGTTTCGTTGCTTCCTATACACATATGGGCGGTAAGATCGGTGTTCTTGTAGACGTTGAAACAGACGTAGTTAATGACGCTGTTAAAGAAATGGCTAAGAACGTAGCAATGCAGATTGCAGCTCTGAAACCACAGTACACAAGCGACAGCGAAGTAAGCGCTGATTACATCGCACATGAAAAAGAAATTCTTATGGCTCAGATCCAGAACGACCCGAAAGAATCCCAGAAACCAGCTAAGGTTATCGAAGGAATGATCACAGGACGTATCAAGAAAGAGCTTAAAGAAATCTGCCTTCTTGACCAGACATACGTTAAAGCTGAAGACGGAAAACAGTCTGTAGCTAAATACGTAGAGCAGGTTGCTAAAGAAAACGGCGCTAAGATCACAATCAAAGGTTTCGTACGTTACGAGACAGGTGATGGTATCGAAAAGAAAGAAGAAAACTTTGCAGAAGAAGTTGCAAAGCAGATGAACGCATAATCTTACAGTTCGCATAAGAATTTGAACCGTATTATTATCATGTAAATCAACGAAAAACCTTGAATTTCCTATGAAAATGGGATAATTCAAGGCTTTTTTGCGTGTTGGGGAATGAATTTTGAATTATCGTAAATTATCGCTATTTATGTATAGAATTGGGTAAAAATTGGGGAGTGAGCTGGGGAAATTCAATTACCCAACTGGCGTATGAAACTTCGCCTCATTCTTCTAAAATAAATAGGCGAAGATTACCTGTTTTATTTTGTTGGGGAGTAGCATAATTCCCCAATATTTGATGTATGTTTCCGAAATTATTTCAGGCGTTATTAAATGAATATGAAGAAATCAGGACAAACCTGTTAAAAGAACTGTCAGGGGAAGACAAGGCAGTTTTATATATGGACTTAAACAAACTGATCATAAAGATAGCGGACTATATATGTCAGAATGAGGAAGTAGTCCGGAAAGGAATAGGTGAGGTTATGGGCGGAAAAGTTCTTGAACTGGAATCTGAACGACTTCGGGCAGAGGGAGAAGAACGTCTGAGCATTCTGATTAAGCACCTGATACTGGATGGAAGAAGTACAGAGATCCAGGCTGTTGTAACGGATGCAGAAATTCGAAAACAGTTGTATAAAGAATATGGAATGTAGTTTTCTGGCAATTTAAGTATTTTTAAAGATCTGGTTTATTTATGTTATCTGAAATGATGACAATGAAATAAATCAGATCTTTTTTGTGAAAACATATAAAAACACTTTATTTTCAAACACGCTCTAGAGTGTGTTTGAAAAATCATTCCCGCAATCTGCACGCCCCACTTTGCGGAAGATTTTGCCCGAATTTGGTTGTCGTAGCCCGCTACGACGCCCTCATCCGAACAAAATCTTCCACAAATTGTGACGCACATCTTGCAGAAAGCCTTTTTCAAACACGCTCTAAGACATGATCAAAAAATTTTAAAATCTGTTCAATGGGAAAAATTTAATTGCTGAAATTTGAAACTGTCATTATAATAAAGAATAGCAATGCTTGGAATTAATTTGAATATGTTGAAAAAGGAGTTATTTTACAAATGAACATTTTTTCGGGCTATGAGTTGTTATGGCTGTTTTTTGTTTATTCGTTTCTGGGATGGGTTCTGGAGACGGCTACAGCTACGTTGAAACAGCGTAAGTTTTCTAACAGAGGTCTTGTAAACGGACCGTTTTGTGTAATGTATGGAATTACAGCAGTAATAATTTCTGTTGGTCTGCAGGAGCTGACAGGATTCTGGCTGTTCTGGTATTCGATGATCTATGCTACGGTGACTGAGTGGGTCGGAGGTCATCTGATTGAGAAAGCATTTAAAGAGAGATGGTGGGATTATTCCGAAGTTAAATGGAATCTGGATGGATATATATGTCTGCCTGCATCCGTCCTGTGGGGAGTTTTTGGATACATAGTAGTCAGATGGGGAAATGGACTGACATGGAAGCTGTTATCTGTTTTTCCGTCTGTGTTATCACATATTATACTGTTGGTTTTAGTTGGGCTGTTATTTGTGGATATTATGGCGTCTTATCTTTTGCTGATAAAGAAAGGGCCATATTTGAAACAGTGTGCGGCTGCAAATGAACAGCTTGATAAAGTAAGCGGACGTCTTACTTTGTGGATCACAGACTGGATTGAACGAAGAATCCACAAAGCGTATCCAAAAGTAAAGAAAATGCAGACAGCAGAGAATGCTGGAGCAGAGAACGTTTTTGCCCAGGGGTGTGGCTTTTATAAGGTGATGCTGCTGTTTATTATTGGGGCGTTTTTGGGGGATATTGTTGAGACTGTCTTTTGTCGTATCACAATGGGTTACTGGATGAGCAGAAGCAGTCTGGTATGGGGACCGTTCAGTATTGTGTGGGGACTGGCTCTGGCGCTTGTTACCTGGCTTCTGTATAAATATAAAGATCGCAGCGAGAGTTTTCTCTTTCTGACAGGTACTTTTCTTGGTGGTTCTTATGAGTATTTGTGCAGTGTATTTACGGAGATTTTCTTTGGCAAAGTATTCTGGGATTACAGTAAGCTGCCGTTTAATCTGGGAGGAAGGATTAATCTGCTGTATTGTTTTTTCTGGGGGATCGCAGCGGTTGTATGGTTTAAGAAAGTCTATCCGCTTCTTTCAGGTCTGATTGAGAAAATTTCTGTAAAACCAGGCAAGGTGATTACCTGGTTTTTGACAGTATTTATGTGCTGCAACATTGTGGTTTCTTCTATGGCGCTGATACGTTATGATCAACGTGCGCAGGGAGCTAAGGCACAAAATCAGATAGAAAAATGGGTGGATATACATTTCAATGATGCAAGAATGAAACAGATTTATCCAAAAGCGAAGTCTACACATTGATTGATCTTTAAATCTGAGGACAGTTCTGTTTCTGAAGATAGTCGAAAAAGAGCGGAAAGAATATTAAAATTCCTGGATAAAATGGTTGCAATTCTAAATGATGTCGTATAAAATAATCAGGCTAATAATAAGACCGCAGAGCCTCTCAAATGAAAATGAAAAGGGCTTTAGTAATACTGCAAAATTATGGAGGTAGTATGAAAAAGTTTAAAATAAACGTGCAAAGATGTGGCTGTGTTTTATTATTCTCTGTTTTGTTTATTATTATATTGTCAGTTTCGGCATCAGCAGAAGAAAATCAGTCAAAAGTTGTACGGGTGGGATGGTATGAAGGTACTTATAATATGACTGACCCAAATGGGCAGCGAAGTGGCTACAGTTATGAATATCAGCAGACCGTGGCAGCTTACACGGGATGGACTTACGAATATGTAACAGCTGACTGGTCGGAGCTTCTGAAAATGCTGCAGGACGGAGAAATTGATCTGATGGGCGGGGTATCCTATACAGAGGAACGTACGGATACTATGCTGTTTTCGGAACTGCCTATGGGAAAAGAAAAATATTATCTGTATGCGGACCTTTCGAATACGGATCTGTCCACTTCTGATCTCACAACTTTAAATGGAAAACGAATTGGGATGCTGGAAGAAAGTTTTGCTACTGCTCAGTACTGCACCTGGGAAGAAAAACACGGCCTGCGTACCCAACATGTAGTTATCACCAGTGCCAAAGATGTCCACGAAAAACTCGCAGATAATAAAATAGATGGTTTTGTTTTAAATGAATCTCCTCAGTGGGAGAAAGAAAGTCTTTCAGCTATTGCTATGATCGGTGATTCGGACAACTATTTCATGATCAATAAAAAGCGTCCGGATCTGAAAGAAGACCTGGATAGTGCAATGAGACGGATAGAACAGGATAAACCTTTTTATACAGATGATCTGTATAAACGATATCTTTCTGCAAAAACTCTTGAAACTTTTACTGATAATGAACAGGAATGGCTTAAACAACATGACGAAATTCTGGTCGGATATCTGAAAACAGACGTCGGCGTCAGTCTGCTTAATACAGAGGGCAGCGAACCGGTTGGAATTATTAATGATTATATTGATTATGCATATGAGTGTTTAGGCAATCAGACAATAGAATTTAAACTGGCAGGATTTGATTCCCAGGAGGAACAGCTGCAGGCTTTGAAAGATAATGAAATAGACATGATTTTTCATGTTAATCAAAATCCTTATGAAGCTGAAAGGAATGGAATTGCTTTATCCAATAATGTTTTTGAAGTAAATGTAGCAGCTTTGTCTTCAAGGGTTTATTTTGATGAAAATGCAGAAAATACTGTCGCGGTAAGTAAGGGGAATCTTCTGTCTAAATGGTATATTTCTTATAATTATCCTCAGTGGAAAATATATGAATATGATTCAGCAGCAGATGTGGAAAAAGCAGTTCGGAATGGTAAAGCTGATTGTTTCATTGTAAAAGCAGGACAGTCGTCAAAAAGTCTGGAAGATAATAAAATTCATAGTGTATTTTTAACTAAGTTGAGTTATTCATCTTTTGCAGTAAACAGAAAAGATACTATAATGTTGTCTATCTTAAACAAAACTTTGAAGGCTTTGTCATCTTCAAAACTTTCAGGTGCATTTTCCATGTATGAAAATGTACCGAAAAAAGTTACGTTAACAGATTTCGTAAAAGATAATCTGGTGATAGTTTCAGTCGCATTTAGTGCAACATTTCTGATCATTTTACTGGTAATTCTCAAATTATTGAAAAAAGCAAAGAGAGCTTTGCTCCAGGCAGAAATTGCAAATGCGGCTAAAACTAACTTTCTGTTTAACATGTCTCATGATATTCGTACACCAATGAATGCACTTTTGGGTTACAATGAACTGATGAAAAAAGAACTGACAGATCCGAAATTACTGGATTATCAGGAAAAGATAGAGCAGTCAGGAAATCTTCTGTTATCGATTATTAATAATGTACTTGATATGGCGCGTATTGAGAGCGGAAAGCTGGAACTGGATGAAAGTTATGCAATGATTTCTGACATTCTGGAGAAAATAAACGGCGTGTTCGAAATGGAGGCAAAGAAAAAAGATATTCATTATATTCATGAAGTACAGATTAAACATCAGCACATTATGTGTGATATTACTAAGGTACAGGAGATTCTTGTAAACCTTGTCAGTAATGCAGTAAAATATACGCCTCATGGTGGAATGGTGACTGTAAGATTGAGGGAGATACCAAGTAATAAAGAGGGATTTATGGGTATCAGAACCGAGATTATGGATACTGGTATAGGAATGAGCAAAGATTTCCTTCCATTGTTATTTGTCGCTTTTGCACGCGAACGAAATACAACTATGGGAAAGATTGCAGGAACAGGACTCGGAATGCCTATTGTAAAAAAATATATTGATCTGATGGGCGGTACAATTGATGTAGAAAGTGAACTGGGAAAGGGAACCAAATTTACAGTTATTCTTCAATTAAAAATAGCTGATAGGGTATATTATGAGCAGATAACAGATAAATGTGCTGATGTTACAGGTGAGGCAAATATCAGAGGTAAACGTATTTTATTAGCGGAAGACAATGATTTAAATGCAGAAATTGCAATGACCATTTTGGAAGATATGGGACTTGAAGTTGAACGTGTTGAAGATGGAATTAAATGTGTTGCCAAGATAGAACAGGAACCATCAGGCAGTTTTGATTTAATATTAATGGATATTCAGATGCCGAACATGGATGGATATAAGGCAACGCAGACCATCCGACATCTGGAGGATCATAATAAATCCGGTATTCCGATTGTTGCCATGACTGCAAATGCCTTTGAGGAAGATCGAAAGAAAGCATTAGATAAGGGAATGAACGGGCATATAGCGAAACCAATTGATATAGACAAAGTTAAGGCAGTTTTGTTTTCTGTTCTGAAATAGTATGCTATGGTTACTGTTCACACGGCACTGTCCTGCGAGATGTGTTGCTTGGCGCGGAGTGAACAGTAACATGCCATGAGCACCCTCCAAACGAGCACTTGTAATGTATCAGATTATGTGCTAAAGTCAATACAGTTTAGGCAAAAGCTAAAATAAAAATATTCTTGACATTAAACCCTACTTTAATGATATGATTAATCGAGATCATAAAAATTTTTTATAACAAAGGACAGGAGGCTAAGAACCATGGAGAATAAACTGGAACATTTAAAAGAATATCTCAAAGAACTTGGCAGCGTAGCAGTTGCTTTCTCAAGCGGGGTGGACTCTACATTTTTATTAAAAGTAGCTCATGATGTGCTGGGAGATAAGGCAATTGCAATCACAGCACAGTCCTGCTCTTTCCCGAAAAGAGAGCTGAATGAAGCGAAAGCATTTTGTGAGAAAGAAGGCATTAAACATGTAATCTGCCAGTCTGAGGAACTGGAGATTGAGGGCTTTTCCCAGAACCCGCCGAACAGATGCTACTTATGTAAGAAAGAACTGTTTGAGAAGATCGGTGATATTGCAAAAGAAAATGGAATTGAGTACATTGTAGAGGGTTCCAATATGGATGACAACGGTGATTACAGACCAGGACTGATCGCAGTAAAGGAACTTGGAGTTAAGAGTCCGTTAAGAGAGGCAAAGCTGACAAAAGCAGAGATCAGAGAGTACTCAAAAGAGTTGGGACTTCCAACCTGGGATAAGCAGTCATTTGCCTGTCTGTCTTCCAGATTTGTATACGGTGAGACGATCAGCGAGGAGAAACTTGGGATGGTTGAGAAAGCAGAGCAGCTTTTACTTGACTATGGATTCCATCAGGTTCGTGTCCGGATTCATGGATTACTTGCAAGAATCGAGATCATGCCGGAGGAATTTCCGAAACTTCTGGAGAAGAATGTCCGAGAAGATATTGCGAAGAAATTTAAGGAGTATGGATTCACCTATGTGACCATGGATATCCTTGGATATCGTATGGGCAGCATGAACGAGACACTTGACAAAAAGACTCTTTAGTTACGGCGACAAACCAGTTGACAAATATCTCAGATATCATTACACTGTTAAATAGAGAAAAGGGCTGCTGCATTTCTATGTGGCCGCCCTTTTCATGCCTATAGAGACCTGTAAAGGAGAAAATTGCAATGACAGTAAACGAAAGAATTACCGCGCTTCGGGAACGCATGAAAGAGAAAAAGATTGATGCTTATTTGGTCCCGACAGATGATTTCCATGCATCTGAATATGTTGGAGAATATTTCAAATGCCGAAAATATATCACAGGATTTACCGGTTCTGCGGGAACTGCAGTGATCATGCAGGATATGGCTGGTCTGTGGACAGACGGACGTTATTTTATCCAGGCTGCGGCACAGTTAGAGGGAACAGGGGTAGATCTCTTTAAGATGGGAGAATCTGGAGTTCCGACTGTACACCAGTTTCTGGAAGAAAAATTAGGAGAAGGCATGTGCCTTGGTTTTGACGGAAGAACTATCAGTACAAAAGAAGCTGCTGAACTTTCTGAAATGCTTGGAAAGAAAGGTGCCACTCTTTCCGTGGATTATGATCTGGTAGGTGAAGTATGGGAAGACCGCCCGGCACTTTCCTGCGAACCTGTGATGGAACTGGATGTAAAATGGGCAGGGGAATCCCGTGCAGATAAAATTGCGAGGATCCGTAAAGCAATGGAAGAAAAAGAAGCAGATGCCTTTGTGCTGACTTCTCTGGATGACATTGCATGGCTATTGAACATCCGCGGCGGAGATGTACATTGCTGTCCGGTTGTACTGTCTTACCTGATAATGACTCAGAAAGAGATCAAACTGTTTGCCAATGAGAAAGCATTTCCTGCAGATGTTCTGAGTGCGCTCGCAGAGGATGGCGTGACACTTCTTCCATATGACAGTGTTTATGAATATGTAAAAACATTTGCAAAAGATATGACAGTACTTCTCTGCAAGCAGAAAGCTAACAGTCGTCTGGTAAAAAATATTCCGGATGGGGTTAAGATTCTTGATGAAGAGAACCTGACACTTCTTCCAAAAGCAATCAAGAATCCTGTTGAAGTAGAAAATGAACGTATTGCACATATCAAAGATGGAGTTGCGCTTACAAAATTTATTTACTGGCTGAAGAAGAACGTAGGAAAGATTCCAATGACAGAATTAAGTGCAGAGGAGAAATTATATAGTTTCCGTGCACAGCAGGAGAATTTTATTGACAACAGCTTTGATCCGATCATTTCCTATGGAACCCATGCTGCAATTGTTCATTATTCCGCAACGCCTGAGACAGATATTCCGATTGAACCAAGAAGCTTCCTGCTTGCAGATACAGGAGGAAATTATTATGAGGGAACAACAGATACTACACGTACCATTGTAATGGGAACTGTAACTGATGAGGAGAAGAAATACTTTACTGCAGTTTTACGTGGCATGCTGAATCTGGGAAATGCGAAATTCCGTTATGGATGCACGGGAGTAAACCTGGATTGTCTGGCACGTGGTCCGCTGTGGGAACTGGGAAAGGATTTCAATCATGGAACAGGACATGGAGTAGGTTATCTGCTGAATGTTCATGAGGGACCAAACAGCTTCCGCTGGAAAATCGTTCCAGGAAACAATGCAGTTCTGGAAGAGGGCATGATCACATCTGATGAGCCTGGATACTATGTAGAAGACGGATTTGGAATTCGTCATGAGAACATGATCATATGCAAGAAAGCTGAGAAAACAGAATATGGACAGTTTATGTGCTTCGAATTTCTGACTATGGTACCGTTTGACCTTGACGCTGTTGTACCGGAACAGATGACTGCACATGAAAGAGAACTGCTTAATAACTATCATGCACAGGTATATGAGAAGATTTCTCCGTATCTGGATGAAGATGAGAGAGAATGGCTGAAAGAAGCTACAAGAGCAATCTGATCAACCAGAAAGAGATATTAAATCCGGACAATGAATATTGCTCTGATATAAAGTGTAATTCGATACTGAGATAAAAAAAGAACTGTTGTATTCCAATGAATTCTGTACATCATAGAAGAGATGATGTATGGAAAATAGGAATTACAACAGTTCTTTTTTATTGTTTTAAATGATTTTATCCTTAAATGCAGTTACTGAATCCTGTCATTCAGAAACCTTAGCAAACTGGCTGTTATACAGAGTATGATAGAAACCGCCCTTCGCGATCAGTTCATCATGAGTACCCTGTTCAATAATACTTCCGTCCTTCATAACAAGGATCAGATCCGCATTACGGATCGTGGAGAGACGGTGAGCAACGATAAAGCTTGTTCTTCCTTCCATCATTCGTTCAAATGCTTCCTGAATCTGTAACTCAGTTCTTGTATCGATACTGGAAGTTGCCTCATCCAGGATCAGCATTGGAGGCAGGCAGAGCATAACTCGTGTGATACACAGAAGCTGCTTCTGTCCCTGACTTAAACTGTCTTCATTGAGCATGGTGTCCAATCCCTTAGGAAGACGCTGGATAAATTCCCAGCTGTGTGCGAGCTTGGCTGCTTCGATAATCTCAGTATCAGAAGCTTCCGGTTTTCCAATAGAAATATTATCGCGGACAGTACCATTCTTGATCCATGTCTCCTGCAGTACCATACCGTAACTACTTCTGAGAGAATGACGGGTAATGTCTTTGACAGGCTTGCCGTCAACGGAAATAGATCCGGCGTTAACATCATAGAATCTCATCAGGAGATTGATAAATGTCGATTTACCGCATCCGGTAGGTCCTACGATGGCAACACGCATACCTGGTTTTACATGAAGATTAAAATCTTCGATCAGTTTCTTTGATTCATCATAGTGGAAGCATACATTCTTAATATCTACTTCACCTTTTACATCTTCCAGCGTATCAGAGGCTTCTGCAACTTCCGGCTCTTCCTCCAGCAGATCAAAGATCCTGCCTGCGCATGCAAGCGCGTTCTGAAGCTCTGTAACAACAGAACTGATATCATTAAATGGTTTCATATACTGATTGGCATAGGAGAGAAGTACGGATAGTCCTCCGACTGTCAACTTGCCTCCGGGAATAATGAAAGCACCCACCAGTGCTACACATGCGTAAATGATATTGTTTACGAAACGTGTGCAAGGATTCGTAAGACTGCTGTAGAAAACGGCCTTCTGGCTGCAGTCCTGTAATTCTTTGTTAAGTTTTGAAAAACGCCCGGAAGATTTATCTTCATATCCAAAAGCCTGAACAACTTTCTGATTTCCGATCATTTCTTCGATGAGAGCGGTCTGACGTCCGCGGGCTTCACTCTGTTTCCTGAACATCTGGAAAGTATGAGAGGAAATAAACTTTGCTACCAGGAAGCTTAACGGTGTCAGGACAATGACCATCAATGTGATCCAGAAGTTCTTAGAGAACATGAAGATCAGAGTTCCGATGATTGTTACGATTCCTGAGAACAACTGGGTAAATCCGAGCAGCAGACCATCTGACAGGATATCTGCATCTGCGATCACACGGCTGATAATGTCACCGGTGCTGTGTCCGTCAAGGTAAGAAAGTGGAAGTTTCTGAATGTGGCGGATAGCTTTTGCACGGATATCTTTTACTGTCTGGTAGGTCATACGGTTGTTGATAGCGTTCATCAGCCAGGTGGCGACAGAAGAAAGGATGACCATTACCAGGATCCGGGACAGATAATACCACATCATTTCGAAATTAACCTGATGTTCGGCAACAACCTGGTCGATCGCATTACCGAACAGGATTGGTACATATAACTGCAGGATTACGGAAACTGCTGCCAGTACAATACTGAGGATCAGCAGAAAACGGTATCTTCCGATGAAGCGCAGCACCTTGAAAAAGGTTTCTGAACTTTTTCCACTTGAGGTATCTTTTGATGTTACTTTGCTCATACTGTCACCTCCGCCATCATACCACCTGCAGGCGCAGAGGTGTATTTTGCTCTCTCTTCAGGGAACTGAGAGAAGTAGATCTCGCGGTATATTTCGCAGGTCTGCAATAATTCGGCATGAGTACCTTTGCCTGCCAGATTTCCATTGTCAAGAACAAGGATCAGGTCTGCCTGCCGGATACTGGAAGAACGCTGGGATACCAGGAATGTAGTTACATTCCAGTCAAGTTTGTTAAGAGATTTACGCAGTGCAGCGTCTGTTGCGAAGTCAAGTGCGCTTGCACTGTCATCCAGGATCAGAATCTCAGGTTTCTTTACCAGTGCGCGGGCAATCGTGAGTCGCTGTTTCTGACCGCCAGAGAGATTCTTTCCGTTCTGTTCCAGTTCAAAATCAAGCTGGCCTGGTTTGCCTTCTACAACATCTTTTCCCTGAGCTGTAGTAAGTGCCTGCCAGAGATCCTCATCAGTGGCATCTTCGCGTCCCCATTTCATGTTGTCGCGGATAGAGCCTTTGAAGAGAGCGGCTTTCTGCGGAACAACACCGATTTTGGAGCGGAGGTCATTTCTTTCGTAATTCTCAATATTCTGACCATCCAGAAGTACAGTTCCTTTGGTCGCATCATAAAATCTGGAGATCAGATTGACCAGAGTGGTTTTACCGCTTCCTGTACCGCCGATGATACCAACTGTCTGGCCTTTCTTAACAGAGAAGCTGATATGTGAAAGGCTTGATGCGCCGGCTCCGCTGTATTCGAAAGTGACATCATCAAATACGACTGCATCATCAGATGAAACAGTGGAAGCAGCAGTAGCTGTCGGGTAATCCATAGTGGATTTTACTTTCAGGATATCTGCTACACGTCCTGCGCATGCTGCGGATTTGTTTAAAGTAATGATCAGGGATGCAAGCTTGATCAGTTCTACGATCATCTGAGCCATGTAATTGTACAGTGCAACGACCTGTCCCTGCTGCATGCCACCTAAGTTTACTTCAATGCCTGCTTTCTGGATCAGGATAACAGTTGCGATGTTGATCAGTACATAAGTAATAGGATTTAATAAAGCAGAGAGTCTTCCGACAAAGAGGTTTAACTTTGTCAGTTCATCATTGCGGGTGTCAAATTCCTGAACTGCTTCTTTCTCACGGCAGAATGCACGGATCACACGTACACCTGTCAGGTTCTGTCTTGTCAGTCCTGTAACGGTATCCAGTTTCCCCTGTACTTTCTTGAACAGAGGGATACTGAGAAACATGATGACAAAGACAACCAGAAACAGAAACGGGATGGCAACAGCAAAGACCAGTGCGCATTTGAAATCAATGGTAAATGCCATGACCATGGATCCCAGTACGATGAACGGGCTTCGAAGAAGAAGACGAAGACCCATATTCAGACCATTCTGAACCTGGTTGATATCATCCGTAAGTCTGGTGATCAGAGTATCTGTTCCAAGAGTGTCCAGTTCTGTGAAAGACAGACGCTGAACATGATCATAAACTGCCTGTCTTAGTTTAGTGGCAAAACCTACGCTGGCTTTTGCTGCGAAGAACTGAGCCGTAATGCTGCAGGTAAGTCCGAAGGCTGCCATTAGAATAAGAATAAAAAATCTCTGGACAATGTATCCGTTGTCGTGGTGTGCGATACCGACATCAATGATCTGTGCGATGATGATCGGCACGATCAGATCGAATACAACTTCCAGAAATTTGAAAAATGGCGCCAGAATGCTTTCTTTTTTGTAGTTTTTTAAATAAACTGCTAATGAACGCATTTTTTAAAATTCCTTCCTTTCCTTATTTTACTGATATCTACGAATTGTTCCGCTGCGAAAGCAGCTCTCACAATTCTACAAACATTCGGAATCTGCTGATTTACTTCGTAAATCGCTACTTCCTCATGTTTGGCGGGTCCCAAGTTCAAAAGTCTTATCATGCAAGCATGAACGACTTTCTGACCTTTTGACCCTGATATCTTATATTATTAATCGTCCTTTTCGTGAAAAATAATACAATCAAAAGTGTACCATTTGAGACTTTTTTGTCAAGAAGAATGTATGGAAAGAGGTAAAATTTGGAGAAAATTTAACTTGACTTCGAAAAAAGATATTACTAAAATATTTCGTAGCGCTGTTTTATTTTGGATATCAAATATTATAATAAGAATTATTTCGTAACTGTGAAGGTACTGAACAGTTACATTATTTCTTTGTATTGAAAATTATGCGCCAAAAACTGATAAATTATCATTACCATAATGAGGAAGAAAATTATGCAGATTATCGAGACATTTGGTCATTATGTGGAAAATTTGACTAACACAAAGCCGGAGAATGCCCGCTGGCTGTTAAAAACGGGCTGGGAGGCACAGAATCTGAAGTTCCGTTATATGCAGGATAAGAGACTGATGCCTGCAGACAGACATCTTGCAAATCTGATGATGAACACTATGCTGCGTCCGCTTCAGAAACCGGAAGATTCAGTTGTTGTAAGTATTTTTACACCCTGTGAAATGATGCAGGAAGTGGGATTACATCCTTATAATGTAGAAGGATTTTCCTGCTATCTTTCTGCAAGTAAGGCAGAGAGAGCATTTTTGCAGCAGGCGGAAAACCAGGGAATTGCCGAGACACTGTGCAGTTATCATAAGACATTTCTTGGCGCGGCACAGAAAGGGCTGCTGCCGAAGCCCAAATGTATTGTTTATACGAATTTAACCTGCGATGCTAACCTGCTGACATTCCGTACACTGGCCGATTTTTACCAGGTGCCAGCATTTGCCATTGATGTGCCGTGGCAGCAGAATGAGGAGAATGTGCAATATGTGGCAGATCAGTTAAAAGAGTTAAAAGCATTTCTGGAAAAAAATACAGGTAAAACAATCTCTGAAGATGCACTGAAGAACCGTCTTGCATGCAGCAGGCGGACTCTGGAGAATTATAAAAAATATCAGCAGATGCGTGCGGACAGATATGTGCCGTCTGATCTGGTTACTTCGCTGTATGCAGGAATGACAAATAATATCCTGCTTGGAACAGCAGAAGAGGAGAAATATACACAGATGCTTCTTGAGGATATTAAGAAAGCACCTGCAGCGAAAGGCAAACATATTTACTGGATGCATACGATTCCATTCTGGTCTGATGCAGTTCGTCAGGAACTTTGCTTCAGCGAGAAAGCCCAGATTGTGGGATGTGAACTGGCAGAAACCTGTGAGCCGGATTTTGATCCGGAGAAACCATTTGAAGCTATGGCCAGAAGAATGGTATATCATTCACTGAACGGAAGTGCACTGAGAAGAATCGAAGCAGGAATCCGCCATGCGAAACAGGCGGGAGCAGACGGAGCAGTGTGGTTTGGTCACTGGGGTTGTAAACATACGCTTGGTGCTGCACAGCTTGCGAAGAAGAAATTTGAGGAGGCAGGCTTACCGCTTCTGATCCTGGATGGTGACGGCTGTGACAGAAGCCACGGAGGAGAGGGACAGACATCCACCAGACTGGGAGCTTTTCTGGAAATGCTGGGAGGTGCGGAAAATGAATAAAACATACTATGTCTGTAAATATACCCCGGTCGAGCTTCTGGAATCTCTTGGCGGGGAATGTGAGAATTTTAACCATATGCCGGATGGCTTTGACCTTGCAGATCAGGTTTCTCATCCGAATATCTGCGGCTTTGGAAAAACGCTTCTGGAAGGAGTTATGGAGGGAAAGATCAGGGAGCTTGTTCTGGTAAGCTGCTGCGATACGATCCGAAGTGTATATGATATTCTTCTGGAGAGCGGTAAGCTGGATTTCCTGTATATTCTGGATGTGCTTCACTGTGACAGTGCCTGCAGCAGGGAGCGAATGGCAGTACAGTTGAAAGGGCTGGCAAAAGCTTATGCAAAGTATAAAGGTACAGAATTTAATACAGATAAATTCAGAACTGCCTTTCATGCCCCTGAGAAAATTACAAAGCCTCATATTGCAGTGCTCGGAGCGAGAATGGGACAGGAATTATTTGAAATGACCAGTAAGGCTATGCCTCTTCCTGTAGAGAATGATACCTGTGTACATAACCGCTCTGTAGGAAATGTGCTTCCGCCGGAGACTGCTTCCTTTGATGAACTGATGGATTGGTATGCAGGGGAAATTCTGGGACAGATTCCATGTATGCGTATGATGGATCCGACAGGCCGTAAGAAACTTTATAATGATCCGTCTGTTGCGGGAATTATTTATCATACAGTGAAATTCTGCGATTTCTATAGTTTTGAATATGCGGATATTAAGAATCATACAGATGTACCGCTTTTAAAAATCGAATCAGATTATACCATTCAAAGCAGCGGTCAGCTTCTTACCAGGTTGGAGGCTTTTGCAGAGAGTATTCAGCCTGAGAAACTGGAGCAGACCATAGAGGTTGACACAAAAGGAGAGAGAAAAATGGGAAAAGGTTATTTTGCAGGAATTGACAGTGGTTCTACAAGTACAGATGTGGTAATTCTGAATAAAGAACATGAAATCGTTACCAGCATTATCCTGCCTACAGGTGCAGGTGCTGCTATTGGTGCAGACCGTGCGCTGGCAGAGGCGCTGAAACAGGCCGATCTGCAGAGAGAAGACATTGATGCGCTGGTTACCACCGGATATGGACGTACTGCTATTAAGAATGGTGATAAGAGTATCACAGAGATCACCTGTCATGCCAGAGGTGCTCATTTCCTGAATCCGGAAGTGCGGACAGTTATTGATATCGGCGGGCAGGACAGTAAGGTGATCCGTCTGGATGAGAATGGTGCGGTTGCAAACTTTGTTATGAATGATAAATGTGCGGCAGGTACCGGACGATTTCTGGAAATGATGGCACGTACAATGGAAATGAGCCTGGATCAGATGAGTGAGTGTGGTCTGGAATTCAAAGAAGATATTACTATTTCCAGTATGTGTACAGTATTTGCGGAATCAGAGGTTGTATCCCTGATCGCACAGAACAAAGCGACAGATGACATTGTTCATGGATTGAATAAAGCGGTTGCTGTAAAGACTGCAGCTCTTACCAGACGTGTAGGCGGAGAAGAAAAGTTTATGATGACCGGCGGTGTTTCCAAGAACAAGGGGCTGGTAAAGACACTGGAAGAAAAACTTGGCACAAAACTGGTGATCAGTGATAAAGCGCAGCTTTGCGGTGCACTTGGTGCTGCGCTGTTTGCAGCTGATATGGTAAATGCGTAAATAATTTTAATTTAGTCTGATATTTACCGGCACGGGTTAGAAAGATAAGATGATATCCGCTTGACTATAAAGTATTCATAAATGGAATGAAAAAAATTTCCATATTTTATACTTTTTTTATAAAAGTTTAATTTTCTATTGACGAGTTCAAAATTAGGAGCTATAGTATAACACAGTAACAGCAAATTAACGAGGTGAAGTTTGCAGGAAAGTGGAAGCCGCACAAAAGGCTATACCCGCCGAAGGAGTAAAACTCTCAGGTTCCCTGGACGCAGGGAAGAACTGCAAATGGATCGTTTCTCTGGAGACACCCGTTAGATCGGGGGCCGAAGGTGCAAATAACATGGACTATCATATAACCGCCGACAAATGGTTATCTGACCCGTGTCTTGAATCTCTCAGGCAAAAGGACAGAGGATGCTTTATCATCCCCGCTGATCCATATGGAATATATGGACAGTATTTTCTGAACTTTCTAATTTCTGAAACGGTCTGTTATTACTTTGTTTCCCAGCTGTACAATATATTACACTTTTTAAAAGAAAAAGGAGATTTATTATTATGTGGGAAGCGATCAATTCATTTTTATCTACTGTAGACGATCTCGTCTGGGGCGTGCCCCTTATGATCCTGATCATGGCAGGTGGTATTCTGTTAACTGCCAGACTTGGACTTCTTCAGATACGAAGACTCCCCCTTGCACTGAAATGGATGTTTAAGAACGAAGAAGAAGGCGACGGTGAGATTTCAAGTTTCGCAGCTTTATGTACAGCACTGAGTGCTACTATTGGTACCGGTAATATCGTCGGTGTTGCAACTGCTGTCTGTGCAGGTGGCCCTGGCGCTTTATTCTGGATGATCGTTGCAGCATTCTTTGGAATGGCAACAAAATTTTCCGAAGGTCTTCTTGCAGTTAAATACCGTGTGGTAGCAGAAGATGGTCACAGCCTTGGCGGTCCTTTCTATTATATTGAGAAAGGTATGGGACCGAAATGGAAATGGCTTGCAAAAATTTTCGCATTCTTTGGTGTATGCGTAGGTCTTTTCGGAATCGGTACATTCAGCCAGGTAAATGGTATTTCCAGTGCAGTTCAGAACTTCTTTGACCCGAACAAATCAAACTGTGTAAATATCCCGTTCCTTGGAGAATATTCCTGGGCAGTTGTAATTTCTTCTCTGATCCTTGCAGCATGTGTTGCAGCAATCCTGATCGGAGGTCTGAAACGAATCGCAACAGTCAGCCAGATTATTGTACCGTTTATGGCAGTTATTTATCTGATCTTCAGTGTTGCATTGATTCTTTTAAATATTACAGAAATCCCTGCAGCAATCGTAACAGTTGTCAAAGGAGCATTTAATCCATCCGCTGTAACAGGTGGTATGGTAGGTACTATGATCGTTGCTATGCAGAAAGGTGTTGCCCGTGGTATTTTCTCAAACGAAGCCGGACTTGGTAGTGCACCGATCGCAGCTGCAGCAGCTCAGACAAAAGAGCCTGTACGTCAGGGTCTTGTAAGTATGACAGGTACATTCATTGATACTATTGTAATCTGTACAATGACAGGTCTTTCCATTGTACTGACAGGTGCATGGCAGGTAGAAGGTCTGGAAGGTGTTCAGGTAACTACCTATGCATTCCAGCACGGACTTCCGATCCCTGGACAGGTTTCCGCATTTGTATTGATGATCTGTCTGGTATTCTTCGCATTTACAACAATCCTTGGATGGGATTACTACAGTGAAAGATGTCTGGAATATCTGACACATGGACATAAGAAAACAATCCTTACATACCGCTGGCTCTACATCCTGGCAGTATTTATCGGACCGTACATGACAGTAAGTGCTGTATGGACCATTGCCGATATCTTCAACGGACTGATGGCAATTCCGAATATGATCGCATTGTTTGCACTGAGCGGTGTAGTTGTAAAAGAAACAAAAGCATTCTTTGATGCAAAGAAACACCAAATGTAAAGAAACATAAAACGTAATAAAATAACAGAAAACAGAGAATCCTCTGATTGTGGAGTTTAACTTCCGGTCAGAGGATTTTTCTATGTTGTTATGGGAAATTACTGGGCAGGAAACCAACAGAGAAAGGGAATATAAATATTGCCTGAGCTGGTTGTAGTAATCCTCAGAAATAATGTGCTGGTTTGATTGAAATTGAAAAGGTGTGAATAAAAAAGGAATATATGACTGAGCTTGAACGAAAGTAGTAGAATATATCACTGGTTTTGTGCAAAGTGAACCAAAATCAGTCATCATTTTTATGAATTAGTTTGATTGACTTTGAACGAATATGACGGTATACTAAGGCCATAAACAAAAGGCAGTCACGAACATGCAAGAAAGACATGATAATATAAACGGGAGGGAAAGAAGAGATGATCTACACAGTAACTTTTAATCCGTCTCTGGACTACATCGTTTCAGTAGATGATTTTAAACTGGGACTGACAAACAGAACAAGTTCAGAGCTGATGCTTCCGGGCGGAAAGGGAATCAATGTTTCTACAGTTCTTATGAATCTGGGGATTGAGAACACAGCACTTGGATTTACAGCTGGATTTGTGGGAGAAGAGATTATCCGCAGATTACAGGAAATGGGAGTGAGATCTGAGTTCATTCAGATCAGCGAAGGAGTTTCAAGGATCAATCTTAAACTGAAATCTATCGACGGAACTGAGATCAATGGTGCAGGACCGGTGATCAGCAAGGATAAAGTAGAGGAACTGATGAAGAAGCTGGACGGACTTGGTGAAGGTGATGTACTTTTCCTGGCAGGCAGTATTCCATCTTCCATGCCGGACGATATGTATGAACAGATCATGGCAAGACTGGATGGAAAAGGTGTGATGATCGTGGTGGATGCGACAAAGGATCTTCTGGTCAATGTCCTGAAATATCATCCATTCCTTGTAAAGCCAAATAATCATGAGCTGGGTGAGATCTTCGGTGTGGAATTAAAGACAAGAGAAGATGTGATCCCGTACGGAAAGAAACTCCAGGAAAAAGGTGCAAGAAATGTGCTGATCTCCATGGCAGGCGAAGGTGCAGTTCTGGTAGCAGAGGACGGACAGGTATTTGAAGAACCCGCACCAAAAGGCAAACTGGTAAATGGTGTAGGTGCCGGAGATTCCATGGTAGCCGGTTTCGTAGCCGGATGGATGGAAAAGAAAGATTATGAGCATGCATTCCATATGGGAATTGCAGCAGGAAGTGCAAGTGCATTTTCTGAGAATCTTGCAACAAAAGAAGAAATTGAAGCGGTTTATCGCCAGGTAACCGAAAAATAATAAAGGGGGAAGAAGAGATGAGAATAACAGATCTGCTTGACAGACGGAGCGTATCGCTGACAGCTGCTCCAAAAACAAAGTCAGAAACTCTGGATATGGCAGTTGATCTGATGGTAAAGAGTGAAAAGATCAGCGACCGTGAAGCTTATCGTAAACAGGTATATTTAAGAGAAGAAGAGAGTACGACAGGTATTGGTGAGGGAATCGCCATTCCTCATGGTAAATGTGATGCAGTTAAGAAACCGGGACTTGCAGCAATGGTCATCAAAAACGGTGTAGAGTTCGAGGCACTTGATGACGAACCTGTAACCTTATTATTCCTGATCGCAGCACCGAATACAGAGGACAACATTCACCTGGATGTGCTCAGCAAGCTCTCCGTGATGCTGATGGATGAAGAATTTACAGAATCTCTTCGCAACGCATCTTCTGTAGATGAGTTTATGGACATCATTGATAAGGCAGACAGTGAAAAGAAAGATATTGATGAAAGACTCGCAGATACCGGATCAGCAGAAGGAACACAGGCAAAGATCCTTGCGGTTACTTCTTGTCCGACCGGTATTGCGCATACTTACATGGCGGCGGAAGGAATTGAGAAAGCTGCAAAAGCAAAGAACTGTTTTGTCAAGATTGAAACCAGAGGATCCGGCGGTGCAAAGAACGTGCTGACAGATCAGGAGATTGCTGATGCAGACTGTATTATCGTCGCAGCAGATGCCAAGGTTCCGATGGAGCGTTTCGATGGCAAGAAAGTGATCGAATGCCAGGTATCAGACGGAATTAGCAAAGCTGACCAGCTGATCGAGAGAGCAATTAACGGGGATGCACCGGTCTACCACGCAGCAGCCGGTTCTCAGGTCTCTTCCTCCAGTACAAAATCCGGAGGCAGCGTCGGACATAAAATCTATACACAGCTGATGAATGGTGTATCCCATATGCTTCCATTAGTTGTAGGCGGAGGTATCCTGATCGCGATCGCATTTCTGATCGATGGATTGAGTGTAGATTTGAGTGCGCTTCCGGCAGATCAGAGATCAAACTTTGGTACGATCACTCCGATCGCAGCTCTGTTTAAAGGTATCGGTGATACAGCATTTGGATTCATGCTTCCAATTCTGGCAGGATTTATTGCAATGGCGATCGGTGACAGACCTGCACTTGCACTTGGTCTGGTAGGCGGTATGATGGCAGCAAACGGAAAATCTGGTTTCCTTGGTGCATTACTTGCAGGTTTTGCAGCGGGATATATCATTCTTGGTCTTCGTAAATTATGTGATAAACTTCCGGAAGCACTGGAAAAGATTGCACCTGTTTTAATTTATCCTGTAGTCGGAATCCTTGTTATGGGACTCTTAATGACATTTATTGTAGAGCCGATCATGGGTGGTATCAATACAGGACTGAACAATGCCTTGACAGGAATGGGAAGTTCTAGTAAAGTAATATTGGGTATGGTGCTTGGCGGAATGATGGCTATTGATATGGGCGGCCCGTTCAACAAAGCAGCATATGTATTTGGAACAGCTGCAATTGCAGCAGGCAACTATGATATTATGGCAGCAGTTATGATCGGTGGTATGACACCTCCGTGTGCGATCGCACTGGCAACACTGCTGTTCAAGGATAAGTTCACAAAAGAAGAGAGAAACGCAGGTCCGACAAACTTCATTATGGGTCTTGCATTTATCACAGAAGGTGCGATCCCATTCGCAGCATCTGACCCGCTTCGTGTACTTCCATCCTGTATCATCGGATCCGCAGTCGCAGGAGCGATTTCCATGGCATTCAACTGTACACTGATGGCACCACACGGTGGAATCTTCGTATTCCCTGTAGTTGGAAACGCAGTTATGTATCTGGTTGCACTGGTTGTGGGAACAGTAATCTCCGCAGTTCTGCTTGGCCTGTTAAAGAAGAAAGTAGCATAAGCAGTGAGAAATATCTGTCTGGTCACTACCGGCATAGAAAAGGTCAGCAGATAAAAATAAGAAAAGCAATAATAAAGAACATGGAGGATATCAAAATGAAAGAATTTAAGTATGTAATCACAGACAACGAAGGAATCCACGCACGTCCTGCAGGAGAGCTTGTAAAACTGGTCAAAGGTTTTGAATCCACTATCTCAATCGAAAAAGAAGGAAAGAAAGTAGACTGCAGAAAACTTCTTGCACTGATGGGACTTGGTGTTAAGAAAGGTCATGAAGTAACATTCACAATCGAAGGTGCTGATGAAGAAGCAGCATATGAAGCAGTAAGCAAATTCATGCAGGAAAACCTGTAATTTACTGAATCGAATATAAGAAACGACAGACAGGAGATGATGTATTCATCTCCTGTCTCTGTTATAATGAGATATCAGAGTAGAGTAAATATACAACGGAGGCAGAAGCACATGCTGACAGAACAGAGATTTGATATTATTCTGAAACTTCTGGAAGAAAAAAAGAGTGTTACAGTAACGGAGTTAAAAGAACTTCTGAATGCGTCGGAATCAACAGTACGCAGAGACATTACCGCACTGGACAAAGCAGGAAAACTGACGAAGGTTTTCGGTGGTGCGGTAGCATTAAATCATAAAGTAACGGCTTACGAACCTACTGTAGCGCAGAAATCAGAATTAAACAAGGAAGAAAAGAAAAAAATCGCAAAATATGCAGCCAGTCTGATCACATCAGATGATTTCGTCTATCTGGATGCAGGAACCACTACCGGTCTGATGCTGGAATATCTGGAGAATACAAGAGCCACCTTTGTCACAAACGCAGTATCTCACGCTCAAACCCTGGCAAAGATGGGCATCCGCGTTTACCTGATCGGAGGGGAGCTGAAGAGTTCCACAGAGGCAGTTGTAGGCAGTCAGGCAATGCAGATGATTCAGATGTATCACTTCACAAAGGGATTCTTCGGAACCAACGGGATCACCAGAAGAGAAGGATTCACAACACCGGACACCAACGAAGCAATTGTAAAGGGCACAGCGATGAAACAATGCAAAGATGCCTATATCCTTGCAGACGAATCCAAATTCGGTCAGGTAAGTTCCGTAACTTTCGGTGAATTCCGGGATGCTCACATCCTGACAGAAGAGATTCCAGAGGAATATCGGGAGAGCAGAAATATTCTGAAGGTAAGTTAATTGGTTAAATGTTAAAATAGAAGAGATTTTTCATTTCCTGTATTGAAATGACAGGATGGAAAGGGAGAGTCAGGCATGAGAACTGACTCTTCTTTTTTTGATGTTTTTTTGCTAAAATGATAGACAGTAATGAAATTTGGAATGGAGAGATGTGGGATGAAGTTTGCGCATATTGCGGATCTGCATATTGGGAAAAGAGTGCATGATTTTTCTATGCTGGAGGATCAGAGATATATTCTGAATCAGATGCTGGGGATTTTTGAGGATCAGAAAGTTGATGGGGTTCTGATCGCCGGGGATGTTTATGATAAGACAGTGCCGTCAGCGGAGGCGGTGCAGTTGTTTGATGAGTTTATTACGAGGCTGGCGAAGGAGAAGATTCCGGTTTATATGATCAGCGGAAATCATGATTCGGCAGAGAGGCTTTCTTTTGGGGCAAAGCTGTTTGAGAACAGTGATATTTTTATTTCGCAGGTTTATGACGGAGAAATGAAGAGGATTGAATTGGAAGATCAGTATGGCCTGATATCACTATATCTTCTGCCATTTCTGAAACCGGCGATGGTGCGGCATGCCTTGCAGAAAGATGATATTAATACTTATGAGGAGAGTGTCATGGCTGCTTTGCAGGAGTGTGAGATTGATACGACACAGAGAAATATTCTGGTGGCGCATCAGTTTGTGACGGGAGCAGACCGGAGTGATTCGGAGGAGACTTCGGTGGGTGGTCTTGACAATGTCAGTGCGGAGGTGTTTGATGATTTTGATTATGTGGCGCTTGGACACATCCACAGACCTCAGAAGATGGGAAGAGAGACTTTACGTTACAGTGGAACACCGCTGAAGTATTCTTTTTCGGAAGCAGATCACAAGAAGTCTGTGACAATTGTGGAGCTTCTGGAGAAGGGGAATGTGGAGATCAGTACGGTACCTCTGGTTCCGAGAAGGGATATGCGTAAGCTGAGGGGAACTTATATGGAAGTGACGGCGAAGGAGAGTTATACGGCAGAGAACAAGATAGATTATCTGCAGATCACCCTGACAGATGAAGAAGATGTGCCGGGAGCACTGCAGAAGCTGCGCACGGTTTATCCGAATCTGATGCGCTTGGAATATGATAACAAACGGACACGAGAGAACCGGGAGGTTCAGGCAGTGGAGGCTCAGGAGCAGAAATCAGAACTGGAATTGCTTAGCGAGTTTTATGAGTTACTGAATAACGAACCGATGAAAGAAGAGCAGGCAGAGTTTGTGGAGAAACTGATCCAGAATCTGAAGGAGGCGCACGCATGAAACCATTGAAGCTGACATTATCTGCATTTGGACCGTATGCAGGGGAAACGGTGATTGATTTTACACGGCTTGGAGGTCAGGGACTTTTTCTGGTGACTGGAGATACAGGTGCAGGAAAGACAACGATTTTTGACGGGATTACGTTTGCGCTGTATGGAGAGACCAGTGGAGGAGTCCGGGAGGCATCCATGCTCAGAAGTAAGTATGCGAAGCCTGAGACTCCTACTTATGCGGAATATATTTTTGAATATAAGGATGCAGTGTACACAGTGAAGAGAAGCCCGGATTATGAGCGGCCAAAGACCAGAGGTACGGGAATGACCACCCAGAAAGGGGAGGCGTTGCTTACTTTTTCGGATGGGAGAGCTCCGGTGACGAAATTGAAGGAAGTGAATCAGGCGGTTACAGAGCTGATCGGACTGGATATGAAGCAGTTTACGCAGATTGCCATGATCGCACAGGGAGATTTCAGAAAATTGCTTCTGGCTGATACAGAGGAACGCAGTAACATTTTCAGAAAACTTTTCCATACAGATATTTATAAAGTGATCCAGGAGAAACTAAAATTCGAGGCAGGCGGTCTGGACAAGGCATATAAAGAGCTGCTGAGAAGTATCCGTCAGTATACGGAACAGGTCAGATATTCTGCAGAAGATCCATTGGGACAGCAGTGGGCATTGATGGAAAAGAATGGGTTTGAGGGAAATCTGGAAGAAGGTCTGGAGATTCTGGAACAGTTTTTGAAAGCAGATAAAGATACACTGAAAGCTTTAAATAAGCAGATAAAAGAAAATGATATAAAACTGGAAAATGTGAACCAGCTTCTCGGAAAAGTGCATAAAGAGGCAGATGCAAAAGCCAGAAAAGAGAAACTTCTGGAAGAAAGAGAAATACTGTTTCCACAGCTTGAGCAGGCACAAAAAGATGTAGAAAATGCAGCAAAGGAACCCGAGAAGATTCAGCAGTTGATATTTTCTATACAGAAAGAAAAGGAGAATCTGAACCGTTATACGAACCTGGAAAAGTTAATCAGTGAAATAGCGGATACTTCTGCACTAATAGAGAAATTGAAAACAGACAGTACAGCACTGCAAAATCATCAGAAAGAAACAAAAGCAATACTGGAAGAGAAGCAGAAAGCATATCAGGCAACAGACCGTGCGGAAAAAGAAAAAGCAGAAACAGACTTTCAGAAAGAGAAGATAGATAATCTTTATGCGGGAGTTTATAAGAATTGCGGTAATCTGGAGTTTCTTTTGAAAAAGATTAAAGATCTGGGAACACAGTCCGAGGAAATGGAAAAGCAGTCTGAACAGATGACAATGGCTCTGAATGACCTGGAAGAACAGCTTACTTCCAGTGCTAATCTGGAAACAAAAGAGAATAGTCTGATCATGCGTTTACAGCAGATACAGAAAATGAAAGATCAGCAGAAACGATGCCTGGATTTGGAAAAAGAAGCAGAGAGCAAGAAGAAGGTTTATCTGGCAGCTTCTCAAAAACGGGCGGAAATAAAAGAAGTTCTGAACAAAATGGAGCAGGCTTATCTGGATGCGCAGGCAGGTGTACTGGCAGCTGATCTTCAGGATGGAATGCCGTGTCCGGTATGTGGTTCAGTTCATCATCCAAAGCTCACGCAGATTCCAGAGGAAGTTCCCTCACAAGAACAGTTGAAAAAGCAGAAAATGTCAGCAGAAACTGCTGAAAAAGCGGCATCTGATGCAAGCGTGCAGGCAGGAGAAGCTGCAGGGCTGGCACAACGTTCAAAAGAAGAACTGACAGAAGGGCTTAAAAGCTATGCAGTACAATTTCTATCAGAGGAAAAGACAGAGGAGATACTTCGAAATGAAGTTGATGATCCTGGATTACGATTATTTGTAAATGATCAGGAAAGTCAGGTACAAACAGAGTTAGAAAAAATTCAGAAACAGAAGAAAATTCAGCAGGATTTGCTGAAGAAAAAGGAAGAATTCACCAGAAAACTGGAACAGCATGCAAAAGAATTTCAGAAGCTGCAGATCAGTCTCGAAAAAAGGAAGAGTCAGCAGGAGAGCATTCTGGAACAGTTACAGAATCAACTAGAGGAGCCAATATTCGCATGGCTGCGTGAAGATACACAGCAGAAACTGAAATCAGATTCAGAATTGCAGCAAGATCAGAATAGTAAAGCATTGTATCAGCAGGAAGGACTAAAAGTATCACTGCTTCTGCTGCAGGGAAAGAAAGCAGCAGAATGGCTGAAACAGCAGCAGGATATTCTGGAACAGAAACAAAAAGAACTGACAGCGCTTCTGGAGCAGAGAAAACTACTGGAGACACAGATCAGTAAGTTGCAGACAGAACTCACAACACTTACAGACCAGATTAATCAAAATCAGCAGCAGACAGCGGCAGAGAAGTCCAGATCTGAACAGATGAAGAAACAAAAAGAGAGCATGAAAAAAGAACTGGGTGAGAGAGCGAAAGAGGAAATCCTGTCTCAGATCCAGCTTCAGACTCAGGAGTGCCAGACACTTGAAGCACATTATAAAATTGTAACAGAGACGAAAGAAGCATTGGAGAAGCGAATGACAGAATTGAATTCTGTTATTACATCTTTGACAGAGCAGTTAAAGGAGTCCGTAGATATTTCAGCTGAAGAACTAAATGTTCAGAAAGAAAGTTTTATACAGCAAAAGAAAGCACTTTTATCAGACCGTGATGAAATCCATGCCCGCCTGGAGATCAATGGTGACATGTATGAAAAAATCCGCAGACAGCAGACGGAACTTCTGAAAACAGAAACCCGCTGGAAATGGATGAAATCTCTCTCAGACACTGCGAATGGAACGATCACAGGCAAAGCAAGGATCATGCTGGAAACGTATATCCAGATGCAATATTTCGACCGCATTCTTGCACGTGCCAATATCCGCCTGATGACCATGAGTAGCGGTCAGTACGAATTAGTCCGTCGAAAAGAGAATAAGAGCAGAGTGGGCAAAACCGGATTGGAACTGGATGTAGTAGATCATTACAATGGAACTGTCCGAAGTGTCAAGACCTTATCAGGAGGAGAAACATTCCAGGCATCCTTATCTCTGGCACTGGGACTTTCCGATGAAATTCAGTCAAGCTCTGGCGGAATCCAGCTTGATACCATGTTTGTAGATGAAGGCTTCGGCTCTCTGGATGAAGATGCACTTGATCAGGCAATCCGTGCCTTAAAAGATCTCAGTCAGGGAAGCAGACTGGTGGGAATCGTTTCCCATGTAGCCGAGCTTAAAGAACGTATAGACAAAAATATCATAGTAACTAAGAAACGAACAGAGGATGGAGTCGGAAGTGTGATTTGCATAGAAAGTTGAGTTTCTAACCAGATTGAGTAAATTTTGTTGTTTCGGTTTTAAATATTCGCTGGATTCAAGAAGTAATTATTCGGTTATGAGCAAACAGTATCTGGCAGTTGGGAAAAAATAGCAAGAGGAAAAATGATTGAAAACAGAGGGTGTAAGTTTTTTACGCATTCCTCTGTATTTCAAAAATTACAAAAATAAAAAAGTTATACAAAATTAACTTGACAGAATATCTCAAATAGTATATATTAAGATATGAAGTTAGATATGAATAACTTGCTCCGCTGCAGGTCTTCCTGCAGCCGCAAATTCAAGCCTTACGGTACACAAGAAGCAATAGAATGTTTCGTAAAGCTTTATTTTTTGACACCTAGTTAGCATATACTAACTTATATTCTGCCATTGAGAAAGGAAACCTGACATGCTGGAGAAATCTGTGATCGAACATTGCTCACCTACATTAGCATCTATTAAAACCGGAAATCTTTTTACATATAAATATGAATCTGAGGAAGAATTATGGAAAAGCGTGGAAGGCTTTAATGAATGTGTAAGAGAAAAAGGTGTTTCCCTCACAGTACTTCGCAAAAGCGAGAGCAAGGCATTAATCTATGTCTGCCGTTTTTCCAGTCTGGAGAGAGATCTGAAGAAACCTGGTGTAGCGAATTTCATGAAGAAATATGGATATGAGAGTACAGACCCGGCATACGCGCTGGAGAGACTGAGAAGCCGTCTGGCACAGCGGGAAGATTTTCCTCATGAGGTTGGGCTGTTTCTGGGATATCCACTAGTGGATGTAATCGGGTTTATCAAGAATGCAGGGCAGAATTGTAAATGCGTAGGATGCTGGAAGGTTTACTGCAATGAATGTGAGGCAGTAAAAGCTTTTGCAAGATTTAAGAAATGCACCAGTGTATATGTACGTCTCTGGAATCAGGGCAGAAGTGTACGCCAGCTGACAGTGGCAGCATAAGAAAGAAGCTGTATAACAGCAATATACCCGGGACAGAGAGTCCATTTAAGAATCAGTATAATAGAAAAGCCGTACGACTTTTTATTATAATAAATTATGGCTTTGCGGCAAAGAGGAAGCAGAGCGAATTTTAAGGAGGATTTTAATCATGAGTAAAGTAGCAGTTGTATATTGGAGCAGCACAGGAAACACAGAGGCAATGGCAAACGCAGTTGTAGACGGAATCAAAGAAAAAGGCGGAGAAGCTGTTCTTCATACCTGCGAGGATTTTGACGGATCTAAAGTAGCTGAATATGATGCAATCGCTTTCGGATGCCCTGCAATGGGAGATGAAGTTCTCGAAGATACAGAATTTGAGCCAATGTTCGACGGATGTAAAGATGCCCTGAAAGGCAAAAATATCGCTCTGTTTGGCTCCTATGGATGGGGAGACGGCGAATGGATGCGCAACTGGGAAGAGTCCTGTAAAGAAGCAGGTGCTAACCTTGTGTGTGACAGCGTAATCTGCCAGGAAGAGCCAGATGATGAAGCTACAGATGCATGCAAAGCTTTAGGCGCTGCATTAGTATAATAGAATAAGAAGAAATATTGGGAGACTGCCTGTATGAAAGTATGGCAGTCTCCTTTTTTGCGATGATTCAGGTTAATAAAGTTTCATGTTCATGAAGTGTCCGATACTCTCTGGGCGTGCACCCATAACTCTCCATAAAATATTTGGAAAAATAACTGAGGTGATTAAATCCGCACAGCAATGCAATTTCTGTTATACTCTTTTGCGTGGTGCACAGTAGCTGACAACTGATCTTTAACCTGTATGCATTCAGAAAATCAACAGGAGACTGCTGCAGGTAATGTTTAAATATCTGACAGCATTTACTGCGCCCTACATGTCCGGAAGCTGCGATATCATTAAGTGATATTTTCTCAGGATAATGCTGATAAATAAAAGACACCATATCTTTCTGAATGGACAGGTCCTGATTAGAGTTTTTAGAATATTCAGAAGCTGTCAGTATTCCGGTTTGAATCAGAAAACTCCACAGCTGCGCAATAATGCCTGTTACCTGCAGCTCATAAGCCGGTGGATTTGTTTCTTTCAGGCGAACGATCAACTGCAGTTTTTCAGCTGCTGTTTGCCCGTTTGCATCATCGGTGTGCAGCAGCAGATATTCCAGTGAATTGTTTTCGAGAAACGGCGAGAAATACTCTTCATACAGTATCTGATTATTTCCCAATAAAGAAGGATGAAATAAAATACAGACAAAATAGCAGTCCTGCTGTTCATAGGCATATCCATAATGCATCTGTCGTGCATTTACCATCAGAGTATCTCCCTCATTTAAGAGAATCCTATTTCCATTTATGTAATATCTCATTTTTCCATGGATAATATAGATCCATTCAATATCATCATGCCAGTGACATGGAGCGCACATATCATAATAAGCAGAAAGATGTGCGGCTCTGATATATAAAGGAATTCCTGCACGGTCATAAGGAATGACCTCAGAAGAATCTGGCATAAGCTCAGTTTTGATTAAATTCAAAGAACTCACCTCGTGTACGATTTTTATAAAAACTCAGGACTATTCTGATAGATTCCAGTTTTCCAGAATACTATAATTATAGCATCTGCAGAAGTAAAAAATCAATCAGAGGGATATATGGAATCAGAAAAAAGAATTTTTTACAGAAAGCTATGGGGACTGGTACTTCCGATTACGATTCAGAACCTTATGACCGCACTGGTAAGCGCATCAGATGCTTTTATGCTGGGATTTGGCAGCCAGACATCATTGTCAGCTGTTTCACTGGCAACACAGGTGCAGTTTGTGCATAATCTGTTTATGCTTGTTCTTATGATCGGTGCAACAACGCTGGCGGCCCAGTACTGGGGAAAAGGAGATACAGATTCAGTGGAGGAGATTCTGGCAGGCTGGCGGTGTTTACAGGAGCAGTTTCAGGGCTTATACTTTTGGCAGTGAGTCCGGTTCTGAATATATTTACAGGCAGTCTCAGTGTGCAGGCACATTCTTATTTGAAAAATATGATGTATATCTGTACCTATTATATGGTAGGAAAATCTGTAAATGCTACAGTGATTGCCGGAATTTTCTGTGCAGGAGGGGATACGAAATTTGGACTGAAGTGCGATGCAGTGACTATGTGGGTGGTTCTGATTCCTGCAGGAATGCTGGCTGCATTTGTGTTCAAACTTCCGGTCATGGCTGTTTACTTTATTATCAGTATGGATGAGGTGATCAAGGTTCCTGCTGTATATGCTCATTACAAAAAATACAGATGGGTCAGAAATCTGACAGAGAATGAAGAGCCTTATGATCCGGGCAGTAAAGCTGAGTTAGTATAGCAAAAATAAAAAATATAAAGGAGAAAGAATAATGAATCAGAGAGAAAGAATGTTAAGCGGACTTCCATATAAGGCATGGTTAGATGGTCTGGAAGAAGACAGACAGGCATGTAAGCAGAAAATTTATGATTTTAACCAGCTTCCGCCGTCCAGACAAAGTAAAGAAGCGCCACAGATGATCAAAAATATTTTTGGAAAAACAGGTGAGAATGTATGGGTAGAAGCTCCGTTTCACTGTGATTATGGATGGAATATTGAAGTAGGCGAGAATTTTTATTCCAACTACAATCTGACTATACTCGATGTAGGTAAAGTAACACTTGGAAAAAATGTTCAGATCGCACCAAATGTTTCTATCTATACAGCAGGTCATCCGGTTCATCCGGACAGTCGTAATTCAGGGTATGAATATGGTATTCCTGTTACTGTCGGTGATAATGTATGGATCGGCGGAAATACAGTGATTCTTCCGGGAGTTACGATTGGAAATAATGTAGTTATCGGTGCGGGAAGTGTAGTATCCAAAGATATTCCGGATAATATGATCGCAGTAGGAAACCCATGTAAAGTGATTCGTGAGATCACAGATGAAGACAGGATTTATTATTTCAGAAAACAGAAATTTGACGATGAAGCATGGGAAGAAGTAAAGAATAAAAATAAATAGAACAAATTGGCAGGGCTGCAGCATAGAAAAGGAATTTATGCTGCAGCCTTTTTGTGAAAATTTCCGGAGCTGCTGTAAAATAACAGGAAAGAAAAGCGTTTGCGCATGACAGGATAAAGGAAATATGATATGATGAATCCGTGTATAAAAGTTCATAGATTAGGGTCAAAAGGTATTAGTGTCTGGAAGGGAGATTTATTATGGGATTAATAAAAGCAGCAGCAGGAGCATTTGGCGGAACAATGGCGGACCAGTGGAAAGAATTTTTTTATTGTGATGCAATAGATAAAGATGTTCTTGTTGTGAAAGGTGAAAAGAGAGTAAACGGGCGTTCTTCCAATAGAAGAGGCAGTGATAATATTATTTCAAATGGTTCAGGAATCGCAGTTGCAGATGGCCAGTGTATGATCATTGTGGAGCAGGGAAAAGTGGTAGAGGTATGCGCAGAACCAGGGCAATTTACATTTGATGCATCCACAGAGCCAAGTATTTTCTCCGGAAGCCTGAGTGATGGCATCCTCAGAACATTCGAAACTGTAAAGAAACGTTTTGAATTTGGCGGAGATACAGGAAAAGACCAGAGAGTTTATTATTTTAATACAAAAGAACTGGTAGATAACAAATTTGGCACAGCAAATCCAATTCCATTTCGTGTAGTTGACAGAAATATCGGACTTGATATCGACGTATCTGTTCGCTGCAACGGAGTTTATTCTTATAAGATTGTTGACCCGCTTCTGTTTTATACCAATGTATGCGGCAATGTGGAACAGCAGTATGACAGAGAAGAAATTGAAGGACAGTTAAAGACTGAGTTTATCAGTGCTCTGCAGCCTGCATTTGCAAAGATTTCAGAACTTCAGATCCGTCCAAGCGCTATCCCGGGTCATGTGCAGGAATTATGCGATGCCATGAATGAAGCACTTACAAAGAAATGGTTAGAGACCAGAGGCCTTGCCGTTGTTTCTATTGCCATGAATCCGGTAACACTTCCGGAAGAAGATGCTCAGATGATCAGAGAAGCCCAGAAGAATGCGATCATGCGTGATCCGACTATGGCGGCGGCTACACTTGCAGGAGCACAGGCTGAGGCAATGAAGGCAGCAGCTTCCAATAAGGCGGGCGCAATGGCAGGATTTATGGGAATGGGCATGGCTGGTCAGGCAGGCGGAGCAAATATGCAGAGTCTTTATCAGATGGGAGCACAGCAGCAGGCAGCACAGGCTGTACCGAAAATGCATTCAGTATCTGAAACAGGCACATGGAAGTGTGAATGCGGAGCAGAGAATAGCGGTAAATTCTGTGCAGAATGTGGGAAACCGAAGCCACAGCCAGCAGAATGGATCTGCAGCTGCGGCACAGTAAATACCGGAAAATTCTGCTCAGAATGCGGCAGCCCGAGACCGGCAGGCAAATGGATCTGCAGCTGTGGGGCAGAAAATACAGGCAAATTCTGTTCAGAATGCGGAAAACCAAGACAGTAAGAAATACGGTACAAGAGGGGAGAAATCTATGTCTGATCTGAAAGAATACAAGTGCCCTGCCTGCGGCGGGGCCATAGAATTTGACAGCCACTCACAGAAAATGAAATGCCCGTACTGTGATACAGAATTTGAACTGGATACTTTAAAAGAACTTGATGAGCGAATGGAGCGTGAAGCAGGACGTGAGGACGACCTGTCAGGCTGGCAGACAGATGCCGGCGGACAATGGCAGGAAGGTGAGACAGATGGAATGAATGTGTATACCTGTCAGTCCTGCGGGGGCGAAATCATTGCAGATGAGACGACAGGTGCTTCCACCTGTCCGTATTGTGGAAATCCTGTAATTATGACAGAAAAATTTAAAGGGGCTCTCAGACCGGATCTGGTAATTCCGTTTAAGCTGGACAAAAAAGCGGCAAAAGAAGCCTACTATAAACATATAAAAGGAAGACCGTTTCTGCCGAAAGCATTTCGCAGAGAGAATCATATAGATGAGATTAAAGGTTTATACGTTCCGTTCTGGCTCTTTGATGCAGAGGTTGATGCAGATGTGCGTTACAGGGCAACAAAGGTGAGAACCTGGAGTGACAGTGACTATAACTATACAGAAACCAGTTATTATTCTGTAGAAAGAAGTGGTGATATGTCATTTGCAGCAGTACCTGTAGACGGGTCGGAAAAAATGGCGGATGATCTTATGGAATCTATTGAACCGTTTAATATTTCAGATGCAGTAGATTTTCAGACAGCATATCTCTCCGGATATCTGGCAGATAAATACGATGTCAGTGCAGAGGAAAGTGTGGAGAGAGCACACGTTCGTATGAAGAAGAGTGCGGAGGATGTACTGGCTGATACGGTACGAGGATATGCAACTGTAATTCCCGAGAATACAAATGTATGCATGTCCGGTGGCAGATCGCAGTATGCACTGTATCCGGTGTGGATTTTAAATACAACCTGGAAAGGTAAGAAATATATATTTGCAATGAATGGGCAGACCGGTAAGATGACCGGTGATCTGCCTATAGATGAAAAAATTTATCTGAAATGGCTGGCGGGACTGACCGTTATCTTTACGATTCTTGCTTACCTGGCAGTAACGCTGATTTTTTAGGAGGGACAAAGGATGTTAAAGAAAAAGATCATACCTGTATTTCTGGCTTCTGTCCTTGCTATATCAGGTGCATCAGGATTTGCGACAGAAATACTTTCAGAAAATGTTTATGCAGCAGAAGAGTCACATCCCATGAGACTGGTTGATTATGCGGGATTGTTAGAAGATGATGAAGCGGAAACTCTGGAGAAAAAGCTTGATCAGATCAGTGAGGATTATGACTGCGATGTGGTGATAGTTACGGAGGAGAGCATAAATGGTGCGAGGCCCATGGACTATGCGGATGACTTCTTTGACTATAATGATTATGGTATGGGAGCGGACAAAAGTGGTATTCTTTTGCTGCTGACCATGGAAGAACGTCAGTGGCGGATGTCCACCCATGGAGATGCGATTCAGATTTTTACTGATGCAGGTCAGGAGTACATATCCGACAGATTTGTTTCTTCATTATCTGATGCTGAATATTATGAAGGATTTACAGAATTTGCAGATTTGTGCGAAGAATTCATTGTACAGGCGCAGAACGGGAAACCATATGATTCCGGCAATCTGCCTGAGGAATCCCAGCCCTTTTATATTACACTTCTTATTGCACTTGTGACTGGATTTGTTCTTGCGGTGATCGTATCTGTAGTGATGAGAAGTCAGATGAAAACTGTTCATATGAAAGCGAATGCGTCAGATTATATGAAAGCAGGAAGTCTTCATATTAACAGGAGCCGTGATATGTTTTTGTATCACCACGTTATGCGTACGGCAAAGCAAAAGCCTCAGAACTCCGGCGGCGGAAGCAGTACACATACAAGTTCTTCGGGACAGACACATGGAGGTTCCGGAGGATCCTTCTAATTTAAAATGAAATCATGGAATCCCGGATTTTTATGCTTTTTGTCAAAGCAGAGTCCGGGATTTGTATAATTAGCACAAATTCTGTGAGTTTCTGTAATTTGCATACAAAAATTTACATTATGAAATCGTGCAAAATATATGGATATCAGTTGCAAGACCGGAAAGAATATGCTACAGTACAAGGTGGCTTGCTTTGTAATATTAAGCCAAAAAACTATAAAACGAAATAAAATAGAAACGATGGAGAAGACATGAAAAAATACGTTGATAATTTTATGCAGTACCGGTTTCTTCTGTCGGAGCTGGTAAAAAAAGGAATTAAGCTGAAATACAGACGTTCATATCTGGGAATTGTATGGTCTATGCTGGAACCGTTGCTTACAATGATCGTACTTACCATTGTATTCGGTACCTTGTATGGAAATACGGACCGTACCTTCCCTGTATATATCCTGACCGGACGACTTCTGTACAGCTTTTTCTCTCAGGCAACTAAGGCTGCGCTGAAGTCCATCAGACAGAATTCGGCGATGATCAAGAAAGTTTATGTGCCGAAATATTTGTATCCGTTGTCCAGCGTGCTTTTTAACTATGTGATCTTTCTGATCTCACTGATCGTGCTGGCAGTAGTAAGTGTAATACTTGGAGTTAAACCTACCATTTATCTGATTCAGGCACCGGTAGCGCTGATTCTGATTCTTATTATGGCTTATGGATTTGGAATGATCCTGGCAACTATTGGTGTGTTTTTCAGAGATATGGAATATCTTTGGTCTGTAGCACTTATGCTGATCATGTATACCTGCGCGATCTTCTACTATCCGACTAAACTGTTAAAGAGTGGATGGGCGTGGATCCTGAAATATAATCCATTATACTGTGTGATCGATATCTTCAGATGTTCTGTATTTGGTAAAGTAATGAATATCCATTATTTTGAGTATGCACTTGGATTTTCAGTGCTGATGCTGGTAATTGGATTATTCTGCTTTAAGAAGAAACAGGACGATTTTATACTTTATATCTAAGTCTATTCTGAAACCGGAAGAGATTCCGGATATTAAGCTATTTCATGAACAATAAGGAGAAAAGATGAGTAAACCAGCGATTATTGTTGATAATGTCAGTATGAAGTTTAATCTCAGCAAAGAGAAAGTAGACAGTCTGAAAGACTATATTATCAAATCTATTAAGAAAGAGATTAAATATAATGAATTCTGGGCGTTGCAGAATGTAAGTTTTACTGTGGAGAAGGGGGACAGAGTAGGAATCCTCGGACTGAATGGAGCTGGAAAAAGTACGCTTCTGAAAGTGATTGCAGGTGTGTTTAAGCCAACTGAGGGAACGGTTACCAAACATGGTAAAATGGTACCGCTTCTGGAACTTGGTGCAGGTTTTGATCCGCAGTATACCGGAAAGGAAAATATTTATCTTTACGGAGCGATGCTTGGATATACCAAGGAGTTTATTGATGAGAAATATGACGAGATCGTGAAGTTCTCAGAACTGAAAGATTTTATTGATGTACCGATCAAGAATTATTCTTCAGGTATGAAATCCAGACTTGGATTTTCTATCGCGACAGTAGTATCTCCGAAAATTCTGATCCTTGATGAGGTATTATCTGTTGGTGATGCGAAGTTCCGTAAAAAAAGTGAAAAAAAAGTTCTGAGCATGTTTGACTCAGGAGTGACTGTACTGTTTGTGTCTCATTCTCTGGCACAGGTAAAACGTATCTGCAATAAAGCGATGATCCTTGAAAAGGGACAGCTTATTGCATATGGAGACATTGACACTATTTCAGAACAGTATGAAAAAATGACAAATTAATCGGAGGCAGCATGGAGAACGGATTGAAAAAAGAAGATTCATTAGCATTAAAGGGTATGGCGATTTTAATGATGGTTTTTTATCATTGTTATTATAAGGTTGCCAAATTCCAGAAATATGATGTGGTTTTCAGAGGTTTTTCTGCAGATCAGGTTATAACTGTGGCATCCTGTATGAAGATATGCGTGGCTCTTTTTGCTTTTGTATCAGGATATGGTCTGATGTATGGCTACAAAAAAGAAAAAGAGACAAAAAGCTCTTTCTCAGATTCCCGGTGGACCCTGCGCCATCTTTTTTCTACATTATCCGGCTACTGGTTTACGGCAGCTGTGGCATATGCAGGCTATGCGCTTTTCATCGACAGAAGTTTCAGGCGGCTGGGCGATGTACGTATTGACAAGTTAACAGCAATGGGAATGGATCTTCTGGGCATATCATGGCTGACAGGAACAAGGTCATTAAACGGCACCTGGTGGTATATAAGTGCTGCAATTATTTTCATTTTGTGTATACCTCTTTTTTACAGAGCAGTCAGACAGTGGGGAGCAGTAATTCCTGTCATTATGATATTTATTTTTCCCAGAGTAACAGGGATCGGCTTTCCGGGAAGTGCCAGTTCACTTTCTTTCCTGATGATACTTATGATAGGAAGCCTTTGTGCTCAGTATGATTTCTTTTCATGGTTTCGTTCTCTGGGAAACCAATACAGAAGCAGCAGAGTCTGGAAAGGAATTCTGTTATTTTTATGTCTGTCAGCAGCATTCTGGCTGTATCCAAAACTGAATGTGAAAACAATATGGGAATATCAGTATGCGGCTGTGCCTTTTCTGGTGATCTTGTTCAGTGTGGAATATTTGTTTAGGATATCCTGGGTATCCCGGTTCTTTCAGTATTTTGGCCGGCATTCTTTAAATATATGGCTGATACATACTTTTATACGGGATTACATGGGCGAGACCGTGTTTTCTGTCAGGGAGTTTTGGCTGGTTCCTGTAGTGATTCTGATGATTTCACTTGCAGTCAGCTATGTGATCGAACTGCTGAAGAAAGTAACAGGATATCAGAAACTGGTACGTTATGTACTGCAAAAATTGAGGTGAAAAAATCGTGATAAGAGTCCTTCAGATAGGAATGGGAAATGTTGCCGGCGGACTTGAGGCATTTGTGATGAATTATTACAGAGTGCTGGTCCATATGGATGTCCGGTTTGATTTTGTCTGCATGTATGATAAGATCGCATATGAAGATGAAATAAAAAGACTGGGCGGACGTGTTTTTTATGTACCTAATGTGAAGAAGCATTACAGAGGTTATATCAGCGGATTGAAAAAAATCCTGAAAGAGGAAAATTATCAGGCGGTTCATGTGAATATGCTGTCCGCAGCTAATATAGTTCCGCTGCGTGTGGCACATCAGGCTGGAATAAAAAAGATAATCGCACACAGTCACAGTTCTTCTTGCCCGGGACTGATCCGAAAGTTAATGGACAATGTGAACCGTCCATTTATCGGCAGATACGCTACAGACATGGCTGCATGCGGAGAATTGGCCGGCAGATGGCTGTTCGGAGAAAAAGCGTACGATAATGGACAGGTAGCTGTTATTAACAATGCTATTGCAGCAGAACGATTTCTCTTTTCTGCTGATGACAGGGAAAGTCTGCGAAAGGAACTTGGATGGGAAAATAAGACAGTGATCGGTCATGTGGGAAGATTTGACATTCCCAAAAATCATGACCGAATGGTCGATATTATACAGCAGCTTTCCAGGGAGAAGAAAGATGTTGTCCTGTGTCTGGTGGGACCTAAAGAAGGACTATATGAACAGATAAAAGGGAAAACAGAGAAGGCGGGACTTGAAAAGCATGTATATTTTGCAGGCAGACAGGAGAATATCAGCAGATATCTGTCAGCTATGGATGTTTTTCTTTTTCCGTCTGTTTTTGAAGGGGTGCCGTTTGCACTGATCGAGGCGCAGACCAATGGACTTGCGTGTGTGATGTCAGATACGGTATCTGAAGAAGCTGTTGTTTTCCCGGAAAGAGTAAAGCGATTATCGCTGCAGGAAAATGACAGGACCTGGGCAGAGACTGTGGAAGAAATGAGCCGCCTGCCAAGGGAGCATGCGGATGTAATAAAAGAGAAACTGTCAGCAGCGCATTTTGATATTGAAACAGAAGCAGAACGTTTGAAAAAATTGTATCTGGGTGAGGAAATTTAAATGGAAAAAATTGATTTTGTGCTGACCTGGGTGGATGGAACAGATGAAAAATGGCAGAAAGTCCGTCAGCAGTATCATCCTGTGAAAGGAGCGGATGGATCAGCAGCCAGGTATCGTGACTGGGATAATCTTCAATACTGGTTCAGAGGAGTAGAGAAATTTGCTCCGTGGGTGAACCGTATCTATTTTGTGACATGGGGGCATTTACCGTCATGGCTGAACACAGAGCATCCGAAATTAAAGATTATACGGCATGAGGATTATATGGATCCGAAATATCTGCCTACCTTTAATATTAATGCACTGGAGTTGAATTTTCACAGAATTCCGGAATTATCTGAGCAGTTTGTATATTTTAATGATGATATGTTTTTACTTAATGCTGTGACAGAAGAGGATTTCTTTAAAAACGGTCTTCCTAGAGATTGTTGTATAGAAACGGCACTGGTGCAGGATGATATCCGTAATCCGTTTGCTTCCATGCTGATGAATGATGCAGCGCTGGCAAATATGCACTATTCCAAGAAGGAAGTTCTCAAGAAACACTGGAAAAAATGGTTCCATCCTGCATATGGTAAAATGGTATTGAGAAACCTCCTTATGATGCCGTACAGAGAGTTTTCAAGTTTTAAATATACACATCTGCCAAGTGCATTTCTGAAAAATACTTACAGCAGATTGTGGGAAGAAGAGGGAACTCTTCTGGACGAGATCTGTCAGAACAGGTTTAGGACTTCTTTTGATGTAAATCAGTATGTATTAAAATACTGGCAATATATGGAAGGAATGTTTGAACCACAGTCTCCGAAGATTGGAAAGTTTTATACAATAGGATTACATGATGAGCAGATTCATGATACGATTCGCAATCAGAGATGTAAAATGATCTGCATTAATGATACAGCAGATGTAGGAGATTTTGAAAAACAGAAGGCACGGATACTGCAGTCTTTTGAGACTATCTTTCCTGAAAAATCATCATTTGAACTGTAAACCGGAGGAAGGTATGTTGAATAATGCAGTTTTAAAGAAACTTATATATTATCCGGCGCGGCTGATGTCAAAAACAGAACTCCAGATCATCGGGAGAACAGCTTCCAGGTTTGGAAAACTTAAAAAAAATTATATTGTTTTTAAGAACAGAACAATGCAGGATATGACGGATAATCCAAGAGCATTTTGTGAGTATCTCACCAGTCATGAAAAATATGCGAAATATAAGATTATCTGGATGGTTTCAGATAAAAAGAAGTTCAGAAAGAAAGAATATAAAAATATAAAGTTTGTAACCGCGGAAAATCGTTTTGGCTGGACCAGTCCGCTGGCCTATTATTACGGTGCAGTGGCAGGACATTTTTTCTATACAAATAATACTGCATATCTGAATCTCTATCATTGTAAAGGTCAGGTAACGGTAAATATGTGGCATGGATGCGGATATAAAGACGCTGCCAAAGAAAGCCGCGATAATTCAGGTAAAAAAAGTATGATGCATTTTGACTGTGCTCTTGTACCGGGACCTGTTTTTACAGAAACGAAAGCCAGATACTGGAATTGTGAAAAATCCAGGATCATTCCGCTGGGGTATCCAAGATATGACTGGATGTTATATCCTTCCACAGGCAGAAAAGAAATCATCCGGAAATTGTTTGGAATGAATGACAGGAAGATGATCCTGTGGATGCCTACTTTCAGACAGAGCGGTGTGCTGGACAGTGCGGAGAATGCAATACAGCTTCCTTTTCCTCTGCCAGGGGTGTATAATGAGGAAGAGTTGATGGAACTGGATGACCATCTGAATAAACGGGATATCTTGCTTGTAATAAAGAAACATCCGGTCCAGTCAACCTGGAATCTGGATGAGAAAAGGTATAGAAATATCCGTTTTGTCACACAGGACATGCTGGACAGAGAGCAGATCCAGCTATATGAACTGATCAGTGCAGGTGATGGACTGATTTCGGACTATTCTTCTGTGGCAGTGGATTATATGCTTCTGGACCGGCCGCTGGCTTATGTGCTGGTAGATCTGGAAGAATATAAAAAGACCCGGGGCTTTGTATTTGAAAACCCTCTGGAATATATGCCCGGGGAAAAAATCTGTGATCTGAAAGGATTTAAAGAATTTACAGATCATATACAGGAAAATAAAGATACTTTCCGGGAGGAGAGACACAGACTTCTGCCTGTAATGCACAGTATGCCTGTAAAAGACAGTTACTGCAGAGAACTGGCAGAATATCTGAAGTTATAAAAACGGGATTGGAGAATCATATGGGAAAAATAATAGGATATACACAGGGAACTTTTGATATGTTTCATATCGGTCATCTGAATCTGATCAGAAATGCCAAAAGACATTGTGACTATCTGATCGTAGGGGTTAATAAGGATGAACTGGTAGAGTCATATAAGAACAAAAGACCGGTCATACCGCTGGAGGAAAGAGTAGAGATCGTGAGAGCGATCCGCTATGTGGACGAAGTGATCGCTACAGATACTCTGGACAAAACAAAAATCTGGGAAAAAGTACATTTTGACGAGATTTATATTGGTGATGACTGGAAAGGAAATGAGCGCTGGGAAAAAACAGGGAAAGAAATGGAACAGCTTGGCGCAAAGCTTGTTTTTCTTCCGTATACAAAGGATACCTCATCTACCATGCTTCGTGAAAAACTGACACAGTATTAAATAAATGAGATAAAGAAGAACTACGGGAAAGGAAACTGTAATGAATATAGGGCGCATAAAAAAGTCAGTAACAAAGAAATATAAGAAGATGGAAACGCTTTATGGCAGAAAACGTGCCATAGATATGGGATGCAGTTATGCTTTGTATAAAATTTTTCTGCTTCCGATCATAAAACTTTTAAAGAAAATGATCCGTACTCCGAAAAGTAACCGGATCATCATAGAGACCAAACCCGATTATGCAGATAATGGTCGTGTAATAAGTGAATATATGGTGGAAAACGGATATACAGATAAGTATCAGATTATCTGGCTGGTAGAGGATCCGAAGAAATTCCAACAGTATAAAACAAAAAATGTGAAGTTTGTAAGAAGTATTGGCAAACATCATATTCAGAGAACTGTCAGGGCATATTATTATGCATTGACATCTAAATATGTACTGTTTACGCATGTATTCCGCTGGGTAGAGAAAAAACTGCCGGATCAGATTTATGTGAATCTCTGGCATGGCTGCGGTTATAAAGCTTCCAGACGAGTTCCTGGCAAAGAGAATATCTTTGATTACTGTCTTGTACCGGGCAGGGTATTTATTGATACAAAAGCAGAGTTTTTTGGATGTGATAAAGAAAAGGTGTTGCCTATTGGATATCCGAGATACAATCTCTACAAAAAGGACAATCCTGAAGTGGCAAAATATTTTGCTTCTTTAAGCAGCGGTGCATCAGACAGCAGACCGAGAAAGAATATTTTGTGGATGCCGACCTTTATACAGACTAAAGATCTGATTTATTATGATAATCCGATTCCTTCCATTATCGGACTTCCTCTTATGAATTCTGTCCTTGATCTGGACAGACTGGAAAAAATCTGTGAAGAGGCAAATGTCAATCTGATAATCAAGCGTCACAGGATCGGAAGAGCACCTCAGGTAGATTCTGAAGAGAAAAAAGATCCTCATGTATTTTATCTGGATGATGATATTCTGACTGAAAAGGGAATCCAGCTGTATGAGATGATCGCCAGAACAGATGCGCTGATTACAGATTTTTCATCCGTTGCTATTGACTATATACTGGTGGATAAGCCTATCGGTTTTACACTTGACGGACTTGCTGATTATGCAAAAACAAGGGGATTCGCATTTGAAGATCCCCGCGAATATATGCCTGGAGAGCATCTGTATAATCTGAATGACCTTGAGGTATTTATCAAAAATGTAAGTAATGGGGTAGATCTGGGTAAAGAACTGCGCAATAAAGTTATTGATGTAACTCATAATAAAACAGATGATTACTGTAAGCGTATCCTGGACCGTTTTGAGATTGTGAAATAACAAAAGGAAAGAGTAAAAGAATGAAAATTTGCATTTGGACGAACAGTATTTTCCGTCTGGGCGGAACAAAAAGAGTAATTACCGTTGTGGTTAATGAACTGGTAGAGAATAATGATATCACCATCATGACCTTTGATAAACCAAATATGGAAAACAGGGCCATGTATGGTTTGGATGAAAGAGTAAAGATTGATTATGTAAATGCAGGGGATTATCGTGATAATCAGAAGACCCCGGGGAAATATGCCAGATCAGTAATACGTGTTCTGAATAATAAGACCGGATGTTTTAATACACCGGGGATGGTGGAAACATTAAAAAACGCATTTTTTCCAAAACATCTTCAGAAAAGACTTACCAATTATTTAAACAGTAAGGATTATGATGTGATTATTGCCACAGCAGGAAATGCACTGACGCTTGCTTATGTGGCAGATGATCTGAAAGCAAAGACGGTTGGCTGGCAGCATAACTGCTATGATACGTATGTTTTGCAGAAAGGCATTCTGTTCTGGAAAAAAGAAGAAATTCTTAAAAAGTATCTCCCGAAGCTGAACAGCTATGTAGTTCTTAATGAATATGACAGAAGGGATTTTAAAGAGAAACTGGGAATTGACTGTGTTGCCATGGACAATCCGCGAAGCTTTACCAGTGAGGAAAAGACAGATCTGGGGCAGAAGCAGTTTTTTGTGGCTGCCCGTTTTGTAGAGCAGAAAGGAATGGATCTTCTGATCGATGCCTTTGCAAAATTCTGTACTGTGGATGATGAATGGAAGCTGGTGATTGCCGGTGACGGTCCGCTTCGCGCAGAAGTGCTGGATCGCGTATGGATGCGAAAGGTTCAGGACAGAGTTGAATTTATAGGTGTGACAAATAATGTGCAGAAATATTTCCTTCAGTCTTCTGTGTATCTTCTTTCTTCCAGATGGGAAGGCTGGGGGCTTGTGATCGTAGAAGCCTTTGAAATGGGAATGCCTGTTATTGCGTTTGATATTGTTCCTGTAGATTTGATCATTACCAACGGAGAAGATGGTCTGATTGTTGATAAATTTGATGTAGATCAGTTTGCTGCTGCTATGGTAAAGCTTGCTCATGATGAGGAAACCAGAAGAACAATGGGAAGAAAAGCCCTGGAAAAAGCAGACAGATTTTCCGAGAAACATGTTGCTCAGAGATGGCAGAAGCTGCTCGAAAGCCTGTAAGGGCTAAGAACTGAAGAAAGTGTAGGGATATGTTTAAGATCAAAGACCTGAATTTTGGAGAGTATTTAAGAGAATTAAAGAAGAACAAAGGGCAGGAAGGGTTTCGGACCATGTTGGAGATCTTCTGGTCGGATATTGCCTATACCTTATATGATATAAACAAAATTGAAAAGCTGAAAAAATTTCCGCCGAAAGTAATAGAAAATCGAATTTTGTTTGAGACAAAAAAGGATTTCAGTGGTGAAGGAAGAATTTTTTACGATTACCTGATTGAAAACGGTTACAATAAAAAATATGAAATTATCTGGCTGGTGCGGAATCCGGAGAAACTGAAAAAATATAAAACGAAAAATGTCCGTTTTATACAGAGTCATCAGAAGCATGATCAGGAATGCCGTAATGCTGCATCTTACAGATATATGCTCAGTTCACGCTATATTTTTTATGATCAGTCTGTAAACTGGATTGCAATGACCCGTAAGAATCAGATATTTGTCAATCTCTGGCATGGCTGCGACTATGCGGTGAATGCAAATCGTAATAAAATTTTCTTTGATCATTGTCTGACCCCGGGAGAGAAATTCAATATTCCCATGAAAGAAGCATTCGGATGTACAACGAAAAAAATGCTTCCATTGGGATATCCGCATTATGACAGGATCATACAGGGGAGCGTAAAAGCAGAAGAGTATAAAAACAACCTTCTGAAGAAATCAGACAGTAAACAGCTGATTTTGTGGTATCCTGTGGAAAAACGCGTACTGGAGTCTGAACAGCTGCAGAAACTGGATGAAGTCTGTCGTCAGAACAAAATACATCTGATTACAAAAAATACGATTCTGGAACAAAATAATATTACACTGACCAATATTACAAAGATTACGAATGCTGCTCTGGAAAAACCGGGAATGAGCATTTATGAGCTGCTTCACGATACAGATGCCCTGATCAGTGATTACTCGTCTGTGCTGATAGATTATCTGCTTCTGAACAGACCTGTGGGATATCTCATTACAGAGCTTGATGAGAAGAAAAAATGGGTATTCGATGGATACCCGGAATTTCTTCCGGGAGAGCATATAGAGTCATTTGAAGACATATGCAGATTTATACAGGATACAGGCAATAAAAAGGATGAATATGCTCAGGCGCGTATACAGACCTCCGGGAGACTTTTGAATACATGCGGGAATTACAGCAAACGCATTGCAGACACCATATTTACGGAGGAGTAAGCCAATGAAAATATGTATATGGACCAGTAAGATCTTTTCTCTGGGTGGAACAAAAAGGGTAGTAACCGTTCTGGCTAATGAGCTTCTGAAGGAACATGATGTAACAATTATGGTATATCAGGACCGGTTTAAAGAAAACCGGAACATGTATCATATGAGCGAAGATATTGATGTGGATTTTATTGACAACAATGACTTTATCAACAGACACTGGACGCCTGCTTCCTGGTTTCGGGATACTGTATTAGATCTCAACAATAAACACGGTGTCTTTAATAAAAAAAGATTTAACCATCTGCTTGCAAATTCACTCTATCCTGCAAAGGTAAGGAATAAATGGATCGAATATCTGAATGCACAAGATTACGATATTATCATTGCTACAGGAGCTATCAGTCTGAGGCTGGCAATGCTTGCACCCTATCTGAAAGCTAAGACGATTGGCTGGCAGCACAACTGCTACAGCGGATATATTGATGTGCCCGGAATTGCATTCTGGAAACAGGAATGTCTTCTGCAGGAATACCTGCCTAAGCTGGACAGGTATATTGTATTGAGCGAATATGATAAGAGAGATTACAAAGAAAAACTGGGAATTGAAACAGAGGTTAAAATAAATCCCCGAAGTTTTGTCAGTGAAAAGAAATGTAATCTTCATGCAAAGAAGTTCTTTATGGCTACCCGCTTTGTCTATGCAAAGGGGCTGGATCTGATGATGGAGGCTTTTGAAAAATTCTGCAGACAGGATGAAGAATGGGAACTGGATATTATCGGAATCGGAGAACTGCAGGATGAAATAAAAGAAGACGCTAAAAGAAGGCATATTGATCACAGAATCAATTTTGTGGGATACAGTATAGAACCTGAAAAGTATTATCTTAACTCTTCTGTATTTCTCCTGCCGTCCAGATGGGAAGGCTGGCCTATGGTCATTATGGAGGCCTACGAATTTGGACTTCCTGTGATCGCTTTTCATACAGGCGCAATGGATCTGATAATTGAGGACGGAAAAACCGGATTTTTGCCGGAGGCTTTTGATACGGATCAGTTTGCACAGGCCATGCTGAAACTGGCACATGATCCCGAACTCCGTGCGGAAATGTCGGAAAACGCGATTCGAAAATCTGAGGATTTCAGTGTGGAGAAATCTGCTGAGGCATGGAATGGTCTTTTTGCAGAGCTAATGGGAGTTAAAAGTTTTTCTCAAAAAAATGAGAAGAAGATTCGCAGATATGAAGATAAATATCCTCTTCGGGATGCCTATGCGCAATATGTGAAAGATTATCCGGTAGAGAAAAATACTATTCTTTACGAAGCTTACGGCGGAAGAGGTATGATCTGTAATCCATATGCCATGTTTAAATATCTGATCGAAAAAGAGGAATTTCAGAAATTTACGCATATATGGGTAATAGATGATTTTGAAAAAAATCAGGATATGATAGATGTTTATAAGGAATATCCTAATGTGAGGTTTGTAAAATTCAGAACAAGGGAGTACTGCAAAGCACTTGCAGTGTCACAGTATCTGATTAATAATGTCAGCTTTCCGGGATATTTCCTTAAGCGAAAAGAACAGATCTATCTGAATACCTGGCATGGAACACCTATGAAAAATATGGGATTTGATATCCCGGGAGCGAATGTAACTCAGGGAAATACAGCGAGAAATCTTTTGAGTGCGGATTATATATTGTCATCCGGATCATATATGACAGAAATCGCATACAAAAAATCCTATAAGATGAAAGAAATTTTCCAGGGGACTGTTCTGGAAGAAGGATTTCCACGGACAGATGTTTTCTTTAACGAAATCAGGACTGAAATTCTCCGGAAGCTTCAGAATCAGGGTGTATCTGTAGATGAGAAGAAAAAAGTTATTCTGTATGCTCCTACATGGAAGGGAGACAAGTACAGTGACCCGGATATGAGTCTTCAGGATTTTTATGATGTGATAAAACTTGCTGAGAAAAATATAGATACAGAGAAATATCAGATTCTGGTAAAACCTCATCAGATTGTATATCACTATATGCAGCAAAGTAAGGTAGATTTAGGAAAAGAAAAAGAGAAATTCATTCCAGCTGTCATGGATACAAATGAAATACTTTCTGTGACAGATGTATTGATTTCTGATTATTCCAGTATTTTCTTCGATTATCTTGCAACAGGCAGACCGATACTCTTTTATGTTCCGGATCTGGCTGAATTCCAATCCTACAGAGGTCTGTATTTTGGAACAGAACAGCTTCCGGGACCTGTTGCTGCATCAAAGGAAGAACTTGGCAGAATCCTTCACAGTATGGAGACTTTTGCACAACAGTATGCCGGGAAACGGGAAGAAGCAAGAAAAAGTATCTGTCCGATGGATGACGGTACTATATGCAGCCGGATAGCAGAAACTATATTTGAGGGAAAAGAATCTGACCACAGTATACACTGGAATAAAAATGAAACAGAAAAAAAGAAATCTGTTCTCATCTATGCAGGAGATTTCAGGGAAAACAAAGAAAAGGAACAGCTGGATGATCTTCTGGATAAAATGGATTTTGAAAAATATGATATCACACTGATCGGTGACGGAGCTTCACAGGAAGATACTGCAGATTATCTGAATGCGCTTCCGGAGCAGATAAGAGTTCTTTACTGGAAACCATCTTATCCGGCTACAGGTGAGGAATATGTACGGCATATGCAGTTTATAAAAAATAGCCAGAAAGAAGTACCGGCAGAATTAGAGGATTTTTACAGGCGGGAACTGAGAAGAATTCTGGGAATGTCAAAATTTGACTATGCTGTGATTTTAACTGATATTAAAAGATTTTTCCCTGCAATGGTTGGTATACCGGAAGTAAAACAGGTATTCGGAACTGAAAACTGGCAGGAAATAATAAAATAGGCAGATTATGTAAGGCAGTCGGCTCTGTAAGAGAGTGGACTGCTTTGCTGCGTTTTATGGTAAATACCGGACAGATATCTGTACAGTGTGAATCAGGGACGAAGATAATTACGCATGGATTTCAGAGCATTTTTTTCCAGACGGCTGACTTGTGCCTGGGATATTCCGATTTCCTGTGCGACTTCCATCTGTGTTTTGCCCTCGTAGAAACGCAGCTCTATGATATGCTTTTCACGATTGTTCAGCCGCTGCATGGCTTCTCTGAGTGAGAGATTCTCGATCCATCGTTCTTCTTTGTTTTTCTTATCACTGATCTGGTCCATGACATAAAGGGTGTCGCCTCCTTCGGTGTAGACGGGCTCAAAGAGGCTTACGGGGTTCTGTATCGCATCCATAGCATATACGATCATTTCTTTTTCGATGCCGATCTCCTGAGCGATTTCGGTGACAGTAGGCTCTCTGAGATACTGCTTCATGTAATTTTCGCGGGTATAGATCGCTTTATATGCGATATCACGGAGAGAACGGCTGACCCGGATACTGTTATTGTCTCGGAGATAGCGGCGTATTTCTCCTATGATCATGGGAACAGCATAGGTTGAAAACTTTACCTGTAAAGTGGTATCGAAGTTGTCAATGGCTTTGATCAGACCGATACATCCGATCTGGAAAAGGTCGTCAGCGTTTTCACTGCTGTTCTGGAATCTTCGTATTACGCTGAGGACCAGTCTGAGATTTCCTTTGATGTACAATTCTCGTGCCTGCTCGTCACCTTCTTTGATCCGTCTGAACAGTTCTTCTTTTTCTTCTGCATTAAGAACAGGAAGTTTCGACGTATTGACTCCACAGATTTCTACTTTGTTCAGTGCCATCTTATTGAATCCTCCTTATCATTCTTGAACGTATGACAATAAAGCTAAGATGTTTCGTTACTGAGAACAGAGTAAACAGTAACGATGTTTCAGTAAGAATGATTCTCAGATGGAGGAATATTTATACTTTTAACTGGAAAATATAAAAATTATTGACCCTTGACAAAAACTGCCGTATCAGCCTTTGTGAAAACATTTTTCTTCATCGATTTCTACAAGAATGATATCATCTCCGATCTGGCAGATGCATTCCCAGGGGATGCGGTATTCGCTGTCACGGCCAAAGAGGCAGCAGAATTTTCCGGGTCCGGGTACGATCAGGGCGGTCATTCTGCTGGTTTTACAGTCAAACTCCGCATCAATAGGACACCCGAGACTGCGGCAGGTACAGGTGTTGATCACTTCTTTTTGCCTTAATTCACAGATTCTCATGAGATGCTCCTTTTAAATATTCATTTTGCTCTTTGTCCATAACCGAATAGTTGTGTAATAACAATTTATGTATTTTTGCGAAAATTTATGCAAGTCCTTTTATTGACACTTGAAATGCAAATACAGTATAATAAAGCTATACAATAATCGCACAGAGACTGTGATATGACTTAAAAAGGGGGACGTCCTATGAAATGTCCATTTTGTAATCAGGATAATACGAGAGTGGTTGATTCCAGACCGGTAGAGGATACCAATTCTATTCGCCGCCGCCGTTTATGTGATGCCTGTGGAAGGAGATTTACTACATATGAGAAAGTAGAGAGTATACCGCTCACTGTTATCAAGAAAGATCAGAACAGGGAACAGTATGATCGCTCGAAGATTCAGTCCGGAATTCTGCGTGCATGCTATAAGAGACCGATATCGATAGAGAAAGTAGAAGAGATGATGGATGCTATTGAGGGAGAAATCTTTAACACAGAGGAGAAAGAGATTTCCAGTACTAAGATCGGCGAGATCGTTATGGATCATCTCAAGGATTTGGATGCGGTGGCATATGTACGTTTTGCATCTGTGTACAGAGAGTTTAAAGATGTCAGTACGTTTATGGATGAATTGAAGAAATTTATGAACTAAGGATCATCAGAATATATAAATGAAAAACCGGCAGGAACTTATCTGTTCCCGCCGGTTTTCATTTGTATTTTTTATGGGGTAGTTTAACTGATATCTTATCAGAAAAATACTGTATTGGAATAATATTAAACAATACCCTGAGCTTTCATAGCGTCTACAACTTTTTCAAAGCCTGCGATGTTAGCACCTACAACGTAGTTGCCTTCCATACCGTAACGTTTGGAAGCATCGTCAACTTTATTGAAGATGTCAACCATGATCTGGTGAAGTTTTGTATCAACTTCTTCAGCAGTCCAGGAAAGTCTTGCAGAGTTCTGGCACATTTCAAGTGCGGAAGTAGCAACACCGCCTGCGTTAGCTGCTTTACCAGGCATAAATGTTACGCCGTTTGCCATAAGGTAATCTGTTGCTTCACGGGTAGTAGGCATGTTAGCACCTTCTGCAACATATTTGCATCCGTTTGCAATAAGAGTTTTAACACCGTCAAGATCAAGCTCGTTCTGAGTTGCGCATGGAAGATAGATATCGCATTTGATGTTCCAGATGCCTTTTCCTTCTGTGTAAGTAGCACCTTCAACACGGTCTGCGTATTCTTTGATACGTCCACGTTTTACTTCTTTGATATCTTTTACGATGTCAAGTTTAATTCCTTCCGGATCATAGATGTATCCGTTGGAGTCGCACATAGCAACAACTTTACCGCCAAGTTCTGTAGCTTTTTCTACAGCGTAGATAGCAACATTACCGGAACCTGTTACGATGAGAGTTTTACCGGAGATTGTATCGTTTTTAGCTTTAACCATTTCGTCAAGCATGTATACAAGACCATATCCTGTAGCCTGTGTACGGATTAAAGATCCGCCGTAGGAAAGTCCTTTACCTGTCAGAACACCTTCATACAGACCACGGTTTCTCTTGTACTGTCCGTACAGATAACCGATCTCACGTCCACCTACACCGATATCACCTGCAGGTACGTCCATGTCAGCACCAATATATTTAGAAAGTTCTGTCATAAAGCTCTGGCAGAATGCCATAACTTCTCTGTCAGATTTTCCTTTAGGATCGAAGTTGGAACCACCTTTACCGCCACCGATCGGAAGACCTGTAAGAGAGTTCTTGAAGATCTGCTCAAAACCTAAGAACTTAAGAATTCCCTGGTTTACTGACGGATGGAATCTTAAACCACCCTTGTATGGTCCGATTGCGCTGTTAAACTGTACACGGTATCCTTTGTTTACCTGTACGACGCCTTTATCATCTACCCACGGAACGCGGAAAGAGATGATTCTCTCTGGTTCAACAAGACGCTCCAGAATGGAGAGTTTGCGGTATTCTTCTTCATTTTTGTCGATTACGACTTTAAGGGAGTCTAAAACTTCCTTTACTGCCTGGTGGAATTCAGGCTCATTTGGATTCTGTGCTACGACTCTTTCGTATACCTCTTCAGTATAAGACATTATGATTTCCTCCTCGTCCATCGTTTTTGTATTTTTTAAATCGACGTTATTATACACTAAAGTGTTACAAATGGAAAGAGTTAAATGAGATTTTTTTGTAAAAATTTTTTGAACAAATTTTGACTTGATAAATACAGTTAAGTATGAGAAGATAATAAGAATCATCCATACAACTTGACGAAAATAAGAAAAGTTACAGTATTTTTATGGCGTAAGAGCATTTCCGGCTTCCTAAGCAAGCTGCAATCTGATAATAATGTATAAAAAAGTGAAAGAAAAAACAGATTACATAAAATATAGACCAGATGAGAAAAAAATGCTATAATTTAGGTAAATAACTGTGAAACAGTTATTTACCTATGAGCAAGTAGCGGAGCGGATTGCGAATATCCGTATGATTAAAACTGTGAAACAGTTATTTATCTATGAGCAAGTAGCGAAGCGGATTGTGAATATCCGTATGATAAAGACTGTGAAACAGGTATTTGCTTAGTTACTGAGAACGTCATGAACAGTAACTTTGGTTATGACCAGGCAGCTGGGTTATTTATATCGCCTGATCTTACCGGGTATGTGTAACTGATACATCTTACCATATATTAAAGTAATACGAGGATGAAGAGGGGGACTTTATATCGACAGAATTGTAAAGAAAGGGGATTTAATTACATGGCGGGATTTAAAACAAAAGTAACACCTGAAATTGAGAATCTGACTGATATCTGTAAGGAGCACACAAGTCTGGATTTTTCTCTCTACGGAAAGTATGATGTGAAGAGAGGACTCCGTGATATTAATGGGAAGGGTGTCCTTGCAGGACTGACCCAGGTTTCCAATGTCAAAGCTACAAAGATCGTGGACGGCAAAGAAGTTCCCTGCGCGGGAAGTCTTTCATACAGAGGTTATGACATCAAAGATCTGACGAGAGGTTTTATTGAAGATGACAGATATGGATTTGAAGAAGTTACATATCTTCTTCTGTTTGGAAGTCTTCCGGATAAGAAACAGCTTGCGGATTTTACGCAGCTTCTTGCAGACCAGCGGTCGCTCCCGACAAACTTTGTCCGTGATGTTGTGATGAAAGCTCCGAGCAAAGATATTATGAATGCACTTTCAAGAAGTGTGCTTACTTTATACTCTTATGATACCAATCCGGATGATACGTCACTGCCGAATGTACTCAGACAGTGCCTGAATCTGATCAGTGTATTTCCGCTGCTGTCTGTTTATGGATATCAGGCATATAACCATTATATCAAAGGAAAGAGCCTTTATATCCATAACCCGAAGAAAGAGCTTACTACAGCAGAGAATATCCTGAGAATGCTCCGTCCGGACAAGAAGTATACACATCTGGAAGCGAAGATTCTGGACATTGCACTGATCCTTCATATGGAACATGGCGGTGGTAATAACTCAACCTTTACAACTCATGTGGTCTCTTCATCAGGAACGGATACTTATTCTGCGATCGCAGCAGCACTTGGTTCATTAAAGGGACCAAAGCACGGCGGTGCCAATATCAAAGTTGTCAAAATGTTTAATGATATGAAGAAGGAAGTTAAGGACTGGAAGGATGAAGATGAGGTCCGTGCGTACCTTAAGAGACTTCTTCATAAAGAAGCATTTGACCAGAAAGGTCTCATCTATGGTATGGGACACGCAATTTATTCTGTATCTGATCCAAGAGCCGAAGTCTTTAAGGCGTATGTGGAAACTCTGGCAAAAGAGAAAGGCAGAATGAAGGATTATGGTCTTTATTCTATGGTAGAGCGTCTGGCACCGGAAGTAATTGCAGAAGAGCGTCGTATTTATAAAGGTGTAAGTGCCAATGTGGACTTTTACAGCGGCTTTGTTTACAGCATGCTTGATCTTCCACTCGAACTGTTTACACCGATGTTTGCAGTTGCACGTATTGTAGGATGGAGTGCTCATCGAATGGAAGAACTTATCAATGCAGATAAGATCATCCGTCCGGCATACAAGAATGTATTGGAACCGGCAGTGTATGTTCCGCTTAATGAACGATGACAAAAAGTCATATAGTCTGTCTGGCGGCCGGTGCTGAAAAGGACATATTTAAGAAATAATGGAAATACAAATAAAGGAATTATCTGTAAATGTTTAAATGTTTTTTTCCGGATGAATATCTGGATTCTACTTATGCAATTAATTTTGATGATCTGTATGCACAGGGATACAGAGGACTTTTGTTTGATATAGACAACACTCTGGTACCTCATGGTGCACCTGCAGACGAGAGAGCATGCGCACTGTTTGCACATCTGAAAGAACTTGGATTTAAATGCTGTTTTCTGTCCAATAATCAGTATGAGAGGGTTTCCTCTTTTAATGATGCGATAGGAGCGCAGTTCATTGAAAATGCGCACAAACCTTCAACAAAAAATTATATCAGAGCGATGGAGCTTCTTGGAACTGATAAAAGTAATACCATTTTTGTGGGAGACCAGCTGTTTACTGATATATATGGGGCAAAACGTGCAGGAATCCGGAATATTCTGGTGAAACCACTCAATCCGAAAGAAGAGATTCAGATCGTACTGAAACGATACCTTGAAAGAATTGTACTATATTTTTACCGTAAAGAGGAGGGGAATTCATGAACCATATTGTTATCATAGGATTTATGGGTTCAGGAAAAACAAGAGTAGGAAAACGACTGGCGAAGGATTTTAATCTGCCTTTTATAGACGTTGACCGTGTAGTTACCAAGAAGATGAACCTTACAATGAAAGAGATTTTTGACAGATTTGGCGAGCCTTTTTACAGGGCACTGGAGACCACTGTTATCAAGGCACTGATCGACGATCCGGAGCAGAAGATCATTTCTCTTGGATCCGGTCTGCCGATGCAGGAGCAGAATGCCAAATATATCAAGAAGCTTGGAACTGTGGTTTATCTGAAAGGATCTTATGCAACATTGAAGAAGAGACTGGAAAATTCCAGCAGCAATCCTTTGATCGAAGGTGAAGATAAAGAAGAAAAGATCAAGAAACTTCTGAAACAACGTGATCCGGTTTATGCGAAGTTTGCGGATGTGGAGATGGTCACAGGAGACAAGCCTTTTGAGGATCTTATCGCACAGCTTGAAGAAAAATTAAAAACATATGTAAAAAATGGTTGAAAAAAACACCAGAATATTATAAAATCAGATAAGAGTGTGTCACAAAATCGAAGAAAAGAATAAGGAAGACACACACTTTGAACCGGCAGTTGCTGTAACAGACAGCATCGCTGAACTTGTACTATTAAGGAGGAAATATAACTATGATTTCAGCAGGTGATTTCAAAAACGGTATCACACTTGAAATTGACGGAAATGTATGTCAGATCGTTGAATTCCAGCATGTAAAACCAGGAAAGGGTGCTGCTTTCGTAAGAACAAAATACAAAAACATCATTACAGGAGCAGTTCTTGAGAAATCTTTCCGTCCAACAGAGAAATTCCCGGCTGCACGTATCGAACGTGTAGATATGCAGTATCTGTATGATGATGGTGATCTGTACTACTTCATGAACGTAGAGACATATGATCAGGTTGGTCTTACAAAGGATCAGGTTGGTGATTCTCTTAAATTCGTGAAAGAGAACGAGATGGTTAAGATCTGTTCCCATAACGGAAACGTATTTGCGATTGAGCCGCCTCTGTTCGTAGAACTTGAAGTTACTGAGACAGAGCCAGGATTTGCTGGAAACACAGCACAGGGTGCAACTAAACCGGCTACTGTAGAGACAGGTGCTCAGGTTCAGGTTCCGCTGTTCGTTAACCAGGGCGATAAACTGAAAATTGATACAAGAACAGGAGAATATCTCTCCCGAGTATAATGCAATCAGGCAAGTAATCAAACTGCCATCGGTGAAAGCCGGTGGCAGTTTTTGTATCACGGGAAATCAGAAAGTTATTTCATAAGAACATAATCAGGAGGAGAGAAGTAATGGAATATGTAACACTTGGCAAAACAGGTCTCAAAGTTTCCAGAATGGGACTTGGCGGAATACCGATCCAGAGAATTGATGCAGAAGGAACGAAGGTTTTACTGCATAAACTGGCAGATCAGGGAGTGAACTATATTGATACAGCCAGAGGATATACAGTCAGTGAAGAATATCTGGGATATGCATTAGAAGGAATCAGAGATAAGTTTGTACTTGCAACAAAGTCCATGGCACGTACCAAAGAGGCAATGGCAGCAGATATCGAGAAGAGTCTGCACAATCTTCGTACGGATTATATTGATCTGTATCAGGTACACAATCCAAGCATGGAACAGCTGGATCAGGTACTGGCAGCCGGCGGAGCACTGGAGGCATTACAGGAAGCGAAAGCGGCAGGAAAGATTGGCCACATCGGACTGACTGCTCATTCTAAAGAAGTTTTTGCCCGGGCATTGGAGCTTAACTGGGTAGAAACAATTATGTTTCCATACAATATTGTAGAAAGCCAGGGCGAGGAACTGATTGCCAAATGTAAAGAGAAAAATATTGGGTTTATTGATATGAAACCGCTGGCAGGCGGAGCCATTGAGAATGGAACGCTGGCAATGCGCTATATCTGTGCAAATAAGAATGTGACGATCGTAATCCCTGGAATGGCAGAGGAGAAAGAGATTGAAGAGAATATCAAAGCCTGTCTTGACCCTTCTCCGTTAAGTGAGAAGGAACTGGAAGAGATTCAGGCAGTCAGAGATCAGCTGGGTACAAATTTCTGCCGCAGATGTAATTACTGTGCACCTTGCAGCGTAGGAATCAGTATTCCGAATGTATTTCTGTTCGCCGGATACCTTAACCGTTATGGACTGGGGGACTGGGCGAAAGACCGCTACAGCTCACTGGCAGTGAAAGCTTCTGCATGTGTGGAATGCGGGGCATGTGAAACCAGATGTCCATATCATCTGCCGATTCGTGAGATGATGAAAGAATGTGCAGAGCAGTTTGGAGAATAAATTTTCGTTTAATATCTGAAAAAATACAAAATATATGAAAACAAAGGTGATCAGAAGGAGATTTTGATCACCTTTATTCTTATAAAGTTGCTGCTCAATTACTGTTCCTGTTCACAAGTAATATTCCGGATAGAAATCCCGGATAAAAATAAAAATTATCTTGACAGTTTTTACTTTTGCTTCTATACTAATAAACAGTCGGCATATAATATGCCAATATTAAGAAGCACGCTTTCGTCTTATTACCAGTGCTGTTTTATAAAAGAACAGTGTAACGAAGTCGCATTTCGGGCTTGTACTGGTTTCGACGGGGGCTTTGAAGTTGGGGAAGCCATCCGCAGACTCCTGGACTGCGTATCAACCGGGAACCTAAATATAAACGCAGACGAACAGTACGCGTTAGCAGCCTAATTGCTGCTCGTCAGCCCTGATGCACTCACACTTCAGGGGTCTGGCGTCGACCATGTGAGAAACCTTGCCGGGTAAGCTTTGCCCCGGTAGATGTATTATGAAGCTACTGAGATGATAAGCCTGTCGGTGGGCGTATCATTGAGGGAATGTTAAAACAGCGACTGTGATGGGAGATGCCTCAATGAATAGGCTTTCGGACGCGGGTTCAATTCCCGCCAGGTCCATAGTAAAAACGTCGTATTTACGGCGTTTTTTCTTTTTAAAAATTTCTTTTTTATGTTCACAAAACCTACATAAATCTTTGATATAGTACCCATATAGAAAATTACAGAGTATTGTTCGCTGGAACAAAGAACAATATCCGGAGGCAGGACTGCAAAGGAACTGCTTCGAAATATAGAGACAGAAAGAAAACGGAGGGGATAAAATGGATGCATTAAAAATCCTGGTGGTAGATGACGAAAGTCGTATGAGAAAACTGGTAAAGGACTTCCTGACAAAGAAGAACTTTCAGGTACTTGAGGCAGGTAATGGCGAGGAAGCCATGGATATCTTTTATGAAGAGAAAGACATTGCGCTGATCATTCTGGATGTTATGATGCCGAAGATGGACGGATGGGAAGTCTGCCGTGAGATTCGTAAGAATTCAAAAGTACCGATCATTATGCTGACAGCAAGAAGTGATGAGAGAGATGAACTTCTCGGATTTGATCTTGGAGTAGATGAATATATTTCCAAACCATTCAGTCCGAAGATCCTTGTTGCCAGAGTAGAGGCAATTCTTCGACGAACCGGACAGAGCAATCCGGAGGATGTACTTTCCGCAGGTGGTATTGTGATTGATAAAGCAGCTCATCTGGCTACCGTAGACGGTAATCCTATGGAACTGAGCTTTAAGGAATTTGAACTTCTGACGTATTTCCTGGAGAATGAGGGAATCGCACTTTCCAGAGAGAAGATTCTTAATTCTGTATGGAACTATGACTACTTTGGCGATGCCCGTACCATCGATACTCATGTTAAGAAACTCAGAAGCAAAATGGGGGATAAAGGTGAGTATATCAAAACTGTATGGGGCATGGGATACAAGTTTGAGGTAGACGAATGACGATAGACAGAAACTCAGAAGACAAAGAACAGAGCCCAAAAGAACCTCAGAAAAAATCTCAGAAGCAAGCTCACAAAGAAATTCGTAAAAAAGACAGGAAACGCTCCAAAGTAAAGAAATTCCATTCTCTGAAACACCAGATATCTGTACTCTTTATCTGTCTGCTGTTGCTTTCGATTTTCAGTATTACGCTGATCAATGGTCTGTTTCTGGAGAAATATTATGTATCCAAGAAAGTTGAAGTGCTTGAGGAAGCAAAAGAAGTTCTTTCTCAGATGAATCTGGATGACATTCTGAAATATGATACGGATTCTGAGAGTGATTCCGGTGAAGCAGCAGGCGAGATTCCGGACGAGATTGAACGGAGCAGCTCAAGAAACAACCTGACCTGGATCATTGTAAATGAAGAAAACAGCGGCTATTATTACTGGGGCGAGAACAATATGTCAAAGATGCTCCGGAGTAAATTGTTCGGATATATCAATAATCTGGATCAGGATATGGAGCGCGGTCATGTTATCAAGCAGACAGATACCTGTACTATGTGGCAGGTTCATGACAGGTTTGCAGGCATGGAATATGTAGAATGCTGGGGACAGTTTGACAATGGATATTATTTCCTGATCCGTTCTCCGCTGGAAAGTATTAAGGAGAGCGCTTCTATTTCCAACAGCTTTTATTTTGTTGTAGGAGCGATTATTGTTGTGATCAGCGGACTGGTGATCCTGATCGTGACAAACCGGATCACACGTCCGATCAGCGAACTTACCAAGCTTTCCGAAAGGATGTCTGATCTGGACTTTGATGCCAGATATCAGAGCTGGGCGGGAAATGAGATTGATGTACTTGGTGATAATTTTAATAAAATGTCCAGAAAGCTGGAAAGTACGATTTCTGAACTGAAATCAGCTAATAACAAGCTGCAGAAAGATATTGAGGATAAAATTAAGATTGACGAAATGCGTAAAGAATTCCTGGATAATGTATCCCATGAATTAAAGACGCCGATCGCACTGATCCAGGGCTATGCAGAGGGCCTGAATGAAAACATTTCGGATGATCCGGAGAGCAGAGAATTTTATTGTGAGGTTATTATGGACGAAGCATCCAAAATGAATAAACTTGTTAAAAATCTGCTTACCCTCAATCAGCTGGAATCAGGAAAAGATGCGCCTGTAATGGAACGCTTTGATATTGTATCTCTGATCCGGGGAGTACTTGGCTCCATGAACATTATGATCGAGCAGAAAGAAGCGACCGTGATCTTTGAAGAAACAGAGCCTGTATACGTCTGGGCAGATGAATTTAAAATAGAAGAAGTTGTGACAAATTATACAAGCAATGCTCTGAATCATCTGGACGGAGAACGCAAGGTAGAGATCAGGGTGATCCGCGAGAGTGACTGTGTAAAAGTGACGGTATTTAATACGGGAACTCCGATTCCGGAGGAAGATATTCCGAATCTCTGGAATAAGTTCTATAAGGTAGACAAAGCACGTACAAGAGAGTACGGTGGAAGCGGCATCGGACTTTCAATCGTCAAGGCAATTATCGAAAGTATGAACCAGAAATACGGTGTATGCAATTATGATAATGGAGTAGAATTCTGGTTTACTCTGGACTGCAGACAGTAATAACTCACAGTAAAATATCCGACATGGAAATACATGCTCTAATGGACTTGGCTGAATGCAGTATTTTATGAAATTGCTATAGATAAAAAACAGACAGAAGCAAAGAAATCACTTTGCAACTGTCTGTTTTTGGGTTATACTGTTGTATAGCAATTCGATAAAATAAATAGAAGGGCTGTTTTAGATTTCTATAATGAGGAAAATGGATAATGACATCAGGAGGATAACATGATAGCAATACTTGATTACGACGCCGGAAATATTAAAAGCGTTGAAAAAGCACTTCATTATCTTGGAGAGGAAACGGTAGTATCCCGTGATCCGCAAACCCTGTTAAATGCAGATAAGGTAATCCTGCCGGGAGTGGGAAGTTTCGGACAGGCAATGGAGAATCTCCATACATATGGACTTGTACCTGTAATTCATGAGATCGTAGAAAAGAAAACACCATTTCTTGGAATCTGTCTTGGCCTTCAGCTACTTTTTGAAAGCAGTGAGGAGACACCGGGAGTAGAGGGACTTGGAATTCTTAAAGGAAAAATTGTTAAGATTCCGCCTGCACCCGGACTTAAGATTCCTCATATGGGATGGAATTCTCTGCATCTTCAGAATAATGGAAGGCTGTTTCAGGGAATTCCGGAACAGACTTATGTATATTTCGTTCATTCCTACTATCTGCAGGCTGAGGAGCCCGAAATCGTAAAGGCTACCACAGAATACAGTACCTGTATCCATGCTTCTGTAGAGAAGGACAATGTATTTGCCTGCCAGTTCCATCCGGAGAAGAGCAGCAAATGGGGACTGAAGATTCTTGAGAATTTTGCAGCTGTCGGAAAAGATGGAAATAGCGAAAAGGAGGGAAGATAACATGTTTACAAAGAGAATTATTCCCTGCCTTGATGTAAATAACGGTCGCGTAGTAAAGGGTGTAAACTTTGTTCAGCTTCGTGATGCCGGTGATCCGGTAGAGATTGCGAAGGCTTATGATGCAGCAGGCGCCGATGAACTGGTATTTCTTGACATTACAGCATCCTGTGAGCAGAGAGATACAGTGGTAGATATGGTCAGACGTGTAGCTGCCAATGTATTTATCCCGTTTACAGTAGGCGGCGGGATCCGTACAGTAGATGATTTTAAGAAACTGTTACGAGAGGGTGCAGATAAGATTTCTGTAAATTCTGCAGCTATTGACAGACCGGAATTGATCGGTGAAGCGGCAGATAAATTTGGAAGTCAGTGTGTTGTAGTTGCCATTGATGCCAAGAGAAGAGAAGATGGTGGCTGGAATATCTATAAGCATGGCGGAAGACTGGATACAGGCATTGATGCTGTAGAGTGGGCAAAGAAAGTCGAAGCTCTTGGTGCAGGTGAGATTCTTCTTACCAGTATGGACTGTGACGGTACCAAAGCAGGTTATGATCTGGCGTTAACCAGGGCGATCGCAGATGCCGTTTCTATTCCGGTGATCGCATCAGGCGGTGCCGGTACACTGGAGCATTTTTATGATGCACTTACAGAAGGAGGGGCAGATGCTGCGCTGGCCGCGTCTCTGTTCCATTACAAAGAACTGGAGATTTCTCAGGTCAAAGATTATCTGGCAGACAGGGGAATTTCCGTGAGAAAGTAGAAAAGAGGTAAATAACAGTTATGTCAGCTATCACAGGTGACTGGCTGGAGGCACTGAAAGGTGAATTTCACCAGCCATATTATGCAAAGCTTTACAAGACAGTAATGTCAGAATATCAGACGAAAAAGATTTTTCCACCGCCGGATGATTTATTTAATGCATTTCATTTTACGCCTCTTCATGAGGTAAAAGTTGTCATCCTGGGACAGGATCCTTATCACAATGACGGACAGGCACATGGTCTGTGTTTCTCTGTAAAGAGAGGTGTGGAAACACCACCGTCACTGGTGAATATTTACCAGGAACTTCATGATGACTGCGGATGTTATATTCCTAATAACGGTTATCTGGAGAAATGGGCGAAACAGGGGGTACTTCTTCTGAACACAGTTCTGACTGTACGTGCTCATCAGGCGAATTCACATCGGGGAATTGGCTGGGAACAGTTTACAGATGCTGCGATCCAGGTCCTCAATGAGCAGGATCGTCCGATGGTATTCCTGCTGTGGGGTCGCCCGGCACAGATGAAGAAATCTATGCTGAACAATCCGAAGCATCTGATTCTGGAAGCCCCTCATCCAAGCCCGCTGTCTGCCTACAGAGGGTTCTTTGGATGTAAGCATTTCAGCAAAACAAACGAATTTCTTATTGCCAACGGTCTGGAACCGATCGACTGGCAGATAGAAAATATATAAGAAAAGAGGTAATGTGTAGTCAAAGACAGACACACAACAACAACATGAATCAGAAAAACAATTTAGTAAAAAATGCATCCTTTCTGATGATTGCAGCCATGATTTCCAAGGTTATCGGACTATTGTACAAGAGTCCGCTTTCCAATATTATCGGAAGCCTTGGAATGGGATATACAAGCCTCGCTCAGAATGCGTATATGATTCTTCTGATGATCGCGTCCTTCAGTATCCCACAGGCAGTATCGAAACTGATCTCCGAGCGTATTGCGCTGAAAGATTACAGAAATGCACATAAGTTTTTTAAGGGTGCCATGATTTATGCTATGGTTATCGGTGGAGCAGTTGCTCTGTTCTGTCTTTTTGGAGCAGGATTGATTATTCCGACAAACCAGAAAGATGCGATTCTTGCACTTCAGATTCTTGCACCGACGATTTTTCTGTCCGGTATCCTGGGAGTGTTCAGAGGATATTTTCAGGCATACAGAAATATGATGCCTACTTCTATTTCTCAGATTCTGGAGCAGGTATTTAATGCAGCAGTCAGCCTGCTGGCAGCATGGGGATTTATCAATGTTTTTGCAGACGGGTCAGAGAACAGCATTGCGAAATGGGGAGCAGCAGGCTCTACAGTAGGAACCGGTGCCGGCGTAGTAGCTGCACTTATTTTTATGCTTCTTGTTTATGGCGTGAACCGTGGAAAGATTATGCATCGTGTAAACAGAGACCACAGACATCAGGAAGAATCTTACAAAGAGATTTTCCGGGTGATCGTACTTGTGGTTTCTCCGATCATTCTCAGTGCGTTTGTTTATAATGTCAACGCATATATCAACGGATATCTTTTCTCTGATATTCTTGGCAGAAGAGGTGGCGATGCCACACAGATTGGTATCCTCTATGCAGAATATGCGACTTATTTCATGACGATCATCAATATTCCGCTGACATTGTCAAGTACAGCGCCGACATCCATGATTCCGGAAGTATCTGCTCTGTATGCAACAGGAGACATTGAGGCCACCAGAGAATGCATTGATCAGACCGTGCAGCTGTCTATGGTAGTTTCTGCACCGTGTGCAATGGGACTTGCAGTACTTGCTCAGCCGATTGTATTCCTTCTATATGGAAATTCCACAGGGCTTGCGGCAAACCTGCTGATCCTTGGTTCGTTCTCGATTCTGCTGAATGGAATGTCAAATATTTCCAATGGTGTTCTTCAGGCAATCGGTCAGCAGAAGATTCCGGTGATCACAGCAGCCATTGCTCTGGTTGTGGATATTATTGTGGTTGTAATACTATTGTTTACTACAAACCTGGGTGTTTATGCACTACTGATCGCAATGGTGATTTATTCTATCGTTGTATGCGTGCTGAATGATCTGGCGATGAAAAAGTATCTGCAGTACAGAAATCCATGGAAACAGGGATACCTGTATCCGATCCTTGCTTCTATTCCTATGGGAATTGTTGCAGGATGCATCTGCTATGGACTGAACATCTTTGTGAAATCTAATTTCATTTGTCTGATCGTTTCTATTCCGATCGCAGCAGTTGTTTATCTGTTTGCTTATCTGGTTATCAGCAAACCGTCAGAAGCAGAACTTAGAAGAATTCCGGGAGGAAGCTATCTTGTAAGAATTGCAGAGAAACTTCCGTTCTGGCAGAATGTATAAAGAATAAAAGATAAAAAATAAGAATTAAAAATGAAAAAGCCCTCCGGACAGGATTTTTTCTTGTTTTGGAACTCGGGTCAAAATAGAAATTTGATATCTGCAGTTATTCTTATATAATGTACAGTAAAGTCCCGGCTATCTGTCTGTATAAATGGACAGATAGCCGGGACTTTTAAATCAGACTGCTGTTTAAGCGTCTTTTTTCTGTGCTTTTTTCAGGTTTTTCTGTGCAGTGGAAAGCATCAGTTTGATTCGGTTCAGCTGATTAACTTCACTTGCACCCGGGTCGTAATCAATGGCTACGATATTAGCTGTCGGATATTCACGGCGGATCTCTTTGATAACACCCTTACCTACAATGTGGTTCGGCAGGCATCCGAATGGCTGGATACATACGATATTCGGAACATCCCCGTGGATCAGTTCCATCATCTCACCTGTCAGGAACCATCCCTCGCCTGTCTGGTTTCCGGTGGAAACGATTGGAGATGCCATTTTTGCAAGATCTCTGATATCAGCAGGCGGAGCGAAATGACGACTCTGAGCAAGAGCTTCACTTGCAGGTTTTCTTACCCATTCAATCGCCTTATTTCCCCAGTTTGCAATAGTTGCCTTGGATTTCTTGAAACCAAGATTATCTACCTTGAAATTCTGGTTGTAAAAACAGTAGCACATGAAATCAATCAGATCCGGTACAACAGCCTCGGCACCTTCAGATTCCAGAAGCTCAGCCAGATGATTATTTGCAGCAGGCAGGAACTTAACAAGGATCTCACCTACAATACCAACACGGGGTTTCTTCACATCACTGATCGGGATGGTATCAAATTCATGAACCATTTCACGGCACATCTTCTTAAATTGGCTGTGGCTGACACTGCTTCCGCTTAAGAAAGAAATGACACGCTGTTCCCAGATCTTATGTTTTCTGTTTACGATTCCTTCTTCCAGTTCATAAGGACGCATACGGTATACGCACTTCATAAGGATATCACCAAATACAGCACCGTAAGCAACTTTCTTTACCAGCGGGAGAGTAAGCTTGAATCCAGGATTGCTCTCCAGACCGCTTAAGTTGACAGAGATAACCGGGATCTGTTCCATACCGGCTTTCTTTAATGCGCGGCGGATAAATGCGATATAGTTGGAAGCTCGGCATCCACCGCCTGTCTGAGACATCACAACTGCTGTTTTATTCAGATCGTATTTACCGGAAAGAAGTGCATCCATGATCTGGCCTACTACGATCAGAGATGGATAACATGCATCGTTATTTACATATTTCAGACCAACATCTACCGCGTGTTTGTTGTCGTTCGGAAGCACCTCCAGGTTGTATCCGCAGGAGTTAAATGCTGCCTGCAGGAGACTGAAATGGAACGGTGACATCTGCGGGCAGAGGATGGTGTAATCCTTTCTCATTTCCTTTGTGAAGGATACCTTCTCAATGGAAGCTGGTTTGATATTGCGTTTCTGTCCCTGTTCTTTCTTTGCACGGATTGCTGCGATCAGGGAACGGATACGGATTCTTGCTGCACCAAGGTTATTTACCTCGTCGATCTTTAAGCAGGTATAAATCTTATCGCTTCCGTCAAGAATCTCATAAACCTCATCTGTGGTAACTGCATCCAGACCACACCCAAAAGAGTTCAGCTGGATCAGATCCAGATCATCGCGGGTCTTTACATAGTTTGCTGCAGCGTACAGTCTTGAGTGGTACATCCACTGGTCATTAACACGGATCGGACGTTCTACAGGTGCCAGATGAGAAATAGAATCCTCAGTCAGTACAGCGATTCCGTAGCTGTTGATCAGATCCGGGATACCATGATGGATTTCCGGGTCAATGTGGTATGGACGGCCTGCAAGGACAATACCGTGGCGGCCTGTCTCTTCCAGATATTTCAGGGTTTCTTCACCCTTCTTCTGTACATCACGGCGTGCAGCTGCCATTTCTTCCCATCCTTTATGTGCGGCAGCTTTAACTTCCTCTGCAGGAATATCCTTGAATTCCTCTACCAGACGTTTGGTCAGGATTTCCTCAGAAGTAAATGCAAGGAATGGATTGCGGAAAGTAATGGACGGATCGTTTAATTCGTCTACGTTATTCTTGATATTCTCTGCATAAGAAGTAACGATCGGGCAGTTATAATGGTTTACTGCATCCGGGAATTCATTTCTTTCATACGGAATACATGGGTAGAAAATAAACTTTACGCCATTGCGGATCAGCCATGTTACATGACCGTGCGCAAGTTTTGCCGGATAACATTCGGATTCGCTTGGGATAGACTCAATACCCAGCTCATAAATCTTTCTGTTGGAAGTAGGGGAGAGTACAACCTCATACTTCAGTTCTGTAAAGAACGTATACCAGAAAGGATAATTCTCAAACATATTCAGGACACGCGGGATACCTACCTTGCCTCTGGATGCTTTGTCGGCAGTGAGAGGTGTGTAGGAGAAAATACGTTTATATTTATATTCGTAAAGGTTCGGAATATGGTCTTTATTTTTCTCTTTGCCGATACCACGTTCGCAGCGGTTACCGCTTACATACTGGCGGCCGCCGGAGAATTTATTGATGGTCAGACGGCAGTTATTGGTACATCCACGGCAGTTCGCCATAGAAGTTGTATATTTAAGTTCATTGATCTTGTCAATGGAGAGCATGGTTGTTTCTTTGCCCTCCTGATGACGTTCACGTGCGATCAGCGCAGCACCGAAAGCCCCCATGATTCCGGCGATATCCGGACGGATGGCTTCGCAGTTGGCGATCTTTTCAAAGCTTCGCAGAACTGCATCATTATAGAAAGTACCACCCTGTACAACGATGTGTTTACCAAGTTCGGAAGCATCGGATACTTTGATAACTTTGTACAGTGCATTCTTGATAACAGAGTAGGCAAGACCAGCAGAAATATCGGAAACTTCAGCGCCCTCTTTCTGAGCCTGCTTAACCTTGGAGTTCATGAATACGGTACATCTGGTACCCAGATCGATCGGATGCTGGGCAAAGATCGCAGCTTTGGCGAAATCCTGTACTGTATAATTCAGGGATTTGGCGAATGTCTCAATGAAAGAACCGCATCCTGAAGAACATGCTTCATTAAGCTGTACACTGTCAACAGTCTTATTGCGGATTTTAATACATTTCATATCCTGTCCGCCGATATCGAGGATACAGTCTACTTCCGGATCAAAGAAAGCAGCTGCATAGTAATGGGAAACAGTTTCGACCTCGCCTTCATCCAGGATCAGAGCTGCCTTGATCAGAGCTTCACCGTAACCTGTAGAACAGGAATAAGCAATTTTGGCATCTTCTGGAAGCAGTTCATAAATCTCTTTAATAGAACGGATGGTAGTTTTTAATGGATTTCCATTGTTACTGCTGTAGAAAGAGTAGAGAAGTGTCCCGTCTTCACCTACCAGAGCAGTTTTGGTTGTAGTGGAACCTGCATCAATACCAAGATAACAGTTTCCTTTGTATGTAGCGAGATCTCCTGTTTTTACTTTGTAGGAGCTCTGGCGTTTCGCAAATGCGTCGTATTCATCCTGGGAAGCAAACAGCGGTTCCATACGTTCTACTTCGAAATCCAGTTTGATGGAATTACGGAGTCTGTCTTTCATTTCTGTCAGAGAAATGGAATTGTCTTCTTTTGCATTTAATGCAGAACCGATAGCTGCGAACAGATGAGAGTTCTCAGGGATAATGGTGTGCTCTTCATCCAGCTTCAGTGTACGGATAAAGGATTCTCTCAGTTCGGACAGGAAATGAAGCGGTCCGCCCAGGAATGCGACATGTCCGCGGATCGGCTTACCACAGGCAAGACCGGAAATTGTCTGGTTTACAACTGCCTGGAAAATAGAAGCAGATAAGTCCGGTTTGGTTGCACCGTCGTTGATCAGCGGCTGGATATCTGTTTTTGCAAAAACACCGCAGCGGGCTGCAATCGGATAGAGCGCTTTGTAATCTTTTGCGTATTCATTCAGACCTGTAGCATCTGTCTGAAGAAGAGAGGCCATCTGGTCAATGAAAGAACCGGTACCGCCTGCACAGATACCATTCATACGCTGTTCTACGTTTCCATTTTCAAAATAAATGATCTTGGCATCCTCACCGCCAAGCTCAATAGCAACGTCTGTCTTTGGTGCCAGCTTCTGCAGAGATGTAGATACTGCGATAACCTCCTGGGTAAAAGGAACGCCCAGATGGTTGGCAAGAGTCAGACCGCCGGAACCGGTGATCACAGGATGGAGAGTCATCTCGCCATACTGGTCAAAAGCTTCCTGAAGAAGATCTGCAAGGGTTTCCTGAATGTTTGCAAAATGTCGCTTGTAATCTGCGAAAATGAGGTTCTCATCCTCGTCCAGAATCGCGATCTTTACAGTAGTGGAACCGATATCGATTCCCAGTGTTTTGTAATTCATAAAGTAAATTCAAGCCTCCTCTTTTTGTATGAAAAGAAAAATAATTGAAACTATTCTTTCTTATTAAAATATCTGTTTCCAGATATGGGATATTCCGTAATATTATACGCTAAAGGTCAAGAAAAGACAATATAAAAGTTTACCAATGATTATGTTCTTTCTTGTTGAAATTTCAGCTATTTCGAGATATAATAAACTTTACTCTGAAAAACGAATTATAAATGAAAAGAGGAATAATAAATGGCAGAATACAAACTTCTGAAAACAGAAGGACGTGCCAAACGTGCGGAATTCCATACTGTACACGGTACGATCCAGACTCCTGTTTTTATGAACGTAGGAACGATCGGCGCTATCAAAGGTGCAGTATCTACCATGGATTTACAGCAGATCGGAACACAGGTACAGTTATCCAATACCTACCATCTTCATGTACGTCCGGGTGACAAAGTAGTGAAGCAGTTAGGCGGTCTTCACAAATTTATGGTATGGGACAAACCAATCCTTACAGACTCAGGCGGATTCCAGGTATTTTCCCTTGCCAAGTTAAGAAAGATTAAAGAAGAAGGTGTTTACTTCAATTCACATGTTGACGGTCATAAGATTTTTATGGGACCGGAGGAGAGTATGCAAATCCAGTCTAATCTCGGCTCCACAATTGCCATGGCATTTGATGAATGCCCGAGCAGTGTGGCAGACAGAGACTATGTACAGAAATCTGTGGACAGGACTACACGCTGGCTTGCGCGTTGCAAGGCAGAAATGGCAAGGCTGAACAGTTTGCCGGATACCATCAACAAAGAGCAGCTTCTGTTCGGAATCAACCAGGGAGCAATTTATGAGGATATCCGTATCGAACATGCCAAAGCAATCTCAGAGATGGATCTGGACGGTTATGCGGTAGGCGGCCTTGCAGTTGGTGAGACTCATGAAGAAATGTACAGAATTCTGGATGAAGTAGTGCCGTATCTTCCGCAGAACAAACCTACTTATCTGATGGGAGTAGGAACACCTGCCAATATTCTGGAGGGTGTTGAGAGAGGAATTGATTTCTTTGACTGTGTATATCCAAGTCGTAACGGTCGTCATGGACATGTATATACAAATCATGGAAAAATGAACCTGTTTAATGCAAAATATGAACTGGACACACGTCCGATCGAAGAAGGATGTCAGTGTCCTGCATGTCAGCATTACAGCAGAGCCTATATCCGCCACCTCCTGAAAGCAAAAGAAATGCTGGGAATGCGTCTTTGTGTACTTCATAACCTGTATTTCTATAATCACATGATGGAAGAAATCCGAGATGCCATTGACGCAGGAAACTTTGCTGAATATAAGAAAATGCGTCTGGAAGGTTTTGAAGAAGGTAAAATCAATTCCGGAAAATAGTATCAGTGTAATCTCCAATATATAAATTTATTATAAAATATGCTAAAAACTCTTGAAGTAAAGCAATTTTTTGTGTATGATGTACAGTGACGCTTTGATCAGAGAGTCCTATGCAGAATATACTCTAAAGATATTTTTCAGGCAGGACTGACGGGATTATAAGTGAATTGCGGAAGTTGTATGGAACGTAACCGCACGATAACAGGAATATAATAGGAGGAATTAAAATGGACGCATCAAGCGGAATGGGTATGGTCGGTGCTATTATCTGGATGGTAGTTCTGTTCGGAATTATGTATTTCTTAATGCTTCGCCCTCAGAAGAAAGAGCAGAAGAGACTCCAGGCAATGTTAAATGACATGGAAGTTGGCGACAGCATTGTTACTACCGGCGGATTTTATGGCGTTGTCATTGATATGACAGACGAAGATGTGATTGTAGAATTCGGTAACAACAAAAACTGCCGTATCCCTATGAGAAAACAGGCAATCGCTGAAGTAGAGAAAGCTGGAAGCGCTGCTGAATAATTGTTATTATTCATGGTTTGCAATGGATGATAGCAGGAAATGAATATGAGATGAATTAAGGAGTGAGACGTACAGCTCAGCAGAGCTGTTGTTTCACTCCTTTTCTTTTGCTGATTTTTGAGCACTTTTTTAACCAAATCAAGTAAGTCCCCTGTTTCAATTGCGAATATCTGCTTGACTAATATTCATCAATATTTGTCCGTGAAGCTACACTTTTACATTTTTTCACTTTAATAGGTTGAAATATGTCGGAAAGTGCGTTATTATAATAACAATTACGCAATTAGAGTATTTTTGGAGGAAATTATTATGGATTATAAGATTGCATTGATCCCCGGCGACGGAATCGGACCGGAAATCGTAAGAGAAGCAGAGAAAGTACTGGATAAGGTATGCGAGAAATATGGACACAGCTTTTCCTATTCAGAAGTTCTGTTAGGCGGCGCATCCATTGATGTACATGGCATACCGCTCACTGATGAGGCAATTGCTACTGCGAAATCATCAGATGCTGTACTTATGGGCTCTATTGGCGGAGATGCAAAAACTTCTCCATGGTATAAACTTGAGCCGTCCAAACGTCCGGAAGCAGGACTCCTTGCTATCCGTAAGGCATTAAATCTTTTTGCAAACTTAAGACCTGCTTATCTTTACAATGAATTAAAGAAAGCATGCCCGCTTCGTGACGAGATCATCGGAGACGGATTTGATATGATCATTGTACGTGAACTTACAGGTGGTCTGTATTTCGGAGAACGTAAGACAATCGAAGAGAACGGCGTAAAGAAAGCCATTGATACACTTTCTTATAATGAAAACGAGATTCGCCGTATCGCGATCAAAGCGTTTGAAATCGCACGTAAGAGAAGAAACAAAGTTACAAGTGTAGATAAAGCTAACGTACTGGATTCTTCCAGACTCTGGAGAAAAGTGGTAGAAGAAGTTGCCAGGGATTATCCGGATGTTACTTTAGAGCATATGCTGGTTGATAACTGTGCAATGCAGCTTGTACGTGATCCGAAACAGTTCGATGTTATCCTGACAGAGAACATGTTCGGAGATATCCTTTCCGATGAAGCAAGTATGGTAACAGGATCCATCGGAATGCTTTCATCTGCAAGCTTAAATGAAACTAAGTTTGGTCTCTATGAGCCAAGCCACGGTTCTGCTCCTGATATTGCAGGACAGGATAAAGCAAACCCGATCGCAACTATCCTTTCTGCTGCAATGATGCTTCGTTTCTCCCTTGACATGGATAAAGAAGCAGATGCAGTGGAAGCAGCGGTACAGAAAGTCCTGACAGACGGATACCGTACAGGTGACATCATGTCAGAAGGATGTAAACTGGTCGGAACAAAAGAGATGGGCGATCTGATCGCAGCAGCTCTGTAAATAAAAATATTAATACCTGAAACCTGCCGGAGTTATAACGCTCAGGCAGGTCATGGTATCGGATATGATTAAGTAGAAGAAAAGAGGAAATAAAACAATGAGAAGTGATGCAGTAAAAACAGGCACACAGCAGGCACCTCACCGTTCCCTGTTTAATGCTCTTGGAATGACAAAAGAAGAAATGGAAAGACCTCTGGTAGGTATTGTAAGCTCCTATAACGAAATCGTACCGGGTCATATGAACCTTGATAAAATCGTACAGGCAGTAAAGCTTGGCGTTGCAATGGCAGGCGGTACACCTGTAATGTTCCCGGCAATCGCAGTATGTGACGGTATTGCAATGGGACACGTTGGAATGAAATACTCTCTGGTAACCAGAGATCTGATCGCAGATTCTACAGAAGCAATGGCAATGGCTCATCAGTTTGATGCGCTGGTTATGGTTCCGAACTGTGATAAGAACGTACCTGGACTTCTGATGGCAGCAGCAAGACTGAATGTTCCGACTGTATTCGTAAGCGGCGGCCCGATGCTTGCCGGACATCTGAACGGACACAAGACAAGTCTTTCCAGCATGTTTGAAGCAGTTGGAGCTTATGCAGCAGGTAAGCTTGATGAAGATGGCCTGACAGAATGTGAAATGAAAACATGTCCTACCTGTGGATCATGTTCCGGTATGTACACAGCAAACTCCATGAACTGTCTGACAGAAGTTCTTGGCATGGGACTGAAAGGAAACGGAACCATCCCTGCTGTATATTCCGAACGTATTCGTCTTGCAAAACATGCAGGCATGCAGGTTATGGAAATGTACAGAAAGAATATCCGTCCAAGAGATATCATGACAAAAGAAGCAATCCTGAATGCTCTGACAGTAGACATGGCACTTGGATGTTCTACAAACAGTATGCTTCATCTTCCGGCTATCGCTCATGAGATCGGAATGGACTTTGATATCAGCTTTGCAAATGAGATCAGTGCAAAGACTCCGAACCTTTGCCACCTTGCACCTGCAGGCCCGACATACATGGAAGACCTGAACGAGGCAGGCGGTGTATACGCAGTTATGAACGAGCTGAACAAGAAGGGTCTTCTTCATACAGAGTGCATGACAGTTACAGGCAAGACAGTAGGTGAGAACATCAAAGATTGTGTAAACTTAAATCCTGAAGTTATCAGACCGATTGACAATCCATACAGCCAGACAGGCGGACTTGCAGTACTGAAAGGAAATCTTGCACCGGACGGCGGTGTTGTAAAACGTTCCGCAGTTGTAGAAGAGATGATGGTTCACGAAGGACCTGCAAGAGTCTTTGACTGTGAAGAAGATGCGATCGCAGCTATCAAGGGCGGTAAGATCGTAGAAGGTGACGTAGTCGTTATCCGTTATGAAGGACCAAAAGGCGGCCCTGGTATGAGAGAGATGCTGAACCCGACATCCGCAATTGCAGGTATGGGACTTGGTTCTTCTGTAGCTCTGATCACAGACGGACGTTTCAGCGGCGCATCCAGAGGAGCTTCTATCGGACACGTTTCACCGGAAGCAGCAGTCGGCGGTCCGATCGCACTTGTTGAAGAAGGTGATATCATTAGCATCAACATTCCGGAACTGAAACTGGAGATCAAGGTTTCTGATGAAGAAATGCAGGCAAGAAAAGCAAAATGGCAGCCTCGTGAGCCGAAGGTAACAACAGGATATCTGGCAAGATATGCTGCAATGGTAACTTCCGGAAACAGAGGTGCGATCCTCGAAGTACCAAAAGCCAAATAATATTTCCGCAAAATACAAAAATACCTTCGAAGTTAGGAGGAACACAAGATGCAGCTTACAGGTGCTGAAATCATCGTTGAATGTTTAAAAGAACAGGGCGTTGACACCGTTTTCGGATATCCGGGCGGTGCCATCCTGAATGTATATGACGCCCTTTATGAATATAAAGACCAGATCACGCATGTGCTGACTTCCCATGAACAGGGTGCTTCCCATGCAGCAGACGGATATGCAAGAGCTACCGGAAAAGTTGGCGTATGCCTTGCAACTTCCGGTCCTGGAGCCACAAACCTGGTAACAGGAATTGCAACTGCATACATGGATTCCGTACCAATGGTAGCCATCACATGTAATGTAGGAACACCGCTTCTTGGAAAGGATTCTTTCCAGGAGGTTGATATTACCGGAATCGTAATGCCGATCACAAAGCACAGCTTTATTGTAAAAGACATTACGACTCTGGCAGATACCATCCGCAGAGCATTTTATATTGCGAAGAGCGGCCGCCCGGGTCCTGTACTTGTAGATGTAACAAAGGATGTAACCGGTGCGAAATACGAATATGAACCATGTCAGCCGACAGCTGTCACACCAAAGGTTGACACAATTAAAGATGAGGACATTGCAACAGCAGTCCAGATGATCAAAGATGCGAAGAAACCGTTTATCTTTACAGGCGGTGGTACCATTATTTCAGAAGCATCTAAAGAAGTGACAGAGCTTGCTCACAAGATTGATGCTCCGGTATGTGACAGCCTTATGGGTAAAGGTGGATTTTCCGGTGAAGATCCTTTATATACAGGAATGCTGGGAATGCACGGAACAAAGGCTTCCAATCTGGGAGTTTCTGAATGTGATCTCCTGATTGTACTGGGTGCCAGATTCAGTGACCGTGTCACAGGAAACACAAAGACTTTCGCAAAGAATGCGAAGATTCTCCAGATTGATGTAGACGCTGCAGAGATTAACAAGAACATCGTTGTAGAGGCAAGCATCGTAGGAGATGAGAAAGAAGTTCTGAAACGAATTCTGGAACAGCTTCCTGAAATGAAACATGAGGAATGGACTTCACATATTGCTGAACTGAAAGAGAAATATCCATTGAGATATGATCATTCACAGCTTACAGGTCCATACATTATCGAGAAACTTTATGAGCTGACAAAAGGAGATGCGATCATTACAACTGAGGTAGGTCAGAACCAGATGTGGGCAGCTCAGTATTTCAAATATAAAGAACCAAGAACCTTCCTTTCTTCCGGTGGATTAGGAACCATGGGATATGGACTTGGGGCAGCAATCGGTGCGAAGATGGGAAGACCGGATAAAACGGTAGTAAATATCGCAGGTGACGGATGCTTCCGTATGAATATGAACGAGATTGCTACAGCAGTTCGCTGTAACAGACCGTTAATTCAGATCGTATTGAACAATCACGTGCTCGGAATGGTACGTCAGTGGCAGACATTGTTCTATGACCACAGATATTCTCATACAATTTTAAATGATTCCGTTGATTTTGTGAAACTGGCAGAAGCTATGGGTGCAAAAGCAATCCGTGTTACTACCATGGAAGAAGTGGAACCAGCTTTGAAAGAAGCCCTTGCATGTCCGGGACCAATCGTACTTGACTGTATGATCGACCAGGATCTCAGCGTATTCCCGATGGTACCGGCAGGCGCAAGCATTGATGACATCTTTGACGAGGAGGATATGAAAAACAATGAGCAGAGTGTATAATTTTTCCGCAGGACCGGCTGTATTGCCGGAAGAAGTATTAAAAGAGGTTGCTGAGGAGATGATGGACTATCAGGGATCTGGTATGTCTGTTATGGAAATGAGCCACAGAAGTGCTGATTTCCAGAAGATCATCGACGAAGCAGAGCAGGATCTGCGTGATCTGATGAAGATTCCGGATAACTATAAGGTATTATTCCTTCAGGGCGGAGCTTCCCAGCAGTTCGCAGCAATCCCGATGAATCTTATGAAGAACAAAGTTGCTGATTACATCGTAACAGGACAGTGGGCAAAGAAAGCATACCAGGAAGCACAGAAATATGGAAAAGTAAATAAGATTGCTTCTTCTGAGGACAAGACTTTCTCCTATATCCCTGACTGCAGCGACCTTCCGATCAGCCCGGATGCGGACTATGTATACATTTGTGAAAACAACACAATTTACGGAACAAAATTCAAGAAACTCCCGAACACAAAAGGCAAAACTCTGGTAGCAGACGTTTCTTCCTGCTTCTTATCTGAGCCGGTTGATGTATCCAAATATGGAATCATCTACGGTGGTGTACAGAAGAATATCGGACCTGCAGGTATGGTAATCTCCATTATCCGCGAGGATCTGATCACAGATGATGTTCTGGAAGGAACACCAACTATGCTGAAATTCAAAACACAGGCTGATGCAGGCTCTCTTTACAATACTCCGAACTGCTACTGCATCTATGTATGCGGTAAAGTCTTCAAATGGCTGAAGAAAATGGGCGGTCTGGAAGAAATGCAGAGACGTAATATTGAGAAAGCAAAGATTCTCTATGACTTCCTTGATCAGAGCAAGCTCTTCAAAGGAACTGTTGTACCGGAAGACCGTTCTCTCATGAACGTACCGTTCGTAACAGGTGACAAAGATATGGATGCCAAATTTGTAAAAGAAGCAAAAGAGGCAGGACTTGTAAACTTAAAAGGACACCGTACAGTCGGCGGTATGCGTGCAAGTATCTACAACGCTATGCCAAAAGAAGGTGTAGAAGCACTGGTTGCTTTCATGAAGAAGTTTGAGGAGGAGAATGCATAATGTTTCAGTATCATTGCCTGAATTCCATTGCAGAAAAAGGTCTGGGATTATTTGATGAAGAATATAAGAAGAGTGAAGATCTGCAGGAGTGTGATGCAGTCCTTGTAAGAAGTGCAAAGATGCATGACATGGAACTCCCGGAGAGTGTAAAAGTAATCGCACGTGCTGGCGCAGGTGTCAACAACATTCCTGTAAAAGAATGCGCAGAGAAAGGTGTTGTAGTATTCAATACACCAGGTGCAAATGCAAACGGTGTTAAGGAACTTGTTCTTGCAGGTATGCTCCTTGCTTCCCGTGATATCGTAGGCGGTATTGAATGGGTTGCCAAAGAAAAAGACCAGGAAGATATCGACAAACTCGCTGAGAAACAGAAGAAACAGTTCGCAGGATGCGAGATCATGGGCAAGAAGCTTGGTATCATTGGTCTTGGTGCGATCGGAGCAATGGTGGCAAACGCTGCTTCTGCACTTGGAATGGAAGTTTACGGATATGACCCGTATATCTCCATTGATGCTGCATGGAATCTTTCCCGCACTATCAAACATATCAAGAGCCTGGATGAGATTTATTCCCAGTGTGATTACATAACCATTCATGTACCGCTTCTTGACAGCACAAGACAGATGATCAACAAAGAAGCATTCAGCAAGATGAAAGACGGTGTGGTACTTCTGAACTTTGCCCGTGACCTTCTGGTTGACGAGAATGCTCTGATCGAAGCATTAGACAGTGGAAAAGTTAAGAAATATGTGACAGACTTTGCAAACCATACAGTAGCAGGACGTGAGGGAATCCTGGTAACTCCACATCTTGGAGCATCCACAGAGGAATCTGAAGAGAACTGTGCAGTAATGGCTGTAAAAGAAGTCAGAGATTTTCTTGAGAACGGAAATATCAAGAATTCTGTAAACTTCCCGAACTGTGACATGGGAACCTGCGTAGCAGTAGGACGTATTGCTATCTGCCACAAAAATATCCCGAACATGATCAGCCAGTTCACCAAGATCCTTGGTGCAGAAGGCCTGAACATCGCAGATATGACAAACAAGAGTAAAGGCGAGTACGCTTACACTCTGATCGACCTGGAAAGCGCAGCTTCCAAAGAGGCACTGGATGAGCTGAAAGCAATCGAAGGTGTTTCTAAGGTTCGTGTAGTAAAATAATAAATAAAAATCATAAAGCAAAAGTTTCCTGCCGGCTGGGATAAGTCCTCTGGCAGGAATTTTTTGCGTTTATGGAATTGTAATTTTATATGGCATTTGGTTATATTTTATTTGCTTGACTTCTGAGAAGATACTTCTTATGGCAGTAATAACTGTACAAAAAAGGAAGCCCCTGGCATTGCCAAAAGGACTTCCTGATTGTTTTACGATAAAATAATTAGTTAACGCCTCTTGATTTCATAAAATCAAGAACTTCTTCTTTTGTGGACATTACACGAAGAGCACCTTTACGTGTGGTGATAAGAGAAGCTGCTGCATTTGCAAATGTAAGCAGTTCTTTTAAGTTCTCTTCTGTCAGGTTGTCCAGTCCGTGTTCCAGAACATAGTTCAGGGAACTTGCACAGAATGTATCACCTGCACCTGTTGTTTCGATGGTATTCTCCTGAAGGAAAGGAGCAGCTTCTACTTTCATATTTTTGTAGTAAGCACGGCTTCCGTCTTTTCCAAGTGTGATGAGGATAAGCGGAATGTTGTATTTCTCTTTCAGAAGTGCGGCGCCCTTGTCATAGTCTGTAGTTCCGAACAGGAATTCTACTTCATTATCGGAAATTTTCAGAATATCACATTTGCCAAGACCATATTCGATCTCTGCTTTTGCATCATCCAGAGATTTCCATAATGGCGGACGCAGGTTCGGATCGAAGCTGATGATACATCCGGCTTCTTTTGCAACGTCGATGGCATAACGGGTTGCTTCACGAACTCCCTCATGAGTGGAGGAAAGAGTTCCGAAATGGAAGATCCTGGAATCTTTGATAAGATCTTCCTGAATTTCATCTTTGGTGAGCATCATGTCTGCACCCGGGTTGCGGTAGAAAGAGAAATCTCTGTCTCCGTCAGGATAAGTATGTACAAATGCGAGTGTTGTATGTACTTCATCATCGATCACCAGATTACGTGTGTCAATTCCTACTTCTTCTACAGCATTCTTAAGCTGGGTTCCGAACATATCATTTCCAACTTTTCCGATAAATGCTGTTTTCTTTCCGAGTTTCTCAAGCATGGCAAGTACGTTGCATGGAGCACCGCCAGGATTGGCTTCCAGCATCGGATTTCCCTGTGCGCTGGTTCCGTTTTCTGTGAAGTCAATAAGTAATTCGCCTAATGCGGTTACATCAAAGGCTTTGTTTCCCATTTTTTGTATCCTCCTTGTAGTAACAGAAAGAATTACTGCGTTTGGAGAGATCAGTAATTATCTATACGAACTGCTGTAGATTACGCTCATGGCAGTAATAGATTCCCTTCTGTATATTGATAACATAAATTTAGCGCAGGAATGGGAATTTGTCAAACAATTTCCTTTATTTTTTTGTGCAAAAATGCTAAAATAAAGTAAGCTTATTCTGTCATTGTTTACGGGAGGTATCTTACATAAGAATAAATAATGCTGCTGTGAACAGAAGACAGAAATTTGACTTCGACAACAGGGGAGGTAACATGGTTATGGACGAAAAATTATACGGCTACATGAACTGGCCCAGAATAGAGGCAATCGTATACGGAGAAGAGGCATCTCCCAGAGATGTGATGGGGCCAAGGATTACTCCGGATGGTGTTCTGATCCAGGGATTTTTTCCGGACGCAGAAGAGGTAAGTGTTATCAGCGGAAAGAAGACCTACGTCTGTGAAAAAGAAGATGAGGCAGGATATTTCGCAGCATTACTGCCTGTACGCAAAGTGCCGGAATACAAATTCCGTGTAAAAACAGGCGAAACCGTGACAGAAAGTTATGATCCGTATGCGTTTGCATGTCAGATCACGGAGGAAGAAGAAAAAGCTTTCTGCGCAGGCGTTTATTATGAAGCGTATAAGAAGTTAGGCGCGCATCCGATGGAAATCAACGGAATAAAAGGTACACTGTTTGCTGTCTGGGCTCCGAATGCCATCAGCGTAAACATTGCAGGAGATTTCAACGGATGGATCGGCCGTGCGACGATCATGCACCGTATGCCGATGTCAGGTATCTTCGAACTGTTTGTTCCTGGAGTTGGATCAGGGACTCACTATAAATATGAAATCAAAGTAAAAGGCGGTGAGGTTCTGTTAAAAGCAGATCCATATGGAAACGGTGCGGAAGATGATCCGGAAGGAGCATCTGTGGTAATTGATGTAAATGGTTTTAAATGGAATGATGCGGACTGGATGAAAGAACGTTCCAGATTTGATGACAGAAAGCAGCCGGTTTCTATATATGAGACTTCTCTGGAAGACTGGAAATCAGCAGAGGAACTGGTGGAATTTCTGGCAGAGGAAGATTTCACTCATGTGGAGCTTCACCCTGTGATGGAATATCTGGATGACATTACCGGCGGATATTCTACTTATGCATATTATGCACCGACTTCCAGATTTGGAAGTGCGGCAGATTTTCAGAAACTGGTGGATGAACTGCATCAGGCAGGAATCGGAGTGATCCTTGACTGGACACCTGCACAGTTTCCACGTTATGCATCAGGACTGGAGAGATTTGACGGAACACCTCTTTATGAGAAACAGAATCCGGCAGAAGCGATCCATCCGTTCTGGGGTACATTACTCTATAATTATGCCAGCCCGATGGTAAAAGATTTCCTGATCTCCAATGCATGTTTCTGGGCAGAAGTTTATCATGCAGACGGTCTGCGAATGGATGATGTAGATGCCATGTTATATCTGGACTACGGCAGAAATCAGGGTGAATGGACGCCAAATATTTATGGATCTAATGAGAATCTGGATGCTCTGGAATTCCTGAAACATCTGAATTCCGTGATCAAGCAGAGAAATCCCGGACTGCTTCTGATCGCGCAGGAAGACGGACTCTGGCCGGAGCTGACCGACAGTGTGGCAAACGATCATCTTGGATTTGATTATAAATGGAGTGGCGGCTGGACGAAAGACCTGCTGGAATATCTGGGTAAAGATCCGATAGAGAGAAAGAATTACCATGACCAGCTGACTGTATCCATGCTTTATGCATACTGTGAACATTATATCCTGACTCTTGGCAGCAGGGATGTGGGAACACTGAAAGAATTTGCAGACAGACTGCCTGGAACCCAGGAGCAGAAGGATGCACAGATCAGAGAGGCATATGCGTATATGATGCTTCATCCAGGATGTAAAATGATGGCACCTGACAAAGATATGCCGAAAGACCTGGAAATGTTTGTCAAAGATCTCAATAATATGTATCTTGCTCATCCTGCGCTCTATCAGATGGATGATGAATATGATGGATTTGAATGGATCCAGTTAATGAAATATGAGGAGAATGTAGTTGCATTCTTAAGAAAAACAGAGAAACCGGAAGAGACGATCCTGGCTGTCTGCAATTTCGCGGCGATTCCGTACGAGAACTATCAGGTTGGTGTACCTTTTGCCGGCAAATATAAAGAAATCTTTAACAGTGATGATAAGAAATATGGCGGTGAAGGCGTAGTAAATGCAAGAGTCAAAGCTGCGAAGAAGGCAGAATGTGATGAGAGAGAATATTCTATCACAGTGAAACTCCCTGCACTTGGCGTGACAATCTTTACCTGCACACCAGAAGAAACGAAAGAGAAGAAAGCAGCAGAAAGTAAGATTAAGAAATCTATCACCAAGGCAAGAACCGTACGCAAGGCTGCTGCGAAGACAAAAGCAGCTGTAAAAACTGCAGTGAAACCTGTGACGAAAAAAGTAACAAAAGCAGCACCAAAAGTAACGAATGGAACAGAAACACCGGTCAAAAAGGACTTGACAGAGGATAAATAATATTATAAACTAAATGCTGTGGCTGTCAGAACTGTTAATTTCTGGCAGATACAGCATAAGCTGAAATAGCTCAGTCGGTAGAGCACTTCACTCGTAATGAAGGGGTCGTGAGTTCGAGTCTCATTTTCAGCTTGACTTTTTAATTGTATAGGATTAGAATGATAAAAAATGCAACGGAGCAGTTTTTAGCTTCGTTGCATTTTTTATTTTGTCTAAAAATTAACATTTATTTATAGGAGGAAATCAAAATGAGAAAGAACAAAATGTGGAAAAAGTTAACAGCTGCTGTAGTAATTGCAGCCATGTCCTGTGGGATTTTTGGAGTACAGAGTGTAAGTGCAGAGGATAAGAAAACCTTAAAGGTAGCTATGGAATGCGGATATGCTCCTTATAACTGGACACAGCCGGATGACTCTAACGGGGCTGTGCCTATTTCAGGAAGCTCTGATTATGCATATGGATATGATGTTATGATGGCAAAGAAAATTGCGGATGAGTTAGGTTATGATCTGGAAATTGTAAAACTTGACTGGGATTCTCTGGTACCTGCTGTACAGTCCGGACAGGTTGACTGTGTGATCGCAGGACAGTCTATCACAAAAGAACGTCAGCAGATGGTAGATTTTACAGAACCATATTATTATGCATCTATCATCACACTGGTAAAATCAGACAGTGATTATGCAGATGCCAAGAGTGTAGAAGATCTGAAGGGAGTAACCTGTACTTCTCAGCAGAATACAATCTGGTATGATTCCTGCCTGCCTCAGATCCCGGATGCCAATATCCTTCCTGCACAGGAGAGTGCTCCGGCTATGCTGGTAGCGCTTGAATCCGGCAAATGTGATGCAGTTGTCACTGATATGCCTACAGGTAAAGCTGCACTGGTAGCTTATCCTGACTTCACACTTCTTGACTTCGACGGTACAGACGGTGCATTCGAAGTATCTGATGAGGATATCAATATTGGTGTGTCTCTGAAAAAAGGAAATGATGAATTAAAAGACGCCATCAATGGTGTTCTGGAAACAATGACAGAGGACGACTTTAATGAAATGATGGATGAGGCAATTTCTGTCCAGCCGTTATCTTCTGAAGAATAATATTGAGATAAAGAAAGTAGGAGGAGCAAAAGATAATGCTGCCTGAAAGTTATTGGGGAAGGATCGTCTATATTTTACAGCAATATGGACCATCTTTCCTGAAGGGAGCCGGTGTCAGTATGTGGCTTGCACTGGTAGGAACCCTGTTTGGATGTATAATTGGATTTGTAGTAGGAATCATTCAGACCATTCCCGAGGAGCGGAATGATTCAGTCGGTAAACGTGTCCTGATCCGGATCATTAAATTTATTATGGCATGCTATGTTGAGTTTTTCAGAGGAACACCGATGATGGCGCAGGCGATGTTTATTTACTTTGGAAGTTCTTATCTGTTTAACATAAATATGTCTATGTGGTTTGCGGCCATTCTGATCGTGTCTATCAATACGGGAGCATATATGGCAGAGACTGTACGAGGCGGAATTCTTTCTGTTGATCCCGGACAGACAGAGGGTGCAAAGGCAATCGGTATGACTCATGTACAGACAATGACAAATGTGATCCTGCCTCAGGCACTGCGTAATATCATGCCGCAGATCGGTAATAACCTGATCATCAATATTAAAGATACCTGTGTCCTTTCTATTATCGGAACTGTAGAACTGTTCTATACTACAAAAGGAGTAGCTGGTGCGCTGTATACTTATTTTGAGGCGTTTACCATTGCAATGATCATTTATTTCATAATGACATTTACCTGCTCACGTCTGCTGAGACTCCTGGAGAAGAAAATGGATGGCCCGGATAATTATGATCTGGCAACTGCGGATACACTGACACATACCAGTGGAATGTATTCCTACAGGGAAAGGAAGGACAAAAAATTATGAGTGAAACAATCCTTGAGGTACATCATCTGGGAAAATCATTTGGAAGTCATGAAATCCTCAGAGATATTGATTTTGTAGTCAGACCAGGAGATGTGACCTGTATCATCGGACCATCCGGCTCCGGTAAATCTACTTTGCTTAGGTGCATGAACCTGCTGGAAGTTCCGTCGTCAGGGGAAATTCGTTATCATGATGCTGACATTATGGATAAACATATGAATGTGCCGGAATATCGCTCCAGAGTTGGTATGGTATTTCAGAGTTTTAATCTCTTTAATAATATGACAGTTCTCAAAAACTGTACGGTAGGTCAGGAAAAAGTACTTAAGAAAAGTAAAGAAGAGGCTGAGAAAAATGCCATGATGTATCTGGAAAAAGTGGGAATGGCGCCTTATATCAATGCCAAGCCGAAACAGCTCTCAGGAGGGCAGAAGCAGCGTGTGGCGATCGCAAGAGCTCTTGCAATGGAACCCGAGATCCTGCTTTTTGATGAGCCTACTTCTGCTCTGGATCCGCAGATGGTAGGAGAAGTTCTTGAAGTCATGCGCAAGCTGGCAAAGGATGGTCTGACTATGATCATTGTGACTCATGAGATGGCGTTTGCCCGGGACGTGGCAAAACATGTGATTTTTATGGGAGACGGAGTGATCGTGGAAGAAGGAACTTCTTCGGATATTTTTGACCATCCACAAAAAGAAATGACAAAAGAATTTTTAAGCCGGTTCAGGAATTCCTGAGCCGGTTTGGTGTTTTAGCGGATCAGGCAAAGTGGATGAACCGTAAATATCAGCTTAACTACTTGACTCTACAACGGTTGTAAGGTTTACTATAACTTGGACGACAAATGAGAGGAGTTTATTATATCATGGAAAGAAATCTTACATCCGGCAGTGTTTTGAAGAACATTCTGTATTTTTCACTGCCCTATCTTTTGTCTTATTTCCTGCAGACACTTTATGGTATGGCTGATCTGTTTATCATCGGACAGTTTGAAGGTGTAGCAGGTACAACGGCAGTATCTATCGGCAGTCAGGTTATGCATATGCTGACAGTTATGATCGTAGGACTCGCTATGGGGTCAACGGTAAGCATTGCAAAGGCAATTGGGGCGAATGATAAGAAAGAAGCATCCAGGTCGATCGGAAATACGGTTACTTTATTTATGCTGGTAGCCATAGCATTAATGGTAATTCTGCTTTGCCTGGTACATCCGATCGTAGCAGTGATGTCTACCCCGTCAGAAGCAGTATCAGGAACCGTTACTTATCTTACGATCTGCTTTATCGGAATTCCGTTTATCACTGCATATAATATTATCAGTTCTGTATTCAGGGGACTGGGAGATTCCAGAAGCCCTATGTATTTCATTGCAGTGGCCTGCGTGACGAATATTGTGCTGGACAACGTATTTATTGGTGCTTTACATCTGGGACCTGCCGGAGCAGCATTGGGAACCACGTTATCTCAGGCTGTCAGTGTGGTGATCGCACTTATAGTGATATTAAAAAAGAATACAGGAATTTCTGTTTCAAAGAAAGACTTCAGGCCGCAGCATCGCGCTATGGGACAGATTCTCAGAATCGGGATTCCGGTAGCCATGCAGGATGGACTGATCCAGATTGCATTTATTATTATTACGATCATTGCAAACCGTCGTGGTTTAAGTGATGCGGCAGCAGTAGGAATCGTTGAGAAGATCATCAGTTTCCTTTTCCTGGTACCGTCTTCTATGCTCTCCACAGTGTCTGCTCTTGGTGCACAGAATATTGGTGCAGGCAAACCGGAGAGAGCGGCTCAGACTCTGAAATATGCTACGATGATCGCAGTTGGATTTGGATTGACTGTATCCGTAATCATTCAGTTTATTGCGGAACCTGTCGTGGGATTATTTACGACGGATGTAGCAGTTAAGATTGCAGGAGGGCAGTATATCCGCGGGTATATCTGGGATTGTATTTTTGCAGGTGTGCATTTCAGCTTCAGTGGTTATTTCTGTGCGTGTGGCAGATCAGAGTTGTCATTCCTGCACAATATTACGGCAATTGCTCTGGTGCGTGTGCCGGGAGTTTATCTTACATCGAAACTGTTTCCGCAAACACTTCTTCCAATGGGACTGGCGACTGCTACAGGTTCACTGTTATCCGTGATCATCTGTGTGATCGCATATCTGTTGATATTCAGAAAAAAGGAAAAGAGAAAAACAGTATCCTGCTAAATGAAAACAGTTGATCTATGGTAATAAGGATGTAAATGCATGTAAAGAGAAATTTACTTGACAATCTGTTGCCTATCCTTTAATATTACACTTGGACTATATAAAAATGAACAATAACCGGGAATCTATCAAGAAGAATGGTTGATTTCCGGTTTTCTTATGTGAATATCCGCTTGACAGGCCGGATTTTGTGGCTTTAAATATAACGAATATTCATAAATATCAGAGAGGAGGACAGTGAAGGTGAAAAAAGATGCAACAATACAGAAAGCAGATGTGATAAATTTATCTGACATGCAGGCAGAAACTTTTGCTGCTTCCACATGGTATGTAAATGATACTGCAGAGTATCAGGCAGCTGAATATGCAGAAGAAACCGCAGTTCATACTGCGGCTGTTTTGCGTGAGATCAGAATTTCCGTACATGGAGATCATGCCCGTACAGGAGTGCGTGCAGACTGGATGGAACAGGATGGACCAGCTGCGTTTATAATTGGAGCAATGGACACATATGGATACGAAACCACGCAGAGACTGGCACTGTAACAGGTGTCAGCATTGGCATAAGCTGATGTAGGGGCGAAAGCTTTTACGCATGGTTTCGTATCTTTTTTTATCCTGAAAAAATAGCGAAGCGGATGATTTTATCCTCTTCACATGAAAGGAGCTGAGTAAAGTTGGCAGAGATTTCACTGGAACTGAAAGAGATAAAGAAAAGTTTTACAGAAGGCGAAGCAGTTCTGGATAATATCAGTCTTGTGATCAGTAAGGGCGAGTTTATCACACTGTTGGGCTCTTCGGGATGCGGCAAGACGACAACACTGCGGATCATTGCCGGACTGGAGCAGCCCGATGCTGGAAGTGTCTGGCTGGACGGCAGGGAAGTGACCGGGCTGGAACCAAACCAGCGAGATGTAAATACAGTATTCCAGAATTATGCGCTCTTTCCACATATGAATGTGGCAGAGAATATTGGGTACGGGCTGAAACTGAAGAAAGTTCCAAAGAATGAGATTAAGAAAAAAGTTTCTCAGATGCTGGAATTGGTACAGCTTGAAGGATATGAAAAAAGAAAACCTTCAGAACTCTCGGGTGGTCAGAAACAGCGAGTCGCGATTGCGAGAGCGCTGGTGAATAACCCAAAAGTACTGTTACTGGATGAACCGCTGGGAGCGCTAGATCTGCAGCTTCGTCGGGCGATGCAGATAGAATTGAAGCATTTGCAGAAGAAATTGGGAATTACATTTATCTATATCACTCACGATCAGGAAGAAGCCATCAATATGTCTGACAGGATCGCAGTGATGAAAGACGGACGTATCGAGCAGATTGGAACACCGGATGAAATTTATAATCATCCGAAAACCAGCTATGTGGCAACATTTGTGGGAAATGCAAATATTCTGCATGGAGTTGTGGAACGCGTTCAGGGGTACAATGCGGTTGTGAAGATTGGAAATGACAGGGTAATTGTAAACCTTGGAACAAATCAGCAGAATACAGAAAAAGATTCTGGAAGACAGATGCAGAACGAAGAAACAACTGTAAAAAGAGAGCAGAATACAGGGGCGAGACAGTATCTGGCAGCAGGAGAGAAAGTAACTCTGGCTGTGAGAAGTGAAAATATATTGTTACAAGAAGGTACTATAACTGGTGATGCTGATACAGATAATAGAGATGCTGTTGATATAAGTGTGGCAGATGATATTTTAGATACACATAATACGAATAGTATATCTGGTTTACAGGCAACTGTAACAGAGAAGAATTTTGCAGGAGGCCAGCTCCGTGTAACTCTGAAACTGAGTGACGGTACAGAACTGATCGCCAGCAGATACGGAATTGATGCATCTGTGGCAGAAGGCCAGACAGTGAGATGCAGTTTCCTGCCGACAGATGCAGTACTGGTAGACAGGGAGGACATTCATGAAGAAGCGTAGGAAACGTTCTGACAGCTCTGTATGGATGGCGCTTCCGCTATATATTTTCACGATCGTGTTTGTGGTATGCCCCCTGATCTATATGGTGGCGCTGAGTTTTGCCACGCCGTCCAGAGGATTTGGTGTGACCTGGAAATTTACGCTGGACAATTACAGAAATATTCTGGAACCGGTATATCTGAATACATTTGTAGAATCTTTGAAACTGGCGTTTACCAGTACGATTGTGATTGCACTGATAGGATATCCGTTCGGGTACTTCATGGCAAGATTACCGGAGCACCGAAAAAAGAAAGCGCAGCTTCTGTTGTCCACACCATTTTGGGTAAATTCACTGATCCGTCTGTATGGCTGGATCATCATCCTGCAGAAAAAAGGACTTTTAAATTTTGTATTGATAAAGCTTGGGATCATTGAGAAACCGCTGTCAATTCTGTACAGTTATCCGGCGATCGTGATCGGTATGATCTATGTATTACTTCCGTTCATGATCATGTCTGTGTATTCCAGTGCCGAGAAGTTGGACTGGTCTTATGTGGAGGCTGCCAGAGACCTTGGTGCATCCAGAATGCAGGCATTTTTCACCATAACACTGAAGCTTACACTGCCGGGATTGCTTTCCGGTGTGATCCTGACTTTTGTGCCGTCTATGGGACTGTTCTTTATTGCTGATATCCTGGGCGGAAATAAAGTCGTTCTTGTCGGAAGTCTGATCCAGGATCAGATGACGAGAGGAAGTAACTGGCCATTTGCGGCAGCGCTTGCTGTAGTGATGATGGTACTTACAACCGTACTGATCATGATCTACAGAAAAGTAACAAATGCCAGAGAACTGGAGGGAATCGGATGAAAAAGAATTCAAAATTTGCCGGATTTTATATGGGGCTGATTTTCTTTCTGATGTATCTCCCCATTGCAGTGGTGATCGTATTTTCGTTTAATGAATCGAAGCTGCCGGTAAAGTTTACAGGTTTTTCCCTGAAATGGTACCAGGAACTGATCCATGACAGGGCAATGTTGGAAGCACTGGTAAACAGCCTGATCCTTGGGGTATTAAGCTGTCTGGTGAGTGCAGTGATCGGTACTCTGGGGGCAGTTGGTTTGTCCAGGATTCACTGGAAATCAAAAGGTGCACTGGAATATATTTCCATATTGCCGCTAATGATACCTGAGATCATCCTTGGTATGGTGTTGATGGCATTCTTTTACATGCTGAACCTGCCGTTTGGTATGCTGACACTGCTGATCGGTCATACAGTATTCTGTGTGCCATATATTCTGATGGAAGTGAAAGCGAGACTGGCGGGCATGGATCCGGCACTGGAAGAAGCAGCAAGGGATCTGGGCGCAGGACCTTTCCGGGCATTCTGGGATATTACGTTGCCACTGATCATGCCGGCGGTAATTTCAGGCTCTCTGCTTGCGTTTGCCATGTCCATGGATGATGTGGTAATCAGTATCTTTGTAAACGGACCACGATTGTCTACGCTGCCGATCAAGGTATATACACAGTTAAAGACGGGAGTAACGCCGGAAATCAATGCGTTATGTACGATCCTGCTGGCGGCTACACTGATAATTTTTATTGTTTATTCACTGATAACAAGAAAGAGAAAATAATATTAAAATTTTTAGGATATTTTGAGTGGATGGTAAATTATTCTATTTGCCGGACTGAAAATATAAAAAATGTAATGCAAAAAAGCAGTTTACAAATATCTGGTCACAGGCAAAAGAAATTCAGTCCTGATATCAGATAAGGGAAACGGCAACAAGAAAAAAACATTTAGAGGAAGGAAAAGATGATGAACAAACTGATTGAGTTAAAAAATCTGACAAAGAATTTTGATGATCAGCAGGTTTTGCGCGGCATCAATCTGGATATTTACGAAAAGGAATTCCTGACGCTGCTGGGACCGAGCGGATGTGGTAAGACAACCACACTTCGAATCATTGCAGGCTTCGAGGAACCAAGTGACGGAGAAGTACTGTTTAATGGGATTGAGATCTCCAAGCTTCCCCCTTACAAAAGAGAGGTAAATACCGTATTTCAGAAGTACGCTCTTTTTCCTCATTTAAATGTGGCAGAGAACATCGGCTTCGGCCTGAACCTGAAGAAGGTAGATAAGACTGTCATTGCTCAGAAAGTTGAGCGTATGCTGAAGATGGTTGGCCTGGAAGGCTTTGAAAAAAGAGATGTCACTCTGCTTTCCGGCGGACAGCAGCAGCGAGTTGCCATTGCCAGAGCCCTGGTAAATGAACCAAAAGTTCTGCTTCTGGATGAGCCTCTGGGTGCGCTGGATGCGAAGATCCGTAAACAGATGCAGGTAGAGTTAAAGAAAATCCAGCAGGAAGTTGGAATTACTTTCATTTATGTCACACATGATCAGGAAGAAGCTCTGTCCATGTCTGATACAGTCGTTGTTATGAACAATGGTGAGATCCAGCAGATCGGTTCTCCTACAGATATTTACAATGAACCGGAAAACCGTTTCGTTGCAAGCTTTATCGGTGAGTCTAATATCATAGAAGGAACCATGATCCGTGATTATCTGGTTGCATTTGACGGATTTGAATTCGAATGTGTAGATAAGGGATTTGAAGATAATGAAGAAATCGAAGTTGTATTAAGACCTGAGGATCTGGATATTGTAGATCCTGATCAGGCAAAGATCAGGGGAATCGTGCGCAACATTACATTCAAGGGTGTGCACTACGAGATTCTGATCGAGACAGAACTTCGTACTTATATGGTTCATACCACAGATTATGCGGAAGTCGGAAGGGAAGTGGGACTGAAATTCGGGCCTGAAGACATCCATGTTATGTGCAAGATGGGAAACTACTGATGAAACAGTATAAGAATCTTATCAAACCATATCTTGTGTGGGCATTTGTGGTCATTGTCATCCCGCTGATCCTGATCGCGTTATATGCTTTCACAGAAGATGGAAACGAAGTGCTGACTTTCTCCTTTACTTTTGAGAATTTCCGCAAATTCCTGGAAGCTACTTATATGAGCGTTATTTTCAAGTCCTTTAAGCTTGGAATCCTGACAACGATCATCTGTCTGGGGCTTGGTTATCCACTGGCATATATTATTTCAAAATGTCCGGAGAAATCCCAGAGTTTTCTGATCCTGCTGGTAACCATTCCGGAGTGGATCAATATGCTTCTTCGTACTTATGCATGGATGAATCTGCTGTCAGACAATGGTATCATCAATCATTTGCTGGGATTACTGGGAATTTCCCCGGTGACAATGATGTATACGGACTTTTCCGTAGTGGTTGGTCTGGTCTGTAACTTTATGCCGTTTATGATCATTCCGATCCATACCTCACTGAGTAAGATGGATAAATCCTTTATTGAGGCTGCCTATGACCTGGGAGCAAACAAATTCCAGACATTTACAAAAGTAATCTGGAAACTGTCTATTCCTGGCGTGCTCAATGGAATCATGATGGTATTCCTGCTGTCTATTTCCACATTCGTTATCCCGAAACTTCTCGGAGGCGGACAGTACATGCTGATCGGTAACCTGATAGAGTCTCAGTTTATCTCTGTTGGTGACTGGAACTTCGGAAGCGCGATTTCTCTGATTCTGGCTGTGATCATTCTGATCTTTATGAGCCTGATGAAGAAGATGGATAAAGACGAATAAGGGAGGACGGCATGAAACGTAATAATAAATTTTTCTCAATGTTATATGTAGTACTCTGCCTTGCTTTCTTTTACCTGCCGATCCTGGTGACGATGATCTTCTCTTTTAACTCATCCAAGTCACTGACCAGATTTACAGGTTTTTCCCTGCGCTGGTATCAGGAACTTCTTGGTAATGGGGAAGTAATTAAGGCGGTTTATGTATCTGTTACTATTGCGATCATTGCGACCATTGTTTCTACGATACTTGGAACCATTACAGCGATTGGCTTATCCAAGTCAAAGAAAGTAATTAAAGAACTGCTTTTAAATATTAATAATATTCCGATCCTGAATCCTGAGATCGTAACTGCCATCAGTCTGATGCTCCTGTTCTCTTCTCTGGGATTTCGAAAAGGATATCTGACAATGCTGCTGGCACATATCGCATTCTGTACTCCGTATGTAATTACCAGCGTTTACCCGAAAGTAAGAGCACTGGATCCGAACATGGCAAATGCAGCCATGGATCTTGGGGCAACTCCTTTTCAGGCTTTGACAAAGGTTATCGTACCGATGATCAAAGAGGGTATCTTCGCAGGTGCACTGCTTGCATTTACCATGTCCTTTGACGATTTCGTCATTTCCTATTTCGTATCAGGAAATGGTGTAAAGAATATCTCTATTGTTGTATATAATATGACGAAGCGTATCAATCCTACTATTAATGCTCTGTCAACGATTGTGATCGTAGTCATTGTTGTAGTGCTGCTTCTGGCAAATCTGCTTCCGAAGTTTAGAAATAAAGCAAATAAGCTGAATCAGAAAGCAGTGAAAATTGTATCTGTAATTCTGGTGATTGCAGTTACAGCAGGTCTTATTAAATGGGGATTTGTGGCAAAATCCTCACATGTGCTGAAAGTTTACAATGCAGGAGAGTACATGGATCTTTCTTTACTCGAAGATTTTGAAAAGGAATACAACTGTACGATCGTATATGAGACTTTTGAGTCAAATGAAATGATGTATACCAAGCTGTCAAGTGGTGAGACATATGATGTGCTGATCCCGTCTGACTATATGATCGAGAGACTGATCAAAGAGGAATACCTGCAGGCTCTTGACTGGAAAGAAATACCAAATAAAAAGAATCTTATGGATGATGTCATGAACCAGAGCTATGACCCGGGAAATCGTTATTCCTGCCCGTATTTCTGGGGAACAGTTGGCATTCTCTATGACAAGACAGTGGTAGATGAGGCAGATTTAAAGGATGGATGGAATCTTCTGTGCAATCCGAAATATAAAGGAAATATTTACATGTATGATTCTGAGCGAGATTCCTTTATGATAGCATTAAAGGCACTTGGATATTCCATGAATACCACAAACGAGTCTGAAATCGAGGAAGCTTATCAGTGGCTGATCAATCAACGTGACACCATGGACCCGATCTATGCAGGTGATGATGTGATCGACAATATGATCTCCGGAAATAAGGCACTGGCAGTTGTTTATTCAGGAGATGCCTCATACATTATCAGTGAGAACCCGAATCTGGATTATTTCACACCGGAGCAGGGAACCAACAGATGGTATGACGCAATGGTCATCACAAAGGACTGCAGTGAGGTACAGCTTGCTCATGAATTTATTAATTTTATGATCAGTGATGAATCTGCTCTTTCCAATACGGAAGAAGTAGGGTATACTTCTACAGTGAAGAGTGCTTTTGAAACAATGAAGGAGGGGGATTATGCCGGGATCAGTTCTTATATTCCGGATACGATCAACCCGAATAACGAAATCTTTGCTTATCAGCAACCAAAGATCAAGCAGAAGTTTGCAGAACTCTGGACAAAAGTAAAAGCAAAGTAAAAAAGGATGGCCGCTGTCTGCCGATACAGTGGAAGGCGGACAGTGGCTGCTACAGACAACAAAGCAGGGCATAAGAAGGGAGATCGATTATGAAAAAAAGAGTACTTGCAGTAGTAATGTGTGCATTAATGGCAGGAACGACATTCACCGGTTTCAAGGATGCAGGAGATGATAAAGAACTTGTTCTCTTTACCTGGGAGGGAATGTTCCCGCAGGAAGTTTTGGATGATTTTACAAAAGAGACAGGCGTTAAAGTTGTTTATTCAAACTTTGATACAGATGAAACCATGCTGGAGAAACTTTCCATGGCAAAAGGCGGCGACTACGATATCGTAATCGCAGATGATTATATTCTGGAAACTGTGATCCAGGAAGGACTTGCAGAGAAACTTGACAAAGATTCTCTGGAGAATATCGGAAATATCAATCCGTTATATCAGGGACAGTTCTATGATCCGGATGATGAATACACAGTTCCTTACGGAGCGGGTATTCCGCTGATCGTTTACGATCCGGAACAGGTAGATATTGATATCAAAGGATATAAAGATCTCTGGGATCCGTCTCTTGAGGACAGCATTGCACTGACTGCAAACTATCGTGTAATTAATGGTATCACTCAGCTTTCCATGGGTGAGAGTATGAATGAAGAAGATGTGGATGTGATCAAGAAGACAGGAGAGAAACTTCTGGAACTTGCTCCGAATGTACGTCTGATCCAGGATGATAATACTCAGAATGCACTTCTTAACGGAGAGGCAAGTGTAGGATTCCTTTACACTTCACAGGTAACAGCAGCACTGGCTGAGAATCCTGACCTTAAAGTGGTGTATCCGGAAGAGGGTCTTGGTTTCGGTATCATGGGCATGTTTATCCCAAGCGAAGCACCGGATAAAGATGCGGCATATTCTTTTATGGATTACATCATGCAGCCGGAAGTTGCAGCGAAATGCACAGACTATATCGGCTATTACAGCACAAACAAAGCAGCAGATGAACTGGTAAATCCGGATCTGGTTGTTCCGGATGATGTTACAAAGGGCGAGATCGTCCAGAATGTAAGCCAGGACGCAGACGCACAGTACCAGAAGAACTGGACTGAATTCAAGGCTGCCTGCGACTAAGGAGTTTAAATGGACATTTACAAAGGAACCGGTGCTTTTCCTGGAATTGCTATCGGTAAGATTGTTTATTATCACAGGAGCGAATACCAGATACGCCAGTATGAGATTACGGATGTAAAAGGTGAACTCAATATCTTCCTTCAGGCACGCGCCAGAGTGATGGATCAGCTGACTGAATTGTATGAGAAAAACTGTACGATTCAGGAATCTCAGGCGGAACTTTTTCTCCGGCAGAAAGAACTGCTGGAGGGAAAGAGTTTCCAGCGGGCGATTGAGAGTATTATTCAGAATGAAAAAGTAAATTCTGCATATGCAGTAATGACTACCAGAGATGAGATCCTGTCTACTTTCAGAAATCTGGAGGAGCCTGCGATCAAAGAAAGACTGGTTAATATACGAGAAATATCAGACCGTCTGATCAATGAACTTGGAGGCGTTTCTCCGCGGATTGATCTGGGTGGTGAACCGGTGATCGTTGTCACAGAGAGCATCACACCGACAGAACTGATGGAAATGGATAAGGATAAGCTGCTTGCTATTGTCACACACCATGGCTCCGATATTTCACATGCCGCAATTCTTGTAAAAACAATGAATATTCCGGCACTGATCGAGATTGATACGGATACAGAGTGGGACGGACAGCTGGCAATTGTGGACGGGTATACGGGAAGTCTGTATATTAATCCTGATGAAGAAATAAAAAAAGAATATGAGATCCGCAGGCAGGCTGATATGGAAGAACGGGAAGAACTTCTGAAATTAAGGGAAGAACCGGATATTACAAAAGATGGCAGAAAGATTGAAATTTATGCTAATATCGGAAATATGGATGATCTGAACAGCGTTCTCTATTACGGAGCAGCAGGGATTGGACTTTTGCGCAGCGAGTTCCAGTATCTGGGAAGAGAGAATTATCCCCGTGAGAATGAGCTGTTTCTGGCATACAAGAAGATTGCGGAGACCATGGGCGACAGAATTGCGGTAATCCGTACTGCAGATCTGGGTGCTGACAAACAGGCCGAATATCTGAATATTCCGGATGAGACCAACCCGATCATGGGAAACAGGGGAATACGTCTCTGTCTGGATAGAAAGAAGATGTTCAAAGCGCAGCTTCGTGCAATCTTCAGGGCGAGTGCTTATGGAAATCTGGCACTGATGTATCCGATGATCAGTTCTGAAGAAGAAATGGATGAAATTGATGCGATTATCCGGGAGGTCAAAAGTGGTCTGGATGATAAGGGGATTCCGTATAAAGATGTAAAGACAGGAATTATGATCGAGACTCCGGCAGCAGTTATGATCAGCCGTGAGCTTGCGAGAAGAGTAGATTTTCTGAGCCTTGGAACGAATGACCTGAGTCAGTACACTCTGGCAATGGACAGACAGAATCCGCTTCTGCGTAAGAAATACAATGACCATCACCCGGCAGTGCTGCGTATGATCAAAATGGTGATCGAGGCCGGACATGCGGAGAATAAACGTGTATGCATCTGCGGCGAACTTGCAGCGGATACCGCTCTGACAGAAGAGTTTCTGAGAATGGGCGTGGATTGTCTTTCAGTAGTGCCAGCGTGCATTTTGCCGGTGAGAAAAGCACTGAGACAGGCAGATTTATCTAATGAAGAGTAAAGTAGTATTACTTCCGTGCGGGGAATACAAAGAGGAAAAAATCTATACATTGCTGAAGCAGGGACTGGATTTTCTGGGCGGATTGGAGACTCTGATCCCAAAAGATGCGAAGATCCTGCTGAAGCCAAATCTGTTAAAAAAAGCAGAAGTAGAGAAAGCGGTGATCACGCATCCGGTTGTAGTGGGGGCTTTTGCAGGGATTTTACGGGAGAACGGATATGAGCACATCGTACTCGCGGACTCCTGCGGACATGGGACTACACAGGCAGTGATCCGCGGAACAGGAATGGATACTTATCTGGAGAAATATCACATTCCGGCCATTGATTATTCTGAGGGTGTGAAAACTGTTTACCCGCAGGGCATCCAGGCAAAAGAATTCATTTTGCCTAAAGAACTGCTGGAGCAGGACTGCGTGATCTCTTTAAGTAAGATGAAAACACATGCACTGGAGAGAATTACAGGCGCTGTCAAGAACAGTTACGGTTTTGTATATGGGTTTCATAAGGCAAAAGGCCACACACAGTATCCAAGTGCAGACAGCTTTGCCAGAATGCTCATCGATCTAAACAAATGTGTATCACCGAAATTATATGTGATGGATGGAATTGTAGCCATGGAAGGTAATGGACCGGGATCCGGAGATCCTGTTCCCATGAATGTAATGCTGATGTCTACAGACCCGGTTGCGCTGGACAGCGTGTTCAGTCGCCTGGTTTACCTGAAACCGGAAATGGTTCCGACGAATTATCACGGAGAGAAGATGGGACTTGGAACCTGGAAGGAAGAGGAGATCACACTTCTGACACCGGAGGGGGAGATTTCCATGGTAGAGGCAGTGAAACAGTACGGAAATTCTGCCTTCAATGTAGACCGTACTGAAGTACGAAGAAATATCTGGACAAGAATGGCAGAGGCATTAAAGATTTTCCAGAAGAAGCCATATATAGAAGCTGACAAATGCGTCCGCTGCGGCATCTGTGTCCAGAGCTGCCCGGTTCCGGGAAAAGCGGTAGATTTCAGAAAAGGCAAAGGAAAACCGCCGGTATATGATTACAGAAAATGTATTCGCTGTTTCTGTTGTCAGGAGATGTGTCCGAAGAAAGCGATAAAGGTAAATTGAAGAGCTGGAAACAGAAAATAGTATAAATAAAAAAGCACATGATTCTGTCATGTGCTTTTTTGTCAGTAAAATTATTGGCCTAGATAATTATCTTCCGAGAATTTTATTCACTTCACGGATAAATTCCGGAGTCGTGCCGCAGCATCCTCCGACAACAGATGCACCGTTTTCAATCAGAACTTTCATATGTTCTGCGAAACTCTGCGCATTCATACTGTAAATGGCATTACCCTGGTCATCAATGGTCGGCATACCTGCATTAGGTTTGGCGATGACAGGAATAGATACGTTCTCTTTGATATTGCGGACAACGGATACCAGCTGATCAGGACCTACAGAACAGTTAATACCAACTGCGCAGGCGCCTGCACCCTCAAGGGCAATTGCAGCTTCCACAGCATTTCCTCCGCTGAAAATGCTTCCGTCAGCTTCTACGGTCATTGTACACATTACAGGAAGAGAACTTACAGATGCGGCAGCATCCAGTGCAGCAAGTGTTTCCTCAATATTGATCATAGTTTCCGCAGCAATCAGATCAACACCTGCATCCTCAAGAACTTTGATCTGTTCACAGTATGCTTCATATGCCATCTCATAAGTAAGATCACCTGCAGGTTCCATCATCTTACCTGTTGTGGTAATATCACCTGCAACATAAACCTTATGTCCGACAGCTTCCCTGGAAATATTTACAAGTGCATGATTCATCTCTGCGAGCTTATCCTGCAGTCCATGAAGTCCGAGACTGTAACGGTTGCCGCCAAAAGTAGGCGCGTATACGATCTGGCTTCCGGCTTCCACATAAGCTTTCTGAAGATTCTGCAGAACCTCTTTGTGATCCATGATCCATGCCTCTGTACAGATTCCTCTTGGCATTCCGGCAGCCATAAGATTGGAACCGGTAGCACCGTCGAGCAGTACAACATCCTGTGTCAGTTTCTGAAATTCTTCTTTTGTCATGGGAATTTCCTCCTGTTTTATATAATTGTTGCTGCTGTTCGCTCCGTGACTGGTAACATAGTATTACTGGTTTGGATCCTGGAATGAAGCAACAACAGGCATTTGTCTCTTTTGTCTGCAAATGCTATCTGCCATTATAGCACAATGCAGAGGTAAATGGGAAAAATTAGTAAATTTTTATTTCGTAGGAGGCATTAAAAATCTCGTCAACATCTAATGCATTGATATTAGTTTTTTCTGCAAGGTCACCTTTGAATCCGCAGTCATCACATCTTCCCATCCATGGCTCCAGGCATACAAAAGAGGAGCCGGGCACAGACCAGATACCGAAGTTCGGGAAACGGTGGCAGGTAAGTTCCAGATACGGAGTTCCGTCAGGAAAAGCAATGCCTGCTTTTTCAATCTGATTATCAAAGATTAATGCATCATTGTCAAACATATGAGCGTCAATATGGCATGTGCCGTCTGTGAGCTCCAGAGTTTTTGTCTGGTCCGGAAGAGCAGTGCCGGAAGCCGGGTCCAGAAGCAGATAAGTAAGAGATTTCTCACCGTTAAATGTCAGCAGGTAATCTTCTTTCTTGTCATTATTTCCCTGGGCAGGAACATTAAATGCCGGATGTCCGCCAATTGTGAAGTACATAGTTTCATTGCTGTGGTTTACAACCTCCCAGCATACACTGACCTGATTCTTTTCCAGAACATGTTTGATCTTCAGTTCGAAATCATAAGGATAATTTTCTTTCGTAGCATCAGAAGATTTCAGCTTATGTGTAATAGAATCTGCAGTCATATCCACGCAGGTAAATTCGCTGTCTCTGGCAAATCCGTGCTGCTTGGACGGGTATTCAGTGCCATTGATGCGATAATGATCCTCGAAATGACGGCCTACATTAGGAAAAAGAACCGGCGCATGACGTTTCCAGTAAGCCGGGTCTGCCTGCCAGATCACTTCTCTGTTATGTATTTTATCAAAAATGCTGCAAAGTTCAGCACCGTGATCATCTACAGATACTCTCAGATAGTCATTTTCAATTGTATGAAGCATAGGATGGATCCTCCTTGATATAAGTATTTTGAATCGCCGGAAATATTGATGCAGCAAAAATATTTTTCTTTCTGACGCGATTTTCTTAAGTATATCACAATGCATGGATGAGTACAAATATAGTTATGCTATGGCTATTGTGATTCATTTTTGAATGTATTGTATAAAAAAGTTGTGCACTTTTGGATATAGAATAATTTGCGTAAGGAAAATCACAATTTCTTACGAAAATCGTCACAATTTGAACACAATTACGAACTATTGTATAGCCATCAACGAAAAACAGAAAGGACTTGAGATTATGAAACGTAAATATTTAGCATTAGCATTAGGTTTAGCGTTGACACTTACTTCTATGAATGTTGCTTTCGCAGCAACAGATTCAACAACAGAAACAACAACTGACGCAGCAGATACCACAGAGGATTCTACATCTGAGGATACAACTGCAACAGATACTGATACAGCGGAAGAAGAAACTGTATACGGCGAAGTTTCCAAGGTTGCTGATGACAGTGTTACAATTAAAGTTGGTACACTGAAAGATGCAGATGCCAAAGAAGCAGGCGATAAGACTTCTGATGCAAAAGACGACACAAAGGATGCGGATTCTGAAGAGAAAGATACTGAAGATACAGATACAGCAGATGATGCTTCCACAGATGAAACAGAAGATACAGACAGTGAAACCGCAGACAGCACTGACAGTAAAGATGATGCTTCCGAATCTGACACAGAAGAAGCAAAAGATGATACTGCAGATGCCAAAGATGAAAAAGATTCCATGCTGGATCTGACAGGTGATGAGCAGACTGTAAAAGTTACAGATTCTACTACTGTAGAGAAAGAAAAAGCACCGGAACCAAAGGATGATAAAAAAGCTGACGATGCAAAAGACGAAACAACAGATGCTTCAGCAGATGAAACAGATGCAGACAGTGAATCTTCAGACAGCGATTCAGCAGATAGTACAGATGAAACGACAGACGACGCAGATACAACAGATGCAGCAGAATCTGACGACAGCAAGGATGCAGATGCAGAAGACAGTACAGATACTTCAACAGAAGATACAGAAGCTGAGACAGAAACAATCAAACTTACAGACCTGAAAGAGGGCGATGTAGTAAAGATCGTTCTGGATGCTGACGGCAATGCAAAATCAATTACAGTAATCGCAGAAGCTCCGAAAGCTGATGACAAAGAAGAAAAGAAAGATGATGCAAAAGCTGATGACACAAAGGCAGCAGACAGCACAGATGATACATCCGCAGATACAGCAGATGCTGAAACAGAGGATGCAGCTAAATAAAGCATCATAAATAAAGCATTCGTTTGATTTGATGAATTTGATGTAGGGCTACGTAGTGAATTGGATGATTTTATTCAACTGACAACCCACGTAGTATATAAAGACACAGGTATTGAAAAAATTTCATATCTGTGTCTTTTTTATGTCATAGGAAATTACTCCATAATGTTCCTATGACATAAAAAGCCCTCCGGGCAGGATTCTTTCTTGTAACTTATAAAAGACTCATTTAACCGAATCAAATAAGTCTTCTTCAATTGCGAATAACTACCTGACTTTGATGAAAATGAGTATATTGTACAAAAAATACATAAAAAATAGCGTTATAGAATTAAAAATGTAAAATTATAATAATGTAGAATAAAAACCATATGTATAAAAATAACAATAAAATATTGACTAACTAAAATAAATTTGTTACAATTTACCTCAACGAGTCTTATGGATAACAAAGACATAATAAGAAGACGTGAAAACAAGGAGGATATTGCTATGGCGAAAAAAAGAAATATCATTGTTGGACAATCAGGAGGACCTACTGCAGTAATCAATTCCAGTCTCGCAGGAGTTTACAAGAATGCCATTGAACGTGGATTTGACAAAGTATACGGAATGCTTCACGGCATCCAGGGACTTCTGGACGAACAGTATATTGACCTATCAACACAGATCCATTCAGAACTGGATATCGAATTACTGAAGAGAACACCATCTGCGTTCTTAGGTTCCTGCCGTTACAAACTTCCTGAAATTCATGAAGATAAAGCAATCTATGAGAAAATTTTTGAGATTTTAAATAAACTGGATATCTACGCATTTATCTATATCGGCGGAAATGATTCCATGGATACGATCAAGAAATTGTCTGATTATGCGATCCTTACAGGACAGACTCAGAAGTTCCTTGGTGTTCCGAAAACAATCGACAACGACCTTGCACTGACAGACCACACACCTGGCTTCGGAAGTGCAGCGAAATATATCGGTGCTTCCACAAAAGAAGTAATCCGTGATGCTCAGGGTCTTACCTATAAGAAAAATATGATCACCATCATGGAAATCATGGGACGTAATGCCGGATGGCTTACAGGCGCTACAGCCCTTGCGAAATCCGAAGACTGCGACGGACCGGACCTGATCTACCTTCCGGAAGTACCTTTTGACGTTGAGAAATTCCTTGCGAAAGTAAAAGATCTCCTTAAGAAAAAATCTTCTATCGTGATCGCAGTTTCCGAGGGAATCAAGCTTGCAGACGGCAGATATGTATGCGAACTTGGAAATGTAGGAGACTATGTAGATGCATTTGGTCACAAACAGCTTCAGGGAACGGCTACATACCTGGCAAACTTCCTGGCGGCGGAGTGCGGATGCAAGACAAGAGCAGTTGAGCTTTCTACCTTACAGAGAAGTGCTTCCCATATGGCATCCAGAGTGGATATTGACGAAGCATTTATGGTAGGTGGTGCAGCAGTTAAAGCAGCTGACGAAGGCGATACAGGTAAAATGGTTGTTATCGACCGTGTTTCCGATGATCCGTACATGGCAGCTACAGGCATCTATGATGTGCACAGAATCGCAAATGAAGAAAAACTTGTACCGAGAGAATGGATGAATAAAGACGCTACAAATGTAACCAAAGACTTTGTAGATTACATCAAACCTCTGATCCAGGGCGATTACCAGCCTATCATGGTAAATGGTATGCCAAGACATCTGGTACTGAACCTGAAAAAAGGCAGAAAGAAATAACTGACAAAGATTGTAAACGGGCAGCAGGGCAGATAAGATTATCTGTTTTGTTTCCCGTTTTTTATTTATATATAACGTATGAGAGAAAAAATTGCTTTTACGCGATTATATTTTTGCAAGCGCCTTCTGATAAACTGCGGAGCAGTTATTTGGTGTAGAGCCACGTAGCGAAGCGGATTGCGAATATCCGATTGACTTGCACAGATAATAAAGGGAATAGACAGCTCTTTTGTGATAAAATATGCAGAAATAATATTCCGTGTACATTTTACAAACGAGGATAAAGACCGCAATAAAGGACAGTAAAAACCTTAACAATAATAAGAATGATAAAATAAATCACATTATGCAGAATGTATAAAAAATTTAGCTAATTTTAGCAGTTTAACCTTGACGAAACGACACAAACTCTATAAAATAACTATGTGCGTATAAGAAACATAATTTTTTATATTTACTTATGTGTGAAAGAACAATAATTAGGAGGAAAATGTAAAATGGCAAAATGGGTTTACATGTTTACAGAAGGTAACGCTAATATGAGAAACCTTCTGGGTGGTAAAGGTGCTAACCTTGCTGAAATGACAAACCTTGGTCTTCCTGTACCGCAGGGCTTCACAATCACAACTGAAGCTTGTACTCAGTACTATGAAGATGGAAGACAGATCAATGATGAGATCATGGCTCAGATCATGGAAGCAATCACCAAAATGGAAGGAGTTACCGGAAAGAAATTCGGTGACAAAGAAAATCCTCTGCTTGTTTCCGTTCGTTCTGGTGCAAGAGCTTCTATGCCAGGTATGATGGATACTATCCTGAACCTTGGTTTAAACGAAGACGTAGTTAACGTACTCGCTGAGAAATCCGGCAATGCTCGTTGGGCATGGGACTGCTACAGAAGATTCATCCAGATGTACTCTGACGTAGTTATGGAAGTCGGAAAGAAATATTTCGAAGAACTTATCGATGAGATGAAAGCTAAAAGAGGTGTTAAGCAGGACGTTGAACTTACTGCAGAAGACCTTCATGAATTAGCTGAACAGTTCAAAGCTGAATATAAAGCAAAAATCGGTGCTGATTTCCCAACTGATCCTAAGGAACAGTTAATGGGTGCTATCAAAGCCGTATTCCGTTCCTGGGACAACCCACGTGCGAACGTATATCGTCGTGACAACGATATCCCATATTCCTGGGGTACTGCAGTTAACGTACAGATGATGGCATTCGGTAACATGGGTGATGACTGTGGTACAGGTGTTGCCTTCACACGTGACCCTGCTACAGGAGCTAACGGTCTGTTTGGTGAATTCCTTACAAATGCTCAGGGTGAAGACGTTGTTGCCGGTGTTCGTACACCTATGCACATCTCCGAAATGGAACAGAAATTCCCGGAAGCATTCGTACAGTTCAAACAGGTTTGCGAAACACTTGAGAAACACTACAGAGATATGCAGGATATGGAGTTTACTGTAGAACATGGTAAACTGTATATGCTTCAGACACGTAATGGTAAGAGAACAGCTCAGGCTGCTTTAAAGATCGCTTGTGACCTTGTTGATGAAGGCATGAGAACAGAAGAAGAAGCTGTAGCTATGATCGACCCACGTAACCTTGATACACTTCTTCACCCACAGTTTGATGCTGCTGCTCTTAAAGCTGCTACACCAATGGGTAAAGGCCTTGGCGCTTCTCCTGGAGCTGCTTGCGGTAAGATCGTATTCACAGCTGATGACGCTGTTGAATGGGCTGAAAGAGGAGAGAAAGTCGTACTTGTACGTCTTGAGACATCCCCGGAAGATATCACAGGTATGAAATCTGCTCAGGGTATCCTGACAGTTCGTGGTGGTATGACATCTCACGCAGCAGTTGTTGCCCGTGGTATGGGTGAGTGCTGTGTATCCGGATGCGGCGATATCGCTATGGACGAAGAAAACAAGAAATTCACACTTGCCGGTAAAGAGTTCCATGAAGGAGACTTCATCTCCATCGATGGTACAACAGGTAACATCTACGACGGAATCATCCCGACTGTAGACGCTACAATCGCTGGTGAGTTCGGACGCATCATGGCATGGGCTGACAAGTACAGAACAATGAAAGTTCGTACAAACGCAGATACTCCTGCAGATGCTAAGAAAGCTGTAGAGCTTGGTGCAGAAGGTATCGGTCTTTGCCGTACAGAGCATATGTTCTTCGGTGAGGGACGTATCGATGCATTCCGTGAAATGATCTGCTCCGAAACAGCAGAAGAGAGAGAAAAAGCTCTTGCAAAAGTTCTTCCATTCCAGCAGGAAGACTTCGAAGGACTCTTCGAAGCTCTGGAAGGCAACCCAGTTACAATTCGTTTCCTTGACCCGCCGCTTCATGAGTTCGTTCCTACAGAAGAGGACGACATCAAGAAACTGGCTGACGCTCAGGGCAAAACTGTTGAACAGATTAAGACAATCATCGCTTCTCTTCATGAGTTCAACCCGATGATGGGACATCGTGGATGCCGTCTTGCAGTTACTTACCCAGAAATTGCTAAGATGCAGACTCGTGCCGTAATCCGTGCAGCAATCAACGTAAAGAAAGCTCATCCGGACTGGACAATCAAACCGGAAATCATGATCCCGCTTGTTGGCGATATCAAAGAGCTTAAATATGTTAAGAAATTCGTTGTAGAAACAGCTGACGAAGAAATCAAAGCAGCTGGTTCCGATCTTCAGTATGAAGTTGGTACAATGATCGAGATCCCGAGAGCAGCTCTTACAGCTGATGAGATCGCTAAAGAGGCAGACTTCTTCTGCTTCGGTACAAACGACCTTACTCAGATGACATACGGCTTCTCCCGTGATGATGCAGGTAAATTCCTCAACGCATACTATGACGCTAAGATCTTCGAGAACGATCCATTTGCAAAACTGGATCAGGTTGGCGTTGGCAAGCTGATGAAGATGGCTATCGAACTTGGCAAACCGGTTAACCCGAACCTTCACGTAGGTATCTGCGGCGAGCATGGTGGAGATCCGTCTTCTGTAGAATTCTGCCACAAGATCGGTCTTAACTATGTATCCTGCTCACCATTCCGTGTACCGATCGCTCGTCTTGCAGCAGCACAGGCAGCAATCGCTGAGAAGAATGCATAATTATAAATAATATATAAGTTCACGCACAGGCGTGACAGTGTCCAAACGATAATAGAATGGCCTTAAGATAGAAATATCTTAGGGCCATTTTTGCGTGGACTTTAAATCAGGGATGTGTTATAATCCCAGTGCCGAATACATGGAAATCGTTGGAAGAGAGGGAAAATTTATGCAGGAGCAGATCCCGGTCAGAAAAGTGGACACTGGAGAATATATGAAAATAATCCGTTCACTTCTTGAAGAAGGAAAAGAAGTGCCGCTTGTAGTGACAGGTAACAGTATGCTGCCCTTCCTGGTAGACGGACGAGACCAGGTCCTGATAAAAGAGGTAAATCGTCCGCTGCGAAAAGGCGACATTGCTTTCTTTCAGAGAAAGAATGGACAATATATCATGCACAGGATCCGCTATATCAGGCAGAATCCGAAGACAGGTAAGAGGGAATACTGGTTTGTGGGAGACGGGCAGGTCTATATAGAAGGACCGATTGAACAGGAACAAATATTTGGTCTTATCATTGAAGCCCAGCGAAAAGGAAAAAGAATCAGTGAAAACAATATCTGGTGGCTCTTTTTCAGACATATCTGGCTCAAAATTGTGCCATTTCGCCCATTAATACTGAGATTATATACATTTTTTTTACATTGATTTGCTTGAGAAACCTACAGTGCGGTGATATAATAGGAAACATTAAAAACAGAAGACTGCAATCAACTGGAGACAAGATTTGAATTTGACTTTTAAGAAAATAATCACGAAAATCAAACAAGGATATCTGAAAGAAATCTATGCAGAAACATTATGGATGTATCAATATGCCAGAAGATACTGGAAATCCATATGTTTTTACATATTTTCCGGAATTTTCGGGACAGTGATGGGACTGGGAAGCAGTGTAATGTCCAAGTACCTCATTGATGCTGTAACCGGAGGACACAGAGACAGGATTCTGATACTGGCTGTAATTATCGTATGTATGACTGCGGGAGGTATTATTTCCAACGCGGTGATCAGCAGGATCTCAGCCAGGATCAATGTTGTGGTTCAGAATGAGATTCAGGCGGATATTTATGACAGGATCATAAATACTGACTGGGAGGCGCTCCATCAGTTCCGCAGCGGTGATCTTCTTAACCGTCTGTCAAATGATGCAAATCAGGTGGCTTCCAGTGTGATCAGCTGGATACCCAACTGTATTACTAAACTGGTCCAGTTTGCAGGAGCTTTCGCGATCATTTTCCATTATGATCCTGTTATGTCGGGAATCGCCCTTCTCAGTGCACCGGTCACGGTGCTTCTGTCCAGGAAATTGATGGGAAAAATGAGAAGCTATAATAAAGAAATGAGGGAAATGACCAGTAATCTGATGGCATTTCAGGATGATACTTTTCAGAATCTGCAGTCTGTAAAAGCCCTTGGTCTGATGAGTCTCTTTGAGGATAAATTAAAAGGTCTCCAGAGAGATTATCAGGACAAAATGATGGATTATAATAAATTTACCGTATATACATCATCATTTCTTTCAGCGGTGGGTACGGGAGTCTCCTATATCTGCTTCGGCTGGAGTGTATACCGGCTGTGGAGCGGATATATTACAACAGGTACCCTGCTGATGTTTGTTCAGATGGCAAATTCCCTGTCTTCATCATTCTCTGCACTGGTACAGATCGTTCCGTCTGCCATTAATGCAGCAACCTGTGCAGGCAGACTTATGGCTGTATCGGGACTTGAGAAAGAGAAATTTCTGGATATGCCGGAAGTGGGCAGGATCAGGAAATCTGCTGACAGGGGGATTACTATTGAGCTCAGGGATGTGAATGTCATATACAGAGAAGGCAATGAGGTGGTTCGAAATGGGAACTTTATTGCAGAACCAGGCAGGATCTCAGCTGTGATCGGACCTTCGGGAGAGGGAAAAACCACACTGATCCGTGTTTTTCTGGGATTGATCTATCCGTCTTCTGGGACTGCCAGCCTTACAGATTGTAATGGAGTCAGCTGCTCTATTTCAGCAGGAACCAGAGAATTGTTCGGATATGTTCCCCAGGGAAATACCATGTTCGCCGGAACTATTGCCGAAAATATGAGAATGGTCAAAAGCGATGCAACTGATGAAGAGATCAGAAGTGTTCTGGAGACAGCCTGTGCCTATGAATTTGTCAGAAAGCTGCCCGAAGATATTTATACGCATATCGGAGAGAAAGGCACCGGACTTTCAGAAGGGCAGGCGCAGCGTATTGCCATAGCCAGAGCTCTGCTGAGAGATGCTCCCATACTGATTCTTGATGAGGCAACTTCCGCACTTGATACAGATACAGAGGAGCGGGTGCTGAAGAATATCATGAGTATAGGTGCTCACAGAACCTGCATTGTAACCACCCATCGTCCAAGTGTTCTGACTATGAGTGATCATATATACAGAATTAAGGAGAACCACCTGGAGCAGGTGAAGTGAAGATATGAAGGAGATGAATGCTAAGAAATGAAAAAGAAAAGCGGATGGCGGATCGTGTTTATTATTTCAATTATAGGCTGTATCTGCTGCGCGGGATTTCTCGGATGGTATCTGTATCAGGATTACCGCACAGAGAAAGAATATGAGCAGCTTCAGGCAGAAGCCAGAGAGAAAGCAGCTCAGGAAGAGGCCAGGAAGAAAGAGGAAGATAAGGTATCACTGGAAGAGATAGAGAATGCAGAGTTTACCGGAGAACAGCAGGGAGAAGAGGCTGAGATCACCGAGAACTTCTTTGTTGATATGGAGAATCCCATCAACTTCGATGAATTGCAGAAAACGAATTCCGATATCTATGCCTGGATCAGAATCCCGGATACAAAGATCGATTATCCCATTGCACAGCGTGAAGGTGATCCTTCCTATTATTTAAGTCATGATATGTATCAGCAGCCGCGATTTGCAGGCTGTATTTATACAGAGGACTGCAACAGTAAGGACTTTATGGATCCGAACACAGTGATCTATGGACATAATATGAAGAATCAGTCCATGTTCCAGAATCTTCATCTGTTTCGGGACAAGGAGTTCTTTGACAGTCATCCGGATGTGTATATTTACACACCTGAAGGCGTCTTGAAATATACAGTATTTGCATCCTACACCTATGATGACAGACACATTATGAATTCCTTTGATTTCAAGGACAAAAAAGTATTTGAGAAGTACATTGACGACATTTTTAATGTGCGTGCTATGGATGCAAACATCCGCAGTGATGTCAAGGTAACTTCGGATGACCATATCATTACGCTGGAAACCTGCGTAGGAGGACAAACTCAGTCTAGATATTTAGTACAGGCTGTTTTAAATAGGAATGGAAAGAATGAGTGAAAGAGGAAAAACAAACAAACAAAATCAGGTAGATCAGTTAAACAGAGGTTTGCTGAATATGCTTGACGGGACTGCCAATCCGGCAGGACGGACGCAGACAAACGGGTCAGTCGACAAAGAATCGGATATTTTTGATGATATCTCCCGCGATTTCAAAGAATCGTCCGGAGCTTCGAGAAACACAGCGATACCAGATCCGGAACTGATTCCGAAGCCGGAGCCGGTCCGTGAACCGGAACCAATACCAAAGCCGGATCCAATGCCGGAGCTGGAATCAATACTTGAACCGGATCCAGAGCCGGAGCCGATATCAAAACCAATACCAAAGCCGGAACCAGTGCCGACACCGGAACCAATCTCAAAACCGGAATCAGTACCAGAGCCGGAAGCAATTCCGGAACCGGATCCGATACCTGTATCTGTGCCGACACCGAAGCCTGCACAGAAACCCGTATCAATCGCAGAACAGGAAACAGTTGCCACACTGCCTCCTGAACCGAAGAAACCGGAGAAAACGGAACGTCCTGTACGTAAGAGTGCGAATCCGGCGAAGAACAGTCCTCATATGAGATATATCAGATATGAAGATCTGGAAGAAGAACAAAAACAGAAACAGCAGCAGGCACAGCTGACACAGACTCAGCAAAGACAGACACAGTCAGAACAGGGTCAGCAGGCGCAGGCTCAACAGCAACAGACACAGGCTCAGCAGAGAAGGTCTTCAACGTCATCAGCCAGACCGGTTCCTGCAGCTGACACAGACCGAACTCGGACGAAATCCAGTCAGAAACCAGATCCTAAAGCCAGAAAGAAATCCGGCCGGAAACAGAAGGCGCCCCGAAAGAAAAAAGGACCTCTTATTGCAGTGCTGGTAATCTTCGGCATATTAGTTCTGCTGTTAGCAACTGCCGTAGGAGCTTACTTCTATCTGAATAAGAAGGGCGAAGCCCAATTAAAGAAGAACCAGTCCATAGCATCCATCACTGCACCGGAAGAGGCATCATCTGAAGATGATGGAAAAACGATAGTGTACAACGGTGCGAAATATAAGTATAATGAAGATAACATAAACATTCTGTTTATGGGTGTCGACAGAGATATGCAGGATACCGGAGAGAAAGTAATCGGAGAGAACGGTCAGGCCGATGTACTCATCTGGGCAGCCTTAGATTCAAAAACCGGACATTTATCCTTGATAAATATCTCAAGAGATGCTATGGTAGATGTGAATAAATACAATGTGGAGGACAAATACCTCGGAACTGACAAAATGCAGCTCTGTCTGGCTTACTCCTATGGAGACGGCAAAGAGAAAAGCTGTGAGAACACACTTCAGTCAGTTTCCAGACTCATGTATGGTATGCCGATAAATGCATACGTTGCCATTGATTATTCTGCTATCGCTCCGCTGAACGATGCGATCGGCGGCGTTACTGTAAATGTACTGGAGGATCTTACTCAGTCAGATTCCGCATTGAAAGCAGGAGAGACAGTTACTCTTCATGGAGAACAGGCACAGACCTATGTACGTTCACGTAACACGGAAGTCCTGGATTCCAATAATCAGAGAATGGAGAGACAGAAGCAGTATATTGATGCGTTCCTGCAGCAGGCGATCAGCCAGACCAAGAAGAATCTTACACTTCCTGTAACATTGTATAATGATGTATCTGACTATATGGTTACCAATATCAGCGCATCTGAAGTAACACATCTGGCAACCCTGATGATCCAGAACGGAGTTTCCGGAGGAGACATCCTGACTGTACCGGGTGAGGTTACTCAGGGAGATGTATATGCGGAGTTCAATCCGGATGACAAAGAGCTTTATAAGCTGATTCTCAGCGTATTCTATAAAGAAATAAAGCAATAATAAAGTAAGGAGGATGGTTCCAATGAAAAAAAGAATGATGATCATGCTGTGTTCTGCAATGTTAATCTGTGGTTTATCTGTCCCTACAATGGCTGCAGTCAGCCCGACTGGAAAAAGAGATGAAACAACAACCACAAATAAAGCTACTACAGCACCGAAGACAGGCGAAGGAAATCTTGCTCTCTACAGTCTTGCAGGAGCTCTGCTTCTCGGTGGAACTGCTGTAATCTCAAGAAAGAAACTTGAGCAGTCCAGATAGTCCGGTGCCGGGTGAAACATTGTATGTTTACGAGTGAAAAAGTCCTCAGAAAGTCTTCCTGAAAGTTTCGGAGGACTTTTTTACGTCATAAGGAAATTACTTTGTAATGTTTTGATAATACGAGAGAGAATCCGGCTTGCAGGTTTCTTCGTTGCAGTGCAATCCTGTCCGGAGGGCTTTTTATGACATAAGAAACTCTTTACAGAATTCTATGTTAAATAATTAAAAAACACATATAAAATTCATACTAAAGTATGTTGGAACACCACATGGAAAGGGGTAAAATCTATCTCTGTATGAACATGCATATTTGGAAAGGATAAAGATGATCGATTTACACGCTCATATTTTGCCGGGTGTGGATGACGGAGCACGTGATATTCAGGATTCCCTGGAAATGGCAGCTATGGCTGCAGACAGCGGAGTCAGTATTATGACGGCAACCCCTCACAGCAATCAGACCGGCAGATTCGAAAATTTCTGTTCAGAGAAACTGAGCGGAGATTTCAGACGCCTGAAAGCAGCGATCCGACAGAACCACATACCTTTAAGGATACTGAAAGGAATGGAGATTTTTGCGTCGGAAGACCTTGAAGATAAAATAAAAAAAGGGCTTCTTACAGGAATTAATCATACAGATTATTATCTGGTAGAATTTCCCTTTGAGGCAGATCCATTGTGGATCGGAGAATGCCTTGATGCAGTCTTTGAAGCAGGTAAGATCCCGCTGATTGCTCATCCGGAGAGATATTTCTGTGTGCAGGATTTTCCGGAGGTCGTATATGAGTGGCTCAGATCAGGGTGCTATGCGCAGATGAATAAGGGAAGCATCCTGGGCAGATTTGGCGACAGAGTCAGAGAGAGCGCACAGATATTGCTTGAGAATGATCTGATCACCTGTGTGGCAAGCGATGCCCACAGATCCTATGTAAGAACACCCCATATGGGAGAAGTGAGAGATCACCTGACCAGAAATGGCGGGTTTGAATATACATATCACCTTCTGGAGGGCAACCCCCGGCGGATCATAAACAACAGACAGATCCCTGCCCACGGCAGACGGCCGGAACGACTCAGAAGATATTACTGGTGAGAGGGAGAGCAAGGAGAATGTTATGAAGAAATTAAGAATACTAAGCATTATCGTATTTGTGGCGGCAGCGGTCTCCTTTGGAATGTACAGAAATGAACAGATCAATTCCAAAGATAATCAGGCTCCGAAGATAACCATGAAGAAAGATACCATTAAAGTATCCTGCGATGCAGATCAGAAGAAACTTCTCAAAGGAATCAAAGCAGAAGATTCCAAAGATGGCGATGTGACCGACAGCCTGATCATAGAATCCATCAGCAATTTCACAAAGAATAAAACCAGAACCATGACAGTTGTGGCATTTGATTCCGACAATCACGCAACAAAGGCAACCAGAAAAGTGAAATACAAGGATTATACTTCCCCTGAGTTTTCTCTCACTGAGCCGCTGCGTTTCCCTATGAATACACAGGATATCATGGGAACTCTCACATGTAAGGATGTACTGGACGGAGACCTCACCGGCAAGATAAAGATGTCCAGCGAATATTATGTGCAGGCTGACAAGGCCGGAGAATATCCAATGATGTATCAGGCAGCCAACAGCGCAGGCGATGTACAGAAACTTCCTGTAACTGTAGAGATCTATGATCCTGCCAAAGAATCACAGAGACCTCAGATCGAACTGTCCCAGTATCTGATCTATACTTCTGCAGGGACAGTGATCAATCCATGGGATTATGTACAGCAGATTACAATGGGCGGGATTAAATATATCAGAGATGAGGACGGAGTACTCAGAGATCTCAAGCCATCCCAGAACCAGCAGAGAACATCCATAACCTCCGAAGAAGTACAGATCAACAACGAAGCTGACTTTAACAAAGCCGGAGTATATGAGATCACATACCAGATGACAGATGACAGCGGCAAAGAAAGTGTGACCGGACAGGTTCGCCTGATCGTAGTTGTAAGATAAGGAAGGAAGAGAACATGGAAGAGAGAATTGACAGTGGACTGGTTCCACAGATTGATCTGATCAGCATGCTGAAGGATATAGCAAAGGAATGGTGGGCGATCCTGCTTCTTTCCCTGGCTGTAGCATTGTTTGCTGATATCTGGGTAAATGCCACCTATCAGCCGGAATATAAAACATCCACAACTTTTGTAGTCACTGCCAAAGGAATGAACACAAATGTATATCAGAATCTGAATTCCACCCAGCAGCTGGCACAGCAGTTTACAGAAATCCTGGACAGCAACGTTCTGAAGAAGAAAGTGGCACAGGATCTGAACATGAGCAGCCTGAACATTGATTCATCTGTAGATCTGGTACCTGAGACAAACCTGATCACCCTGTCTGTAAAAGCAGGCACAGCTGTAGAGTCTTACAGGATCCTGCAGTCTATCATGAAGAATTATAATACAGTATCCGATTATGCGATCAAGAATGTGATCATAGAGACCATTCAGAGCCCGGCAGTGTCTATGGCACCTGTCAATCCTCTGAATGAGAAGAAAACAATGGTAATAGCATTTATAGCTGCAGCTGCAGTACTTATGGTACTGGTTGCAGGGATCTCCTATCTCCGTGATACCATCAAGAATCCAAAAGATGTTACCTCCAAACTGGATACCAGACTTCTGGGAAGTATCTATCACGAGAAGAAATCCAAATCTCTTAAACTTCGTAAGAAAAAGGAATTTGTATCCATGTTGATCAGTAATCCGCTCAGAAGCTTCCAGTATGCAGAATCCAACAAGATGATGGCATCCAGAGTCAGAAGCTACCTGGATAAGGAGAATGCGAAAACCCTTCTGGTCACCAGTGTAATGGAGAACGAAGGTAAATCCACAGTAGCAGCTAACCTGGCACTTGGACTTGCACAGGAAGGCAACAGAGTAATGCTTATTGACTGTGACTTCCGTAAACCTGCACAGTATAAGATCTTTGATATGGACGGCAAAAACGGAGACGATCTGGGCAAGGTTCTGACAGGCAAGGCCGGAACAGAGAATCTGATCCGCAACTGGAATGATACAAACCTCTATATGATACTGAACAGAACATCCTCCAATTCCATCGAGACAATGCTTAAGAGTACCACACTGAGACAGATCGTGGGATTCTGCAGACAGAACATGGATTATGTGATCATTGATACCTCTCCTCTGGCACTGGTATCAGATACAGAGGAACTGGCACAGATGGCAGATGCTTCCGTACTCGTAGTGAGACAGGATACTGTCCTTACCAAGGACATCAATGATGCCATCGATATTCTGAATAATACCAGAGGCAAGGTTCTGGGATGCGTGCTTAATGATGCATCATCATCTCAGATCACCGGAAGTACAGCACATTATGGATATGGAGGATATTATGAGAAACGAGCATAACAGTAGAGAAACAGATTCCGGGATCCTGTATTTCACTACGATCCTGGATGATATGTGGAGAGGCTTCAAGAAGTTTTTCCTGCTGTGCCTGATCATTATCGCAGCCTGCGGAGCAGGATTCTACTTCAGGGCTAAAACAAGCTATAAACCATCTTATCAGGCATATTCCTCCTTTGTGGTAGACACCAAGACAGCCTATGTTTACAATCAGGATTATTCCAATGAGAAGACTGCAGGCCAGCTCAGTAAGACATTCCCTTATATCCTTACCAGCGGTGCTTTATCGGATATTGTGGCAGACAGTCTGAATGTGGACACTATTCCTGCAACAATTACTGCGGAAGCAATTCCGGATACTTCCATTTTTACCATCAATGTAACTGCATCTGATCCGGACACTGCCTATAATGTACTTCAGGCAGTGATCAAATATTATCCGGAAGTCGCGGAATACATTATCGGTGATACTCAGCTTACCCAGATGGATGAAAGCGGTGTGCCGGAGTCGCCTGTAAACCCACCTCAGTTCAAACAGGCAGCTGTAAAAGGAGCAGCAGGAGGCATTGCAATAAGTCTTCTGTTCCTGTTCTTCTATGCAGCTACCAGAAGAACAGTGAGAAGAGAAGAGGATCTGAAGTCATACTTAAGCATTCCTTATCTCGGCAGTGTGCCAAAAGCCCGGGGCAAACGAAGAAGAAAGAGTAAGAAGACAGTTCTGCTGGACGGTTCCGTCAATAATACAGTTCTGCGCGAGAGTTTCCGTACGATTCGTACCAGAGCAGTAAAGAAAGCAGAGGAAGACGGCGTGAAGAGCATTCTTGTCACAAGTGCCACAGCAGGCGAGGGCAAGACCACAGTTGCAGTAAATCTCGCAATCTCACTGGCAAAGAAAGGCAAGAGAGTAATCCTGGTAGACGGAGATCTGAGAAACCCTTCTGTAGCAGATGCAATGGGACTGGAGAAGAAAGAATACGGCGTAGTGGATGTTCTGGAGCAGAATGCAGATTTAAGAGACATCCGTATCCGATATGGAGAATACGGCCTGGATATTCTGCCGGGAGGAGATCCTCTGAAAGATCCATCTGCGATTTTGGGAGGCGGCCTGATGGAGAAACTCCTGCGGGTACTACCGCGTAAATATGATTATGTGATCGTGGACACTCCTCCATGCGGCATGCTGTCCGATGCATCCTTCATTTCCCGTATGGTAGATGGAGCCGTGATGGTAGTTCGTCAGGACTCTGCAAGAATTGACCGCATTCTCGGCGGTGTTGAGAATATTGCGGCAACAGGAGTTGACCTTATCGGATATGTACTTAACGGCACAGAGATGGGCATCACAGGTTATGGCTATGGATACGGATATGGTTATGGGTACGGTTATGGATACGGATACGGTCACTATGGCCATTACGGAAAGAAAAGTTACGGATATGGAGAAAGACCGGAACCGGAAGAAGAGACGAAATAATGCGACAGAATACAACAATACCGGCCCCATAAGGCCGGTATATTTTTTATGTTATAGGAAATTACTCCGTAATGTTCCTATAACATAAAAAAGCCCTCCGGGCAGGATCGCACTGCGACGGAGAGGAATTATGTCGCAGAAGCGACCCGCCGCAGGCGGAGAATCCTGCAAGCAGGATTCTTTCTTGAAAAAATAAAGGCAAAAATAGTACTTAAGTATGTAGGAATATAAAGAAGAAAAGGTTAAAATTTTTTTATATGGCTTTTATGGCAAAAGCACTATGAGAAAAGAAGGGTATGAGGAAAAAATGGTTGAGAAACAGAAGATCAATTATCATCTTTTATTGAGACGGGTCTGTCTGATCATATTGGATATTATTCTGACAGTAATCGCATCAGTTGCAGCACTGGCTACCCGTTTTGAATTTAATATCATGCAGATACCTGAGGAATTCTCAGGGGTCTTATGGAAGGACGAGATATTTTTTGTTCTGATCACGCTGATCATCTTTGGGATATTTCGAATATATAGTAGTCTGTGGGAATATGCAGGACTGGAGGAGGCTTTCAACATTATCGGTGCAGTAGTGGTATCTACACTCTGTGAGCTGGCAATCGTAGTGGGAACCGGTCGGCATCTTCCCAGAAGTTATTATGTAATGCGCACCTTTTATCTGGCAGCACTGGTGGGAGCAAGCCGCTTCTGCTACAGAATAATCCGTCTGCGTATACGCAAGAAAGAAACATTTACTATCAGCCGTAAGAAGAAAAGAATTATGCTGATCGGTGCAGGAGAAGCAGGCAGAACTCTTATACAGGAGATCCAGAACAGCCGTTATCTGGATCAGAAAGTCTGTTGTGTGATTGATGATAACAGCCGGAAAATAGGTCGGTTTATCATGGGAATCCGGGTAGTTGGTGATCGTTATGCGATTCAGAAGAATGTAGAGAAATACGGAATTGAGCAGATCATTATCGCAATCCCGTCTGCAGGAAGCAAGAAACTGAGGCCAATACTGGACATATGCAAGGAGACAGGCTGTGAGCTGAAGATCCTTCCTGGTATGTATCAGCTGGTAAATGGTGAGGTGAATGTAAGTAAACTCCGTCCTGTAAATATTGACGATCTCCTGGGCAGAGAAGAGATCTCCGTAAATATGGAAGAAATCCTGAATTACGTATCAGGCAAAACAATCCTTGTGACAGGAGGAGGCGGATCCATCGGAAGTGAACTGTGTCGTCAGATTGCTTCCCATACTCCGGGCAAGCTGATCATTTTTGACATTTATGAGAACAATGCGTATGATATACAGCAGGAACTGAATATGAAATATCCGGAACTGAATCTGATAGTCCTGATTGGATCAGTCAGAGATTACAACAGAATAGAGAAGATTTTCGCAGCACACAAACCGGATATCATCTATCATGCCGCTGCACATAAGCATGTACCTCTTATGGAATCCAGCCCGAATGAAGCTATTAAGAACAATGTGCTGGGAACCTACAATCTGGTACTGGCAGCTGACAGATGGAAAGTAAAGAAATTCGTTCAGATTTCCACAGATAAAGCTGTAAATCCTACCAATATCATGGGAGCCTCCAAGAGAGTCTGTGAGATGATCATACAGAGCTTCAACAGACATTCTCAGACAGACTATGTAGCTGTCCGCTTCGGAAATGTCCTGGGCAGCAATGGCAGCGTAATTCCTTTATTCAAGAAACAGATTGCAGCCGGCGGTCCTGTCACTGTCACAGACCCGGAGATCATCCGTTATTTCATGACAATCTCAGAGGCAGTTTCTCTGGTACTCCAGGCAGGAGCTTATGCAAAAGGCGGCGAGATTTTCGTACTGGATATGGGAGAACCTGTCAAGATCCTTGATCTGGCAACGAACATGATCCGACTGTCAGGCTATAAACCTGGAAAAGACATAGAGATCAAATTCACAGGTTTGCGCCCGGGTGAGAAACTCTACGAAGAGCTTCTGATGGATGAGGAAGGTATGACAGATACCCCTAATAAGCTGATCCATATCGGTCATCCTATTGACGTAGATGAGAATAAGCTATATTATGCTCTTAGAGTAATGGAGGATGCTGCTGCAAATGAGACGGATGATATGCGTCTTATTATGGAGAGCATAGTGCCAACCTATAAAGTAAAAAATGAAGAAATAATAAGTTGATAAAGAGGATATAAAATGGAGATTAAACCTTTTAAAAATAAAATATGGCTTTCCAGTCCGACTATGCATGGTGATGAATTGAAATATATGACATTGGCTTATGAAACGAATTGGATGAGTACTATTGGAGAGAACATTAATGAAGCAGAACGTATTGCTGCGGAAAAATTAGGATGCAAATATGCCGTGGCACTTTCGTCGGGCACTGCTGCGTTACATATGGCAGTAAAATTGGCAGGAATTAAACCTGGAGATTATGTCTTTTGTTCTGATATGACTTTTGATGCAACAGTTAATCCCATCGTTTATGAAGGTGGAATTCCCATTTTTATAGATACAGAATATGAAACGTGGAATATGGATCCTGTGGCTTTGGAAAGAGCATTTGAGCTGTATCCTCAAGTTAAATATATTGTGGTTGCGCATCTTTACGGAACACCGTGTAAAATGAAAGAGATTCAGAATATTGCAGATCGCTTCGGAGCTGTTATAATCGAAGATGCAGCAGAATCTTTTGGAGCTACTTATAGAGGAAAACAAACAGGAACATTGGGAAATATTGGTTGTATAAGTTTTAATGGAAATAAAATAGTTACAGGATCTAGCGGTGGTATGTTATTAACCGATGATGAAGAGTCGGCAGAAAAAATTCGTAAATGGTCTACACAAAGTAGAGAAAATGCACCATGGTACCAGCATGAAGAGCTGGGATATAATTATAGAATGAGTAACGTCATTGCGGGAGTTGTACGGGGACAATTACCGTATCTTGAAAGCCATATTAATCAAAAAAAGAAAATCTATGAACGCTACAAAAAAGGTTTTAAGGAACTGCCTGTTTCCATGAATCCATATAATGCTGATGATTCAGAGCCTAATTTTTGGTTATCATGTTTGCTTATTGACTCGAGAGCAATGTGTAAACAAGTTAGAGGAGAATGTGAAGCATTATATATTACGGAACATGGCAAGTCATGTCCAACGGAGATTCTAGAAAAATTGGGGCAATATAATGTGGAAGGACGTCCGATATGGAAACCAATGCATATGCAGCCTATTTATCGCATGAATGGTTTTATAACTAGAGAAGGCAATGGAAGAGGAAAGTCTGATGCTTATATTTCTCATAAATCAATAGGACAAGATGGAAAACCTTTAGATGTTGGCATGGATATTTTTCAACGTGGTTTATGTTTGCCAAGTGATAATAAAATGACTGTTGAGCAACAAGAAATAATTATAGACATTATTAAAAACTGTTTTGAATAATGAGTGTAATAGGAAGATTATTATGAAACATATTCCTGGAATATATGAAACATACATAAAAAGATTTTTTGATATTGTTTTATCTATAGCGTTTTTAATTTTATTTTCTTGGTTATATTTGATACTAATTATCTTAGTAAAGACAAAATTAGGAAGTCCGGTTTTTTTTAAACAAAAAAGACCTGGTAAAGATGAAGAAATTTTTGAGATGATTAAATTTCGCACTATGACAAATGAGAAAGATGAAAGTGGTAAATTACTTCCAGATGAAGAACGTATGACTGTTTTTGGAAAATGGTTAAGAAGTACAAGCTTGGACGAACTTCCTGAGATATGGCTGGTTTTTACAGGAAAACTTAGTATTTGTGGCCCAAGGCCATTGCTTGTAAAATATTTACCTTTGTATAATGAAGAACAACATCGTCGCCATGAAGTACGGCCGGGATTAACAGGGTACGCTCAGGCACATGGACGAAATGCATTAACCTGGGACGAAAAATTTGATATGGATATCTGGTATGTAGATCATGTTTCTTTGAAAACAGATGTAGAAATTATTTTTTCTACAATAAAATCAGTATTGAAGCGTGAAGGTATTTCTTCAGATAATTCAGTGACTATGGAAGAATTTAGAGGAAATGGTTTAAAGAAAGTATGAAACAAATTGTGATTATAGGAGCAAGCGGACATGGAAAGGTTATCGCAAATATTGCTAAATTAAATGGGTATGATCAAATACTCTTTTTAGATGATAATTTATCATTAAAAGAGTGTTGTGGCTATTCTGTATGTGGAAAAACTGATACGTTTTATAAATATGATTGTGATTTTTTTGTGGCAATTGGAAACGCATTGATTAGAAAACAATTATCTGACAGATTAATAGAGACGGGGAAAAATATAGTTACTTTAATACATCCTAACGCTGTAATAGGTGAACAGGTAAGGATTGGAAGAGGAACGGCTGTTATGGCTGGTGCTGTTATTAATTCATCGACCTCAATAGGGATTGGCGGGATAATCAATACCTGTGCTTCGGTTGATCATGATTGTATTATAGGAGATTATGTGCATGTTTCAGTAGGGGCCCATATTGCAGGAACTGTTTCAGTAGGAAAACAATCATGGGTTGGAATCGGAGCAGCTGTTATTAACAATAAAGTAATATGTGATAATTGCGTGATTGGTGCTGGAGCGGTTGTGATTTGTGATATTAAAGAAGCAGGAACTTATGTAGGAGTACCGGCGAAGAAGGTTATAAAATGAAATTTTTGATTATATGTAATTATTCATCAGGACTGTACAATTTCAGAGGAATGTTATTAGAAGAGTTGATTGCAAGAGATAATTGTGTATCAGCAATAATCCCTTTGACTAATGATAGTTTTGAAATTGCAGCAGAAGCTAAATTGGAAAATTTAGGTATTGATTTAATAGCTATACCTATGGAACGTCGAGGAATTAATCCTTTTCACGATTTGAAGTTGCTATTGAATTATAAAACGGCAATAGAAAAATGTAAACCAGACTTGGTGATAACTTATACTATTAAGCCTAATGCGTATGGTGGATTGATTTGTAGGTATCTTAATGTTCCATATGTGGCCAATATTACCGGACTGGGGACGGCGTTTCAGAACGATGGATTACTTCGGAAATTTGTAAGCTGTCTTTATAAAGTAGCATTAAAAAAAGCAAGGGTTGTTTTTTTTGAAAATGAAGAAAATAGATCTATATTAATAAATGATGGAATAATTACAGAGAAACAAAGCCATCTGTTAAATGGAGCAGGAGTTGATTTAAATAGATATAATGTTCTACCATATCCAATGAATAAAAAAGAAATTCGCTTTTTATTTATAGGTCGTGTAATGCGTGAAAAAGGTATAGATGAATTGTTTAAAGCAATGTGTATGCTACGAGAATTGGGAATTCCATGTTCACTTGATGTACTTGGCGAATATGAAGAGGATTATGAAGAATTAATTAAAAAATATGAAGCGGAAGGTTGGCTGCATTATCATGGATACCAAACGGATATACGTCCTTTTATAGCAAAGTGTCATTGCTTTGTACTTCCTTCATGGCACGAGGGAATGGCTAATACAAATCTTGAATGTGCAGCGTCGGCGCGCCCGATAATTACAAGTGCGATTCATGGATGTATGGAAGCTGTTATTGATGGGAAAAGCGGTTATTTATGTGAAAAACAGAATGCTGAAAATTTATTTCAGGTAATGAAAAAGTTTACAGAACTTACACTGGAACAGATGCAAATGATGGGAGTGAAAGCACGTGAACATATGGAAAATTATTTTGATAAGAGAAAAATTGTTGCGGAAACAATTAAAAAACTCCTGCAATAGAAGAAAGGAAATGTATGAGTAAAATTATTCCGATTTTTATACTAAGTATGATTATAGCTGGGATGTATGAATATTTTTCAGTAAAAAAAGAAAATGATTTGGGAAATATTTATTACATTGGTAAGAATCGAATATGTTATATCATTCTTACAGTGGTAATGGCGGTTTTCGTTGGTTTGAGGACTAGCTATAATGATACAATAACATATAGAAATGTTTATGAGCAGATTAGTCGCGGAACAAGTGCTTTTGCAGGGATTAATTGGCTGAAAATTGGAGAAAATCCAGGATTCAATTTTGTTAATCACATTCTGAAAAATGTAGGGATAACAACTCAGAATTTTTTGATGATATATGCGATTATCACAATCGGGATATATATATGGTTTATCAGAAAATATTCTGACCATTTTATGTTTTCAATATTCTTATTTATTACAATGGGATGTTATGTATTTACTATGGCTGCAATTAAGCAGTGTGTAGCAGTTGCATTTTGTCTAGTGGCAACTGATAGGGTAATAAATAAAAAATATATTCGTTTTGTTCTATGGGTATTGATTGCATCAACATTTCATGCCTATTCATTAATGTATCTGCTTATTCCATTATTTACATTTAAGCCTTGGACAAGAAAAAGCTATTTTCTGTTGGGAATATCTGTTTTTGTTGGTGTTTCACTGCAATCATTGTTGGGAACAGTTGTAAATATTACAACAATGTTGGGAGAGGAATATGACATAAGTTCTTTTAGTGGAGATGGCGTTAATATTTTTCGTGTTGCAGTAGTTTGGGCACCAATGTTGTTGTCTATATTAGCAAGAAAAAATATCCAGGCAAGAAATGCTCGTGACATAAATGTAATTATAAATTTAACTATGATTAATGCAGTAATTATGTTTATTGGCCTTTTTGGAACAGCAAATTATTTTGCGAGACTGGCAAATTATTTTTTGATTTTTCAAACAATTACATTACCGTTATTATTAAACGCTTTTACAAAAGAAAGTAGGAGAATTGTAACAATTATTATTGTTATGTGTTACTTATTATATTTTTATTATGCAACGGCAATTATGTATGGAGGATTTGATTCAGGTTTTAATAGAATCGGAATAGTAGAATATGTTAGGCAATTGATATAAACACGTTAGATTTAAAATTTATTGACTATTAGCATACGAGGTTAGTCGGCTAAGATATTAGGGAGAAATAATGGCTATAAGAGTATTACAGATTGTTACTTATATGGGACGTGGTGGGTTAGAAACAATGCTTATGAATTATTATCGTCATATAGACAGAACGAAAGTTCAATTTGATTTTTTAGTTCATAGGAATTTTATTGCAGATTATGACAGAGAAATATTAGATTTGGGTGGAAAAATATATCATATGCCACGTTTAATTCCTTGGAGTTCGCTATATAAAATAAAACTAAAAAATTTTTTGAAAGATCATCAGGAATATAAAATAATTCATGTACATCAGGATTGTTTGAGCTCAGTAGCTTTACAATGTGCAAAAGAATGTAATATACCTGTGCGTATTGCACATAGCCATAATAGCAGTCAAACTTTAAATTTTAAATATATAATAAAACAATATTATATGAAGAAAATTCCTACGTTTGCTACAGCACTTTTTTCCTGTGGAAAACAAGCCGGTGATTGGATGTTTTCTAATCATCCTTATCAAATACTACCTAATGCGATTGATATATCAAAATATGAATATTCAAAAAACAAGTCTGAAATTATTCGAAATAAATTGGGAATAAATAGTGAAATTGTAATTGGTCATGTTGGAAGATTTGATTTACAAAAAAATCATATATTTCTTATAGAAATATTCAATGAATTTGTAAAAATTGTACCTAATGCAAAACTATTGTTAGTAGGCGATGGTAAGGATCGTATGAAAATTGAGAAAAAAGTAAAGTCATTAGGTCTAGTTGATAATGTAGTGTTTATGGGAGTACGAAATGATGTAAATGATATATTTCAGGCTATGGATATTTTTGTATTTCCTTCTCTATATGAAGGCTTACCTGTTACTATGATTGAGGCGCAGGCAGCTGGCTTACCTTGTGTTATATCTGATCATGTTCCGAAAGAATGCATAATAACAACGGGGTTAGTAACTGTAAAAAAGTTATCTGATACACCGAAGGAATGGGCGCAATATATATTAAAAAAACTGAAAGCTAAACGTGAAAATCATTTAAAAGAAATTCAACAAGCAGGTTATGATATTAATATAGCAGCTCATAAATTAGAACAATATTATTTAATGAAATATGGAGAACAATAAAGATGCCTTTTTTAACTATTTTTACGCCAACATATAATAGGAAAAAAACATTATTGCGTACTTATGAGAGTTTGTGTAAACAGGAGTGCAAAGATTTTATTTGGCTAATTATTGATGATGGATCTGTAGATGATACGGTAAGTCTGGTAAAAAAATGGCAGGAAGAAAATAATGGTTTTGAGATTCAATATATTTATAAAGAGAATGGTGGAATGCACACTGCGCACAATGTCGCTTATGCCAATATATATACAGAAATGAACATGTGTATTGATTCCGATGACAAAATAGCTCCGGGAGCGGTGGGAAAAATCAAGAGCACTTGGGAAAAAATTCGGAATAGAGGGTATGCGGGAATTATTGCTTTGGATGCAGATTTTACAGGAAAGATTATTGGAAAAGGTTTTCCAAAAGGAATGATTGATACTACTCTAGGAGGTTATTATGCCAGAGGTGGAGCTGGAGATAAAAAATTAGTTTATCGAACAGATATAATTAAAAGTGTGCCACCTTATCCGGTTTTTGAAGGAGAAAAATATGTTGGTTTGGTTTATAAATATACTTTAATTGATCAAAAATATAAACTATTTGTTTTGGATGATGTTCTATGTGAGGTAGAGTATCAGATGGATGGTTCATCCAGGACAATGTGGAGACAATATTTATTAAATCCACAAGGTTTTGCTTTTTTACGTAAGATAAATATGAAATATCCAGTTAGTAGAAAAAGAATGGTTATAGATTGTATACATTATTGTTCTAGTAGCTTAATAATGAAAAATAGAAAATATATTCAAGAATCGCCGAAAAAATGTTTGACAGTATTATGCACACCAGGGGGATGGCTTTTGACTTTTTATATTAAGAAAAAGGCAAGGTGAAGATAGAATAATGAAAAGATATGAAAAATGATTTTTGCAGTTGTATGTCAATGGGAATTTATTTGTTTTGATTTTGTGAGGAATGGAGGAACAATTTAATTGAAAAGAGTATCAAAAGTTGGAAAAATATCCTCTAGATTTTTAAACTATTAAATACATTAAAGCAATTTTTATATAAAATTTTGTGAATATTTTGTGCAGAACTATACTACTAAAAAAGTAGGGCTTTGTTGCTAATATGGTGCGATAAAAAAGTAGATGCGAGATGTAGAAATATGTATATATATGCTTAATTGACTGTATCGATTGTTAAATTTTTCTAAAAAACATAAGTAAAAAGTTTTTGATTTTATAAACGAAGGATTGGGAATTTGTTGGAACGAGTAATGGAAAAGAATATAAATAAGAAAGTAAAATATTAGAATTTTTTATTTAGCGAGACATTTTGAACGAAAAGTAGTGTATGTGTATGATTTCTGGAAATATGAAAATTAAGAAAGTGTTATTGAATAGTGGAGGATGTATTAATGGTAAAAATCTTATTTTTAATTCATGATTTATCAGTGGGGGGAGCAGAAAAGGTATTAATTAATTTAGTAAATAATATGGATTTAAAAAAATTTGATATTACAGTAATGTCATTGTTTGGTGGAGGCATTAATGAGCAATTTCTTTCACCTAATGTTAGGCATATTAACTGTTTTAAAAAAGCGATACCTGGAAATTCTCATTTTATGAAAATATTTTCACCGCGTATGTTGCATAAACATTTGATTAAAGAACAATATGACATAGAAGTAGCTTATCTGGAGGGACCGGCGGCAAGAATCATTAGTGGCTGTCCGGATCAAAAGACAAAATTAATTTCATGGATACATATTGAACAAAAAACAAGGAAGAATGCTGCTAGAGCTTTTCGAAATTATAGTGAATCTTATAAGTGTTATAACCGTTTTGAGCGTATTGTTTGTGTATCAGAAACTGTAAAAAAAGATTTTTGTTTGTTATATTCCTCGATAAACAATCCGGTAGAAGTTCTTTATAATACTAATGAGAGTGAGAAAATTAAGAAACAGTCAGTTGCCCTTGTGAAAGAAAACATATTTCATAAAAATGAGATAAATTTGATTGGTGTCGGTAAGATAGTTGCAAATAAGGGATTTGATCGGATGGCAAGGATTTTAAAACGATTAAGAGAGAATGGATACCCTGTTCATTGGTATATACTTGGTGTCGGACCTGAAAGAGAGCGGATTGAGCATTATTTGCAAGAAAATAATTTACAAAAGTATTTCTCTTTTTTAGGATATCAGACTAATCCATATAAATATGTTGCAAAGTGTGATTTATTTGTATGTGCTAGTTATGCCGAAGGATTTTCTACTGCTGCGACTGAAGCTTTGATTGTTGGAACACCTGTTTGTACAGTTGCAGTTTCAGGAATGCAAGAAATGTTAGGAAATAATAATGAGTATGGAGTTATAGTTGAAAATGATGAAGAATCATTATACAACGGAATTAAGATGTTACTTGATAATTCAATGATGCTAAAACATTATAAAGATATGGCAGTATTACGCGGTAAAGATTTTAGTACATCAGTAACAGTAAATGCTGTACAAAATATGTTAGTAAAGTTAATGGAGAAATGAAATGAATTACTTGAAAGAGCTGATTTATAGAATACGTGGTGAGTATACTACGGAAAAACTTATAAAGATGGGATTAAAAGTAGGGGATGGATTTAAGCGTTTAAATGGTGTTATTCTTGATCCGTCTCATTGCTGGTTAATTGATATAGGAAATAATGTAACACTTGCACCGCGCGTTCATATTTTGTGTCATGATGCAAGTACAAAACAATTTATTGGTTATACAAAGATAGGAAGAGTTAATATTGGAGATAATGTTTTTATTGGTGCTAATACTGTGGTTTTGCCGGGAGTTAGTATTGGTAATAATGTAATAATTGGTGCAAATAGTACAGTTACACATAATATTCCTGAGAATTGTGTAGTGGCGGGTTCTCCGACGAAGATGATTTGCACGTTAAATGAGTATTTAAGTAAGGAGAAAAATCGAATGAGTAAAAGTGTATGTTACGGTGAAGAGTACACTTTAAGGAGAAATGTTTCTATGGAAATGAAAATAAAACAAAAAAATGAATTGAAGGGGGATATAGGGTATATAGACTAATGAATAACACGTTGATTTCAATTATTGTTCCGGCGTATAATATTGATAAATATATAGGACGATGTTTAGAGAGCATTATTAATCAAGACTATAAGGAATTGGAAATTATAGTTGTAAATGATGGCTCAACAGATAGTACGGGTGAGGTAATTAATAATTATGCAACAATAGATCATCGAATTATATCTATATGTAAAGAAAATGGTGGCGTTTCAGAGGCAAGACTTGTAGGCTTAAAAAGAGCATCTGGGGAATATATAGGATTTGTTGATGGAGATGACTATATTGAACCAGAAATGTATAGTAGATTATTAAGTAACGCTGAAAAATATGATGCTGATATATCTCATTGTGGTTATCAAATGGTATTCCCAAACCATATTGATTATTACTATAAAACAGGGAAAATTGTAGTACAAGACAAATTAATGGGGATAAAAGATTTATTGAAAGGTACATTCATTGAACCTGGAATTTGGAATAAATTATATCGTAAATCTTTATTTGACGATATATTATATAAACAAATTATGCCATTGGATATTCGAATTAACGAAGATCTATTGATGAATTACTGGCTTTTTAAAACTGCAAATAAGTCGGTATATGAGGATTTTTGTCCATATCATTACATTTTACGCAAAGGATCGGCAGCAACTTCCAAATTAAATGAACATAAACTTAAAGATCCTTTAAAAGTGATGAGGATTATTATAAAAGATTTAGAAAATAACCCACAGGTTTATGAAATAGCAGAAGAACGATTTATAACACAATTGATTGGTATTTCAGTTTTGCCAACATCTGATCAAAAAGAATTAGTAAAACCATTCCGTAAAGAAATTCGTAATGAGTTGAGGCAAAATATATTTTCAATTATGTCAAAACCTTATATAAGAAAATCCGTGAAGATTAAAACTGTTTGGGTTTCTGTATGGCCGGCGAGTTATAGGTGGATTCATAATATATATACTAATATTACGGGATTAAATACCAAATATATTGTGGAATGAAGGAGAAAAGCTATGAAAAGTCGAGTATAAATTAGACAGAAATTCGTTTTTCTGTTTATTTCGAAGCTAAATTTTGTATTGTTAGTGAGCGCTTTTCAGATGATTTTGACAAGTTTTCCGGTACAGTGTTTAAAGGTATTGTAATGAGAATGGTCTTTAACTTTTTTGAATCATAGTAATCTTTGAAAGGTGAGTCGTTTTTTTCAAGAATGTGAGTTATATTCATGAAGATACAATGTAGTATCCCTGGATTCACATTTGGACATCCTTGTTCTTTGTGCCTAGAAGTTTTCGGACTGATAAACTGATAGATCTAGGCTAGCGAATGTTTGTAGTTTCTTTGGTTCAGAGAAACGGTGTATGTTACCAATCTCACCAGGGATTATTCCACTATTTACGACACCAATTTTGGGAATAGTCATAGTTATAGAAAGCAGGCTGGTGACAAGATTTGTTATTTCAAGCTCTATATGAAGTAATTGGCTATTCAATAACTTAATCTGTTCAATGGTGTGAGCTATCTGAATAGATAAAGAATGGTCATTGATATTGAGAGACTTCTGTGCGAAAACTTTTAATTTTTTGATTTTCTTCTTATTGAAAAGGTTGTGGGAAATTGCTCAAGATAGGACGTACGCAAAGCAACCGAGTTTGATGTTGGAGCCATCTTGAGGACGGCATAGACAGAATTCTAATGTAGGTAGATTTGAAAAAATAATGTAGTTTAGGAAATACCTGATTCGCATAAGATGTTAGTTGTATTTTAAGTGGGTACGTTGTATCAACAGTTTTTAGTGGAATCTGCCGAATTCTTTGTGCTTGATATAATTCAGATTCTCTAGGGCATAAATCAAATCGAAGGGGAGCCTGTATCATAAGGGTTTTAGCAATAATAAATGTGTCGACTTTATTAGGATTCGTCTTGCGTACACATGCTTTAAAGTCTTGGCCGATAAGAAAATGAATAGGGTTGTCACTGTAGTGTTCTGTTGACTCAAGATCTATGATAATGCCGTTTTGGTTAAGTGGTGCCAGTTTAGAAAACAGTAGATAGAAGCCATCATAGTCACTTGTGAACTTGAATGGCTCAATGAGTATCTCACTGTCGGAAGGAATTGCAGCGGCAAAACGGTTAAGTTTTGCAATATCAATGTTGACGTAGCTCATGAGGTTGTACCTTTATTTTGTAGAGTCTGATACCGTGGTATCCACCAACAATTATTATCATAGATTTGAGAGAAATAATTACTCTGAGAAAATGTTCTGACGACATACGACTGATAATCAATACAGATAAAAGAGATGGTAATACACTATTGTTGCGTACTCAAAGTTATAGAAAAAATCATAATATTGAAACACGAAACAAAAATGAAAGGAAGTATGTTATTTTAGCTTCTAAATAACATCATACAGATAAAAATGAAAATAACTGTATTTACGCCAACATACAATCGTGCTTATATAATCCATAATTTATATGAATCATTAAAAAGACAGACATGCAAAAATTTTGAATGGCTAATAGTGGACGATGGATCAACTGATAATACAGAAGAATTAATTAAATCATGGAAAAAAGAGTATAACAAATTTGCAATTCGATATTATAAGCAATCTAATGGAGGAAAATGTAGGGCAATTAATAATGGATTGAATTTGGCACAAGGAGAATTATTTTTTACGGTTGATTCAGACGATTATTTGACGGATGATGCAATTGAAAAAATAGTAAACTGGGAAAGTGAATTGCCAAAAGATGGAAAATACTGTGGAATTGCTGGTAATTTAGGAACCTCTAAAAGCGAAACAATTAATAAAAACTTTGAGGGACGTTATTATGAGGGAACATTGCTTGATCGTTACAAAAATGTAGATGGTGAGCGAGCCATTGTTATTTATACTGCTATTCATAGAAAGTATAAATATCCAGAATTTGATGGAGAAAGATTTATGACTGAAGCTACGGTATGGAATCGTATGGCCAATGATGGTTATAAGATGCGCTTCTATAATGATATTATATGGATATATGAGTACAGAGACGATGGATTAACTAAGTCTGGAAATACACTTTTTTTAAACAATCCAAAAGGATATGGATTGTGGTTACGTGAAAAGGCAAAATTTGAAAATATTTCTCTAAGTCGAAAATTAAAAATGTATTATACATTTACTTGTGATCTATCGGAAATGTATGATACAAGTTTGATTGCAGAGTGTATTGGAGCTCCAGTAAGTGTTATTAAAGTCTTTTATGTATTGCATAAATTTTATCATAAAATTAGGTAATTGCGAAACTCGCGAAGCTCGTTCGTAATCTTGAACCAGAACAAGGAAGAATTCGTGCGCTGCACGAATTCTGGAAGAAAAAACGAATAATTGGAGATTGTAGGCGCACTTTAATAAGCT
>ENA-OQKY01000032-OQKY01000032.1-human-gut-metagenome-genome-assembly--contig:-NODE-32-length-184529-cov-11.244883_pt1 | contig 184529 bp, 182 predicted proteins | sample MGYA00242652_ERZ504805 | MGnify/ENA primary metagenome ERZ504805 (study PRJEB26092, sample SAMD00036400) | human gut metagenome | host: Homo sapiens | study: EMG produced TPA metagenomics assembly...
GGATATGTGCTTTAGCAAATGTAGATTATTATTCATTTAACCTCTGGAAAAATAAAGGAATATTTGTTTTAACTCCTAAAGAAATAGATGCTTTATATGATGCAATAAGTCATGTATGTAAATGATGGAATACTGGACAATATTGAAGAGTGGCATAGGATGATTTGCCATTTTGATATAATTGTTAAAAAAAGCCAAGCTAAAAATTATTAAAGAAATAATCAGCATATTCTAGAGGCACTCAAAATAATGAAGTAATTTTCATTATTTTGAGTTTTTTGATATGGAACTTGTTCCATATGTCTAGGAACATAGAGTAATCTGCGAAAAAAAGCAAGGTAGTACAAGTCTCCACCCTGCTTTTTTCTTGATTACTCACCTGTAGAAGGTAAGGCAGGGATATTATTTGATTAGTATGCTGCTCAAATAATAAAGTGTTCAGGATGAAGAAATTTATGAATATACATCGTCAGATATGGTATAATCTATTTACTGCTATATAAAATAAGTCTTAGGGGGGCGAAATAATGACAGATAACTCAAAAAAAATTATAAAAATGTGGAAAAGAAAAAATATTAGGACTGCTTTTGAATTAGATAATGCTTTAGAAAATTTTCAAGTTTTGTTTGCTTATAACTCTAATCATATTGAGATGCCTGAAGTCACTTATCATGATACGCGGGAGATTTTTGAAAATGGTAAGGTTACAAATTTTAGAGGAGATATTAAAAACTTATTTGCAATTCAAAATCAAAAAACATGTTACTTGTATTTACGTAACAGAATAGTAAAAAAAGAAAAATTAAGTGTTGACCTCATTAAAGAAATACATCATGAATTAGTAAAAGGAACATATGATGAAAGAAGATTTGAGCGAGGTGAAAGACCAGGAGAATTTAAAAAGCATGATTATGTGACTGGAAAAAATGAAGTGGGTTCATACCCGAATGAAGTAGAGGGAGATATTAGAGAGTTAGTAACAGAAATTAATGAAATTGAGATAAATGAGGATAATTGTTTTATGGTCGCAGCTTATTTTCATGCTCGATTTGAAAATATCCACCCGTTTGCTGATGGTAATGGGAGGGTAGGAAGGACATTATTAAACTATCTGAATATGATTAATAATATTCCACCAGTAATTATTTATGATGAGGACAAGAAGTATTATTATGAATGCCTTGAAAAATATGATACTGATGATGATATTAGTTCACTTGAGGAATTTTTTGAATATGAAATGGAGAGAACATGGCAAAGAGAACTGCTTGAAATAAAAAAGAATACATCACATAAAAAGTTATCAGATACAATGGAAAACACAGTCGATAGACTTAAGACGGAAGAAAAATAGTTTTACGCTCAGCAGCTTATACTTAAGCTGTTTTCTTATTGATTAAATGATTTTATTGTAAGCGCAAAATAAAAAGGAGCATTTAATTTATCAAACTTTTGTGACACTATTTAGCTAAAAATATAGGTAGAAATTTATAGACTACTATAGAAGTCTAGTAAACTCTATAAAACTTTATGATATCGAGTATAATTATTAGAGGTGTCATGATAGAAGATAATGTAAAAAAACAAAACATGGTTTAAATATTTTAAAAATGCAAACAATTAATTACTGATTTCAATAATAATGATATGATATTAAGTGAATGGTGTGATTTAAATCATGTCGGTAAATCCAGCTTAGAACATTTTTTAACATAGAACAAGTTCCATACGTCTAGGAACATAGAGTGATCTGCAAAAAAAAGCAAGGTAGTACAAGTCTCCACCTTGCTTTTCTTCTTGCTCACCCACCTGTAGAAGGTGAGGCAGGGATAAATGAAATATAAACTGCTCAAGGAGGAAAGAAAGATGGGAAAACTAAGTATTAAAAATTTAAACATTAATGATATTGAAGCATTATCTATTGAAGAAGTAAAAACTATTACTTTAGAAAAACTATACGTAAAAGGATTTGATATTTATTTAGTTAATCTGGGTGAGTATTTTGGTTACTCTGCATTAGTTTTTAAAGATAATCACCACATTTATTTCGCGAATTTATATGAACTGCACTATAGATACAATAGTCCAACTCATGAACAGTTAAAGAAAAAATATATCAGTTTACTAAATAATAAATTGTTTACAGATGAAGAACTAACAACGGTAAAAGATCACAAAGACTATGAGAAGAAAACCCATTTTATTAGAAATTATATGCCACAAGAGTATGATTATTTAACAGCTTTTTGTATCAACGGAATATATAAAGGTAAAGACCAAGAAAAATACGAAAGCGGGGAATATACCGCTTATAGCAATATTGCTTTCGCTTATTTTAAGGATAACAGTTATCAGAATAGGGCGAAATCATTAATTAGTAAATTAGAAAGGTCATATAAAGAAGCCATGGAAAACATTGATAATTTTAAAGAAGCAGTAAGACACGCTTTATATAATCATGAGGCATGTATAACATACGAATATGAAACAGCTTTAGAATCCATGGGATTGGTTTTTGAAAATCTACCAAAAAATAAACAAATGGCAGTTATAGAAGCATTTAAAGAAGTTACATCAATAAGATATTAAATATAAAGATCGTCTATATAAAAAGACGATTTTTATATTTATTTTTTCATTTGCTTATAAGATTCAGCAGCTTGAAACCAAGCTGCTCTTTCTTTTTTATCTTCTATATTACTAATGTGCTCTCTGCTCTAAATAAATTTATAGCACAATTTCTAGAGGCACTCAAAATAATGAAAATTACTTCATTATTTTGAGTTTTTTGATATGGAACTTGTTCCATATGTCTAGGAACATAGAGTAATCTGCGAAAAAAAGCAAGGTAGTACAAGTCTCCACCCTGCTTTTTTTCTTGCTCACTCACCTGTAGAAGATGTAGGGGATAGCTCCCAAATATAAAAGAAATGAGGGTATAATTATGAGCTTATTAGGCAGTATTACAAGAGACTTAGGGATAACACAAAGAGTAAATGTAGGTGAAGTAAGACTAAATGACATGAATTTCTATGATTATCAGGAGACTGTTATAGATAGTCTAGCTAGTTCTATAATGGAAAATGGACAAATGGAAAATGCTATTGCTTATGAAAGTGATGTAGATAGAAATGGGGAAATTGACGGTTGTAAATACACACTTTTAGGTGGACATACACGATATTTAGCAATCAGCAAACTTTATGAGAATGGTTTAGGTGATGGTTATATCAATATATCAATTGTTGAAAAGCCTGTTAACGAATCTATGGAATTAGGATTGATTATGTCAAACAATGTACAAAGAAAAAAATCGCAGGAGGTGAGATATTATGAAATTCAGCAATGGAGTACAATTTACGATAGAATGGAAGAAAGACCGGCAGGAACTAAGCGAGATTGGATAGGTTCAAAGATAGGAATATCCGGAAGAGGCGTTGATAAAATAATTAGTAAATTTGAAACCCAGAATAATAATGTATCAAGCTCTACTGCAAGGGAACCAGCTTTGCCGGATATTATCAAACGATTGAAAACAAATAAAAATTCATTAATAAAAACTCTTGCAATGCTTGAAAACTGTGGATGTGAATATATGACTAATGATATTAATAATATCATAGAATTGTTAGAAAACTTAATAAGAAACTAAATCAAAAAGGAACGGCATAGTTCTTTTTTTTTGTATGGAACTTGTTCCATATGTCTAGGAACATAGAGTGATCTGTGAAAAAAAGCAAGGTAGTACAAGTCTCCACCCTGCTTTTTTTCTTGATCACTCACCTGTAGAAAGTGAAGGGAAACAACCCCTTAAATATAATAAGAAATGAGGAAAAATTATGACTTTATTAAGATATCATGGATTTGACAACTGGCAAAATTTTATGTTGGACGAGGAAAATGAAAGAGATAATATATTATTTGGTTTTGAGTTAGAAGCTGTTCAGGATAATGATTTTAATGGTGAAATTTTATCACCCGAAGAGATGGCTGAAAAGCTTGAAAATGAATTTGGAGACTTGTTTGTATATGAAAGAGACGGGTCGATTGGCTACGGTCTTGAGATTATTTCCAATCCAATGACAAAAGGATATTATGAAAAAAATATCAATAAGTTAAAAAAACTGTTAAACATTTTAAACGAGTTTCATTATGTTTCTACAAAAGGAAATAAATGTGGTTTACACATTCATTTCAATAGAAAAGCACTAGGTTTTAATTCTAAAGAATACAGTTCTCTATTAAGCAATCTTAATAATAATATAAGAAAAGCAGAAGAAGTAGACCATAAAAGAGCAAATAAAACCATTGAAAATATGGTTGCTGTTATGGAATTATATCGAGAAGAATTAATCAAAATCAGTGGACGAAATAAAAGCAGTTTACGCTGGTGTCAGTTTGAAACATCAAATGGATATGATATAGAAGTTATAAAGAAAGTTGCAAAAGATAAAATTAAAAGCGATAGAAATCGTCACAATAGATACAAGGTTGTTAATACTACAAATGAAAAAACTGTTGAGATTAGATTATGTCGAGGAACGCTGTTATGGGAATCTTTTAATACACGTATCAATTTAATGTATAATATTGTAAATGTATCTAGAAATTATCAAGGCTTGATTAATTTGGAAAAATTAATTGTATATAAAAATGATGATAAAACGATACAAATGATGAAAAATTATATTGAGAATAATGATATAGAAAATAGAAAAGTTGATATAAAGGAAGTGAAAAAAACTATATTATTAATGCCTGATAATAGTTTAAGACCGTCAAGTTTTATGTTTGGCAAATAAATATAGATAGACGTTAATCAAAGCAATAAATTCATTTTATAGCTTTGATTTTTTACATAAAATAGGTTCTAGATGTCTAGGAACATTGCGTAATCCGCGAAAAAAAGCAAGGTAGTACAAGTCTCCACCTTGCTTTTTTTCTTGCTTACTCACCCGAAGAAAATAAGGAATGCATTCCTTAATTAAAGAAGAAAGAGGTAATGAATATGTGTATAATTATTGTAAAAAATAGCGGAATGGACTTACCGGATAAAGAGATTTTAAAAAGATGTTGGAATAAAAATCCTCATGGTGCAGGGTTCATGTACAATTATAATGATGTAGTTATTATTAAAAAAGGTTTTATGTCTTTTGATGATTTTTATGAAAATTTGCAAATAAATGATAAGCTCTATAAATTGAAAAATCAAAGTGTTGTATTTCATTTTAGAATATCAACAAGTGGTAAAATTGATGAGGGAAATTGTCATCCATACCCGCTGACTGATGACAGTATATACCTTAGAAAAACAAATTTACGCTGTTCCATTGGAATTGCACACAATGGGATAATTCAAAAATATAATCGTAAAGATAGTGTGTTAAATGATACACAACTGTTTATAAAAAACATAATTTATGATTTGATTACAAATACAAAAAGAGGTTATTATAAATCAAAAACATTTAAAAAAATTATGGAAAGTATGATAGATGGTTCTAGATTAGTTATTCTAAATGGCATGGGGGAAGTAATAAAAATTGGAAAATGGTATGAAGAAAAAGGACTGTTTTTTTCTAATACAGGTTATAAAACAAGTAACAAAAGTGGGAAAATTATTAAAAATAAATTAAAATTATTTGATAATGAATTAAAATATTTTGATAATGAAGATAGTGGTTTTTATATTGACGAAGAAGAAATTGATAAGTGCGATTTTGAGGTATTTTTAGATTCACTTAGACAGTTGGAAATAGGTGAAAGTGTATACGATAAGGATTATTTTCAAGAATACAATGGAATGTATGGGAGATATTATATTGATGAAGAAGATAAAGAAATATATGAACTTATTGATGAAAAATACTTATATTCTCTCGGCAATTACAAGACTGAAACTGAATTTTATAGTACAAATAATATTTAAAAAAATGGGGACATTTTTTTAAAATATACATGCTATAATGTTATTGTAGAGATAAACTCTCTATGATGAACAAAACTTGTTTTATCTTAAAATTAAATAAAAAGGCAGTCGATGAGATTGTCTTTTTTTATTGAAAAGGAGGAAGTATATGATAGAAATTGATAAAAAAATTGTTCAAATTCAAAAGAAAATTGATGAAGAGAAAGTTACAGTTTCAAAATGCGAAGAGCAGCTGAAGAAATCAAAAATCAGCCTATCTAACTTTGAAAAGGATAAAAAGGCACTGCTGAGGCTAAAGAAAAAAGCAGATGATTTTAATAGAAAAATCAGCGAAAGCCTATCGGAATATGACTGAATTTAATGTCTTCGAACATTTCAAAAAACACCATCATAATTGAAAATGTATACGTATACGTATACGAAAAACGGGTGTTTTTTAAAAAGCAGGATAAGGAGAAATCACAAGTGTTTTCGATTAAAAATCGTATACACTTTACTGTGATTTCCCGTGAACAACTGAGCAACGCTCAGTTTTTTCGTAAAAAACCGTATACGTATACAACTTGTGTTGTGTATACGAAATTGTATACGGTTTTTAATATTCTAATAGGGGTGAAAAAATGGCTAAAAAAATTATTACATATCGTATTGATAACGAGGATGAAAAGAAGCTTATGATGATTGAAGAAACATTTAAACGCGAAGCTGATGAGGAGGGAATAATACTTAATCGTACAATCAGTATGAGCAAAATAATAAATCTAGCTTTTGATAAAATTTTTAACGATGGAACTAGTTCCACCCAGTTTGAACAGTCGCTTCTAAAAAACATTGAAGAGAAGATCAGTGACGGTTTTGATATGATCAATAACACGCTTGTTGAGAAAGACAGACGTTCAAATGATATGGAGCTGACACTGACAGAACTGATTGAAGATGTTGAACTGATTTTAAAACTGCTGCCGTACTCTAAGGAGTACCGTAACCCGGATAACTCAGACAAGACCAGAGAAATTTTAGAACTGGTACAAAGCAAATCAATGTTCAGAAAATATACTCAGTCGAAAGCTAAAAAAGTAATCGAGTTAAAAAAGAATAAATAGTCAAAAAGGAGATAAGTATAATGGCAGACAACAAGAAAAAGAAACGCACCTATGAGCTGGATGAAGCAACTATAGTCCAGCTTAATCAGATTGTTGAGGTAATGAAATTACGTGAAGAAACAGGCAGTGACGGAAAAATGTATTCTTTAAACATTGCTGTAGCTGAAGCAATTAATTATTACTATAATACAGTAGTAAACTGTAATCCAACTTTCTTTACTAGGATTGCTTCAAGTATAACTTCATCGCTGATGTACAGATATTTAAAGCCGTTTACTGAAACAGCTAATCAAATGCTTATCAATGATGTACGACAAAAAATTTTTAATGAAGCACTTGCAGATAAACTTGATATAGATCTGCAGGAAATAGAGGAGCAGGTAGAACAGACTATTAATAATTTAATAAGTGAGGAAAATTAATATGTCGAAGCTGTTTAATATCAGTAAAATTAGATTTTTCGAGTATGGAAAACCTGCTCCTGAAGGTTCCAGGTTCAAGGGGATTTTAGACGAAACTTCATTAGTTGGATATTCACGATATACGGGAGATGAGAAGAAAAATGATAGAAACAGAGAACTCGCAACTCTACATGAAGGAGGATACCTTGGCTATGTAAACAAAGATGAATACACATTTACCAGCGAAGGAGACGGGTGGTTGCGGGATGAGGATAAAAAAGAATTTGAAAAAACTTTGGAATCTCTATTTAATAAAGATGGTGATTTGTGGTGGGAAACTATTATTTCTTTTTCAAGTGAGGAGGCTGCAATGCAGTTTGGTCTTGAAGAAGTGGAAGACTATAAAATGTTAATTGATCGATGTATGCCTAAAATATGTAGAGCACTAAAAATAAATTTGAACAATGTGCTATGGTGGGCTAATCGGCATGTTGATACTACGCATCCGCATGTTCACCTGAACTGGATTGAAAAGGATAAATCCAGGGACAGAGGAAAAATGACCGAGGCAGAACTTAGAAGGGTTAAAAACATTATTGTAACAGAACTGCTTCATATTCGTGAAGAATCCCAAGATATTGATCTCGAAATTAAAAATAAAATTTTCATACAAAAAGACAAGGCTTATCATGAACTGATTAAAGCTGTTGGAAATGGTGTACTGGAAAAGAATATAAATGAAATAGCTGATCTACATAATGTTCTGCCTAAAACGGGCAGGCTGAGTTATAATTCGTATGTTATGAAGCCGTATAAAAAAGTTGTTGATAAGATTATTGGAAAAATATTAAATGATTGTGAGATACAGAATTACCTCAATGAATATATGAATATGCTGAACCGTATCAATGATTACCAGAATCAGTTTTTCAGCAAATCAGGTGATAACGATATTGCTAATATAAAAAATGCTGAAATGGAAAAATTATATTCAAGAATAGGGAATATGATTTTAAAAGATTACAGGGAAAAAAGTAGTAGAGAAATTAAAAGCAGTGAAAAAGGCGATATGTTTAAATTTTCTGATTCGGTCAGAAATAAGAAATATTACAATGACTCTTCGATGGCAGGAAGTCAGGGTATAGGTTATATTTTTACGATAAATAAGAAACTACTGGTAAGCCAAGATGATGATTTTATTTTTGTAATGATTCCCCGCACACATTGTAAAAAATATATGTATCTTGATAAGAAATGCTATGAACAGCTGAATAAAAATACTGGTAAATACGCGATTGAAACAAGCGAGGTAGCTGTATATGATCAGCATGGAAAAATGATTGAAAAAATTTCAGTAGATGATTTAATGGACTACTGGGATGATAAAACGAAAATTAATCTGAAAAAACAAAGCAGAGTTAAGGATGGAACAAGTTCCATAACAAGAGGTAGAAAACGATCAAGTCAGACGAATAGTAAAATCAACTGTGACACTGTAAAACAAAAAAAAGCTGTCAATGATTATGTAAAAAAAGTGAGACGCTGGATGAAATTAAGAAATGTATATGTATCCGGTTCAGAACAGTATAAAGAATTGCGGGAGTGGGAACGTGCTAATGGTATTAGACAGATTTAAAATATTAGAGCTGGATTCTTTGTTGACTTGTCGAGACATATCATAAAGATAATATAGACTGCTAGACAAAGCGGTGCAGTAAAATCTTATGCTTATAAAATGATACTTATTTATCACAAGTCACTGGAGAAATAAATTAATAAAATTGGGGACATTTTTTTAAGACATGCGTGATATAATGTTATCATAGAGATAAGTCTAAGAAATATGTAACTTATTCCATATTGAGAATAAATAAAAAAGACAGTCATGGTGATTGTCTTTTTTATTGGAGAGGTAAGTGATGCTTTATATTTTATGCTGTTAATAATGTAAAATAGAAAAAGATATAGTAAATTCACGATTAAAATAATGTATATAAAGATGGAACTTGTTCCATCTCAAAATCAAATGTATAGAGACAATCGTAAAGATTGTCTTTTTTGTTGGAGGAAAACTATGAAAAAATGGTTGAATATTATTATTGGCTTTTTTATGTCATTGTTTACTGTTTATTTTGTGGCTATAAATTTTATCAATGTTGTTTATTTTCATAAAATAGAATGGACATTAAATTTTGGACTGCTGTTTTTCAATGATCAGAACCTTATTTTCTGTATATTATCATTGATAGTAGTGATTATCTGGAGTGAAATAGTTTTAAACAATCTTTTTGGTAAAAACAGAAAACGATGGCTGACTCGCGATGAAAAAAGAAGAACGTCGCATTTGGCAAAATTTAAAGAAATAAAGCCAAGTTTGATAAGACTTAGTTTTGATGATAACAGTTTGGTTGAAACACGCCTTGACAGAGCGGAAATTAGAAGAAATAAAAAATACAGATTTTTGCATGATGCTGAAACGACTTTACAGCAGAATTTAAAAAATCTTCTTAAAACTAATATCCCGCCACTCATACCTGTACTGTCAAAATATAACAAAAAACATCCTGTTTTGAAAAAGTACAATATAGGTGATATGAAAACATATAAAAGAGCAGGGTTGGTTTTTTCAGGAGGTCATAATTATATGTATGTAGATTCTAGTGATAGTCATACACTGGTATTGGGAACTTCAAACTCAGGTAAATCGTGGTCTTTAGTTTTGGAAATGCTTGAAGGTTGCAGAATGGCTGGAGAGAGTGTAGTAGTAAATGACCCCAAAGGTGAACTAGCAAAATTTATGAAAAAGAAATTTGAAAGTGACGGATATCAATGTTACATACTCAATTTTGTTGATCCAGAATATTCAAATGCATGGAATCCATTTGAGATGGCAATTCAGGAATGGATTAAAGCAGAAGAGTTGATTAGGGAGAAGGTTTTAAAACAAATAAAAGATTATGAACAGGCTGTAGCTAAATGTAAAATATTAGGTTTACCTGAACCTAAACGTCCAAAACCTATAAAAGCTGATTATTCTAAAGCAGTAGAACTAGTCATGGATGTAGCAAATACCCTCTGTCTTGAAGCTAATCCAAAGGATCCTATCTGGACTGAAACAGCTAGGGACATGGTTGCTGGAGCAGCTATATTCCTAATGGAACGTGGTGAATTTGAGTTTGTTAATTTTACAAACATAAGAAACTTAATTTCGGAAGCTTCAAAAATGATTTCTCCTGATGATGCTGAAAATTATGGTATTAGTATGGCTCGACAAACAAAACTAATGAGGCTGTATCTTGACAATTATAGGAGCAGTGAGGACGATTCAGTCAAACTGCTTGATGGTTATCTAAAAAGCTCTGACAACACCGAATCATCGTTCTTTTCAACCTTCATAAATAAGATTAATTTGGTAACTCAAAACAAAGCTGTAGAAAGAGTACTGGCGAGCAATGAAATTGATTTGAAAAGTTTCGGTGAAAAAAAGACAGCTGTTTTTTTAATAGTTCATGATGAAAAGAAGACATACTATCCAATTTCAACAATGTTTGTAAAACAGATATACGAGGCATTGATCAAGTCTGCACGCAACGAGGCAAATTTAAGATTAAAAGTGCCTTTGAATATGATTCTTGATGAATTTGGTAATATGCCACCTGTAAAGGATATCGATGCTATGCTAACTGCAGCACGTTCAAGAGGGATAAGAATAACAATGATTATACAGGATTTTCAGCAGTTGTCGAAACAGTATGGAAAAGAAATTGCAACTACTATAAAAGGGAACGTAATGAATACTGTTTATCTATTGGCTGGCGCAGATGATACTCTTGAAGAAATATCGAAAAGTGCCGGTACTGAAAAAGTTTGGAACAAGGACAAGAAACTGTATGAAGATGTCAGGCTTTTTTCTAAAGACAGACTAAAACATTTTGAAATGGGTGAGGCACTGTTCCTTTCTCAAAGGAGACATCCTTATTTTACAAAACTGCAGCCATACGATGCTTATAAATTTTATAAGGGCGGATTAGAATCTAAATATGATTATATTGATAAACCGCCAATAAAATATTATGGTCTAGCAGATGATTTTTTTAATAAAGGTATTGAAAACTGGATTACAGAGGATAGTGAAACAAACGTAATTGGATTATAAGAAGGGTGGAACTTGTTCCATCATATAAAAAAACAGGAGGAATAAAAATGATTACAAACGAAAAAAAAGAGAATATGATTAACGAGGTGGTAAAGAGACTAGGTATAAAAAAGACAAAGATATACCCATCAAAAACAAATCCTATAGTACCTGATGATTATAATTCATTAAAAGGACAAATTGAAGAAAATAAAAAACTAAAATTTGAAGGTTTAAAACTTGATAATATCAGGATAGTAAAAGATAAAGAAGAAATTATTGCTGAAAATTGTACATTTATAGATTTTCAGTTTAGAGATTTTACATGTGAGAAGGTAGTTTTCATCAACTGCATGTTTGTTGACTTCTCATTGATAGGAGGTACATATCCGAATATTATTTTTATTGCCTGTCATTTTGAACGCCTTGATGTAAGAAATTCATGTGTATCCTCATTAGTAGATTTAACAGGAATGACTATGATTAGATGTTCTTTTGGCGATGGTTGCAGAATAACTGGTGCAAATATAAGCTCATCTCGCTGGCTGGAAACAGATATAAATGATTTAGAAATTGTACGAGATTTAAACAGTCCACAAAAATGTATTATCAATGATTATTTTGGTGATGATTTTAGGGACAAAAGCGAAGTAGAGGCAGATGTTGCTGAAACTATTAAAAATATCGATATTAATTTACTGGAAAAAGAGATTATTAGGAGCAAAATTTATGAAAATGAAGAAGTAGATATAAGGATGTTTATAAATACAGATCTGTTCAATTGCAAATTTATTAACTGTATTTTTGTATCAAATGATTTTGAAGAAGCGGGACTGATTAATTATGAAATGAGACTTTCAATCATAAAAACACACTTCTATAAATGTGTTTTTAGTTGTTCTTTGAAAGGAATTTTATTTGACGGCTGTAAATTTGAATATCCTGAATTCAAGGGGCAACTAACATACTCTACATTTGACACGTGTGAATTTGTTGATTCTACAGTAACAGGATCTGCAATTTTTAGTCATACTAACTTTATTGACTGCAACTTAAGCAACCTTGGCTCAATTATATTTGGCGAGTCACAAAGAGTAGAAGAATTAAAGATTTGTCAAACAGTAGATACTATTAAAAGTACTGAAGAAATGGAAGAGGAAGTTGATAAACTTACTAAAGAAAAAAATGAAGCATTTGAGGAGAGCAGTAGACTTAAAAATGAAATTATAGCTATGACAGAGAGGGTCGAAGAATTTGAGAAACTTCAAAGCGAGCTAATGCAATTGAAAGAAGAAAAAAGCCTTATAGTGAATGAGCGAGAAATGAAGGAACAAGAAATAAATGATTTAAATGAAATGATCAAGAATCTAAAATCCTTTTATGATGAACAGCTTAACGAGGTAAAAAAGATGCAGCGGTCAGCTGATGAAAACAACTCTGTTGCTGAAGAATACGATATTTTAGTTCAGATTATTCAGTTAATTAAAGATAAAACAGAAGTGTTAAATAAATTTACTAGGCCGGCAGAATTAAGTGATGAAAAAGTAACTTCTTTCTTGGCTTCGCTTGAGGAAAAGGAAAGAATGGATATATTTACAAAAGCTGCTCTCGAAAGAATGAAAACAGTAATGTCGGATGGAACAAGTTCCATCTACAAAGAGGATGATGATTAATGCGGGATATTGAATATTATAAACAGATGGCATTTGATCCTCGTCAAATGCAGGTAATTAGAGATGGATTAAAAGCAGGATTTGATGTTGAATGGTATGCAAATACATCCTTTGATTATCTGCAGATGGAAGAAATTTTGCTTGCATTAAAAGCGGGTTTGGATGATGACTCAATGAATATGCTTTGCGACCCGAGAATCCCGTATGAGTCAATGAGACAGATGAGAGAATCAATATTTGATCAGCTTGGGATTTATGAAAAGGCAGCGGAAGAATTAAAAAGAAAGAAACTGATTAGATACTTTGTTGTATCTGTCAGTGTATTTGTCATAGTAATTATCGGATCAATAATTTATATTAATAGACATATCATAAGCTATTATTTTGAAGATATAAATTTAGAATTGAAGGATGATCACATTAAATTAGGGTTATCCGAGCCGTTTGTCGCTGGAAATTATATTGATAAATATGACAAGGAGTTAAAATTAACTTTACCAAAAGAAAAAAAGTTTAATGAGATTGGTACTTATAAGGTGTCTTATAAATTATCAAATAAGGTGAAAACCGTTACGCGGGAATTAATAATTGATGTATATGATGATATAAATCCAACTATAGAGCTGAACAGTTCAATTATTGAAGTAGAATATGGAGCAGTAATTAATGAAAATAGTTATGTTGTAAAAGTTCATGATAATATCGATGGTGATTTATCAAAAGAATTGATAATTGATAATGCTGTTGATACAAGCAAAGCAGGTAATTATACCATAAAGTATTGTGTTAAAGATAATGCCGGCAATGAAGCAACTGCTGAAATTACAGTAATCGTCAAAGAAAAACCTGTTCAGGAGATACCGGTTAAAGATAACGAAAAAAATAACGCAGACAGCGGAAGTACTTCTTCAAAAAAAAGCGGTGCAGGAAAAAAAGTTTCTAACGCAGGCATTTATAACAGGTTTTTTGAAGGCTACAGCATTGATTCTTATAATTCAGCCTGTGATTATGCTGAAGGATTAAAGAGTTCTGGAAAAATTTCAGGATATGAGGTAACCCCAACGGGGACAGGGGTTCAGGTTACCTGCTATTAGGTGATCGAGATGGAACTTATTCCATCTTTTTATTTTTATAAATGATACAAATATATCTTACTTAAAAAAAGTGATGCATCCAATGCCTGCTGACACTGCTGATATTTAAAAAGTGCAGGTCTGCGAACACTGATGAATCATCGATGAAAAGCAAGGTAGTACAAGTCTCCACCTTGCTTTTTATCTCAATTCATCACCTGTAGAAGGTGAGGCAGGGGAAAGTAAAACAGAAGGAACGTGAGAGAGCATATGGTTATGTGTGTTAGATATTAAAGAGTATTTTAGAGGGCAGTCAGTAATAGAGGAGGTAATTTAAAAAATGATTAGGGTATTATCCCTTCCCGTAGCAGTACCTTTATTGATTAAAAATAATACCAGTCATTTATTATTGATCCTATGGATAAATATATGAATACGATGAAAATAATTGAACTTATGAAAGAAAGAAATATAACAGTATATAAATTATCAAAAATGATAAATTATGATCGTACAAATCTAAAAAAAATATTAAATGGAGAAATAAAAGAGCCAACAATATCTACTGTAATAGCTATTGCGGATGCATTAGAGGTAAGCATAGATGTGATAGTGATTAGGCATAATTAAAAATAAATATCATATGGGAGAAGTAAAGATATGAAAGAAATATTAAAAATTATTTATATAGCAGTATGTCTGGCAGCCTGTTTATATCATCTATACAGATGGGGAGACGATGCAGTTGATGAAATAAGAGGCAGTTACAGAGGTTCTGCGAGTGACTCTGACAGAAGTAAAAATAAAATTGTAAGAATAGTACTTTCTATAAGAGATTTTCGGGAAGCAGTGTCATGTAACTGGCATAGATATTCTGGTTCTACAGTAATGTTTATATGTTTTTGCGAAGCAGTTTTATTTGCTCTTTTTGCTGCGCTCGGCTGTTATCTATTTTTGTTCTGAACAGCTATAACTGAAAAAGCATAAATAAAAGTGTACCAGTGACTGGTACATAAAGAAAGCAAGGAGAATGTATGGAAAATGAAAAAGGGAGATAAAGATAGATTAAATATATCGAAAAAAGAAATCCAGCAGAAAATTATCAACCTTGTAAGTGATGCATGGGAAAATTCATATCATGCCGGGGCTTATCTGAATCAGCTGCCAAAAAGAACTGACTGTGAATATGATCGTGAAATTGTCGAGTTTATCATGGGATTTAAAAGAGCACTACGGATCAAAAGCAGGATAATTTATGCATGTAAAACCGAAGAATTAATCGAATATTATTACCGGCATCAGGGACAGTATGATTTAAAAAATGAGCTTATGAAAGATACCGGGAACAGTATATAGAATAAAAACAAAAGATGGAACAAGTTCCATCTTGGAAAACAGGGGGTCTATGAACATTACATAATCTTCGCTTTTTTAAAGCAAGGTAGTACAAGTCTCCACCTTGCTTTATGCTCGATTATGTACCTGTAGAAGGTGAGGGAGGTAAAGATTAGACAGAAAGGTGAATGATATTTATGTTAGTGTTCTTTAAAGTTATTAGGGTTGCTGTAAAGTTACTCTTTGCACTGGTAATAACGCTATCTGCAGCATTACTGGTCAAAGTATTTAGTGAAGGGATAAGCGCTGAAATATTAATTTCTGCACTGGTAATTATTTTTTGGATGGCTGCTTTATCGTCTATTTATTTGTGGGCGGAGTATAAGATTTATATTAGGCACTCAAAAAAATAAAAACAAGTTATAAAATTTTTAGATGGAACTAGTTCCATCCGAGTAAGAAAGAGGTATGAAAAATGAAAACAATTGGAATTATTAATGAAAAAGGTGGAGTAAGCAAAACAACTACAACAGTTAATCTGGCTTATGGATTAGCAAAGAAAGGTTTTAAAGTTCTTGTGTGTGATCTTGATCCTCAGGGGAATACAACTGGAACGCTGTTAAAATTAAATGATGAAATTGATTATAAAACTATCGAAAAAATTAACAATGCCTTTAAAAATACTGATGGTGGTATTGAAGCAGCAACAAATATTATTGACGAATATACCGGGGCAGCAGTATTTGAAAAAGATATCAGTCATGTTCTTCTTGATCATAGAGTGACAAAACAGGCTATTATAAATGTTGGAGATTATATCAAAAGTACCGATGAAACTTTTAAGAACATGTCTATTTTACCATCAACCTTTAATCTTTCAGAGGTAGATTTGAAGTTGAAACAGCAGGGAAGGTTTGTTGAACAGAAAATGAAGATGGCACTGGATCATGTAAGAGGAGAATATGATGTTGCAATAATCGATAATTCTCCGTATACGAATGCTTTAACGTATAACACATTAAACGCCTGTTGTAATGAAGGTGATCTAATAATCATCCCAGCTAAAGTAGATAGCTACAGTATGGTTGGATTATCAAAGACAGTTCACATGATGTTAGACTGGCTTTCTATTATGCCGCTAGGATTTGATTTTAAAATTCTTCTAACCATGGTTAACCGAAACAAAATTGAAAGAAGCGTTGTTGAAATGGTTAAGAACCTTTATAAGGAACGATGTTTTTCTACAACTATTAGACATCAGGCAAAACCAATAACAGAAGCTTCATTGAGTAAGAGTGTTCTTTTAGCAGTTTCAGAAAGTCCGGTAGCAGAAGACTATAAAACGCTTGTTAATGAACTGGTAGAAAAGGAGTTTAAATAAGATGGAACAAGTTCCATCTTATATCGATAAAATTATGTGTAAGTATTCATTTGATAAAACTGAAACCGAATATATCGAAAACTGCTTGTTGGAATTATATAAAACAAAAAAGTTAATTGGTGAAGATATAAAATATTGGATAAAGTCTTTTACTGATGCTGTACATGCTAATAGATTTTATATTGATGTAATCTGTGAGCAAGATCTAACAAAATACTATCATAGATATTATCGAACAAAAAAGAATATTAGACCCCATTCAATTATATATATCAATTTTGGATACGGGTATCCAAAAGAGCTTCGATACGGACATTTTGCATATGTACATAAAGTTGATAATGGAAAGGCGCTGGTAATACCGCTTGTATCCTTAAAAAATAATGAACGCAAGTTAAGATACAGTGAAGAAGAGATTGTCATTGTTAATCATGGAATGCTGACACCGTCACTAATGAGGTTTGACGAAATGCGATGGATTGATCTTCAGCGTATAAATGAAAATCACGATGTACCTGAAAAAATTCAAACACCACGAGGAGTGATAATAAAAAAATTAAGAAACTATCTGGAATTAGAATATCGATGAAATATTAAATAATTATGAGGCGATAGGCAATTTACGAGTTCACAAATGATAGTGATAATTGCTATGATAATGGGGAACTTTCAACGCTGTATGAAGTACCAAAATCGTGGATGAAATGGAATGAAGAAAAACGACAAGCCTGGTTAGAAAAAAAACAGCGATAAAATAGATAAAGCATTTAATGATGCTATGGTTGTTTATCATGTTAGTGAACTCTATGATGAGGCTGAATAAAAAGAGGAATTGAAATGAATAAAATCGAGAAATTTAGAACTGAACTGGAAAAATATAAAGAAAAATATGCGTTATTAATAAAAGAGCATATTCAAGAGGAAATTAACAAAATTGATTCAGACATTGAAATAAGCATATACAGCAATGACATAGATCGTATATATGTCTCATATAAAGAATTTAAATTTGAATTCACGTATTATTATTCGATGCTAAGTCGTGAATCGTCTTTTCGTGGTTATGGAAAAACCAATACTCATGGTTATTCTTATGCCAGATATACAAGAGAAGAACAGAAGGAACGTGATAGAGCGTATGGTTATGTGCGTTCGATATTAAAAAGTGTTTTAGAAGATAGTTAGGAAAAGTGGTGGAATGAAAATGTATGTAATCAAATATGACAGGGATATTTATGCAGGAACATATAATGATATGGATGGATGTTATCTTTATCCAAGTAGCTATTTTAATATGCAAAAACCAAAAGTTTTTAAAACACTAAAAGGTGCAGAAAAGCATCTTAGTAATTTAAAAAATAAAGTTGTTTTTGGAAAAATAGGGAGGAGTAGAAAATGAAACTGATAATAGCTGAAAAGCCGTCAGTAGGACGTGATATTGCGAAGGTGTTAGGCGCATTATCTAACAACAATGGCTATTGTGAGGGAAGTGGCTATATCTGTACATGGGCATTTGGCCACCTTGTTAGTTTATATGATTGTTCTGATTACAAGGAAGAATGGAAAAGCTGGAAAAGTATACCTGTTATACCAACGAAATTTAAAATTAAACTAAACAGCAGCAGTGGCGTAAAAGAACAGATGGAGGTTATAAAAAAACTTATTAATAGAGATGATGTTACTACTATTGTTTGTGCAACAGATGCAGGTCGGGAAGGAGAACTTATTTTTAGACATATTTATAATTATTTGAGGTGTAAAAAGCCAATAGAGAGGCTGTGGATTAATTCAATGGTAGAGGAAGATATAAAAAAAGGTTTTGAAAATCTTGAAGACGGTGACTCTGATAAATATATAAATTTATATGAATGTGCCTACGCCAGAGAACAGGCTGACTGGTTAGTTGGTATTAATATGACAAGATGTTTTTCTAATATGTACAGTGCTTATGGAGAAAAACCATTGTCAATTGGACGTGTTCAGACACCTACCTTGAAAATGATTGTAGATCGAGAAAAAGAAATCAGCAGTTTCGTAAGAAATTATTACTACAAAGCTCAGATACATTATGATGATATAGTGGCTGAATATGATGTTAAATTTGAAAACAGAGATGAAGCTGAATCAATTGTACGGGCTGTAGATGGAACATGTTCCATCATTCAGTCTGTAAAAAGGGAAATAAAAAGAAAAAAAGCTCCTATGTTGTTTGATATAACATTGCTGCAAAAAGAATGTAACAAACGTTTAGGATTAAATGCGAAAAATACACTTGATGTAGCGCAGTCACTATATGAGAAGAAACTTATAACATATCCTAGAACGGATTCTAAATTTTTGAATGCATCAATGGAAATAGAAGCTCGAAATTTAGCAGAGCAGATATGTAGTCAAAGAGATATTAATGTAACTATTAATACTAAAGCAGTAATAGACGATACAAAAGTGTCTGATCATCATGCGATTATTCCAACTGTTAAAGCATTACATGTAAATTCACTTAACGAGACAGAAAGAGATGTTCTTGAAATGATTATGCTGAGGTTCATCGTATCCATGTCTCCAGCAATGCTGTATGAACATGTAAGTACATCTATAAAAGCCGGAGATTATATTTTTAAGGCAAATGCTAATCGTACTATCGAATCAGGATGGACCGCTCTTGATTTTGAAGATAGAACAAATTCCATCGATGCCGAGAAGCAGGATAAAAATATCAGATTATTTGAATATAAAGAAAATGATAGCTGGCAGCAGATTAAATCCAATGTAAATAGTATTGAAACAAAACCAAAACAGAGGTTTACTGATGATACACTGTTGACTGCAATGGAAAATGCGAGTCTTAAAGATTTTAAAAATATTGACGGCATTGAAAGAGTTGGACTTGGTACGGGTGCTACTCGTGCAGCTATAATTGAAGTGCTGTTGGATAGAGGGTATATTGAACGCAGAAAGAAGAGTATTATTCCAACTGAGCGTGGAATGAAGTTGATAGACATTGTACCTAAAGAAATTTCAGATGTTTCAATGACAGTCAGGTGGGAAGAACAGATTGCTGAAATAAAAAAAGGGAAGATTAAATCCAATGTATTCGTTAAACAGATAGAAGATTATGTTTGTGAAGTTATTAAAAATTATTATAAGCCGAAAGATACTATTTCTAGAAAAGAGGTTAAGAAGTCAGGAAACGTATGTCCGGAATGCGGCGGGTCATTAGTTATAAGACAAGGGAGGTTCGGTACATTCGAAGGGTGTGAGAACTATCCAGAATGTAAATATATAAAGAAGAAAGAAAAAACTCAGACAAACACAGCGAAAGCTATAGAGACGTGTCCTAAATGTGGTGGTATCCTGATAAAAAGAAAAAGCAGTTTTGGTAGTTTTATAGGATGCACAAATTATCCAAAATGCAAATATATAAAGAAATGATAAATAAACACGAATAAAGATTATAGATATGGAACTTGTTCCATGAAGAAAATCAAAAATGGGGACATTTTTTGAAAAAAGACATGCTATAATGTTATCATAGGGATAACAATAGTAGACATGGAACTTGTTCCATGAATGAAATCATAAAACGATTTATTTTACTTGGAGGGAAATTATGAATAAACTAAATTTAAACTTAGGAGAATTATTAAATACAAAGAGAAAGAAAATTATTGCAGGCAGTGTTGCAGGATTGTTGCTGGTTGCTGGTATTGGTACTGCTTATGCCGTTACAAGAACATCCAATACATTGGTATTAACCAAGAATCAAATTGATGCTGAGTTGGGACAGGTCGTTTCAACAGATGTTGCGGATTACCTTAATTACAATAAAATAGATTCAAAAACAGCTGAGAAGATCATCAAAGATGCTAAATCAACAAATAACTTCAAATATGTTACTGTTGAAAATAAAGATGAAAATGGCAATGTCATTTCAAAAGAACAAAAAGAATATCCTGAAGTTGGTAAATATAAAATCAATTTCAGTTATGAAAATGATAAGAAATCTGTTGATGTAAAAGTAAGTGATACTACAAAACCTAAAATCACTGCTCCTGATACAATCGATGTAATTCAGTTTACAGATTTATCTACATTCAATTTTGCTGAATTATTAAAAGCTGAAGATTACAGTGATTTAAAGGACTGGCAGATTGATACTTCAAAAGTTGATGTTAATACATTAGGAACATATGATCTAAAAATTTCTATCAGCGATGTTGAAAAAAATAAAGCGGAAAAAGAAATGAAAATTAATATTGTAGAAGCTCCTGTTGTAGCTGAAGGTGAAGTTGCAGTAACAGAAATTGTTACTGATGAAAATGGAAACAAGAAAACTGTTGTAACTAAGAAATCGAGCAGTGAGGTAAGCTCTAAAGATAACGTTACAACTGGAAAGCCGGTTGAAAACACTGACAAAGTACAAAGCGGGTCAGAAGGCAGCACATCCAAGCCGTCTGCTCCTAGCGGATCAACAGGTGGAAATACAGGAAATAATGGAGGAAACAGCAACAGCGGAAGCACAGGAGATAATAAGCCGACTCATACACACAGCTGGGAAGCGGTGACAAAAACAGTACATCATGAAGCAGAAACAAAAACAGTACATCACGATGCAGTGACTAAGACAGAAACAGTAACAGTTGTCGATAAGGAAGCGTGGGATGAGCCAATTTATGAAGGTCATGTATTTTGTTTAAAATGTAATAGAGATTTTGGTGCTGGAGACAGTGCTGTGGAGAAGTGGGCTGAACACGCTGACTCATGTGGTGGTAGATATACTGTCAAAAAAGTTCAAATTGGAACAAAACATCATGATGCAATTACTCATCAGGAGGAAAGAACAGTTGTCGTAAAACCTGCATGGGATGAAACAGTAATTGTAAAGCCTGCATGGGACGAAACCGTAATTACCGGCTATAAATGCAGCTGCGGCGCTACTAAATAAAATTAAACAACAAAAGGCAGTCGAAAGGCTGTCTTTTTTCTGGAGGGAGTGAGAAATAATAAAGGACAAATCGTGATGTTGTCATAGAGATTATTGTAGAAGGTATGGAACTTGTTCCATCATATTTTTAAATAAAAAATGGGGACATTTTTCTAAAATAAACGTGATATAATGATACCATAGGAGTTATTTTAGGAGACATGGAATCTGTTCCATCTTAAAATAGATGATAGAAGGCAATCGAAAGATTGTCTTTTTTGTTGGAGGAAAGCAATGAAAAAAGTATATTTATGGGTATTCGACACATGAGCAGTCTTATGACTGCTCATTATTATTTGACGGTTGATCAATTGTCTGATCGTAATACCGATTTTAAAGAAGTATAGTGATGCTTGCTTATTAAATTAAATATAGTATAGAAATAATCTTTAAGCTGTAACTTGCATCACAGAAAATATTTTTAACGAAAGGAATAGGTGTAATGAAAAAAATTAGTACATTCTTATTATCTGTACTGGTGCTTTTTGGTATTGTTGCAAATGACATGTCATTTGTTAGTGCAATGAATATTGAAAAAGTTACTCTAACTTCTGAAAAAGAAGAGCTGGAGACAGGTGAAAAAACAAATCTAAATGTTCGTGCTGATTTACCGGAAACTGCTGAAGTAATTGATTATAAGTGGACAAGCGACAATGAAGAAATTGCTATCGTTTCCGGTGAAATGAACAGTGCGGTTGTAGAAGCAAAAGCAGCTGGTAAAGCTAAAATCACTGTTACTGTAAACTACAGAAACAAAGTCAGTGCAGAGGAAAATATAAACTCGTCTACTGCCGAAATTGAAATTAATGTAGTTGAAAGGAAACCTCAGGATATAGTTACTGCAAAAGAGGAATCTGATGCTGAAGCATCTGAAAATAATCTTGATCCAGTAACTGCTGAATATATTAAAAATAATCTTGATACTGCATACACATCATTAAATATGATGCGTTTAGATCAGGTATTAGTTGTAAAAAACACTTTAGTTGAAGCGGAGGGAATCGCTGAAAATGAAACAATCGACAGTTTCTTTTTAAGAGAAGATACTGGTGATCTGTTTATAACAACTATCCCTTCCACTGTCGCATTGTATAACCTCGATATAAACAGTAATTATTATGTTGGTCTGGGAAATACAATGCTGAATGACAGTACTGCTGAAGTAAAGGATCAGATCTTTGCAATAAACAATAACAATGCCGAAGTTGTCAATGACAGATGTCATTACGATGCAGAAACAGGTTTAGTTTATATTTCAAAAGATCTGTTTGGAAACACTGCCGGTAATGTTCAGGTACAGTTTTTACAGGCTGTATCACAGTCAACCGCAAAACTGTCATCTGAAGTTAATTATACTACAACTGACAGCAGAACGGTAAAAGAAGGAAGCAGAAATGTTGACAGTTTTGATTTTGAAACAAATGTCAAAACTGAGAAGGATTTAGATAAAACTGAATTAACAGTTTCTGTTAACGGTTTGCCGACAAGCAACTACAGTTATGACTCCGAAAGTGGTGTAATAACAATTCCGCAGTCATCTACTGCGGTACAGTCAGTAAACGTTGATGTTGATAAAAAATCACCGATAGCAAAACTGGCGGATAAATTTCTAAATATCACTAATGTTGAAGCTTTTTCAATGGGTGAGATGGGATGTGCAGGAACTGTAGATGTTCCAGACGGTGTAGGTACCGGGTGGAGCGGTCAGATATCTTTGTATAAGGCATATGCTTCTGACTGGAAAAACGCAACACTGCCTGTTTATGGTTTGACAACAGGTGAAAGAGATCTTATGAATACGATCTATTACGGAGGTCAGCTAGACTACAATAAACTGTATTATCAGAATACTGCAATGTATTTAGGAATCTGGATTCAGGGTGGTGTCGATACGGTGACAGGTATATCGCATAACAGTTTCTGGAACTGGACAGCAGAAAATGTAACAGGCGCAACGCAGCTTGATGCATGGTTACGATTACAGTGTACACATCTTTCTAATCCGGATACCGGTAAAGGAGGGGAATGGAAGGATGAATTGATCAATGTTCGTGTACTTGATAAAACAGGCGACGAAATCGTTGTTGGATTTTTGACCAAACGTGTAAACAGTCAGTCTGGAGCAGGTATTGCGAAATTCAAAATAAAACCAAAAAAAGGTGATTTGAATATTACTAAAGTAAATGGAAATCCAGAACTAACAGCTGGAAATGACTGCTATTCATTAGCTGGTGCAGAATATCAGTTGAGAGACGGAAGCGGGAATACAGTTGCAACACTAATCACTGATGTAAACGGCAATGCGAGTGTTTCAGGTATCAATGCAGGTAATTATACACTTGTTGAAACAAAAGCATCACCGGGATTCGAACTTAATACAGAGCATACATCTGTAACTGTCAATGCAGGACAGACAACTACACTGAACGGTGTGGGATGTCTTGTTGAACAGCCGGTTAATGACCCTTTGGCAATACAAATTACTAAAGCGGATATGGATTCTGCTGAAAGCATTCCTCAGGGTAACGCTTCGTTAGAAGGCGCAGAATTTACGGTAAAATATTATAATGCATTATATGACAAAGTATCTGATTTGCCTGAAAAAGCTACTAGAACATGGGTATTGAAGACTAAAAAGCAAGTAAATGGAGCATATAAAGCATTAATGTTAGATAGTTACAAAGTCAGTGGGGATGATTTCTATAGAGAATATGGGATAGTAACATTACCAATAGGAACAATCACTATTCAGGAAACTAAAGCGCCAGATGGCTATCTATTAGAGGGAGCTACACTAGTTGATGGTAATGGAAGCACTGAAAACATTGATAACGGTATCTATTTGACACAAATAATACAAAACGATACCAATGGACAAGCTCAAGTTGTTGCGGGTAACTTCCCGATTGTTAAAGACGAGGTAAAAAAACATCATATTGAAATCGAAAAAGTTGCTCTGGATCAGGAAGGCAATACTACACCTTTGAATGATGCAGAATTTACTATCAAATTAAAGAATGATGTGACTGAAAACGGATGGGACAGTGCAGAAACATATGATGTTGTAACTACAGCAAATATTGATGGAAAAGACGGACAGGCAGTTACTAAGGATTTACCTTTCGGTACATATATTGCCAGAGAAACAGTAACTCCTGCCGGTTATGTACAGGCTGATGATTTTGAGTTTACTATTGATAAAGATGTGAGTGAAACTGCAAAAGTACAGCATTTTACTGTTACTGATGTAGAAACACATATCAGACTTTACAAATATGATATTGAAACCAAAGCTCCGCTTAGAAATGCTGAGTATCTCATTTTCAATGAAACGACAAATCAGGAAGTCGGTCGTTACAAAACTAATGATGAAGGTATTATTGATTTGTACAAACTCGCTGGCGGAAACAGCTATTATGCTCAGGAAGTTACTGCTCCTAATGGGTATGAAATCAATGATACTAAATTTTATTTTGATATTGACAGTAATGGTTTTGTAAAAATTTCTGATAAAAACAGTGATGAAAACAAAAGTGTCTTTACTATAAATGACAAAGGCGATATGACTATCTCTTTAAGCAATAAATTAAAATGGTTCAAGCTCAATCTTAATAAAGTGAATGACCTTGATAAAAAACTGGCTGGTGCTGAATTTACTCTGTACAAGGATAAAGACTGCACACAGGAAGTTGTCAGAGAAACTACTGATGATAAAGGTAATCTGCTGTTCGATAAAGTAGAAGCTGGATTATATTACCTTAAAGAAACTAAAGCCCCTGCGGGCTACAGGAAGCTTACTGATCCAATAAAAGTAGAATTTAAGTGCATTGATGGGGTACATACATTTCTGGTCAATGACAAGGTCATAAGTGATTCTGAAGGTGACTACAGTATGACAGTTGAAAACGGATGGTATGTAGGAAATATGACAGTCGTAAATATGCGCGGCTCAAAACTGCCTGCTACAGGTTCTAAGGGAACAGTAATTCTTACTGGTGCAGGAATCTGTTTATGTCTTGCAGGTCTTATGTATAAAAGAAAAAAGAAAACGGATAAATAAGGGGGAAATAACAATATGGAGATGAAAAAGAATTTAAGAAAGGCAGTGATTTCATTTTTAGCTGTTTCAACTGCTTTTTCTGGAGCTTTAGTTACTGCTTCTTTAGCTGCTCCAGACAATAATCTAATTACATCAGTTAGTGCTAAAGAACAAGGGCACATCACTATTAATGCCAATGTAGGAGATAATGGAGTTACTCAAAGTTTGGCGGGTAAAAAATTTAATGTTTACAAGATCTTTTCTGCTGAAAATTCAGCTGGTATGGAAAGTATCAATTACACTATGAATCCAGCTTATGAAAAAGCACTGAAAAAAGTTACCGGAAAAGATACTGAGTACAGCATAATTGATTACATTCAAACGATGAATAACAATACAGTAATCAATAATGTAGAAGCTCCACAGTTAAATGAAAGCAGATACTCTAATTTCAGATATTTTATTGAAGATTTAAGAAATGAGATCGTTGCTGAAAAGGCAGCCCCTACAATGACGGTAACTGTTCCTGAAACAGCAGCAGACAGTTATACGATGGATGTTGATTTTGGATGGTATGTTGTGGATGAAATTACACCAGTTGAGGGTACTCATAGTGCTTCTTCTTTGTGTATGGTGAATACAGCAAATCCGGATGTGTTTATCAATATCAAGAGTGATTTTCCTGTAATTCAAAAACAGATTTTAGAAGATGACAGCAGAGGAAGTATTGGGAGCGATAAAGACGGGTGGAATGATGTCGCTGATTTTGAGATAGGTCAGACAGTACCATATCGTTATTTAACTTACGTTCCTAATATGAACGGTTATTCTTCTTATTATTTTTCAATGCGTGATCGCATGGATGAAGCATTGACTTTTAACCCTGAAAGTGTAGCTGTTAAAATTGGTGATAAGACTCTAGTTAAAGATGTAGATTATAAAGTAGTTACTGAAGGGATTCCTTCAGATGAAACCTTTCAAATTCAGATTACTGATCTAAAGGCAACTGTAAATAAATATTTCTATCCTGAATTTAACGGTTCAGTACCTGAAATGGAAAAATTCTATGGACAGAAAATAGTAGTAGAATACAATGCAACTCTAAATGAAAACGCATCAAATGATACAGGGCGTCCCGGTTTTGAAAATGATGTGAAATTAGAATACAGTAATAATCCTGATTCTGACGGTACAGGACAAACTGGTGAAACTCCATGGGATACAGTTGTATGCTTTACGTTCCGCATGGATGGTATCAAAGTAAATGATCAGGATCCTGAAGTGAAGTTAGAAGGCGCTAAGTTTAGATTGTATAGCGACAGCTCATGTACAAAAGAAGTATATGTTAAAGAAGCAGCCAATGGTGACGGTTACACGGTGATAAATCGTGACAGTGTAAAAAACGATGAAGCACCTGCTGAAGCTGTAGAAATGGTTTCTAATAAAAATGGTATTTTCAATATTGTTGGACTGGACAGCCAAACATATTATCTCAAAGAAACAAAAGCCCCTGCTGGCTATAGACTCTTAAAGGATCCGATCAAAATTGACATTAAAGCAACTTATGATGAAAATAACCGTATAAATTATATCAAAGGTGACGGTGCAACAGATAAGACTTTACAAAAATTAGAAGCTTCAGCTCATTTTAAAGAATTCTATACTGGTCAATACACTGAATATGACAGCAGTTTAACAACCAATATTGAAACCGGAACATTAAATATTAAAGTTGTCAATAAAGTAGGTTCTAAACTGCCGGCAACAGGTTCTTCTATGACTCTGTTATTAACAGTGACTGGTACTGGCTTAATGGCAGCTGCTTTAATTAAGAGAAGAAAAGAAGCTGTGGAATAATGAAGTTCCGCAGGTTTTTAAAAAAAGAAATAGTGATCTTTGCAGCAGGACTGGCAATGATATGCTACCCTGCTTTTTCTGATTATTTCGAATCCATAGAACGTTCGAATCTTATAGCTACTTATGACAGTACCTCCTCTAATTTAAGCAGCACTCAAAAAGAAAATATGCTAAACGATGCATACAGATGGAATGAAGAGCTGTATCTTAAACAGAAAGGAATATCTGTAGAAGGCAGTCTTAATTATAATGATGTTCTAAATATTGGAAACGGGATAATAGGCAGTGTTGAAATACCACAGATTAAAGTAAATATACCGGTTTATCACGGAACAGAAGAGGCTGAACTTAATGCCGGTGCAGGACATGTTGCAGATTCGTCTTTACCTGTTGGAGGCGAAAATACCCATACAGTTATAACCGGGCATAGCGGTCTTCCGTCAAGTAAATTGTTTACTCGGCTTGATGAACTGAAACAGGGAGAACAGTTTTACATAAGGGTGCTTGATAAAACACTCGCTTATAAAATAGATAAGATTGAAACGGTTCTTCCTGAAAATGCAGAATACGAAATTGAAGATGGGAAAGATCTAGCTACTCTGGTAACCTGCACGCCGTTTGGATTAAATACCCACAGGCTGATGATTACAGGACATAGAATATCATACAATCCAGAAGTAAAAAAACAAACAGATTCTAAAATACCATCATATCATGAAGCTGCGGTATACATTATACCGGTATTATTTCTCACAGCAGGTATTATTATTTTTATAAAGAAGAAGGGAGCGAGAACAGATGCTTAAAAAATTGCTTATTATAACAGCTATAATTTTTTCTGCAGGTACAGGCATTGGCAGTGTTTCTGCTTACAGAGAAACAGGTTCAATTGCTGTTTCTCTTGAAGAAGGTGTAAAAGGTACATCTGTCAAAGATGTTGAATTTGAGTTGATTCAAGTTGGAAATATCGTTGACGGAGTATATGAATATACAGAAGATTTCTCAGATGAAAAAACTGACCTGAATGAAATTGAAACATCAGATGAACTTGGAAAATTAGCAGTCAAATTAGACAGTTATGCTGATGAAAATGATATTAAAGGTGATTTCCTAAAAACCGACTCAAAAGGATATTTAAAATTTTCTGATTTGGAAGTGGGAATTTATTTATTGAGAGTCAGTAATTATGCTAAATATGAGTATGTTGAAGCAACACTGATTACAGTTCCGACATATAATGAAGACGTTCAGAATTCAATGAATTTTGATATTACGGTTATCCCTAAACATACCCCTTTCAAAGTATCGGTATCTAAACAGGATATAACCGATCATAAAGAATTGGAAGGTGCTCATCTTCAGGTAACCGACGAAAAAGGAAATGTTGTGGATGAATGGGTATCTGGAAAAGAACCGCACATGATTCAGAATTTGTTTTGTGACCATACTTATACACTGACTGAAACTATTGCACCAAAGAATTATAAAGTAGCACAGTCAATTAACTTTAAAGTTGAAGAATCGGGCAAAATTCAAAAGGTAGTAATGTATGATGAATTACTGCCGGTAAAAGTTAAAACAGGTGATAATACAAATATTGCAGTATACTGTATTATCGGGGGATTATCTTTAATCCTGATTGGATTTGCTATGTTTAACAAAAGAAAAAAAGAGAATTAAAACTATTTATGACGTAACATAGGTTTATATTTTTACATGCAGAGGTGGAACAAGTTCCACCTCTTACTTTGAAATGGAGGAATTGCACAATGACAATGAATAAAGTTTTTTTGAGTGGCCGTTTAGGCAAAGTAAACAGACAACTATATGGAAATCAGGAAACTGATAATGTGTGCTGTTTCTTTGATATTGCAACAACAAAATATTCTAACGGGAATGAATATACTGACTGGATCACATGTAAGTCCTGGGGCAGGAATGCTAAAAGATTTGTCCAGTATGTAGAGGATGGTCTTTTTTGTGAAGTAGAGGGACATTTAAAAACTGAGGAATACAACGGGCAGAAGAAAACTGTAGTGGTTGTAGACAAATTTCATTTTTTTAAGACTGCCCCAAGAGTGGATATCAGCGCTGAATTAATTGATATGGAGGAACGATAAATGATTAAGAAAATTAAAAAAATTTGTAGTAAAAAGAAAGCTCGATTAGAGACTTTGCTGATTGCAGGGTATATTGGACTGCAAAATATAGTAACAGTATCAGCTGCTGCAAAACCTAATACTGAAGAAGCAAAAAATTTGTTAAACCCTTGGGTTGAAGCTGGTATTTTAATAATTCAATGGGCTGCAGTTGGCTTAGGTATTATTTATGTAGGTCGTATAGGTATCAGTTATTTACAGGCAACCGAAGAAGAGCGTCAACGTATGAATATCTGGGGTAACGTTAAAAGAGGAGTTATAATTGTTATTATAATTGAATCAATTGTTGAAATTTTCAAGGTTTTTGGATTGAAACAGGGAAGCTAAAGATGGAACTTGTTCCATCTTATTTGATAAAAGGGTGGTGAAGAAATGTTAGATGTTGGTGAACTGATAAGAAGCATAATCTGGGGACTAATGCAAATGATTTTGAATATTATTGATATTTTATGGGAAGCGGCAAAAATGATATGCGGACTAGATTTTTCTAATAACGGCTTTGATTGGATATGGAACTGGTTTGTATATATTGAGTTGTTCTTGGTACTTTTTATTGTTTTCAGGCTTTTAAAAATAGTGTTTAAAGCTTTTACTGATGATGAATATATGAGTAAGCTTGATCCCGGGAAAATGATTGTCAAAATGGCAGTAACAGTAGTTATTATGTCTGCTGTTCCTTTTGCTATGAAACAGACTACTGGTTTGGTTAATGAACTTGTTAACAATGTTGAGTACTTTACTGACGATACAAAAATGTATGACAGTAAAAAGCTGTCGACACTGCTTGTAGACAGCTCTTCGATTGATTTAAACAGTACCTATATGTATGATAAAACAAAAACTATGAAAGACTATCTGACCTCTCAGATGGAAGAATTTTCAAATATGTTTATAATGTCTAAAGATACTTTTAAATCAGCAGTTAAAAGCTGGTCAGCAGATAAAGTTACTGAGACAGTACCTTCGATAAAGAATGTCAGTGGAGCTGACTTATCTGCATCTCAAATAAACAAAGTATACAGCGCATATGTAAAAAAAATGAATGAAGCAATAGAATCTTCATTCTATAAGAGTTACTGGTTCAGTGGTGACATAAATGATATTGATATAAATGCCGGTGAAGAAGAGGGGAATATATTAGAAAAAATTGCTGATACAGTAACCTTCGGCTTAGCTGGTACTGTAGACAAAGTCTATTATATGTATCCAAGCTGGAGCAGTCTGTTTTTTGGACTTGCTACGGTTATTGCTGTTGCGATAGTATTCATACCTATTTTATTAATGATGGCAGAAAGACAAATTTCACTTATTCTTAAAGTGTTTTTAGCACCTTATGCAATATCCAGTCTTCTTGATCCAGAAAGCAATACGTATTCTGTCTGGTGTAAATATATCATTGCTGATTTAGTTTCAAACTGGTTTCAGTTGTATACGATGATGTTTTTATTTGGCTTTATCGGAGGTTCAACGTTAGATGGCATTCTGAAGTCTACTACAGTTGTGGGAACTGTTGCTAAGGTTTTTATGATACTTGGTGGACTGATTGCCGTATATAAATCTCCAAGTGGTGTTGCAGCAATTATAGGCGGAAGTGAAATGTCAGCTGCAAGTACATTACAGCAGATGCAAAGCATGATGGCATTTGGTGCTGGTGCGGCAGCTGTAACTGCTGGTGCTGGTATCCTGGCAGCCGGAGGAGCGCTTGGACTTGCCAGTAAAGGTCTTTCCGCAGCAGGAAAAATTGCAAATAAAGCAGGAGCCGGGCAAGGTGTTGGATTCAAAAATATGGCTAGTAATGCTTTTGGAAAAGGAAAAGGGAATCCTGATGCAGGCGGTGCTGACGGCTTTGGAGGCAGTCATGATTCAAGCATAAATGATCTAATGCCGAACACTGATCAGCAGAATTACGCAAGTTCTCTTGGGATTGATGGTGCTGGTATGACACGTGGTGAAATGGGTGAAGCAGTCAGTCAAGCGGGTGGCTCTTTAGGCGCATTTGAAGCCATGGGAATGAATGATACTGCTCCGACAGGTTCACAGCTTGATTATGCTAGTTCATTTGGTATTAATGGTGCTGGTATGACCACACAGGAACTGAGTAGTGCAGTAAGGGATGCAGGTGGAAGTTCAGCAGTATTTTCTATGTTATCAGGCTCAGGTGATAAAGGTGTGCCACCTACAAGCAGTCAGATCAGTTATGCGAATTCTCTTGGAATTGAAAATGCCAATACGATGTCGCGGTCACAGCTTGGCAGTGCAGTTGTAAAAGCAGGTGGTGATGCTGTAAGATTTAACCGTGCAGGAGGTATGAGTGGCGTTGATGCAGTTGCAGTTAATCGCGCATCAATGATGAATACAAAGAATGTTGATAAACGGAATAGGCAGAATTCCGGGGTCGGTAACTTCTTTAACTCCAAAGCTGCAGCTTTTCAAAGTACAGGAAAAGCGACTGTGGGATATACTATGCGTCGCAGAGGCAGATGGTAATTAATAGAAGATGGAACTTGTTCCATCTTTTTTGCTGGGAGGTGATTATATGGAAGAACGTAGATATATAGCACCATCTAATTTTAAAGGTGGTAGGCTCATTTTTGGGATGTATCGAATTAGTGATTTAATTGTTGTTGCAGCTGGTACACTTTTAACTATAGTAGGATGTATTATCTGTTTTAACAGTTTATCTGGAGTGGCTTTAATTGTTGGAGTAATTATTTTTGTATTCATTGGCGGTATATGCTGGCTATTAACAACGAATTATTCGGTTTATCACAATATAATGGGGTTCTGCATTGAATATTTGGATTACTTTGTATCAAATAAAAACTATGTGTTTGAGGGGATAGTAAATTATGATGAAGAAAAAGACAGAAAAAATACAGAAGAACAATCAGAAAAGCTTTAAAAAAGAGAAAAAAAATATAAAAAAGAGAGCGAAAAAATTAGCTACTACACTCAACTGGCTCGATGTCGAAAGCATCGAACACAATGAATGTATTATCAATGATTCAGGAACTAAATATATTGTAAGAGGCATTAAAATACATCCGCTTAATATTCATATGCTTAATGTTGATGATAATTATAGAGTTATTGAATCACTTGCTATCGCTTTTAATAAAATAAATTTTAAATTTTACTGGAAGTTTGTCTATCAGCAGCCGAACCTTGATGAACAGAATCACAACCTGATCAGAATCTTAAAAAATGAAGAAGATAAATCGATACTTAATCTTGGTGACATGTTTTTAAATTATCATGAATGGTATATTAATAACTTTAAGGAAATATCATTTTATTTTATCGTAATGGAAAATGAAAAAATGATAGATAAAGTGTATACTGATCTAAAGCGGTTTATGACAGAAAGCCGTCTTATGATTTCTCCTATGACAAATGATGATTTTAGGAATATGATTGCCTATGATTTTGATAATCCTGCAATTGACGAATATTATTTTTCAGTTTTAAAAGAAATCGAAAGGTTCGAATTTGGTAATAATAAAATTGGATTGGAGGAGAAAAAATGAGTTCACTTTTAAAACGCAGTTTTAAATCTAAAGTAGCGCCAAAAGGACTGTCATTCAGTAGGAATCATTTTCAAATGGGTGATAGGTATGTTAAGTTAGTTACTATTTTGAATACACCTAAAGAATATTACGCGGGTATCCTTTCAGTACTTACGTCGAATCCGAATATTAAAGTGGATATGATGTGTGAACCGTCAAGTGAAAACATTCCAAATCTGATAAAAAATCAGGTTAATAAGATGGAACGTGAATATCGTGAAACAGTTGATGTTACTAAACGGGAAAAAATTTCTCAGGATGTGACTGCACTGAATAATATGGTTGCACATTTAGTTGCAAGACGGGATAAAACATATAATGTCGTCATTAATGTAATGATCATCACTGACAGTCTTAATGAACTGAATGAGGAATATCAAAAACTGAAAATGCAGCTTAGTGTTATGGGATGGCAGCTTCAGTCGCTGACTGGTATACAGGAAAAACTATATAAAAGAACATCTGTATGGTTTTATACTGACGGCTTTAACAGTGAAATGAAGCGTAATCTTGGTGTACTTTTACCATCGTTAAATCTTGCCTCTTTATATCCATTTACTTTTGATACACTGGATGATCCAAAAGGTCTTTTAATAGGGAATGAGCAGTACAATGGCGGGAAAATCATGTTTGACCAGTTTGTGTATGTCAATGACAGGAATATAGCGGTAGAACAGAACCGGTTAAATGGTAATCTGATTACGGTAGGAAAATCCGGATCTGGAAAAACTACTGCATTAAATTTAACCATGATGCAGCATATGCTTTATAGAAGAAAAATTGTTTGGATTGATCCGGAAAATAAGATAAAACCTCTTATAGAAAGAGCAAATGGCTCTTTTTTTAATATGGGAACATCAAAAGCGCGAATAAATGTATTTGATTTAAAACCTATATCTTCAGATGAAGAGGATGAAGTTGAAAAATACAACACAAAACTGGCCATATATAATGTTGTTGAAGATATTAAAATTATTTTAAAATATCTTAATCCGAAGATACGAGATGAAACTCTGGCTGTTATAGGAGACATAGCAGTTAGAACTTATGAAAGTGTCGGGATTGATAAAGATACAAAGTTTAGATACTTAGGATACGAAAAATATCCAACTTTTACTAATTTTAATGCTGTATTAAATGAGTACATTGAAAAAATGGAAAGTGCCGGAATACTTGATGATGAGTACCGGGCATATAGAGATCTGTCTTTAAAAATTAAACCTCTGATTAATGAATATGCTATATATTTTGATGGTAAAACAACGATAAATGTATCGGAAACTGCAAATCCGTTTATTGGTTTTGGAACTAAGGTGTTTTTCAACCTGACAGAAGGATTACGTAATGCATTGATGCACATAATACTTCAGTTCAGCTGGAGTTTGTGCCTTGACGAATCGGAATTTTCAGTTTTCTGTGTAGATGAAGCTCATCTGCTTATCTTAGTGGGTGAGACTGCTAAAATGATCGAGCAGTTCGTAAGACGTTCAAGAAAGTACAATAATGCGACAATACTAGCAACACAGGAAGTGCATGATTTTGCCGATTCAAAGGTTTTAACAAGTGGTAAGGCTATTTTTAATTCAAGTGCATATAAACTAATCATGAACCTTGAACGAGATGGTATCCAGGATCTTATGAAATTAACTACATTGACCGAAGGTGAAGCATCACTCATAGATGGATTTAAGATGGGTGAAGCAGTATTAATTGCTGGAAATAAGCGGATTCCTATTCAAATTCAGGTAACTGATGATATGTTCAAAATGATGGAGTAATATGAAAAAGTACAGGAAATATGCAATAAAAATAATTATCTTTTTTCTTGTGCCTCTGATCATAATTGCTGCGGTTTCAGGAGATGATGAAGACAATAATTCTGGAAATACTTCAAATATTCAAAATTTGTCTGCTGAACAATATGAATTTATCATGTCTGTAACTGAATACAGTTATGAGTATAAAAGTATTTATCAAGTACTGACATCGGTCACACTTGCACAGGCAATAGAGGAATCTGGATGGGGAACTAGTTCCATCGCTAAGAATGCAAATAATCTCTTCGGAATGAAGGGGAAAGGAACCGCTGGATCATATGTGACATCCTCTGGCAGATGGCAGAAGTTTAATTCAAAAAAAGAAAGTGTTGAAGCATATTCTAAGCTTATATCTGAAAAATATCACTGCAAAGGTGTTCAGGATTATACTGAGGTCTTAATCGTACTGGCAAAAGGAGGATATTGTGAAGGAAGTGGATATACAAATAAAATTAAAAATCACATTGAGAGTTATAACCTAACAGTATTTGACAATCTAACTAGTGAGGAACTGGAGCAAGTAAAAAAACGTACTTTCAGCATGAGCGGGAATTCCAGTGGAGAGCCTGCAAATATGGGAACTAAAAATGAACGTGTCAGATGGCTGTTTCCAGACGGTGTTCCAAGTTCAGAAAAAGAATGCAGAAAATATCTAACTACTATATCAGTTGAAATCTTAGATAAGAACGGTAGAGCAAAAAATGTTTCACTTACGTGTCATAAAAAACTTGCTGGTTCTATTCAAAGTGCTTATAGAGAAATGAAAGAAAAAGGTTTCAGGGCTTATGATAACGGTTGCTTTAACTGGAGAGCAATGACAGGTTCAACCAAAACAATGTCAAATCATTCATTTGGCTTTGCAGTAGATATCAACCCGGCATTTAATCCTTATGTTAAAGGAACAAGCAGTTCAGTATGGAATAATGCACCATCATATTATAAAATAGATGGTGAAATAGTTGCTATATGGAAAAAGTACGGCTTTTATTGGGGTGGAGACTATAAGAATATTAAAGATTATATGCATTTTGAATATGTAGAAGGATCACTTGTAGCAGGAAAGAAATATTAGGATGGAACTAGTTCCATCCTGCAAAGATAGAAGGAGGATGTAGAGATGAAAAAAACTATTTTCATCTTGTCAGCTGTTATGATCTGTTTTTTACAGATTAGAGCTGCCGATGCGGTGAATGTAGCTGTACTCAAATTTCATGTAGATGTGACTGAGGAAGGGTTTGATCCAGATTTGCGAGTACGGCTGGATGGTGCAGAATTAAAAAAAGATGGGAAACGCATAACAGAAACATGGAGAATTGATGAGGTTGGGACTGAATGGTCTTATTTTGTTGAGGATGGTTCGTACTGTATCAGAGTATATGACAGTAATTCAGGAAACTGGGTATACACTTATAATCAGGAAGCGTTTATGGTCGATGAAAATCACACACGTTATGACTTTGATATAAAAGTCAGCAGACCGGAAGGCTGGGTAGAAACAGAAGAAGAAGAAGAAACTGTTGAAGAACCGCATAAATATGCAGAAGAAAAAGACGGCAGTTACAGTGAAGCAGAAGAACAGGCTGAAGATAAGGAAAAAGATACTGTCAAAGAAACAAATGGTTCTTTCTGGAAGCTGGGTATAACTGCTATAGTAGGAATTTCTATGATAGTACTGGCTATCTATTATGTGTTTGTGAAAAAGTAAAATTGAAGGGATGATCTGTTTGAATAAAAGTCACTGTTATATGCTGATTGTAAATGATAAAAAATGTTACAGTTATAGCTATGCTCAAAAATGCTATAATCGCTTCTTGGAATCTGATGATCAGCTGTTAAAAGTATTATTATATCGTTTTAAAAATGATTTGAAACCAAAATATGAATTTAATATTGTTAAAGATAAACCCTTAAATAAGAATTTGTTTCTTCAAATACTGTATATGATAGAATTAGATATAGCCAGACACAAAAGAAAGCTCGCAGAAGCAAAAACAAAAAAAGAAAAGCAGGAGGAGCAGGAATATCTTGAGATGCTGAAAAAGGCGGAAAAAGATGCTGAAGAGTGGTATCTTGATTTTATACTTGAAAGTTCTAAACGTGAAGATATGTGGCTGTACTGTCTGCTTACAGATCCAAATGAATTTGAACAGTTTCACTACTATTCACCAGCAGATATAATCTATATGTCATATACGCTGGCTGTTTTGGATAGAGGAACAGATAATGATAATGATGGACTTCTGGAGAAGAATATTGACGATATTTCAGATATAGATATTGAAAACCTTGTTTATCGCTTTGAAGCGAGTTGTCGTGAACATTGGATAAAAAATGATTTTCATGAAGAAATGGTTGAACTGTATTCTTCACGGTATGTGGACAATGTATACATAAAAAATAGAATTTTGAAAAACAACAATGCCTATCGTAATCTGCACAAGACAAAAGCAATGAAAAAAAAGCGATCAATTCAGAGATAAAAATGGGGACGTTTTTTTTAAATAAACATGATATAATGTTATCATTGGAACAATTCTAGGAGTTATGGAACTTGTTCCAACATAAAATTAAATATTTGTAGACAATCGCAACGATTGTCTTTTTTTGGTTATAAAAGAGAGAATAAATTAAAGAGGTGGGAAATAGTATGGAAAACAATAAACTTGCAATCGTATTTTCAAGTAAACAGTGCAGTCAGAAACCTTCATATCATAGGACGTATAAAGATAGAGAAGGAAAAAGACTAAAAATGAGAATTGTTATGCTTCCTTCAGAACTTTTTAGACCGACTAGTACTGATTTTGGGGTGGATAGTCATGGGATTAACCGTAATGAGAGACTGGCATATCTAAATGTACCATGGGATATGATAAAGCATGACAAAATCGATGAAAAAAAACGATATTTTTATTTAAATCGAGAAAACTATAATATTCAGTTTAAAGGACGTATAAAAGAAGACGGCAGTGAGGAAAGAATAGACTGTTTAAATGTAACTGCTGAAGAATTGGAAAATCTTTTTAACTGGTCTCGAAGAAAGGAAAATAAAAAAGTTATAAATGAACGACTGGAAAAAGCAAGGAAGTTTGCTGAACAAAGAAGCAGCGAGGCAGGAAAAGTAAAAAATAGGACTCGATAGATGGATATTTCTTCATCTTCAGTTAAGGAGGGATAAGTAGTTATGGCTGTATCGAAAAAACTGATTAAGGAAATAAAAGAACATGTAAGTATTGTTGATTTAGCAAATGAGTATTTTCAGGTAACTTCAAAAAACAGGTATCTTGGAATATCAGGTGATGCTCCTGACGGCGGTGATTTTAGTTCACTTGTAATATACCCTGATACTAATTCTTTTTTTAGAATGTCGACTAGACGGGGAGGAGATGTTATTTCCTTTGTACAGGAAACTGGTATTGAGAATATAAATACGTTTAAAGAGGCTGTTGATTTTCTTCGTGGAAGAATAGATCCAGAGTTTAAGGTAGAACTTAAAAAGATCAAAAAGAAGAAGTACGGTGATATGTCGATGGATGAAAAAGCAGAAAAAATGCGAAAATGTCATGAGAGTTTGAAGGAGCAGCTTGTAATAGACAGTACCTACAGAAATGTAATGGCATATCTTATTCAGGAAAGAAAAATAGATCCTGGAATAGTTATAGAGGGTATAAAAAAGGGTGAAATAGCACAGATAATAATGAATGGTTACAGATCTGTGGCTTTCATCTCAAAAGAAATGGGGCTGTACAGCTGTGTCTCAAGACGTTCTATAAACAGCCGTTCTTCATTTAAAGGCGACTTAGAAGGCTGCAATTATGATTTAGGATGGAGAATATTTCCAGATGATGCAAAAACAGCCGGTATAAGGCCTGATGCACGGATTTATTGCTTTGAGGGATATATTGATATGCTTTCCTATAAAACGTTCGCTAAAATGCAAAATAAAGACATTTCAAAGGATATATTTGTGGTATGTGGCAGTGTATATAAATATGACTGTGTAATCAATACTGCAAAAGAGTTTGAACGTGATGTTGTTATCTGTTTTGATAATGATCAAAAGGGGATAGAGATGGGAGACGTATTGGCAGATCATTTGATAAATGTAATAAAAGGTGACGGTTTGCCTATAAAAGTTGATAAGGAGTTTTCAAAAAGCAAAGACTGGAATGAAGATCTGAAGCAGCTGTCGGTAAACCATATGAAATTCGAAAAAAAAACTGACAGACAAATGGGCAGATAGGATGGAATTTGTTTCCTCCTTATATGAGGTGTATATAAAATGAAAGTAGTAAATGTAAGATTTCGACATGGTATTATTAGATCAATAAGGTCTGGACAACCGGTGTACAGTTTTATGTGTCCGATTGACACGATTCAGGTAGGCGATTATGTACTCACTGAAGTTGCAATTAAAAAAAAGAGAAAAAATGATTTTTTTCAAGTGGCAAGAATTGAGGAAGTTATGGAAGTGAGTGACTATAGAGAAAGAATCAGTGAAGACGGTACTGATCCATGGTGCTATGTTTTTTGTAAGCTGACTGTTAGTGATTTTGAGCGGCGAGTAGAACAGGTCAAAAAAATGAAAAAACGAACCAGAAACAGAAACTGGAGAATAAACGGCAGGTGGAAAGAACTGTCTAAGAAATTAAAAAATACAAAGGAAACTTCAAATAAAAATTAATTCATATCTAAAAATGTGTTACTGTTATTAACAATGGTGCGGGGCTTGGATAATTTATCCATCTCCGCACCTTTTTTTTTTGCAATTAGAAGGAGGATTTTTATGGGAAGAATAATTGCAGGATACGTAAGAGTATCAACGTTAAAACAAAAAAATGATGGTGTATCAGTAGATATGCAAAAAGAAATGATTATCAAGCATGCTTTGATGATGGAGCTTGTTAAAGAAGCAGATGAAATTGAATTTTTTATTGATGATGGATATTCTGGAAAATCACTGGAACGTCCAAAAATAAAAGAACTTATAGAAAAAATAAAAAAAGACGAAGTGTATGCCGTAATATGTTATGATTTATCGAGATTAAGTCGGGAAATGTTTGACAGCAATTCATTACTTAGGATGTTTAATAATCATGGTGCAGCTTTAAAATGTATCTATGATCAGACATCAATTAAGACGGCAAGTGACAGATTTTCAACAAATATTAAAATTTTAAATAATCAGTATGAACGTGAAAGAATTGTTGAACGTACTAATGATGGACTTTTGTCAATTGCTGAAAGTGGAAGATACCCCTGTGGCGGTATTGTTTCATTTGGATATTTTAGAGGTGAAGATAAGAATATATATATTCATCCTGCTGATAGTAAAATTGTTAGACGTATGTTTAAAATGGCTAAAAAAGGTTATTCTATTGATGATATTAGAATAACAGTGAACGCAATATCCAACAGTAGGAATATAATTTTTGATAACGCACATATAAGGCGGATACTTAAAAATAAAATATATACTGGTTTATTGCATTACAAGGGTAAGGATTATACGGATATAGTTCCACGAATAATAGAAGACAGTTTATTTGATGAAGCACAGCGAGTAACAAGAAGATACAGCAAAACAGGTGAGGGGTATATATATAATCAGAGATTATACTGTAAAAGTTGTGGGAAGTTTTTTATAAACACGCATGGAACCTCTGCAACTGGACAAAGATATAATTATTACAAATGTCCTGAATGCAATGCTATAATAAGTGAAAATAAATTGGATACAGTATTCGCTGAACAAGAGCCTGATGCAAGTGTAAGTAAAATGAAAGCTGAGCTTGTAAACAATATTGAATATCAACTCAAACTGTTGAATACGAGAATAAGAAGAATTAAAAATAAATATTTAAAAGAACTTATAAATGATGAAGATTATATTGAGCTGTTAAAGCCTATAAATAAAGCTATGGACAGACTGGAAGATAAAAAAAGGGAAATTGATAGGGTGACAATAAACAAGCAACGTTATGGAGATATGCGCTCCTGCGAAGAAAAGTATAAATATGTTAGAAATAATGTTGATAAGATTATAATTGAGCCGGAAACAAAAAAGATATATAAAATACTGATGAAATAGCAAATTATTAATTGCTGTATGAATGTGATATTTTTTTGTTATTTTGCTATAATGCTTTTATTAATCGTGTTATTGTGCTAAAATTGATAATAACTTAATACATACAAACAAAAAAGAGTGTCTATTGTCCGTAGATCACTCTAAGAGACCATCTAATTCTAAAAAGCCTTAGAACTGATGAACAATCTATATACTATATATTGATTGATTTGTATATGTTAATAAAATTAAGTTAAATAATAACTTGTATTTAGTATAACATATTAGAAAATCAATTCAACTATAATAGCATCATTTTTTAACTTCGCTTTGGCTAGATTAAATGGTTATATAAAAGCCTTTTGGGAAAAGCCTTTTTTTGGAAAGCTTTTTGTGAAAAGCCTTTATGAAAAAATTTTTCTTGAATAACCGTTTTACTAACTGTTGTTCGAAGTGAAAAAAAATGGTGCCGGAGCTAAGAATCGAACTTAAATTTCATGATTACCATTCATGCGTTCTGCCATTGAACTACACCGGCATTGGTGCAGACAGCGAGATTTGAACTCGCACGAGCTATTGCTCACTACCCCCTCAAGATAGCGCGTATACCAGTTTCGCCATGTCTGCAAGTATTAATAGTTTATCAAATTATTGCAGAAAAATAAAGCCTAGAACGTAAAGTTCTAGACTTTTTTCTTTAATCTGCCTTAATCAAGTTGTATAAAGCATGACAATAAATTTCTGTTGCTTTCAATAACGAATCGATTTTGATATTTTCATTATTACCATGAATTAAATTATCTTCACCCAAAAATTCAGCTCCAAAAGCAACACAGTTTGGCATTGACTTAGCATAAGTCCCGCCACCAATTGCTTGAGGTTTGTTAACTGTATCTCCAGTTACACTAACATAAGCTTCATGCAAATTAGTAATTAACTTAGAATTAGGATCGATATATAGAGCCTTGCCCAAATCATGAGTTTCTCTGAATTCATAGTTTGCACAAGCATGTTTAAATTTTGTAACCATTGCATCAAAATCCATGTCATGAGGGCAACGTAAGTCGAGAACGATTTTAACTTCTTCTTTATAATAAGATATAACTCCTAAATTAAGAGTAAGAGGACCCATTAAACCGGTATGGTCAATTCCTAATTTTTTACCATGACAGTCATCTAAATATTCAAGAACAAAATCAACAACTTTGTTATCAACGACAGTTGCTAAATATTTGCATAAATATACAACAGCATTAATGCCCTCTTCAGGAGTACTTGCGTGTGCTGATTTCCCTTTAAGAATTAATTTAGTATGATTTCCTTCCTCTTCAATATCCCCAGTTAAATTATTAGTATTTAGGAATTTCTTATAAGATTCAGTATATTGTTTGTAATTCCCTTCAATTACTGCTTCGCAAGTTTCTGGAACAATATTTGGACGACTTCCTGCACATAAATAGATTAATCCACCTTTTTCAACATGTCCTGTGATTTCAAAACCACAACCTGCTTTTTCACCATAAACAACAGGAAAAGCAGCATCAGGAGTAAATCCCATTTTAGGATAAGGCATCTTTGTGAAATAATATTTTACACAATTACTACCTAATTCTTCATTGCATCCAAAGATAACCCTAGTTTTCATTTTTGTAGGAATATTTAAAGAATTAATGATCTTTGCAGCATAATAACCAGCCATTAATGGTCCTTTATCATCTGCGACTCCACGTCCGTAAAGCTTTCCTTCTTTAGTAATAACTTCAAATGGATCACTATCCCATCCAACCTTGTTTACAGGAACTACATCAAGATGGCCCAAAATTCCAAAAGTTTCATCACCAGTTCCAATATCAATATGTCCAGCATGTCCATCAACATCCTGCACTTCAAAGCCATCACGTCGACCAATTTCTAACATTGCATCTAAAGCTCGGCGATTGGCTGCGCCATAGGGAGCAAACTCAGCAACGGTACTATCATCTTGAGTTGAAGGGATGGCACATAACATTTTTATATCATCAATCATTTGATCTTTTATTTTTAAAACTTCCGCTTTAAAATCAATCATATTATCACCTCGTCATCAATTATAACACTATTAGTTATAATATTTAAACAATTTTAGTAATAATAGTGTTATGATATATATAATAATCGGAGGTATGACATGAATAATGTAAGATTTCACATAACAGTCAAAGGAATTGTCGTATTAAATAACCAGATTCTTTTAATGAAACGAATTCGACCATCAAGTGATGGTCTGGGTTATTGGGAGTTACCAGGTGGTGGGTTGGAATATGGTGAAACACCTAATCAAGCATTAATCAGAGAATTACAAGAGGAAACCGGATTAGATATTATCATAATCAAACCAGCTTATACTTTCACTAAAATTAGAAAAGATTATCAAACCGTAGGAATCGGATATTTGTGTATTCCCAAGAATGATCATGTCCGTTTATCGCATGAGCATAGTGATTATCGCTTTGTGAGTATACAAGAGGCAAAAGAACTGTTAAATCCAGAAATTTATAATGATATAATTTTTACAATTGAAGAATATTATCAGAACGTTCATGATATCCAGTGATAATATTTTAAATTTGATTATAGTCATCCAAAATAACGGTCTTGAAATTCAAGACTTTTTCTTTTATCAGTTGATATTTTATTTATTTGAAGTAAAATAAGGTAGTTGAAAACAAATAGAATTAAGGAGTTATTATGAACGAAGAAATTATTGCAATAGCATCAAAAGAATTAGAAATAACTAAAAAACAAATCAATGCTGTTTTATCATTATTAGAACAGGGAAATACTGTGCCTTTTATTGCTCGTTATCGTAAAGAAGCAACAGGAGGGTTAGATGAAGATCAAATCAGAAATATTGATAAATATTATCAATATCAAGTTAGTTTATTAAAACGAAAAGAAGATGTAATTCGTTTAATTGAAGAAAAAGGGATGTTAACAGATCAACTAAGGGCTGATATTTTAAAAGCAACAAAGTTAAATGAAGTAGAAGACCTTTATCGTCCTTATAAAGAAAAAAGAAAAACAAAGGCTACTGAGGCTAAAGCTAAAGGTTTAGAACCATTAAGTAAGTGGATTTTATCACTGCCAAGGGGAGAACTTAAAGAAGAAGCAAAAAAATATTTAAATGATAAAGTTGAGACTGTAGAAGAAGCAATTCAGGGAGCTTTAGATATTATTGCAGAAGTAATTAGTGATGATATTAAATATCGTAAATTTGTTAAAGATATAATATATAAATCTGGTACGATTGAAACAAAAGTAAAAAAGAAGAATCCTGATGAAAATAAAGTATATGAAATGTACTATGATTATCACGAACGAGTTAATCGAATTGTATCACACCGTATTTTAGCGATTAATCGTGCCGAAAATGAAAAAGTTATTACTGTTAATATTGTTTTAGATAAAGAATTTTTAATTCAATATATTAATCGTGGAGTGACTAGAAATCGTAATAGCAGTGTTAATGAATATTTATTGAAAGCTGTAGAAGACAGTTTAAATCGTTTATTATTGCCATCGATTGAACGCGAAGTGCGTAATGAATTAACTGAAAAAGCCAGCGAGCAGGCCTTAAAAGTATTTTCAATCAATTTAGAAAAGTTATTAATGCAGGCACCTTTAAAAGATAAAATGGTTTTGGGTCTGGATCCTGCTTATCGGACAGGATGTAAATTAGCTGTTGTTGATCAGACCGGAAAAGTATTGAAGATTGATAAAGTATTTATTACTATTCCAAAAGATAATTATGATAAAGAAAAAAGAATTTTATTAAATTTGATTAAAAAATATAAAATTGAAATTATTGCGATTGGTAACGGTACTGCAAGTCGTGAAAGTGAAGCTTTTATTTCTCAATTAATCAAAGATAATAATTTAGATGTTGATTATGCAATTATTTCTGAAGCTGGAGCATCAGTATATTCAGCAAGTAAATTAGCTAAAGAGGAGTTTCCAGATTATCAGGTAGAAGAAAGATCAGCGGTTTCAATTGCACGACGTCTTCAAGATCCATTAGCAGAATTAGTAAAGATTGAGCCAAAAGCAATTAGTGTCGGACAATATCAACATGATATTGCTCAAAAACAATTAGAAGAACAGTTAGATTTTGTTGTTGAAAAAGCGGTAAATAATGTTGGAGTTGATATCAATACTGCTTCAGTATCATTATTACAATATGTTGCTGGGTTAAATAGCGGAGTGGCCAAAAATATTATTAAATATCGTGATGAAAATGGTAAATTTACAAATCGTAAAGAAATTATGAATGTTAGTAAATTAGGTGCAAAAACATATCAGCAGGCAATCGGATTTTTGCGAATTCCTGGAGCTAATGATCCATTTGATGCAACAGCAATTCATCCGGAAAACTATCAACAAGCAAAAAAATTACTTAAATTAATAGATGCTGATGCTAGTTTATTAGGAACAAATGAAATTGCTGATAAATTATCAAATATTAACAAAGAGGAAGTAATGAATGAACTAAATATCGACAATTATACGTTAGATGATATTATTGATAGTTTTATAAAGCCAAATCGCTCACCCCGTGATGCATATGCAACACCATTATTAAAGAAAGATATTTTAAAAATTGAAGATTTAAAACCCGGTATGCAACTAGAAGGAACAGTTAGGAATGTTGTTGATTTTGGAGCTTTTGTCGATATTGGGTTAAAAAATGATGGATTAGTCCATATTTCGAAGATTTCTCATGAAAGAATTAAGCATCCTTTGGATAAACTAAGTATAGGTGATATTGTTGAAGTCTATGTCATTGATGTAGATGTCAACAAACATCGTGTTGGATTAAGTATGATTAAATAAAGGATGAGTTGATGAAAAAGTTTCTAGTTGGAATAGTTATTATAATAATTGCCAGTATTGGCTTTAATTTAAAACCTGATAAAAGAGATCAAGCTGTTGTGGTTCAAGAAGAGCCTGTAGTTAAAAAAGAAGAAGTTATTACTTATAAAGAACTATTAGAATATCTTGATATTTTTAAAACAGGAGATATTATTAATATTGAAAATACTAATTATTTAAGTTCATATGCTATTCCAGGAAGATGGAAACATACTATTTTCTATCTAGGAACATATCAGCAGTTTAGTCAGGTTTTTACACCTGAAGATAAATATTATGAGGAAATTAATAAACATTATAAGAATCAAGATGAGGTTTTAGTACTCGACAGTAATTCTACGGGTGTTAAAATACGGACATTTGATCAAATGGCTAATCTTAAAGAAGAATCGTATTTAAAAGCACTTTCCGGCTATCGTTTTAATGAGGATGATAATTTTATTAAGACATATTTAAGTCGGGCGTTAGATTATTTGGGAACACCGTATGATTACAGCATGACAACTTATGATGATAAAGCTTTATATTGTAGTGAATTAGTTTATTATGCACTACTAGCTAATAATATAGAAGTGACTAAAACGAGCAGTATTGTCGAACATGTTGTAATTACCCCAACAGATTTAAGTGATTTTTTAGAAACATTAGAAGATATTGACCATGTATATTTGCTTGAAAAAGAAGATAATTGGATAAATGATGCGATAAATGACTAGTTTTTGCTTTATTTTACTTGTATTCCTACTTTAATACTAGTATTATATAAACGAGGTGAACATCATGAAAATTTCAACCAAAGGGCGTTATGCAATTAGAGTTATCCTTGATATTGCGATGCACGATGATGGTAAATATATTCCACTGAAAGATATTGCTAAAAGACAAGATCTGACGGTTAAGTATTTAGAACAAATAATTTCATTACTAAATAAAGCGGGCTATTTACAAAGTCTTCGTGGTAATGCTGGAGGTTATCGCTTATCAAAAAAACCTGAAGAATGTATAATTGGTGATATTCTAAGAATTACAGAAGGTGATTTAGCTCCAATTCCCTGCTTGAAAGATGAAATTAATAATTGCAGTCGTGCCAATGAATGTATTACATTACCGTTTTGGCAAGGATTAGATAAAGTGATTAAAGACTATGTTGAAAGTGTAACTATTCAAGATTTAATCGATCATGCAAATATGCAAGTGAATAATTATTCAATATAAAAGCCGTAAGGCTTTTTTATTATATAACTATTGACATAAATTTGCTCTCAAGGTATAATCATATTAATCCGATAGGAAAAGAGGGAACTATAATGAATGAGCTAATTTTTTATAAAAATAGAGGCTGTTGTTAATAATAGATTTGATTAGATAAAGAAAATGGAGGAAATAGTAATGACTTATAATAATCATATTAGTGAATTAGTAGGAAATACCCCAATTTTAAAATTAAACAATTATGTTACAAAAAATCAATTAAAAGCAAATATTTTTGCTAAACTAGAATATTTTAATCCCGCAGGAAGTGTTAAGGATCGAATTGCTAAAGCCATGTTATTTAAAGCTAAAGAAGATGGAATTTTAAAACCGGATTCTGTAATCATTGAACCAACGAGCGGTAATACTGGAATTGGATTAGCTTCTCTAGGAACATCCTTAGGACACCAAGTAATTTTAACTATGCCAGAGACAATGTCGATTGAACGGCGAAATTTATTAAAAGCCTATGGAGCTAAAGTAGTTTTAACTCCAGGAGGACTAGGCATGAAGGGAGCAATTGCCAAAGCAGAAGAATTGGCCAAAGAATACAAAAATGCGTTTATTCCTAGTCAATTTGAAAATCAAGCAAATCCAAATGCACATTATCTAACAACAGGTCCTGAAATCTACCAGCAGCTAGAAGGTAAGATAGATATCTTTGTCGCTGGTGTTGGAACTGGAGGAACAATTAGTGGAATTGGAAAATATTTAAAAGAAAAAAATCCTAGTATTAAGGTTGTAGCAATTGAACCTGCTGCCTCACCAGTTTTATCTAAAGGAACTCCAGGACCACATGCAATTCAAGGGATTGGTGCAGGTTTTGTTCCTAATACCTTAAATACTGATATTTATGATGAAATTATTACAATTGAAAATGAAGCAGCCTTTGCTACTAGCCGTGCAATTGCTAGAGAAGAAGGAGTGTTAGTAGGTATTTCTTCTGGTGCAGCACTTTATGGAGCAACAGTATTAGCGAAAAGAATTGAAAATGCTGGCAAAAACATTGTTGTGTTGTTACCAGATACTGGTGAACGCTATTTATCAACTGCATTAGTTGAACAAGATTAATAATATGGATACTGTCTTTAGGGACAGTATCTTTTTCTAACTACAAAAATAATTTTTAATTATAATTATATTTTAAAAGTCTATCATAAAAATGTGAGTGTTTGTTATGCAACTAGGATAAACAACTAATAATTTAAAGTTTAATAATGAGATTCACTATTTAAAAATATAAATAGACGGGAAGAAGAGCAGAGAAAGATGATTAGTTGTAATGAGGTGATTGTAGTCAATATCAATATTAGCCAAAAAGATTGTCCAAAATATCTTTAAATTATGGACAATGTTTTTTTTGTTATAGTATACAAAAAAGTACTTGGAATATTTGTAATTGATATCTTAATAAACAGAAATTATATCATTGAGGTGATATGATAAGTTGTCTTGTATGGACGAGCTTAAACAAAAAAGTTCAGTTAAAATCCTGTTGATTTGAAAAAGTAATTAGTACAGTTAAAAAGAATAAATCAAAATTAAAGTTATAGAGGATAATGTATTGGTTATTATAATAATAAGATATCATTCTACATTCTCACTGGACATTTAGGAAAATAAAAAACATAGTCTGAAGAGCATTGTGTAAAATACTTTTAATGCTACTCAATTGCTATGCCTTTTATTCAAATAATGATGTTGATAAGTAACGTTCTCCAGTATCTGGCAGTAGAACAACGATGTTTTTATTTTTATCTGTTATTTTAGTTGCTCCATGCAGGGCAGCTCCAGCAGTTATTCCAACTAGTAGGCCTTCTTTTTTTGCTAATATTCGTGCAGCCTCATAAGCATCATCCGTAGAAACTGTTATCACTTCGTCGACTAGATCCAAATCGAGAATTTTAGGAATAAAATTCGCTCCAATTCCTTGCAAATCATGCGATCCAGCTTTTCCTTTAGTGATTAATGGAGAATCTTTTGGTTCGATTCCAATAATTTTAATATCAGGATATTTCTTTTTTAATATCCGAGCAATTCCTGTAATTGTCCCTCCAGTACCAATTCCGGCAACAAAATAGTCAATATTATCATCAAAATCATCAATAATTTCTAATGCCGTTGTTTCTTCATGGGCTAAGGGATTACTTGGATTAACAAATTGACCTGGAATATAGCTATTTTCAATCTTATTAGCAAGTTCGTTAGCTTTATCGACTGATCCTTGCATTCCTTTTTCTCCAGCCGTTAATACGATTTTAGCTCCATAAGCTTTTAATAATTTTTGACGTTCTAATGACATAGTTTCAGGCATCGTCAAAATTAATTCATTACCATAGATAGCACACGCAATTGCTAGACCAATGCCAGTATTACCACTAGTAGGTTCAATAATCGTAGTTTTTTTATTGATTAGTTGATCCTCATAAGCCTGTTCAATTAATTTAAGACCAACACGATCTTTAACACTGCCACCAGGATTAAAGAATTCTACTTTGGCAAATATTTTGTTGTTTACTTCACATGCTTTTTTAAAGCGGTCAATTTGAATTAATGGAGTTTTTCCAATTGTATCCAAAACACTTTTTTTAATAGTCATAATAAATTCACATCCTTTTTCTTTTTATATCACATATTGAAGTGTAAGTGATATAAAAATTATAATTTTATTTAGTTGTCTTTATTAAAATAGTAATTTATAATACTTTTAAAGGGGACTGTTTATGAAGGATTATAAATATTTAGAAGTTTATCAAACTATTGTTGATGATATTGAAAATGGTTATTTAAAATATAATGATAAAATACCATCAATTCGTAAAATGGCAAAACAATTAGATGTAAGCAGAACTACGGTTGAAAGTGCATATTTACAATTATTAGTCGAGGGTTATATTTACGCAAAAGAAAAAGTAGGATATTATGTGGATGTGCAATTTAGTAATCAAATTAAAAATAAAAAGAATCCAAAAGTAATTACAAAAATTGATAGTCACCATTATCGATATGATTTTAGTGGACGTCTTGTTGATGTGGAAAGCTTTAATTTAGATACTTGGAAAAAGTATATTAAAAAAGCATTAAATCAAAGTGAAGATTTAATGAGTTATGGAGAACCATTAGGGGAAATGCCTTTAAGAGTAGCTTTGCAGGAATATAGCCATGAATACCGTGGAGTTCGGCATCCTGTAAATAATTATATTATTGGTGCGGGATTTCAAATTCTTCTTTATCATGTTTGTAGTCTTTTTGGTAAAGATAATATAGTCGGAATTGAGGAAGGAGGATTCAAACAGGCAGAGGCCGTTTTTCATGATTGTCATATGCAGGTAGTTAAGTTACCGGTTGATGAAGAAGGCATTACTTTAGAGGGATTAAGACAAGCTAATTTAAAATTATTATATTTAAATAGTTCTTCTGGAGGGTATCATGGTCATCCTATCAAACAACAGCGTCGTTTAGAAATCATTGAATATGCGAGAGCTAATCAAGTCTATATTATTGAAGATGATCATAATGGAGAATTGAAATTTAACACTAAACCAATCGATGCAATGTCAAAACTAGACAATGACCACATTATTTACATTGGTTCATTTTCAAAATTATTACTACCTTCAATAAGAATTAGTTATATGGCATTACCAAACCAATTAGTTCAGTTATTTTATGAAAAGTCTCGAGATTATCATCAGACTGCATCAAAATTAGAACAGCTGGCTTTAGCTATGTATGTTGAAGATGGACAGTTAGCACGACATTTAAAGCGATTAAGAAAACATTACCGCAATAAAAGTACTCATTTGTTACAAAAGCTTCGAACTACTTTTCCTCAACATAAATTCGAATTATATGAAACCTCATTAAAAATCACAATGGCAATTAAGGCTGATTTGGTTGATCAATATATTGCTTTAGCAAAACAAAATGATATTTTAGTTAATAAAAATAGTAATAATCAGATTACTTTATCTTTTTCAGGAATCTTAGATCAAGATATTGATGAAGCAGTTGATAGATTAAAAGAAATTTGGATAAATTAAAAACAGTGCATTGCACTGTTTATTTATTAAGATGTTTACAGCTGTAATAAGCAGGAATACCGTTTAAATAATTAATATGTACTTCACCTTGAATTAACGGATATAAGTAATCATATAATTCTTGGGTAATATCATTTCCAGCTTCATTAATCCAGGCAGTTGGAATTTTTTGTTCTAAGTTAGCTACTTTTCTTACATCAGTTGAAATATAATCAATTTCATAAGGGGTATTTGAAATTCGTTTAAATCCCATTACTTGGCCAGATTTTCCAGTTAACGCAGTTTCTATTGCTTTTTGTCCAACTACAAATGACTCATTTAAATCTGTTTTACTCCCAATATGCATAGCACATCGTTGTAAGACATTTAATTCAATACTTCTAACTTTACATTGAAATTCTTTGAAAACTAATGATTCTAGCATTTTTCCAGTTCCTGAATGAAGTACATGACCAAAAGCGTCTTTTTTAGCATATTTAGAATCATCATCGAGGAAGTGACCATCTTTATCTTTGATACCTTCGCTTACAGCAATTACAACACAGCGTTTACGTTTAAATACTTCTCGAATATCTTCTAAGAATTTTTCTTTATCAAAAACTACTTCAGGTAGATAAATTAAATCAGGGGCTTCATTATATTCATTACGAGCCAGTGCAGCAGCTGCTGTGAGCCATCCGGCATTTCTTCCCATAATTTCAATAATTGTTACTGATTGCAGCTGATAGATTAAACTATCATGAACTACTTCTAAGATTGAAGAAGCTACATATTTGGCAGCTGAACCAAAGCCTGGGGTATGATCAGTACCCATTAAATCATTGTCAATTGTTTTAGGAATACCGATAAATTGAATTTCACTATTGATTGATTTTGCGTAATCATCTAGTTTCATGACAGTATCCATTGAATCATTACCACCAATATAATAAAAATCAGTAATTTCTAATTCAGTTAAAATTTCAAATAATTTTACATATGTTTCTTGGTTGTCAATATGTGTTGGTAATTTAAAACGGCATGAACCAAGATACATAGCTGGTGTTTGTTTTAAAGCATTAATTTTTTCACCTGTATCAAATTCCTCAAGCAGGTCCATATAACGACCTTCTAATAAACCTTTAATCCCGTTGATCATTCCATAAACATTTTCATATTCTTCGCTATGTTTAGCTTTATGAATGATTCCAGCAAGACTTGCATTAATTGCGATTGTGGGTCCTCCAGATTGTCCAATAATACAATTTCTTTTTTTCATCTTATTCTCCTTTTTCCTGCCTAATTCTATCATTTTTAGACAGTAAAAAAAAGACATATTAAGTGATTAACGTCTTTTTCTTAAAATAATGTAAAGAATTATAATTAGTGCAACAAAGATAAAAATATTTGCAGGCTGAGTCGTTTGATGCCGATTACTAGAAATGATTGAAATTGACTTCGTTTCATCCTGAGTTAAAAAATCTAATAGATTAATCTTGACTTGATTATCCTGGATCTTTCCATAACTAGTTTCACTAATATTTCCCGGCATTTTAATATTTAAATTTAGCTCGAGTCCCATAGTCTTCAAATTTGTTAGAGAATAATTATTAATATCTTCAATTTCACTTGTATTAAAAATATTGTTAATAGTACTGTGATCGATCGTAACTTGATAAGTTCCTTCTTTTTTATTTGTAGTGAAGAAACTCAATAAGCTTTTATTAATATCTTTTGGTGCAATAAGCTGAAATCCTATATATTGGGTACCATTAATATCTTTTTTTAGTTCTTTATTTTCCCACGTACTCAACTCACTATTAGTTAATTTATGTTTTAAATCAGTAAGTGAGGTACCATAAGAATCTAATAAATCTTCTTGAATGAGTACTTCAATTGTTAAAGATGCATTACTTTCATCAATAAATTCGATGTCAACATTTCCTTTTACGCAGCCTGTTAATGATAACAACATGATACCTACCAAAAATAATTTTTTTACCATCATCTACCTCCTAATGTTAGTGTGCCACAATCTTCATTTTCTAAAATTAAAAAGTGGATTTAAAATTGTTAAATGATATAATTTAATCATGGTTAACATATAGTTCACAAAAACACTTTAAAATATAGAAGGTGATATAAATGAGAGTAGAAATTCTATATACAAGTAAATCAAAACACATCAAGCCTGTTGCTGAAGCTATGGCAAGATGGGTTAAAACATATGCAAAGACGATTGATCAATTTGATGCTCTTGCTCCAGTCGATTTATTAGTTATTGGCTTTGATGATTCGGCTTGGAAAGATCCGCAGTTAGAGACATTTATTAAAAGTTTAAATAGACAAAAAGTACATAATATTGCTTTGTTTAATGCTTTCTACATTAATGATCATAAAATGAAAAATATGATTAAATTATGTCAAGAAACAGATTTACCACTTATGCGTGAGCAATATTCATTTAAGCTTACATTTAGGCAGTTAAAGGAAATTGATCAATGTGTAATAGATGCTGCTCGTTTATATGTAGAAGATATGGTGAACTTGGTAAGGGATTATTATTAAATTAGTAAATTTATACTAATAACAAATTATTAAAAGCTATCTTAGGATAGCTTTTTCTTTTTATTATAAAGAATTTAAGGAAATTTATTAATATTTTAATTAAATTATAATTTGTTAAAATCCTAAATTTAATAAAAAATATATATTTATAAAAATATTAATTGACAATAATTTATTACTTTGATAGTATTTTATTAAGGTTTAAAGGCGATAAACTTTAAATCAAAAAATAAAGGGGGAATTTTAAGTATGAAAAAACTAGAAATCATTATCAGACCTGAGAAGCTAGAAATTTTAAAAGATATTCTAACTGATTGTGGGATTACCGGAATGATGGTTTCAAATATTATGGGTTTTGGTAATCAAATGGGCTATACTCAACAATATCGGGGAACTAAATATTCGGTAAACTTAGTTTCTAAGTTACGGATTGAAACAGTTGTTAAAGATGAAGTAGTTGATCAAATGATTAAAGAAATTACAACCAAACTTTCATCTGGTAATGTGGGTGATGGTAAAGTATTTGTTTATCCAGTAGAACAGGCAGTACGAATTCGAACTGGTGAAACAGGAGAAAATGCTCTGTAACAGATTTATAAAAATTAAAAGGGGGATCAAATATGGAACAATTAATTAATATTGTTTGGGTGTTTCTTGGTGCGGTAATGGTTATGCTGATGCAAGCTGGTTTTGCTATTTTGGAAGCTGGCTTAACTCGGCAAAAAAACTGCAACAATGTTTTAATGAAAAATATTATGGATTTTGCAATTGGATCAATTATATTTTTAGTAGTAGGTTTTGGTTTGATGTTCGGCGAATCATTAGGGGGAATTGTAGGTATAACAGGATTCATTGATCCGACGACATTAAATTTATCACAGTTTGAGGCACTTTCACCAACAGTATTTATCTTTTTTCAAACAGTCTTTTGTGCTACGGCAGCAACAATTGTTTCTGGTGCGATGGCAGAAAGAACTAAATTTTCATCATATTTAATTTATACGTTAGTAATTAGTTTAGTAATTTACCCAATCTCTGGTCATTGGATCTGGGGTGGAGGTTTTTTATCAAAAATAGGATTTATTGATTATGCTGGTTCTACTGCTGTTCACTCAGTTGGTGGTTGGGCCGCATTAATGGGGGCAGTTGTTTTAGGTCCACGAATGGGAAAATATAATAGGGATGGCAGTACTAATGCAATTCCTGGTCATAATATCATGATGGCCACTTTAGGCGTATTTATTTTATGGTTTTGCTGGTTTGGATTTAATCCAGGTTCTTCTTTAGAAGCAGCAGGTTATATAGGTCATATTGCGATGGCAACAAACTTATCAGCATGTGCTGGTGCATTAGTAGCAATGTTTCTTACTTGGAAAAAATATGGAAAACCAGATGTTTCAATGACTTTAAATGGTATTTTAGCTGGTTTAGTAGCGATTACGGCTGGTTGTCATATTGTTTCATTATATGGTGCAATTGCAATTGGAGCTGTTGGTGGGATTTTAGTAGTTTATGGCTGTGAAATCTTAGATCAAAAATTACATGTTGATGATCCTGTTGGGGCAGTTGGGGTACATTGTTTAAATGGTGTCTGGGGAACACTTGCAGTTGGATTATTTGCATGCAATACCCCAGCAAGTGAAGGAACTTTAGGCTTATTCTTTGGGGGTGGAACTGCTTTACTGATTACGCAATTGATTGGTGTAATTATTGTAGCAGTTTGGGTATGTTCAATGTCCTTCATCATGTTTACTTTAATTAAGAAAACGGTTGGGTTGCGAGTAACACCTCAGGAAGAACTTGCTGGTCTTGATTTAGGAGAACATGGTTCTGAGGCATATCCTGATTTTCTTAAAAAATAATTTATCGTAAGGTTGGGAGACCAACCTTTTTATATGGAAAAAAAGCTCAAGGTGTGATACAATTTTATCAATTTTAGGAGGAGATACTATGGATAATAAAAACTATGGTTTTGAAACATTACAAATCCATGCTGGTCAAAAGCCAGATGTGACAACTAAGGCTACGGGGATGCCTTTATATTTATCAAATGCTTTTACATTTGAAGATGCTGATCAAGCGGCGCGAATTTTTGCGTTAGAGGAAGGAGGATACTTCTATTCTCGATTATCTAATCCAACAGTTGATGCTCTACAACAAAGAATGGCGGCTTTAGATGGCGGATTCGGGGCTGTAGCATTTGCTTCTGGAACTGCAGCAATTATGGGATTGATTATGACTGTGTGTGAAACTGGAGATGAAATTGTTGCTGCAAATAATTTGTATGGTGGTACGATTGGTTCTTTATCAGGAACGATGGCAGGAATGGGATTTAAGACACACTTTATTAATCCAACTGATTTAGAGGCTTTAAAAGCGGCAATCAACGATAAAACAAAAATTATTTTTGTTGAATCGGTAGGAAATCCTAATGGAGATATGTTAGACTTTGAAGCAATTAGTGCTATTGCTAAAGAATATCAAATTTTATTTGTTGTTGATAACACAACACCAACCCCTTATTTATTTAAACCAATTGAATATGGAGCTGACTTAGTAGTCTATTCAACTACTAAATATCTAGCTGGTCATGGTAATGTTATGGGTGGTGTGATCGTTGATAGTGGGAACTTTAAATGGAAAGATAATCCTCGCTATCCATTATTTAACATGCCTGACAAAGCTTATCATGATATAGTTTATGCTGATTTAGGAGCGGGTGCTTTTTGTACTAAAGCAGTAGCAAAGACATTACGTGATTTAGGAGGGTGTATGTCACCGTTTAATGCGTATATGACTTTATTAGGATTAGAAACATTATCATTAAGAATGAAAAAACACGTTGAAAATGCCCGATTATTAGCAAAATTTTTAAATGAGTGTGATGATGTTGAATGGGTTAGTTACGCGGAATTACCAGATAGTCCTAACTATGAACTAGCTAAAAAATATTTCCCCAATGGTTTTGGTGGATTATATACTTTTGGAGTCAAAGGTGGTGTTGCTGGTGGTAAAACAGTAATTAATAATATTAAATTATTTATTCATGTTACTAATTTTGCTGATTCACGTTCATTGCTGACTCATCCTGCAAGTACGACACATGCTCAAATGTCAGAGGAAGAGAGAATAGCAGGTGGGGTAAAACAAGAAACAATTAGAATGTCTGTTGGTCTTGAAGATGTTGAAGATTTAATTGCGGATTTAAAACAAGCATTTGCTAAAATATAAAATAATTAGGACTATTGTTTATTGTTCAAAACAATAGCCTTTTTTCTAGTTTTTTTATTAGTCCTCATGTATAATTTTAATGAGGTGATTAAATGCAGAGTTTTTTAGCCATGCATATTAATAATATAGTTATGATCCTGCTGCTTTTTATCTATGTAGTCTGTTTAAATGGACTATTTTCAATGCGACGTCGTCTTATAAAATGGCGCCGTTTCTTTGCGTTCTTATTTATTATTAGTACCGCGGGTTTAATGTTAGGAACCATTCGTAATGAGCTGATGGTTTATTGGTTTAATAATGCTAGTTTTAATATTGAGAGCAATTTTGAGTGGATGATTAAGATAGGTTATGATCTGATTAGTTTAATTATTATGATTTTAATGATTTTTTTGGTGAAAAATATTTTAGATTTTATTAAAAATAGTAGTCGTGATGCAATTCGTAAATTAGCTATTAATGCCGATATTATAGCTATCTTAATTATTATTAGAACTGTAATCGTTCCGCTGATTGTTAAACTAGCTAGAGTATTGGAATTATTTGGATTAAATAATCAAACTAGCAGCTCTAATGATATATTTCTTTATGCTTTGCCATACTTGGGATTACCGGAGGTTGCAATTATTGTTGTTACAATCTTTATCAATATACTAGGAATAAGTTATTGGAATCGAGGTGCTGAAGATGTTATGGCAAAATAAAAGTTATGATCTAGTTAGTTATCTCGAAATAATAATAGGTATTATTGCCTTGATTTGTTTGCTATCATTACTTTATTTGTGGTACCAACCCAAATGTCAAAACAAGTTTAATAATATTGTTTTTTTAGGACACTTGATAATTTGTTTTGATCTTTATTTATTAGTAGATAAAGTTGCCCATTTATTAATGAGCTTTTATCAGGCTTATCTGCATCATCTAAAATACAATATTTACGATTATGCATTATTAAGCAGTGATATTTTATTAACAGTGGTTTTAATTTTTAGTACTTTTTTGTTTATCAATAATCTAGAACATTTATTAATAAAGAAAGATAGTAAAGAAGAGTATAATTTAATTTTAAATCGAGTTTTTAAGGCCTATAATTGTTTGATGGTAGTATTTATTTTTAAAGATGTTGTATTAAAAATTGTATATGATTTCTTGGTAGATGTTAGAGGAATTAGGTTACATTATCACCCTTATACGATTAATAATTTAATGGTTACAATCGTATTAATGTTGTTATTAGGCTTGGTAATAAATTTTTATAAGAAAAAAACGACTTGATCTGCAGCACTTCTTAAAGTTAGAGTAACTTTTTGAAGACACTACAAATAGTCGTTTTTTTAATCAATAACCATAGCATTAGGAATAGGTGCTAAAGGATTTTCTTTGTTGATACGGTCATAGAACAAAGTTCCCTCGAAGTGATCTAGTTCATGTTGTAAACAAATTGATAAGAATCCTCGAGCAACAATTTTCACTTCTTGATCAGTCAAAACATCATATCCTTTAACGGTCACCTTAGCGTAGCGTGGTACATATCCTTGAACTTCATCATTAACAGATAAACATCCTTCACCATCTTTTAAATAAGATTGTTTTTCAGTATGTGAAATGATTTTTGGGTTAACTAAAGCATAGTCATCAGCCCCAATAACATTTCCATCTTCATCAAAATCTAAAACATGAATAGCAGTCATTCGTTTAGGAATTCCTAATTGAATAGCCGCAATTCCTACAGCTGGGCGTAAATCATATTTTTCAGAAGTTTCAGGGTCTTGAGAGTTAACAAGAAACTCATGCATTTGTAATAAAAGTTCGCGTTCTTCATTTGTGATTGGTAATGCTACTTCTTTTGAGACCTCACGAATCTTTTCATTATGGTCATCAATTATATCTTTCATTGTTATCATAGGTTCACCTCATTTTAATTCTGATAGTATTATATCATAAAATGAGGTGAAATAAAGACTTTATCCGACTCTAATTCTTGAATTTCCACAAATGATTAATAATAAGAATACAACTAAGACAATGGCAAACCAGTTTGAAGAACCGAAACCACCGCAACCACAACCGCATCCATTGCTTGAAATGTTACAGCTGTTGCATCCACCACATCCAAATGGATTAGTGATAAAAGGATTGTATGAATTACATCCACATCCAGAATAGTTAAATCCGCAGTTCATATTATCGCCTCCTTTAGTATATCCTATTCTAATATTTATCTTTTGTTTGGGTTATTGTAGATAATCGATAAATTTTAAGTTATAATATAAAGCAATTAAGGAGTGTGTTAGTATGGATTACAATTATCCGTTAGACTATAGATGGTCAACAGAAGAAATAATTGATGTAATGGCATTATATAATGCTGTTGAAAAAGCTTATGAAGAAGGTATTAGCAAAGAAGAATTTATGCAGGCATATCGTAAGTTTAAAGCAATTGTTGATAGTAAAAGTGAAGAAAAGCAATTGGACAAACAATTTTACGAAATTTCTCATTATTCTATATATCAAGTTGTTAAAGCAGCCAAAAATAATGATTTTATTCGAGTAGGTGAATAAATTGGCAGGAATAGAAAAGATTAAGCGATTATTTAAAAGTCGTGGGGTCGATAAAGGTATTTATGCTAGTGTTTTTGTTTTGGCAATTTTTGGAATAATTATGATTGGTTCAGCATCAGTTGGAAGTGTGACTTCTCATGGGGTTACTTATGCTTTAAAAAATATGATTACTCAAAGTGTTTATGTAATTGCTGGGGCTGGGGTAATGATTTTTATTGCCAGAGTATTTAAAACTCGGTATATTACTTATAGTGCATCGATGAAATTATACTTATTAGGAATCTTTTTAATGATAATCTGTATATTTTTTGGTAGTACTAAAGGCTCTCATGCATGGATTAAATTTGGTTCTTTATTTAGTATTCAGCCAGCTGAGTTCATGAAAGTTGCAATGATACTGATAATGAGTTATTTTTTAACTGAAAGTGATAAAGCCTTTGTAGTAAAAGGTAGATTTAAAACACAACAGTTGAAATCTGCTTTTTATAAAGAAAAGTTTTTAAAATGTGTTTTCCTGCCAATGATGTTAGTAGCAATTGCTGCTGGAGTTGGGATCTTTGTGCAAAAAGATTTTGGAACAACTGTTATTTTAGTAACTATTTGTTTTGTTTGTTTTATTGGGACACCGCGTCAATACTTTAAGAAATACAAGCGAATCGTATGGGTGTTCATTGGGGTTTGTGGAGTATTGTTTTTAATTATTGGGACTTCAGTATTAAAAGGTTACCAATTAGGGAGAATTTCTACATGGTTAGCACCATTAAGTGATCCTTATGATACAAGTATGCAATTATCAAATGCTTTAATTGCTTTTAATAATGGTGGTCTTTTTGGTGTTGGTTTAGGAAATTCAACCCAAAAATTTGGATATATTCCAGAGTCACAAAACGATTTTATTGGTGCTATTATATATGAAGAATTAGGTATCATTGGTTTAGGCTTAATAATTATTCCAACATGTATCATTATTTTTAAGTTATTAAAATATTCACAGGAAATTAAAGAAAATAAATCACGGATTATTTTGTTGGGAATTGCTTCATATTTCTTTTTACATTTATTGATTAACCTTGGTGGAATATCTGGATTAATTCCTATGACCGGAGTACCATTACTGTTAATTTCTGCTGGTGGATCTTCATCAGTTACTGCATTTGTAGCAGTTGGTGTCGCACAAGCAATAATTGCAAAACATAATCGTCAAAAATTTGACACCGATTAGGCTAATATACATATAATATATTAGGTGATCTTATGGATGAATTTAAAGAGTTCTTAAAAACAATCCCTAGTATAAAACAAGATGTTCTTAATGGACGTTATACTTGGCAACAGTTATATGAAATTTTTGTTATGTATGGTAAAGATGATAAATTTTGGTTACCATATAAAACAGGTAATAGTGGTTTTGATTTAAATATGTTACTAGAAGTAATTAAGAATATTGATTTAAATGCTTTATCGAGTAGTTTAGGTTCAATTGAAAAAGTTTTAAATGTTGCTAGTACTTTTTTAGATAAAAAAGAGCCTGCTAAGGAAAGAAAATGGTATGATGAATGAAGAAATTAGATATTATCTTCGTTATCATCCTAATTGGTATATAGTTTTATCTCGGTATCCTCAAGAATACGAGCATTTAATTCAAGAATATAAAGATGGTAAAAATCAACAATTTATTGACAAGATTGATCAAGTATCCATGTTAATTAATATGGTAGAAATGATGATGTAGGTAAGATGGAAGAGATATTAGATAAATTAATTACAGAAATAAAACTGGATCAGCGATATATTGATTATGTTGAAGCTGAAAAGAAACTTCATAATCAGGAGATTGATTCATTATTGCATGAATATCAAAATAAACTGAATCAATATGATGAATTAAAGAAATATAATCAATATATTGATAATCAGGAGATTAAAGATGAAATTCGTGATTTAAAGAAGAAAATTGCAAGTAATGAAGATATTTTAGATTATTATTGTAAGTATCATCGTTTAAATGATTTTTTAGATGAAATAACTAAAGTAGTATTTGGGGGTATTTCTAATGAGTTAGATTTATCACCATATCAATTATAAGAGGGCTTATGAGAGTAATTGCAGGTAAGTATAAAAGTAGACAGTTAAAAAGTGTTAAATCAAATTTGACAAGACCGACAACAGATCGTAATAAAGAAAATCTGTTTAATATCATTGGACCATACTTTGATGGTGGAGCAGTACTGGATTTATTTGCTGGTAGTGGTGGTCTAGGTATTGAAGCATTATCAAGAGGGTATGAACATTTGTATAGTGTTGATAACCAGTATGCAGCATTTCAAGTAATTAAAGAAAATTTTACAATGTTGAAATTAGCTAATGCTCATGTATATAAATTAGATTATCGTAAAGCATTAAAACGATTTGCTAATGAAAAACTTAAATTTGATTTAATTTTATTAGATCCTCCTTATGGAAAAGGATTAGTAGATGATATATTAGAATTTCTAATTGTAAATGAAATGTTAAATGATGAATGTATGATAGTAGTAGAAGAGTTAAAGGAAGTAGAATTTAAACCATTTAAAGAATTAGATTTGATCAAAAAAAATGATTATGGCATTACAGCTTTAAATGTATTTAAATTTATGGCAGGATAGGACGATGAAGAAAAATATTGCGGTTTATGCAGGAACATTTGATCCTGTAACAAATGGACATTTAGATATTATTGAACGAGCAAGCAGAATGTTTGATACTTTATATGTAACGATTTGTATTAATCCTAATAAACAAGGACTCTTTTCAATTGATGAAAGAAAAGAATTATTAAAGGCGGCATGTCAACAGTTTGATAATGTGATCATTGATTCTTCTGATAAATTATCAGTTGAATATGCTAAAGATGTTGGTTCTCGAATTATTGTTCGAGGAATTAGAGCAACTATGGATTTTGAATACGAATTACAACTTGCTTTTTCTAATCAATATTTAGATAAAGAAGTAGATATGGTCTTTTTAATGACAAAACCATCACATTCATTTATATCTTCTTCGGCAGTTAAAGAAATGGTGAGCCATAACCGCAGTGTTGCAGGGCTAGTACCACCATGTGTTGAATCAGCTTTACGAAAGAAATATCAAGGGGAATAAATATTTCCCTTTTTATATGGTAAAATAATTGTCAAAATAACCTATTTTTGTTATGATGTAAAAAGAAAAAAAACTATGTCAACTGGGTATAATTAATATTATTTCCCAATTATACCTCGTTAGAGGTATTTTTTATGGAGGAAGATTATGAACATATTTACATTAAAAGATTTTTCAACAGAAGAAATTAATCAGATTTTGGATGAAGCTGAAGAGTTTAAAAACGGTAAAAAAGTTGATTTCAAAGGACAAAAAGTAGTTGCAAACTTATTTTTTGAACCATCAACAAGAACGCATTATAGTTTCGATAAAGCTGCTTATAATTTAGGTTGTCGAACTCAAAATTTTGAAGCAGCAAATTCAAGCGTTCAAAAAGGAGAAACTTTATATGATACGGTTAAGTTTTTTGAATCAATTGGGTGTGATGCTGTCGTAATTCGCCATCCCAAGGAAAACTATTATGAGGATTTAATTGAAAGAATTAAGATTCCTGTTGTCAGTGGTGGTGATGGAACTGGGAATCATCCAAGTCAATCTCTTTTAGATTTAATGACAATTCGTGAAGAATTCGGTCATTTTGAAGGGTTGAAGATTGTAATCGTTGGGGATATCGTTCACTCTCGAGTCGCTCATAGTAATTATGAGATAATGCAGCGTTTAGGAATGGAAGTATATACTAGTGGACCACGTGAATTTGAAGAAGCTGGATATAACTATGTTGATTTTGACAAAATTTTACCAGAAGTTGACATTGTGATGTTATTACGAGTACAACATGAACGTCATCATGATTTGATGCGATTAACGACTGATGAATATCATCAGATGTTTGGCTTGAATCAAAAACGTGTTGATAAAATGAAAGAAGGGGCGATTATAATGCATCCAGCACCATTTAACCGTAATGTTGAAATAGCTGATGAAATTGTTGAATGTGCACAAAGCCGTATTTTTAGACAAATGGAAAATGGTGTATTTGTAAGAATGGCATTATTAAATCGGGTGTTAACAAATGACTAAAATATTATTCAAAAATGGTAATGTATTTTATCATAATAAACTCCAAAAATTAGATGTTTTGATTGAAAATGATTGTATTGCAGCAATCGCTCAAGAATTAACGGATGCTGATGAGATTATTGATTTAAAAGGTAACTTATTAACACCTGGATTTGTTGATATTCATGTTCATTTAAGAGAGCCTGGATTTGAACACAAAGAAACTATTGCAACCGGGACTAATTCTGCTAAATACGGTGGTTATACTCATCTAGTTGCAATGGCTAATACAATCCCATGTATGGATGATGTAGCCACAATTAAAGATTTTGCTTTGCGGGTAGCAAAAGATGCGAAGGTACATACTTATACATATAGTGCAATTACGACTGAATTAAGAGGTCAAGAACTAGTAGATTTTGATGCTAATAGTAAAGAAGAAATTGTAGTTGGTTTTTCAGATGATGGTCGTGGAGTTCAATCATCTATGATGATGGAAACGGCAATGAAAGCTGCAAAAGCGAATAATAGTATTATTGTAGCTCATTGTGAAGACGAAGCTGAATTACAGCCAGGTGCTTGTATCAACGATGGTAATTATGCAAAAGAACATAATTTAGTTGGAATAAATAATGCATCTGAATTTAATCATGCTGTTCGTGATTTAAAGTTGGCAAGTGAAATCGGAAATCGTTATCATATTTGTCATATATCAACTAAAGAAACAGTAGCGGCATTAACCGAAGCTCGGAAAACAAATCCATTAGTTAGCGGTGAAGCATGTCCACACCATTTAATTTTAACTGATGATAATATTAAGGATATGAATCCCAATTATAAAATGAATCCACCGCTTCGAAGTAAAGAAGATTTAGCGGCATTGATTCAAGGAATCAATAATGGGGGTGTAACTGTAATTTCTACTGATCATGCACCACATGCGATTGAAGAAAAAAATAAACCAATCGACAAAGCTCCATTTGGAATTATTGGGAATCAACATGCATTTAGCTTAATGTATACATATTTAGTTAAAAAAGGACTTATTTCTTTAGAAAAAGTTTTGACATGTATGTCTATAAATCCAGCAAAGGTAATTGGAATCGAGCATGATCTAGAAGTTGGGTTAAAGGCAAATCTTGCTGTTTTTGATTTAGAAGAAGAATATGTAATTACAAAAGAAAGTATTAAATCAAAATCAATTAATACACCATTTCTTGAAACTAAGTGTTTTGGAGCATTAAAGTATCATGTTTTAGATGGTAAAGTTACAAAAATATAGGAGGCATTATGGCAAACTTACATGGGATGATGAAGATTACAAGCATTAAAAATATTGCAGATGATGTATATGAAATGATTTTAGAAGGTGAAGGAGCTAAATATATCAGTGCTCCGGGCCAATTTATCAATATTAAAATCAATGATAGTTTACAACCTTATTTAAGAAGACCGATGTCAATCAGTGATTATGATGATAGTCATATTGTGATTGTTTTTAAAGTAGTTGGAGAAGGAACTAAAATCTTAAAAAATAAAGAAATCGGCAGCTATTTAGATTGTTTGATTGGGTTAGGTAATGGATTTACCATTAAGGATGGTAAAGCTTTATTGATTGGTGGTGGATTAGGAACACCACCCCTATATAATTTAGGTAAAAAGCTTGCAGCCAAAGGAATAGAGATAACGACAGTACTAGGTTTTGGCAGTGCAAAAGATGTTTTTTATCAAGAAAAATTTGCTGAATTTTCTAATGTTTTTGTCGCAACAATGGATGGCAGCACCGGAACAAAAGGAACGGTTGTTGATGTAATTAAAAATGAAGGATTGACTTTTGATAATTATTATACTTGTGGACCAGAACCAATGCTAGATGCTTTAGCACTTAATTATCCAGAAAATGGGCAATTATCATTTGAAGCTCGGATGGGATGTGGCTTTGGTGCCTGCATGGGATGCTCTTGCAAAGTTAAAACTAGACCATATAAAAGAATCTGCGTTGAAGGACCAATCTTAGAAAGTAACGAGGTGATTGTAAATGGCTAATTTAAAAGTATCTTTACCTGGTTTAGAAATGAAAAATCCCATTATTCCAGCGAGTGGAACATTTGGGTTTGGATATGAGTTCGCAAAGTTTTATGATATCAATATTCTTGGTTCAATGATGCTTAAAGGAACTACGTTAGAACCTCGCTATGGGAACCCTCTACCTCGAATTGCTGAAGGATCAAGTGGTTTGTTAAATGCAATTGGTTTGCAAAATCCTGGTGTTGATGCTGTTATGGCTGAGGAATTAGAAAAACTAAGACCGCTATATAATGATAAAGTAATTGCTAATATTGGTGGTAGTGCACCTGATGATTATGTCGAAACTGCTAAAAGGATTTCTACTCATGACATGGTAGGAGCCTTAGAATTGAATATTTCATGCCCGAATGTCCATAGTGGTGGAATTCAATTTGGAACTAATCCAGAAATGGCAGCTGATTTAACACGTCGAGTTAAGGAAGTTTCTAAAGTTCCAGTTTATGTTAAATTATCACCAAATGTTACTGATATTGTAGCAATGGCTAAAGCAGTTGAAGCGGCTGGGGCTGATGGTATAACGATGATTAATACTTTAGTAGGGATGCGCTTTGATTTTAAAACAGGAAAACCAATTATTGCTAATAAGACGGGAGGATATTCGGGACCCGCAATTTTCCCGGTTGCTCTAAGAATGGTTTATCAAGTAAGTCAAGCAGTAAAGATACCAGTAATTGGTATGGGCGGGATTCAAAATGCCCGTGATGTTATCGAAATGATGTCGGCTGGTGCAAGTGCTGTTGCAATTGGTTGTCAGAATTTAATTGATCCATATGTATGTGAAAAAATTATTAATGATTTAGAACCATTATTAGAACAAATTGGTATTAATGATATAAATGATTTAGTTGGACGTTCACATAAATTTTAATAAAAATACTAGAGTTTATTTTAATACAAACTCTAGTATTTTTATTTATTGTATCGTTTTTCTTTTTTATCGAGTATTACTAAACTAAATAAGGCAGTTTTTAGTAAATTTAAATATAATAAATTATTGCTATCTCTAATTTTAGCAGTTATTTATTCCAAATCAAATGGTTTTATAGTAGAAGTTTCATTTTTAGTATGAATATAGTTATTAGGGTCAACGTTTTCATAATTATAAATCAAATCATTAAGATTATTTAAATAATATTTTCTGATTAATATAATGGTTTGTTTATATATGCTTGCACTTAATTAAATTGTATAGCCTATTATTGAGGTTTACAAGATGATAAATTATATTCAATATTTGAAAAATGAGCCAAGTATTGAACATAGAAAAAACCTCACTAAACATAGTGAGATTTTTTGAGTGTTTTAGTTATGTCTTTTCTTTTTTAATACTAATGGTAATACTAACGCACCCATAATAAATAATGAAGTGTATAGAGCGATATTTGTATTATCACTAGTTTTGACGTTACCTTGTTTAACATCGTCTTTTTTATTAGCATCTGGAGTGTTAGGTGTAGTTGGCTCTGCTGGAGTAACTTTAACTAAATTATTGATGGCATTTTGTAAGTTGTCATATGCGGTTTCAATTTCGGTAACAGTGGCAACTTCATTGGCTGCAACAGCTTTTACATCAATAAGAATATTAGCTAATGCTGCCCAGCTTTCACTAGTGTATTCTGCACTATTCAATGATTCAGCTTTATTAATTAATTCGTTAAGGGCATCTTTATTTGGTTTTAGTCTTAGCTGTAAGAAGGCTCTTACTAATTTATCGTGCGCTTCTTGAACTTCTGGTTCTAAAGCATTTTGATTATTAACAACAACTTTAGCTTCATCTAAAACAGGTAACATTGCATTCCAAGTGCTTGTTAGATAATCTTCAGCATTTAGTTTAGCAATTTTTTTAATTAAATTTTCTAAATCAGTTTTATCACCTTTTTTGAAAGATAATTTTTGCATTACGTCACTTAAACGGTCAAACGATGCATTTACTTCTTCTTGCGTAGCTAAAGAAGTTCCATTGATCTGTTGAGCTTCTGCTAGAGCGGCTTTAAATTCTGTAACTACAGCAGGAACAATAGTATTTAATTCTGCTTCAGTAACTTTAAGTGCTTCCTCAATTGCAATATTTAAAAGATTCTTTTTAACTACTACGTACTCAACATTTTCGTAATTATAAATCAAATCATTGATAATATCTGTGTAGAAACTATCTTTTTGATAATTAGCAGGGTTTGCTTTAACATCACTGATCATAGCATTTAAATTATCAATATTTTCTTGAACTGCAGTATTTGTTGTAGTTTTGTCAGCCAGAGCGGTTTCGATTTTATTTATTACTAGATCTAGATCAGTCTTGTTGTAGTTGATTTTTGATTGTGTAAATAAATCATCACGTGGTGAGCCAAGTGTATACATCAGTCTTTCAAAGCTTTCGTAATCCATTTCCTTTTGATATTCTGCTCCCCATGTTTTTAATGCAAATCCAGCATAACGTGGGAATAGTGTCCTAGTCAAAATATATTCTGGTACATATCCGTGGGCATCATCCCAAATTGGGAATACTTGTCCTAATGACTTGTCAAGATTTTCTGTTAATACTTCATCATTTCCATAATGATATGATGATTTTGAATAATGATATCTTGTAAATTCTTCATATGTCCGTTTTGGTAATGGACGGTCTAGTTTGCTCTGTCCTTGTTGTGGCCATAAATCATGATAGTTTGATGAAGAACTTGACATGATTGTATATCCAGCATTAGCTGTAGTACTGGCTTTGATTGATCCGTACATTCCTCCAGCCCAGAAATCAACAATTAGACGGCTGTCTAATGGTACTATTCCTCCTAAATCAAAGATGTTGTCATTCCATACTAGTACTTTTAAGTTTTGTTTGATTAGTTCGTCTCCCGCTTCATTGAAGAAAAGTTTGATAGCATCATGGTCTGTCGCAGCTTCATTTCCTGTCACTTGACGTGCCCATTCCTGTAAAACTGTTTTACCGGCAGTTGTATAACCACTTTGGAAATATTCATCACCACCGATATGAATCGTTTTAGCATGGAAGAAATCTGCTGCTTCTTTATAAACAGAGATCATATATTCACGAACTTCCTGTTTAGAAAAGTCTAATGCTTTGGTTGAACCAGGAATGCACCATCCGCTATGGAAATTTGCTTCTTGTTCAGCGTGACCTGGGAAGTCGATTTCAGGAATAACTTCGATATTGAATTTAGCTGCATAGCTGACTAATTCATCAACTTCTTCCTGAGTCCAAAATCCACCTTTACGGTCAACAAAATCAGCAGCAATTTTCGAATCATAACGAATACCCTCGTTGTCTTTAAGTCTCAGCTGTAAGATATTCTGTTTGTAATATGCCATTTGTTCAATCTGATCTTTTAACCATTGAATTGAATAGTATCTTCTTCCAGAGTCGACCTGAAGCCCACGAACAACTTGATCACTGTAATCTTGAACAGAACCAGCAGGAAGGCTTTTTCTTTGAGCGAAGGCCTGCAATATAGTCATTGCACCATTTTGAATACCTTGAATGTAGTCAGAATGGATGACAGTTTTGTCTTGATCGATATCGATTTGATAGGCATCGATTTTGCTTGTTGTTACAGCTGCAGGAAGTTCAAAAGTGATTGGCTGTTTAACTAAAACAATACCTTCACCTTGTGAGGCATCAGTAACAGTTTTGATCGTATAGTCTTTGATCAGCCCTTTTTTAACCATACTGTCGGCTAGATATTGGGTCTTAGCTTTACTGAATTCATCAGTTGAAAAAACTTGCTTAGCTGTATTTAATTTATAAATTTCATTTCCATTTTTTTCAAAATTCTGAACAGCAGGGACAGTTTCTGGGAATTCAGAGAAGTCTGCATCATAGTTGATAGAAGCTTTCTCTTCAACTGTTTTGTTTTCTACTTTTTCAATTTTGAAATCATCGATATAGAAAACTCCAGAACCTAAGTCATTACCAGTCCATTCCATATAGGCAAAACCGTAAATTTCATTAGTTCTAGGACCAGTAGTGATAGTATGTTCATTAGTCTGCCACTCAGTGCTGACCTTTTGGTTAGTTTGGATATTAGAAGCAAGCTGCCAAGGAGACGTAGTATGCTTACCTTCAATATCAAGAACTCCGGTAGACATCTTTACTCCGGATTCATTCCAGTAATGGGTAGTAATCTTGTATGTAGTGTTAGGCTCAACGTTATGGAAAATAACATTAACACTACCTTTACCATAATTATAACGCCAGATAGGAACTTCAGAAGGATTTTCAGGTTTAGGATTCCCAACTTTGATAGAGTATTTTCCGTCAAAAGCTTTTTCGTCAGTTCTGACAGCTTTGTAGAGTTGAACTTCATTTTTATCAATTTCGTGTTCAAAAGACGGATTAGTAATTAGTGGAGCATCGGCAGCTTTAAGTGGACCGACGTTGATCGACATAGCCATAAGTGAGGCCATGACAATCGGTAATAATCTCTTTTTCTTTTTCATATATCTCTTTCCCTTTCATGATATGATAATAAATAAAATATAGCAGTTATTTGCGATAACACCTCCTGATTAATATGATGATTTGTCTATACATTTCTGTATCTAACTAAATTGTAAAGGGCATGAGGAAATGTTACAATATAGAAAATTGCAAATGATTTTTAATTTTTGAATAGATTTTCAAAAATAGAATATCTTTTCACTTCTTGAAAAGTAGTGTTATAATAATGGCATGGGTTAGTGCTGTTATAGTTTTATGAATAAGAGGGGAACAATAAAAGCCAAAGAATTTTGAAGTAGTACGGGAAAGGAGGATATCGAGGAGATTCCTCGATAACAGACAATGGCTGGTTTTATTTATAAACTGCAAAATATTGTAAACACATCACCAGATAGCGATGATACAAATATAAATATCGCTAGATGCATTTTAAAAAATATTGATAAAATAAAAAAACGGACTTCATTGCAAGATTTTGCTGATATTTGTTATACATCACAATCAAGTATTAGTCGTTTTTCGCAGTATTTAGGTTATGCAAATTTTAATGATTTTAAAGCTGACTGTATTGGGATTCAAGAAGAAACAGATGAAATGATCATAGATACTCGAGCGACTAAAAAAATTAATTGTGTTGACTATGCCCAAGCAATTTCTGAAAGTTTAGTAAGAATGCAAGAAACATCAATTGATCAAGAAATTGAACAGTTGTGTGAGTATATTCATAACGCTAAAAGAATTTTTATTTTTGCAACTCATATTCCTGGCGATCTTGCCTGCATTATGCAACGTGCAATTTTAACAACGGGTAAGTTTATTGAATTTTATCCTCGTAAAGAGCATCAAATGGAGGTTGCTAAGCAAATCCGTCGAGATGATCTCTGTATTTTTTTATCATTAGAAGGGACATTATTAATGGAAAAAGCAATCACTATTCCAGCAATTATTTCATTAGCTAAAAATGTTCTGATAACTCAAAATGTTCATATTAAATTTTCAGAACAATTTACACAAGTAATTGGATTAGGTGGGCATGGTAGTGAAAGTATTGGAAAATATAAGTTATTGTTCTTTATTGATTGTTTGTTAAATCGTTATTATCATAAGTACATAGTAAATAATTAAAGTAGAAGTACAGTTATTTGGATAAATAACTGTACTTTATTTTTAAAGGATATTTTTAGGTGTTAAAGAAAAAATATCTTGAGAGAAATAATATTTTATATATCTTTTATATTTGATATCATATATAATATATCGGTGGTGGTGATTAGATGGAATTAGATGAATTATTAAATAAAAATCAAAAAGAAGCAGCAACATATCTTGATAGTCATTTGAGAATAATTGCTGGAGCAGGATCTGGAAAAACACGGGTGGTAACGTATCGAATTGCTTATTTGATTGATGAAATCGGTGTTGACCCGCGAAAAATCCTAGCTATTACTTTTACTAATAAAGCGGCAAACGAGATGAAAGAACGAATTACATCATTATTAGGACCTCATGCATTAGGTTCGTTAGTTTGCACAATTCATTCATTATGTGTCCGAATATTAAGACGACATATTAATGTGATTAATTATCCAAGTAATTTTATGATTATGGATGAAGAAGATCAAAAAGCATTAATTAAAAAAATTTATAATAATTTAGATATTGATGCAAAAACAATCAGTATTAAAAGTATGATTGCATCCATTTCAAATTATAAAATGGCTAATATTGATCCTGAACGAGCAATGGAATTAGCAGGTCAGTTTCAAGGTGAAATAAAGAAAGCTAAAGTATATAAAGAATATCTTGAATATCAAGAAAATCATTTTATGCTTGATTTTGATGATCTTTTATTAAAAGCAGTATATATTTTTGAAAATTATCCAGATGTATTAGAAAAATGGCAGCATAAATTTCAATACATCCATGTTGATGAATTTCAAGATGTTGGCAATATTGAATATCGTTTAGTTAAATTGATGTCACAAGATGCAATTACTTGTGTTGTAGGCGATCCTGATCAAACCATCTATTCATTTAGAGGGGCTAATGTTAATTATATTCTTGATTTTGATAAAGATTTCAAACCTTGTAAAACAGTGATTTTAGACCAAAATTATCGCTCTACGGGAAATATTTTAAATATTTCCAATAGCTTAATTCGTAAAAATCGAAATCGATTAGAAAAAGACCTTTATACTGAGGCTACTGGTGGTAGTGAAGTTATTCATTATATGGGAAAGAGTGAACAGGAAGAAGCAGATTATATTTGTAGCCAGATTGAAAAAATAATTAGTGAAGTTGACGGAGTCAATTATCGCGATTTTGCAATTTTATATCGTGCTAATTATTTATCTCGAACAATTGAACAGAGTATGATTAGTCATGGAATAGATTACCGGATTTTTGGTGGTTTGAAATTCTTTAGTCGAAAAGAAGTTAAAGATGCATTGAGCTATCTGCAGTTAGTATGTAATGATGAAGATCTTGCATTCGAACGAATTATCAATGTTCCTGCTCGGGGAATTGGAAAAAAAACATTAGAAAATATTCAATTAGTAGCTTTGAATAATCAGGTTAGTTTGTATGAGGCGTTGACACTATTTAGTGATCAAATTAAGCTGTCATCAAAAGCCAAAAAAGAAATAATCACATTGGTTAAAGCTGTTGAAACAGCAAAACAGTCAAGTCTGCCGCTTCATGAAATGTTTGAAAATTTGATGAACGATGTTGGATATATTGATATGTTGAAAAAGGATTTAGAAGATAATCGAATTGATAATATTCATGAGTTACAACGGTCAATTTATGAATTTCAAAATCAAAATCCTGATATTGCAACAATTGAAAATTATTTACAAGAAATTTCATTATATACAGATAATGATAATTTGGATGATGGACAATATGTCAGTCTGATGTCAATTCATATGGCTAAAGGTCTAGAGTTTGATTACGTTTTTGTTTTAGGTTTATCGGAAGGGATTTTCCCAAGTTTCAGAGCATTAAGCGAATCAGATGAAGGATTAGAGGAAGAGCGGCGTTTGGCTTATGTTGCTTTTACTCGAGCAAGAAAACAATTGTTTTTGACAGATAGTGAAGGTTTTAGTTTTGTAACAGATTCTCCTAAAATTTCAAGTCGCTTTATTGATGAAATCGGGAGTGAGGGGATTAAGCATGTAGGAACAAAGCCACGATTTAAAACAGCAAACTTTATTAATACAGCTCCAACTAAAGAAGAATTAGTAGGGAATAATGAAGTGACTGACTGGTCAAATGGGGACTTTGTTTTACATGATACTTTTGGTAAAGGTGTTGTTGTTAAAGTCAATGGTAATACTTTAGATATAGCTTTTGAATTGCCTGCTGGTTTAAAGACTTTGATGGCAAATCACAAAGCATTAAAGAAACTAACAAATTAATGTGCTAAACGCACATTTTTTGTTTTATAGTTATACGTATTTTGGTATAATAGTTAAGATTAAATTAGGAGTGAGATAATGGATGATTTAAGTAGATATAAGGAACTAAAAGCAACAATTTTATATCATAATGATCGTTATTACAATCAAGATAATCCAGAGATTACCGATTATGAATACGATATGATGATGCAGGAATTAAAAGGATTAGAACAAAAACACCCTGAATATATTGCTAGTGATTCACCGACTCAAAAAGTAGGTGGTAGTGCAAAGCGTGAAGCTGGTGTACTCGTACGTCATAATGTGCCGATGTTATCATTGCAGGATGTATTTTCTAAGGAAGATGTAGATGCATTTGTTGCGGATATGCAAGAACAACTGGTAGATCCGACTTTTGTGGTTGAATACAAGATTGATGGGTTGTCAATGGCATTGCGCTATGTCAATGGTAAGCTTGATGTTGCTGTTACTCGTGGTGATGGTGTCTTACAAGGTGAAGATGTTACTGTTAATGCTAAAGTAATCAAGGATGTAAAAAATATTTTAAAAGAACCGATTGAATATCTTGAAGTCCGTGGTGAAGTCTATATGACCAATGAAGCATTTGATAAAGTTAATGAAATTCAGGAAATTAAAGGGAAGAAACTTTTTGCGAATCCTCGCAACTGCGCTGCTGGAACGTTAAGACAGCTTGATAGTTCAATTACTAAAGAGAGAAATTTATCAATGTTTGTTTTTAATATTCAAGATGCTAAAGGCAGAGAATTTACAAGCCACAGTGAAGGATATGAATATTTAAAACGGCAAGGAATTAAAATCATTGAAGATTATAAAATTTGTAAAACAGCTAAAGAGGTTTGGGAGGCAATTGAGGCGATTGGTGAAAATCGTGATAAACTTGGATATGATATTGATGGTGCTGTTGTTAAAATCGATAGTTTTGCTGATCGACAAAAACTCGGAGCAACAGCTAAAGTACCTCGTTGGGCAGTAGCTTATAAATATCCGCCTGAAGAAAAAGAAACAAAATTATTAGCAATCGAATTGTCAGTAGGTAGAACTGGAAGAATAACTCCAACAGCCATTTTTGAACCAATTCGTTTATGTGGAACGACTGTATCTCGAGCAACTTTACATAATCAGGATTTTATCGATGATCTAGATGTGCGGATTGGTGATACGATCGTTGTTTATAAATCTGGTGAGATAATTCCCAAGGTTAAAGGAGTCGTTAAAGAAAAACGCCCCGCTGATAGTGCTCCATATGTAATTGGCAATACTTGTCCAGTCTGTGGAGCTCCAGCTGTACGTGAAGGTGATAATGCGGATATAAAATGCACGAATCATAGCTGTCCAAGTAAGTTAGTTAGAAATATTGTTAACTTTGTTGGACGTGATGCTATGGATATTAAAGGTTTTGGCTTTGCTTATGTAGAAACATTAGTGGATCATGGTTATTTAAAAGATTTAAGTGATATTTATGGTTTAATTGATAAACGTCAGGAATTACTTGATAAAAAAATTATTGGTTTAGTTAAAAGTACAGATAATTTATTAAATGCAATTGAAGGTAGTAAAAATAATGACGCAATTAAATTGCTAACGAGTTTGGGGATTAGTAATGTGGGAAAATCTGCTGCTAAAAGTTTAATGAAAAAATTTAAAAGTATTGATAATTTGATGAAAGCTAGTTATGCTCAGTTGATTGAAGTCAATGATATTGGTGATATTAGTGCTATGGCAATTATAAATTACTTTAAGAATCCTGATAATCAGGCAGTTGTTCAACGTTTAAAAGAGTATGGAGTTAATATGAATATTATCGAAGCTCAAGATGGCGATGAACGTTTTGATGGCAAAACATTTGTCGTAACAGGGACATTACCAACTCTTTCAAGGAAAGCCGCAAGTGAATTGATTGAGAAGCATGGCGGTAAAGTCTCAGGTTCGGTGTCCAAAAAAACGGATTACTTATTAGCTGGTGAAAATGCGGGAAGTAAACTTACCAAGGCCCAAAATTTGGGAATTAATGTAATTAGTGAAGAAACTTTACTAGAGATGGTGAAGTAGCTAAAATAGTGTTATAATGCACTGTATAAAGGAGGAACACTAGAATGAAAAAAATAGTGGCTTTATTAGCGATAGCATTGGTGCTGAGCGGTTGTAGTGATGCTAAAGAGACCGTTGAAAATCAAACAGCAAATGATGTATCCACTACCGATAGTTTAGATGATTCATTTTATCGAGTAGTTAATCTTAATACGAATTTAAGTCGAGAAGATTATTATACTGCTTTTGGAAATACTATGGATTTTCAAACAATTGGACGAGAATTACAGATTTTATCTACTGATCATTTCTCAACTAATGATTATTATATGTCTGAAGGGCAATATCTTAAAACGGATGATATGAATCAATTATTAAAACGCTCTGAGGATACTAGTAAATATCCTTATACCTTACAAGCACAGCGGGGAACTACTATTGGCGGAGTTGCAAATCCAATCATGGTAAGTACAGTGCATGAACAAGATTATTATGAAAAAAACGGATCTGAATATGTCTTAAAGGGTCTATCATTAGCAATCGTACTAGATCCTCGTGATGAAAAAAATGAACGTTTAGACACCTCATTAGATGAATCGTTAGTTGTTGATTTTGGGCGTGAAGCAATTAGTAAATTATACAAATATTTACAGAGTAAAAAAGACTTAAAAGATATTCCTGCTAATATTTGTGTTTATTATGCGACTAATACTAACGAAAGTGATATTAATGGTCGTTATATTTTAAAAAGTTATTGTGATGGCAGTGTGGGAAATATTGAAACATTAGATTACAAAAATTATATGTTTACAAGTACAGAAGCAACTGCTGCTGATGAAGATACAGCATCACAATTTGAAATTTTTAAAAGTAATATGAAAAAAGCTGCAACTGAGGCAGTTGGTGTAATTGGCTATGGTCGTTATAAAAATGGTCAGATTCAGTCAATGAAAATAAATTTAAAAGTAAATATTAAAACATATACTGAATTGCTTTATTTGATTTCTACTGCAGCTGATGAATTAAATACTCAATTTAGTGGTTTTGATATTAAAGTATTAGTTAGTTCACAAGATCAACTAGAGGCATTGATTGTTAAAGATAAAGGTGAAGATGCGAAGAGTATCTTGTTGTATTAGGAGGTAATTTATGGAAAATAAAGAAGAAATGTTAAAAAAGCTTGGATTGAAAACAATGTTTAATATTACTGATGCAGAAATGCCAGAGTTAGTAGAAGAATATGAGATTTTTATGAATCACGTTGCCGTATTAGAGAAAATAGACACTGATGGTAAGGCACCATTAGCATATCCTTATGAAATTGAGACATGCTTTTTACGTGATGATGAACCGATTGATGTAATAAGCCGAGAAGATGTTTTAAAAAATGCTAAGAGTGTTCAAGATAATCAAATTAAAGTACCAAAGGTGGTGGGATAATGAAAGTTTATTCAATTGAAGAATTGCATAATTTAATCGTTAATCAAGAAATAGATTTAAATGAATATTATTATGATTTATTTAAAGAAGTGGAATTTCAACAAAATCGCTTAAATGCATTTGTTACAATCACTAAAACTCAAGCAATGGATAATATTAAAGAACTTAAAATATCTGATGAAGAAATATTGAAAGGGATTCCTGGAGTATTTAAAGATAATTACAATACTAAAGGAATTAAAACGACAGCTTCAAGTAAAATGCTAGAGGATTATGTACCAGTTTACGATGCTGCGGTTGTTGAAAAATTATATAATGAAGGTGTTAGTTTAATTGGTAAATCAAGTATGGATGAGTTAGCAATGGGTGGTACTAACAAATCCGCTCTAACTGGGCCTGTATATAATCCGTGGGATTCATCAAGGATAGCGGGAGGATCATCAGGTGGCAGTGCAGCACTTGTTGGTAGTGGGGTTGTTCCATTTGCCTTAGGTAGTGATACCGGAGATTCAATTCGTAAACCGGCTGGATTCTGTGGTGTAGTTGGTTTCAAGCCAACTTGGGGAAGAATTTCAAGATTTGGTGTTATTCCTTATGCTTCAAGTTTAGATCACGTAGGTGCTTTTACTCGAAATGTTCGTGATATGGCAATTGTAACTGAAGCATTAGCTGGTCGTGATGAAAGAGATATGACTTCAAGCACACGGCCAGTACCACATTATTTAAAAGAATTGAATAGTGATATTAGGAATATGAAAATTGCTGTTTTAAAAACAGTTAGTAATGAAATTAGAAATGATGATATTAAAAATAATTTCAACCATGTAGTTGCAACCTTAAAACAATTAGGGGCATGTGTCGAAGAGGTAGAAATTCCAGTTCATCTAGCTAAAGCAATTTTACCAACTTACACGATTATCGCTAATAGTGAAGCAACAAGTAATCATTCGTGCTTAGATGGAATTAAGTATGGTGATCGGCAACCTGGTTCATCAACTGACGAAGTAATGATTAATTCTCGAACTGATGGATTTGGTGCTCATATTAAACGTCGTTTTATTTTAGGAAATTTAGCCTTAGCTACAGAAAATCAGGAACGGATGTTTAGAAAAGCTCAACGAGTACGTCGTTTGATTGTAGAAGAATTAAATAAAATTTATGATAATTATGATATTATTTTGACTCCTAATGGTGGTAGTGTAGCCCCAAAACTTGATGAAGCAAATGATGATCGCCTATCAGATGAATACTTGATTTTAGAAAATCATTTAGCTTTAGGAAATTTTGCTGGGACGCCAAGTATTTCAATTCCGTCTGGTTTTAGTGAAGGAATGCCGATTGCTATAAATCTGATGGGACGTTTATTTGAAGAACAAACAGTATTAAATGTCGCTTATGCTTTAGAACAAGCATTAGGATTTGAAAATCAATATTCAAGAGAGGGGTAGAGAGAATGAATTTTGAAACTGTTATTGGATTAGAAGTTCATTGTGAACTTAAAACAAAATCGAAAATGTTTTCTGGGGCCCCAGTAACATTTGGTGAGGCACCAAATACAAATGTCAATATCGTCGATATGGGGATGACAGGGGCAATGCCGGTACTAAATAAATCTGGTGTTGAATTTGCGATACGGGTATGTAGTGCTTTAAATATGGAAATAGATGAACTGGTACAATTTGATCGTAAAAATTATTACTATTCAGATTTACCAAAAGGATTCCAAATTACGCAAGATCGTTTCCCAATTGGGCGAAATGGAACAATGAAGATTGAGGTAAATGGTCAAACACAAGTAATTGAAATTGAAAGATTACATATGGAAGAAGATACTGCAAAACAATTACACTTTGACGATTATTCATTAATTGATTATAACCGAGCTGGTATTCCGTTAATTGAAATTGTTACTAAACCGACGATCCGCAGTGGTGCGGCAGCAGCTGCCTATTTAGAAAGATTAAGACAAATTTTCTTATTTACAGAAGTTAGTGATGCTAAAATGGAAGAAGGCTCAATGAGATGCGATGTCAATGTATCAATTCGACCATATGGTAGTGAAAAATTTGGTACAAGAACAGAAATTAAAAATTTAAATTCAATTTCAAATGTACAAAAAGCAATTGAATTTGAAGTTGCTCGACAAGAGAAAGTCTTAATTAGTGGTGGTGAGGTACTCCAAGAAACACGCCGTTATGATGAAGATAGTAAAGAAACTGTAGTAATGAGAGCTAAAGGTGATGCAGTAGATTACAAATATTACCCAGAACCAAATATTTTACCTATTCGATTGAATCATCAATGGGTTGAAGGGATTATTGAAAGAATTCCAGAGATGCCAGAATCACGAGTAGCTCGATACATAAATGAATACAAAATTCCTAAAACTGATGCATTGATACTTGTTCAAACTAAAGAAGTTTCGGATTTCTTTGATGCGACAGTTGCTTATACTAAGCATTATAAAATTGCATCTAACTGGTTATTAGGCGAGGTACAAGCATATTTAAATAAAAATAATTTGATTATTACAGATACTAATATAACTCCTGAGTATTTAGCAAAAATGATCAATTATATTCAAGATGGAACAATCTCAAGTAAACAAGGAAAGAAAGTGTTTGAAATCTTGATGAATGAAGGTAAAGATCCAGAAATTATTATTGAAGAAAATAATATGAAACAAATTTCTTCACCGGAAGAATTAACTAAAATTATTAATGAAGTTCTTGATAATAATCCTCAATCAATTGAAGATTATAGCAATGGTAAAGATCGAGCTGTGGGATTCTTAGTTGGACAAATTATGAAAAAAACCGGTGGTCAAGCTAATCCTGGTCTTACAAGTAAATTACTAATTGAACTATTGAAACAAAGAATTTCATAATGTACAAATAATTCTATATTTGGTACAATGGTTGAAGGAGGATATAAATATGTCTCAAAGAAAAAGATTTAGTTTTGATGATGAAGTAGATGATACAATTGATCTATCAAAAGATGATCTTAAAAATTCATCAATAACTAATAATGATAAACCTTCAAACGACAATGTCTTTGCTGATGAAGATGGTTTAGATGCCAAAGCTTATCCTACTGATAACGGGGGAGATAAATCAATGAAAAACAAGAAGAAACGCAAGTTTAAAATTAAGAAATGGCAAATTGCATTAATTGCTTTTCTATCAATAATTATTGTGTTCGTCATCTATGTATTTGTTGCTGGAGGAAATGATGGACCAGTTTATGGTGATCGTTGTGCTTCTTTAATTGCAATTGACAAAAGTAAATTTACAGGAGTTGAAGATGCAATCAAAGCAGACCCAAGCGTTAATAGTATCAATATTGAAGTAGATTGTCGAATTGTTAAAATTAGTATGAATTTTGTTGATAATACTTCTTCAGATACTGCTAAACAACTGGCAACAAACGCCTTACACACATTAGATGATACTTTAGGTGAAAATAAGGAAGAAGGTAGAGCATATAGTAATTTATTTACTACTGCTAATGGCCGTGGACAATACAACGTAGAGTTTGTTCTAACGAGCAATGGTGATACTAATTTCCCTATATTTGGTACTAAACATCCAAATAGTGATGATATTACTTTTACTGGAGCTAATGTAGTTGATCAAGCTGCAACTGATCGTGCGGCTAATACGAACGCTAATCAATAGACGAGCATGGCTCGTCTTTATTTATGAGGAGGACTAAATGAAAAAAAATGATTATTTTTATGGTGAATGCACAGATTTAACTCACGATGGTCAAGGAGTTGTTAAGATTGATAACTTTACATACTTTGTAAAAGGTATGCTTACGGGTGAAAGAGGACGGCTAAAAGTAATAAAGGTATTAAAGAATTACGGAATTGCACGTTTAATTGAATTAGAAGTTACTTCAAAATATCGTATTGATCCCAAATGCTCTGTCTTTAGACCATGCGGAGGCTGTCAGTTACAACATCTTAATCCTCAAGGACAGATGATTTATAAAACAAAACGGGTCAAAGATTGTTTAGAAAGAATCGGGAATTGTAAAGTGGCGGTAAATGATTGTATTATGATGGAAAAACCGTGGCATTATCGCAATAAAGTTCAAATGCCAGTTGGAGTTAAAGGAAATCATTTAGTAACTGGTTTCTATAAACAAAAGTCTAATGAAATCATCCCATGTGAAAACTGTTATATTCAAAATGAATTATCAAATCAGATAACTAATCGAGTTAAAGAATTAATGGAAGAGTTTAAAATTTACCCATATGATAAGTTAGCTCATCAAGGTAATATTAAGCATATTTTGACTAAACACGGTTATCATACAGACGAAGTAATGTTAGTACTAATTAGTTATCGTAATAAAATTAAAGATATGGATAAATTAGTGGAAATAATTACAAAAGAATTTCCAATGATTAAAACAGTTATTCAAAATATTAATCATCGCACTGATAATGTAATTTTAGGTGAACAAGAAGTCATTTTGTTTGGTAATGGATATATTTATGATACTTTATTAGGTAATAAATATAAAATTTCTTTAAAATCTTTTTATCAAGTTAATCCAATCCAAGTAGAGAAATTGTATTCAAAAGCAATTGAATTTGCTGGTTTATCTAAAGAAGACATAGTTTTAGACGCATATTGTGGAATTGGAACAATTACATTATCAGTAGCCAAATACGTAAAAAAAGTGTATGGTGTTGAAATCGTTGAAACGGCAATTGATGATGCAAAAAATAATGCAGTTTTAAATAATATTAGTAATGCTGAATTTAAATGTAGTGATGCTGGTAAATATATGCTAGAACTAGTTAATCAAGATCAGCATTTAGATGTTGTCTTTGTTGATCCACCACGTAAGGGGTGTTCAACAGAATTTTTGGATAATTTGATTCAAGCAGAACCCAAGAAAATAATTTATATTTCTTGTGATGTAGCTACTCAAGCACGTGATATCAAGTATCTTCAAGAATTTGGGTATCATGCTGATGTCTGTCAGCCTGTTGATATGTTTCCTCACACAACACATATAGAAAATATAGTTCGTTTGTCAAAATAGCCATGATAAAAATAATTACTAAACAGATTTCCTAAAAGAAGTCTGTTTTTTTATAATTTATGACGAGTAAATTGATTTCAATTGTTCTAAATCTATAATTATAGTAAAATTAGATAACCTAATAAAAGCGGGCGACTGATTGTGAAAAAATGGTATAATGAAGAATATGAATTTACAATTGAAGTAACAGTTTTTACGTGGGAATAAAGCAGAACATTATTGCTGTAATGGTGAAGAAATTGGTGATAAATACACTTGTACATATGGTTGCTCTAAGAGGTAATGATGATCATGTTTCCAATTATAGGGGTAGTTAGATTAGAAATAGGGGAAACAAAATGAATGCATTTATTTTACTTATTCCTTTTTTATTAATAGCATTTATTAACGAAGGTGCAATCAAACGGGCTGGATATTTTGCTCCACTGCAAGGCAATGAGAAAATAGCTTATGTAATTTATCAGATGGCCAATATCGGAATATTTATATATTTTTTCTTATCAGTAATAATTGATTTATCTTGGCAGTTTTGTTTAGGTCTACTGGTTTATTTGTTAGGATTGGGAATGTGCATTGTTTTGGTTAAAGATTTTTTCTCCAAGAAATGATGGCTTAAATACTAACGAGATTTACCGTTTCTCTCGAAATCCAATGTATATGTCATATTTTATTTTCTTTTTAAGAACCGTATTATTAACACAATCAATAATCTTATTTATAATTTTATTACTATTTCAAATCTCTATACATTGGGTTATTCTTTCAGAGGAGCAATGGTGTATCAGCAAGTTTGGAATTACTTATGAACAATATATGAATCAAGTAAGAAGATATATATAGTTAAATAAAGAATTATAAAAAGAACAATAATAAATATTAGTAGCATACTTATGATGTCTTATTGTTGTTTTGAAGTAATATTAATGGTATACTGAGTTCCAGTATAGAGGTGCGAAAATGAAAATAGAGTTTAAAATGTCTTATAAATTAGGATTATTAGAATTTAAAGTTGGCGATCAACTAGAAATTAGTAAGAACACTATATTTGAAAGTATAAATGATAAGTATTATATGTTAATTTTAAAAGGATTGCGTTATGATCTTCTTAAAGAAGATATTAAAATTATTCAATAAAATATTTAATTTGGCTATATCTTAGTGATTAGCCATTTTTTGTTATGGAAAATAAACTTAAAATAATTTTATTATCTGTGCTATAATAAATATTACTAATAAACATTTAATATTTAACAATTATTATTTATAAGGAGGAAATATGCAATACATATCTAAATATACTTCACCGTTAGGAGCAATAACATTAGCTAGTAATGGTGAAGCATTAACAGGTCTATGGTTTGATGGTCAAAAATATTTTGGCGCTAATTTATCAAAAGAATATAAGAACGTAGAGTTACCAGTATTTAAACAAACAAAGGAATGGCTTAACTTATATTTTAATGGTCAAAAGCCGGATTTTATTCCTCTTTTGGCTCTTCAAGCAAGTGAATTTCGTCTTGCTGTATGGCAAATATTGCTAGAAATACCATATGGACAAACCCTCAGCTATGGCGACATTTCAGCCGTTTTAGCAAAGCAAAAAGGTTTAAAAACAATGTCAGCACAGGCTGTTGGCGGTGCAGTTGGACACAATCCGATCTCAATCATTATTCCTTGTCATCGAGTCGTTGGAAGTAACGGAAACTTAACTGGTTATGCTGGTGGTCTTGAAAAAAAGATTGCACTGCTTCAATTAGAAGGAGCGGATATGGGAGCGCTGTTTACTCCTAAAAAAGGGACAGCATTATAAGTTAATTAAACTTAAAAATGGAGGCATTTATTATGAATGATTTTGTGAATCTTATTAAAGATGAAGTTATAAAATCTCCATTTTATTATAGTCAAGGGTACCAATATAGGGATTGGAGATTACTGTTTTATTAATTTTGATTGTATTTTTTAGATTTGAATATAATAACCTTGAGTTACCATGTAAGAAATATATAATTTATGCAATAAATTGTAACAAATAAATGAATATAGTATAATATATTTAAATATTATAGGAAAGAAGGAATGTAGTTTATGAACAAAGAAGTATTAAATTATATTGCTGAAAAGACACGTGAATTGATTGTTGCTCCAACTTGCAGTAATGAAACAAAGGAAGCTGCCCAAGCATGGTTAAATGCGATTGGAACAGAAAGCGAAATGGCTGAGACTAAGAAATATATCGCTGAATTAGAAGAAGATATTATGCCAATTGATAATTTAATTAGGTTTGCTGGTTCTGACAATGGTAAAGCTTATTTTGGTGAAGAAAATGCTAAAAATATTGAAAGCCATGCTAAAGAAATTAAAGCTAACGGGGCTAAATATTGCGATTGTCCGGCTTGTTTAGTTGTTGCTCAAATTCTTGAAAAGAAGTCTGAATTATTTAATGAAAAATAATAGGTTTATGAAAATATTGTTCTTTTAGGAACAATATTTTTATTTAAAATGTAAATCCTTTTTACAAAAATATTCTTTTTTAAGGATTGATTTGTAAAACCTCTTCTAAATAGACTTTAATGTATTTAAGTAAATAAAATATGATGTTAAATTAAATGCAAGAAAATATTAGAGGAGGAGTTTAAATGAGAGCAGTAACAACAATATTTCCTGTTATATTTATGATTGGAATAGGAACTTTTTCAAGAATAAGAGGTTTTATTACACCAAGTCAAAAAGATGGAGCAAATAAAATAGTATTTAATATTTTATTTCCAATAATGATTTTTAATATCCTTTTTACTTCTAAGCTAGAGACTTCAGCTATTTTTATTGTTTTATATGTGTTTATTGCATATTGTGTTATTTTGTTTATTGGAAGATTTATAATAAATTTTACTGGGGAAAAATTTGCTCATATTTCACCTTACTTGTTAACGACATGTGAAGGTGGTAATGTAGCTTTGCCCTTGTATCTATCAATTGTAGGGGCTTCAAGTAATACTGTAATATTTGATTTAGCAGGTGTTTTTATGGCTTTTGTAATTATTCCAATTATGGTTGCAAGAGCGGGTGCTGGTGAAACAAGGATTAGGGAACTTATTAAAACAATTCTAACTAATTCATTTGTAATTGCAGTTATTTTGGGGTTAGGGCTTAATTTATTAGGTACATATAATTTTTTATCAAACAGTTCATATTTAGGAATATACAGTAATACAATCACCCAAGTAACAGCACCGATTGTAGGCGTAATTTTATTTATCATTGGGTATGATTTGAATATCAATATGGAAATATTGGGAGCAGTGTTAAAATTGTTAGTTGCTAGAATTATTTTTTATATTCTAGTGATTATTGGTTTCTTTATCTTCTTTCCAGGGCTTATGATTGATAAGGTTTTTATGATTGCAGTTTTGATTTATTTTATGAGTCCTACTGGTTTTGCTATTCCAATGCAGATTTCCCCTTTATATAAAAGTAATGATGATTGCGGTTTTGCTTCGGCAATCATTTCTTTGAATATGATAATCACTTTAGTAGTTTATGCTTTGATCGTTGTGTTTATTGCTTAATGTTAGTATTGTTAATAAATTTTTGATATGGCATAATGAAAATATATTATTATTGGAGATAGTTTATGGTTATTTGATTTTAACATATTTTTAGTAGCCGTAAGAGAAGAAAATATGACTAAAGCGTCTAAATTATATATTCAATTTAGCTGATATTGCTATGGTGGTTGATGCAGTTGGAAGAAGAATTAGGTGTAAAACTATTTAAGAGCAACAATCACAGCATTTATTTAACAGATGAAAGAAAATTGTCTAGTAACGGGCTCAAGAAATTGTTAATTTAACTAAAAAGGTGCAAGAAAAACTTATTAAAGATGACATGGCTTTATCTGGTGTTATTACGAGAGGTTGTGGTGGAATGCAAAGTATTGAAGAAGCAACAAGATTAATAACTGATAAAAAAAGACTTATCAATAAAGGAGTATTAATAATATGGATAGTACAATAAAATTCGATGGCCTAGCAAATCTTTATGAGGATGGTAGACCGGAGTACCCGACTATATTAATAGAAAAGTTATATACTGACTATGGTTTTAAATCAACATCGATAATCGCAGATATAGGTGCTGGAACTGGTAAATTTTCAAAGCTGTTATTAGAAAAAGGTAGTAAGGTTTTTTGTGTCGAACCTAATAAAGATATGAGAAATGAATTAGTCAATAAATTAAATAAATATAATAAATTGCATGCTATCAATGGAACTGCTGGTAATACTACGTTAGATACTAGTTCTGTTGATTTTATTATATCTGCTCAGGCATTTCATTGGTTCAATGTTCATGAGTTTAAAAGAGAATGTAAGAGAATCTTAAAATTAGAAGGGCGGGTAGCATTGGTTTGGAATGTACGAGAAATGGAGTCACCATTGAATCAAGAGTGCTTTCAAATTTATAAACAGTATTGCCAAAACTTTGTTGGTTTTAATGGCGGGATTAAACGCGATGATGAAAGAATAAAGGAATTTTTTGATATGCACTATAAGCGTATGGAGTTTCCAAATCCTTTATTTTTTGACCAGAAGGGTTTTATTAAGCGCTGTATCTCAGGTTCATATTCTTTAAAAAAAACTGATCAGAATTATTTTGAATACATTGCTGCCTTAGAAAATGTATTTGATAAATATAGCAATAACGGACAGTTAGTAATGGAGAATAAGACGGTTGTTTATATAGGAAGATTAAAATAAATGTAGTTCAATGTCAATGAGAAATACTTTTATAGCTTTACCATTAGTTAAAGGGGCATATATGATTATATAGTCATAAAAGCGCTTTCTTAATTTAGGCGGTAATAGGAAGGAAGAGATGGCCATGTACCATAGATTCCCAACTAAATATCTTGAATTAGAATTGACTGAAACAATGGTCTTTGCCTAACTAGAAGTTTTTAGTAAAATTATTGAGAAAATTCATTAGGCTGGATTCAACTACTCTATGGATGATTTTGGAAGTGGCTATTCTTTTTTAGGAATATAAAAAGATTCAGATATCGTTAAGCTTGATGGTACATTCTTTTCTTCTGAAACGATGAATAAGGGGAAAGAAAATATTATTGATAAGAAATAGTGATTAAATCACTGAACAAATTATTTATAGTTAACATTTTGATAGCATTATCAAACATTAGATACTATTACATTGATTAAAGCTATATTATAATATAATTGGATTTAAAATTTGAGATATAAATGTAAGGGAGTTAAACCATGGGCTTTAATGATGAAAGAAAACGAATGAATGAGGGTGAACTTTATCGTTCAAATGATGCGGAAATTCTAAAAGAACAACTACAGTGTGTAGAAAAATTATATGATTATAATGTAACAAGACCTTCAGAAAAACAAAAACGTAAGGGATTGCTAAAAGAAATGTTTGCAGTGATTGGTGATGGATGTCATATTGAACCACCATTTCATGCTAATTGGGGTGGGAAGTATGTACATTTTGGTAAAGGAGTATATGCCAATTTCAATCTAACTTTAGTAGATGATGTTGAGATTTATGTTGGTGATTATACTATGATGGGTCCAAATGTTACAATTATTACTGGAACTCACCCAATTTTACCGGAATTAAGAAAAGAAGCATATCAATTCAATCTTCCAGTTTATATTGGTGAAAATGTATGGATTGGTGCTGGAACAATTATTTTACCAGGTATTACAATTGGTGATAATAGTGTTATTGGTGCTGGAAGTATTGTAACAAAAGATATTCCTAAAAATGTTGTTGCTTATGGGCAACCATGCACAATTAAACGGGAAATAAATGATCATGATAAAATTTATTATTATAAGGAAAGAAAAATCAAAAGTGTTTAATATTTTTGATTTTTTTATTTATGGATTAAATACGTATTACTAATAATATTAGTAATAGCTTTAGGTTTAAGCTATAATATAAAAGTATAATGTAATATTATTGTGATCCAATCCAAGAAGATAGTAAGATGCTTAAAGAAGCAAAGAATGAGGATTTAGAAGCACTACCAGAACTTTATACACAATTTGAAAACGTGGTTACTGCTTAAGCATTGGAAAGTTAGCCCTTGTTCAATGACTCTAAATCAATATGCCTAATCAAATTAATATTAATGATAGAACAAAAGAATTCAAAATAAGAAGATATTTATTTTATTTTTATTGCAATTTTTTTATTATCTTATCATTGTTAAAGGTGAAAATGCCTAGCACTGAGTCTATCTGTTTATAAAGGTTTATTTAATAGTTGACAGTAAAAAATAGTTAGATAATAATTAGTAAATTAAAATTTTGATTGATAAGGGGGAGTATGGTGATGGAGAATATATTAGTAATTGGTAACGGCTTTGATATTGCACATGGTTTTAATACTCGTTACGAAGATTTTATAAATTTTTGTAAGACTATTGCAACGGTTTATCAAGGATTTAAGGATAATCAATTCATATATCAAAATGAATATAATGATATATTAAAAGAAAAATTAGATAAGGTTTTTAAAGAAAAGTCGGTTTCTGCCAAAGCAATAAAATATTTTTCAAACTTAACTCCAACATCTGAAACTTCTCAATTTATCAAAGCATGTAAAGAAAATTATTGGCTTACATATGTCTTAAAAAATAAAAGTATGATTGGGGATAAGTGGTCAGATCTTGAATATGTCATTGCTAAACAAATAGAGATATTATCATATATTTCAAATAATCTTAACTGGCATACTCGAGAAGAAACTATGCTCGCTTCACGATATTCTAGTAATTTAATTGAATTATTTAAGATTGTAACAGAAGAACGTGGAAATAATACCGATTTTCAGCATCAGATAGAACTCACAAAGAAACATTTATATCGAGAATTGGAAGAATTAACATGGTTATTGGAAATATATTTAACACGATTTTTAAATACTAAAACCAAGAAAATTGAATTATTTAAATATTTACCAGTAACTAAACTCATTTCTTTTAATTATACTGATACGTACACAAGAATGTATAAAAAAGAAACAAATACAGTTCATTATATTCATGGATTTGCTGCTAAAGATAGGATAAAAGAAGAAAATAATATGGTTTTTGGAATTGGCTCAGAAATTAAAAATGTCACCGATAATGATAAGTATGATTATCTTGAATTTCAAAAGTATTATCAAAGGATTGTTAAAAAAACAGGTAATAACTACACTAAATGGTTAAATGACAATGAACAATTTTATATCTATTTTTTTGGTCATTCCTTAGATATTGTAGATGGAGATGTAATTAGAAAACTGATTCATTGTAAAAAAGCAAAAGTAATTATCTTTTATTATAATCAAAAAGCCTTGAATGCATTAGTTGTTAATTTAGCAAAGATTTTAGGAAAAGATGAACTTATTCAATTCACTAATGAAGAAAAAATCACTTTTTATAAATCTGATGATCTTGAAATAATTAAAAAACTTAAAAATACAATGTATCAAACTCGTCATGAGAAGCTTAAGAGTACAGTTAGATAAATCCAATTAGAAATGAGGAAATAATATGGAGAAAATCATTAAAGTGGGAATAGGTGTTTTGTTAATCAAGAATAATCAGATTCTTTTAGGACATCGGGTAAAAGATGGGGTTGATACTGGTGGCATCTATGAACCGGACACATGGTGTCTACCAGGTGGAAAACAAGAGTATCATGAAACTATTTTTGAAGGAGCAATTAGAGAAGTTAAAGAAGAAACTAATTTAAATATCTCACAGATAGAAGTTTTTAATGTAGTCGATGATATTCAATTAAATAAGCACTATGTAACGATACATATTATTGCTAAAAATTACGATGGAGATTTAAAAGCTATGGAACCAGATAAACAAGATGAGTGGTGCTGGTTTGAAATAGAAAAGCTGCCTAATAATATTTATTCCCCTTCAAAAAAATTTATTGAAGCATATTTAGATAGAAGTATCACCTAGATAAATCTTATTATAAGAACGATATTTTTGAAATCATTGGCGTTGAAGAATAGACTAAATACATTATTAACAATGTGGTTAACACGTGTTTATACTATTAAAGGAAATATTATGAATAAATATACAATGATAAAAGAAGTTATTTGAAAAACAACAAGATATTAAAAAAGCAGATAAAACGTCAAAATATATGAGAGATTTATTTACATTTTATGGAATTCCCTCACCCTAGCGCAAAGATAAGACAAATACAAACTTGCTGGAGCAAAAAATTGTTAATAGTTTTGGAAGTGATGAGTTTTTTATTAATAAAGCAATTGGCTGGAGTTTAAGAAATTATTCTAGAACTAATTTGGTATGGGTAATAAACTTTATTATTAAATATCGTACTCTAATGAATAAGCTAAGTATTAAAGAAGCTAGTAAATATTTATAATTTATAGTGTTGCATGTATTTTTTTGATATTTAAGATGGATATAATTGATAATATACAAAGTTATTATAAGAATATATTTTATGAAAGAGTATTTCGCCTGTAGGTATGATTTGTTAATAGACTGTTTATTCTGAGAGTCTGACAAATCTTAAAGATTGAGACGCATATGAGTCTGTTATTTTATATAGAAAATTTTGTAGTTGTAGGAAGGACATATCCTTTAATATATACCGAGGAAAAGGAAAAAGGCAAGACATTATTTGTTGAAATACTATTAATTGGAGTTGGACTCGCAATGGATACATTGTTGTATCAATTTATAAAGCTTAAGGAATAAAAAATAGCTAATTATGCTATTGGAAGAATTGATATTAGAAATACAGTTTTAAAAGAATATTACCTCCATTGATTATTGGGTAGTGTTACTTTTTTAACTATTATTGATGGAAAATGATTTTTGAATATTTAGGAATGCTTGTATTTTTATATATAAGTTAAAAGAAGGGAAACATGACAGTCTCTCTTCTTTTAACCGTTCATTCCAATATAAATACCAATTATATAAGGAATCAACCATATTGACCAAACGATAATACTAAATTTATGAAAAGTTTTTTTAGCACGATCATTTTTCTTAATTAGTATTACTGTTGCCCAAACTGCATGAAAAGCCATTAAAAGTAAAGCAATTGATCCAGTAATGCCGTGGAGATTAAAATTAAAATTGTGCCCTGATATTTGTCCCATAATATTCGTTCCTGATGTATCACAAATAAAGCCAAGCCAAAATATCAAAGCATGCCATTTTAGTAAACTGCCACTCTTTTTTTCAGCAAAAACACCGATTGTATAAAAAACCAATGCTAGCGTCATGAAAATAATTGCCATAATAAGTAATATTGACATATAAATGTATTTCTCCTTAATCTGTAAATTCTTTTTTTAAAGAAATTAATAATATTAGTAATGCAATCATCATAGTAATATGTGAAAGTCCTGCAAAACCAGAAAGCATCTTATCTATCAAACTATTTATAGCCGTATTAGTTATTTGTAGAATCCCACGAATTAGCATAGTGAGGATCATAAAAGGTAAAGAAAAATTATAAATGATTACAAATTTTTTAAATAGTCGATTATTTTGTATATTTGTCACTTTTGCAATTACAGCTAGGATGATAAACAGTAATGTTCCTAAAATTAATAAATGAGGATGAATTACACTTAATACGGTAGGCATTGAATAAGCATAAAATTTTGTAAATTCACGATAAAAAACACCCCCAGCCATTGCTAAAATAAAATATATAATAGCAATATTTATTAAAAATTTAGGAGAATAATCTAAAGTCTTATTTAATGATTTATAGTAATTTAAACCAAAGATGATACCGGCCAAAAATAGCGCAGCTCCTAAACCAGTATAGAAAATAGCGATAAATCTATCCGGTAATAAATTAAATGTTCGAATTGTTATACCAAAAATTATCATAAATGCCATAATAATAAATGATTTAAGATCAAAGAAATTTAAAAAGAATTGTTTTTCTATTTCATAGCTATGAATTCTATGGGTATGTTTTTTAGTTAATTTGTAAAATATAGCAAACCAAAAAATAATAAAAACAATGATTGAGAGAAAGAAATTTAATAACTTTGTATATCCAACATATGTTTCAATTCCAATTTTTAAAATATTGAAACCAGCAATAAGCCACACGATTGAAGCTATTAATAATAAATTATGCTTTTTTACTTTCATAATAAACCTCCATAATTAATCTGAACACTGTTCACTTTGAATTATAAGTATTCCCACTTCGTAATAAGTGGGCTAGTATAAATATCGTTCAACTAACTCAATAATACCTTGGTAGTTTTGTTGTGGATTAACGATTGAAAAAATGAAAAGTTCAAAAATATACTCAATGAATAAAGTTTGATCTAATTTTTGATTAAAAGCATCTTTTCTTATTTTTTGATCTTTTTTTAATACAATTAATAAATTTTGTTTTAAATGGAAAAAATATTTTTTCATCATTTTTTGTCCAACGACTTTATCTTCAGCAGCTAAAGACATTGCATGTTTTGAAAGAAATTCAGGATATTCTTGGCTGCCTTCTTGAATACTTTCAAATAACCAAGTCAAACATTCAATGAAATTCGTAAAACTAAATTGTTCACTAGACATGTGAAAAATATCTTTCCAAATACTTTCGATAGTCGAACATAAGAGTTCTGATTTTGATGGAAAATAGTTATATATTGCGCCTACTGAAACACTACATTCAATTGCAACAGAACGCATATTAATTGAAGATAGACCTTTTTCTTTAGCTAAACGTTGACAGATAGAAATTATTTCTTCTTTTGATGTTGATGGTAAATTCAAAATATTTCCTCCTTATAATTTTATATGAACCATGTTCATGTTGAATAATACGCCTTATTTTTATAATAGTCAAACATAATGACTTTGCTTTTTTATCAATTATTTTAAATGAATCTAGAGTTTGGCTGATTACTATTTTATGTTAGAATGATAGTATCAAAATAAATTATATTTGAGGTGAAAAATAATGTTGATTGTTGATGGAGAAAAATATCTTGCGGAAATAAAAGAATTGATTATTGAGTATACAAATTCATTGAATCGAGATTTCTCTTTTCAAAACATAGATGCTGAATTAGAAGATTTAAAAAGAAGATATCTATAGTCTCATGGGCGTATTTTAGCGGTTGTCGACTGATGGTAAAGCTGTTGGCTGTATTGCTTATTGTCACCATCGTAATCAATGCTGTGAAATGAAACGTCTATATGTAAAACCAGATTTTCATAATCAGTGACAAGGTCAAAAATTAATTGAAGCAATTATTGAAACTGCTCAAGGAGATGGTTTTGGATACAATCAAACCGTTAAAAAGGGCGATTTCGTTATATAAAAAATATGTTTTTAAAAAAATTGAACCACATTATGATAATCCAACGGATGACGTAATTTATATGAAATTAGTATTCTAATAAGCAAAGAAAGTGAGATAGGTTAATGGGAATATTATTGGTTAGGCTTATTGATGTAATAAATGAATATAGTGAAGATAGTACTTTTTATAGTATTGCTTATACAATGCTTTTGAATTTTGATAATTTGCAAAATCTTAGTATTAATGATGTTGCAAATTTATGTCATGTATCAAAATCAACTATTAGTAAGTTTGTACGATCATTAAATTTTGAAGATTATTCCGATTTTAAGGCAGAAGCATATTTTAAGGAAAATCGTTTTAACAGTGATTATAATTATGTTGCCAATATCCAACAATATATTGCTAATCAAGACGCAAATACCTATATTGACAAAGTTATTCAGGATATTGAAATAATCAAAAATATTGATATGACAGTGATTAGAAAAATTGCTCAAATAATTTATCAATATCCAAAAGTCACGGCATTTGGAACACTTTTTTCACAATTGGGAGCGTTAGATTTGCAGTATAAACTGGCCTATAATCATAAATTTATTATGAGTTATGTAAATGATGTTAAACAAGACGAATACTTAAAAAATAATAGTGAACAAGGTGTTGTGATCATTTATTCTAATTCTGGTAACTATTTAAATAAGTATCAGTTATCATCATTTGATGAAAAGAAAAAATACGACTATAAAAATAAAAAGGTTATTTTAATTACTGCAAACGAAATGATGGTAAATCATCCCGATGTTGATATTTGTCTTGTCTATCAGCATTTATCTAAATTACAAACACATAGTTATATCTATCCTTTGATTAATGACTTGATTGTTGCTGAATATAGAAGTTTCCAAAATGCGAACTTTTAAGTTTATATAAAAAACTCCGTTATAATAGTAGTATCAAAGGAGGAACAAAGTATGAGTAGATTTCCAGATAATTTTTTATGGGGTGGAGCTAGTGCTGATTTTCAATATGAGGGTGGATTTGGTGAAGGTAATCGCGGCTTGATTACAGCAGATTTTGTAACAGATGGTAATGTTGATACGTTACGTCAGGTAACTTATAAGTGTAAAGATGGAACGCTTGGTTCGTCACCATTAAAGGCTGAAATTCCTGAAGGAGCAACTGGATATATTGATCCTGAGCGTTATTATCCAAGTCATGATGGAGTTGATTTTTATCATCGTTATAAAGAAGATATCGCTTTAATGGCAGAAATGGGATTTAATGTTTATCGTTTTAGTATTTGCTGGACAAGAATTTTTCCGACAGGCGAAGAGGCTGAAGGAAATGAGTTAGGTTTGAAGTTTTATGAGAATGTTATTGATGAATTATTAAAGTATCACATAGAGCCTTTAATTACAATTTGTCATGATGAAATTCCTGCATATTTAGCTGATCATTATGATGGATGGTCATCACGCCATACAATTAATTGCTACTTAAAATTATGTAAAACATTATTTGAACGTTTTAAAGGGAAAGTAAAATATTGGTTGACATTTAATGAGCTTAATGTTGTAAAGGGTTATGCTCAAATGGGAACTCATAAAATTGATAGTCAAACGCATTATCAAGCGATGCATCATGTTTTTGTTGCTAGTTCATTGGCAACAAAAATGGCTCATGAAATGATGCCAGGGTGCATGGTAGGAACAATGTATGCAATGAGTGGTTTATATCCATTAACTTGCAAGCCTGAGGACATGATGGCACATATGAATACTAGAAGATTATCATATTTTTATGCAGACACTATGGTAACTGGCGGATATCCATATTATGCACAAGCATTATTTGAAAAAGAAGGGGTCGTACTGGTTAAGGAGCCAGGTGATGATGATTTACTAAAAGAATATCCACTAGATTTTATTACTTTTAGCTACTATAGAACAACAACCGTTAATGCTAACACTAAATTAAATATTATCGGATTAGCAATGGATCTAAATCCCTATTTAGAAGCAACCCCTTGGGGTTGGCCAATTGATCCTGTTGGATTGCGCTATGTTATGAATGAACTTTATGATCGTTATAAAAAACCAATTATGATTGTTGAAAACGGAATGGGTGAAATCGATCATTTTGAAAATGATACAGTTATAGATGATTATCGGATCCGATATTTAAAAGATCATTTTAAAAACATGAAAGATGCCATTAATATTGATCATGTAGATTGTATTGGTTATACGATGTGGGGGGCTATTGATCTTGTTTCACTTAGTACCGGGGAAATGAAAAAACGTTATGGTTTTGTTTATGTAGATAAAAATGATGATGGTAGCGGAACATATAATCGATATAAAAAGAAAAGTTTTGATTGGATGAAAGAAGTTATTGCAACAAATGGAGAAAAGATATAAGGAGGGAAATAAAATTCCCTTTTTTTAAATTTTAATCGGGTCTATTTATAATTTAGGTTAATATATTTAAAGGAGGAATGATTAGGAGGAATCATAGATGTGTACAGCAATAAAGATATATTCAGATAATGGAGATATTTATTTTGGTCGAACAATGGATTTTTCATTTGAATTAAATCCTGAACTTTATTATATTCCTGCAAAATACCAGTGGCGCAATGTTCTAAATACTCATGATATTGAAAATAAGTACAATATTCTTGGTATCGGGCAAGATGTCTCTCCTGTTGCTTTAAGTGATGGTGTTAATGACCATGGATTTGCAGTTGCGGCATTATATTTTTCTGGGTTTGCTCAATATGATGGGCTAAAAAAAGATAATACATCAATTATCCCGATCGCTGCTTTTGAACTAGTTTATTTTTTATTAAGTCAATGTGCTTCAGTAAAAGAAGCTCAAGAATTAATAAAAGTCATCAAAATTATTGGTGTAGAAGATAGTATTACACATATAGCAGCTCCTCTTCATTGGATAATAAGCGATGCAAATAACAATTGTATGGTGATTGAAAAAACAATAGATGGTCTACATGCGATTAATAATCCTATTGGTGTTCTTGCAAATAGTCCAGATTTTTCTTGGCATATGACTAATTTACGAAATTATTACAATTTATCGCCATATCAATTTCAAGAAGCAATATGGAACAATATAAAACTTACTCCATTTGGACAAGGTGCAGGAACATTAGGTTTACCAGGGGATTATACACCACCATCACGTTTTATTAGAGCAGCATTTCAAAAAACATATACAGATATTCCAATTGATCGTCATCAAGCTGTGATAACTTGTTTTCGGATCATGGAAACGGTCAGTATTCCTAAAGGGGTCGTCATTACAGCAAATCAAACTTCTGATTATACTCAATATACGATGTTTATTAACTTAGCAACTCGAGAATATTATTTTAAAACATATTGGAATAATCAGATAACAAGAGTTGAATTTCCTCAATATGATGAAAAAAATATGAAAATGCTTTCATTAGGGCCGTTAAATCAAACGATTGAATTTAAAACTAGAAGTATTTTTTTATAAAAGGATGTGTTGTTAGATACATCTTTTTTTGTTTATATTTATGATTATTGTGAAAGAATAAAATATGCTTAAGCATATTCGTTGAAGATAATCGAATGACTATGCTAGAATGGCATTCTAAGGATGTGAAAAAAATGTTGATACAAAAAAGAAATGGTCTTTTTCAAGACTATGATAACAATAAAATAGAAAGAGCAATAAAAAAAGCTTTTTGCAGTTTATCTGAAACAATAAAAGATGATGAATTAAAAAAGATGATTGCAGATATTGAAAAACATATTATAGCTGATATGTCTGTTGAAGCAATTCAAGATTTGGTTGAAGAAACATTGATGAAACATGGATATCTTCAAGTAGCAAAAGCTTATATTTTATATCGTCAAAAGCATACGGAGCAGCGATTGATAATTGATGAACTGCTTGCCTTATTGGGAAATCAAAATCTAAAAAAGGTTCTATTGAAGATTCACAAAGACTATCCTCAAGAAGAATATTCATTGCAATTATTATTAGTGAAATTTAAAACATTTTATAAAGAGGGTATGAGTCATTTTGAAGCGTTGAAAATGTTGATGAAAGCGAGTGTGGAATTAATTAGTAAAGAAGCACCTAAATGGGAGATGATTTCAGCTCGATTTTTAACTTATGATGTAAATCAACAGGTTGACCAAAAAATGAATACCGCTGGTAGATATACTTTTTATGAGCGGATTAACTATTTAGCACAACAAGGTTATTATGGACAATATATTCTTGAAAGCTATTCAAAAGATGAAATAGACATGTTAGGACAGTATATTAGCGAATCGCGAAATGAATTATTTACATATAGTGGTCTTGAATTGATTGTTAAAAGATACTTGATTCAAAATCATGACCGCGAAATTATTGAAAAACCACAGGAAATGTTTATGTCAATTGCTATGCATTTGGCCATGAATGAATCAAATAGAGTTAAGTGGGCAAAAGAGATTTATGATATTTTAAGTACTTTAAAAGTGACGATGGCAACACCAACTATGTCTAATGCGAGAAAGCCATTTCATCAAATGAGTTCATGTTTTATTGATACTGTCGATGATTCATTAGCAGGAATATATAAAAGTATAGATAATTTTGCTAAAGTTTCAAAAAACGGTGGTGGAATGGGACTGTATTTTGGAAAAGTACGTGCTAATGGAAGTAGTATCAGAGGTTTCAAAGGAGCAGCAGGAGGTGTGATTCGATGGCTTAAACTTGTAAATGATACTGCAACAGCAGTAGATCAATTAGGAGTTCGGCAGGGAGCAGCAGCAGTATATTTGGATGCATGGCATAAAGATCTACCCGAATTTTTACAAATTAGAACAAATAATGGCGATGATCGAATGAAAGCACATGATATTTTTCCTGCGGTTTGTTATCCAGATTTATTTTGGAAATTAGCTAAAAATGATTTGGAAGCTTCATGGTACATGATGTGTCCACACGAGATACATGAAGTTAAAGGTTATTATTTAGAGGATTGTTATGGTGAAGAGTGGGAAAGGAAATATTATGAGTGCGTTGAAGATGACCGAATTCCTAAACGCGTTATGACAGTTAAAGAAATTGTTCGTTTAATTATTAAATCACTAGTTGAAACAGGAACTCCTTTCACATTTAATCGCGATCATGTTAATAATTTTAATCCTAATCCTCATCAGGGAATGATATATTGCAGTAATCTTTGCACAGAAATTGCTCAAAATATGCAAGCGATGGAGATCTTACCGTCTGAGGAAATTGAGGTTAATGGTGAAACTATTATTGTTGAAAAAACAAAACCAGGTGATTTTGTAGTTTGTAATTTAGCTTCATTAACATTAGGTCATCTTGATGTCTTAAATGATGATGAATTGAGACACGTTATCAGTGTTGTAATTAGGGCTTTGGACAATGTAATTGATTTAAATTATTATCCAATTCCTTTTGCCAAAATAACTAATCAAAAATATCGTGCGATTGGATTAGGAACAAGTGGTTATCATCATATGCTGGTAAAATTGAAAATGTCATTTGAAAGTGATGAGCATTTACAGTTTATTGAGCAGCTTTATGAAAAGATTAATTACTTTGCGTTGGAAGCTTCATGTGATTTAGCTAAAGAAAAAGGAAGTTACTCATTGTTTAATGGTAGTGATTTTGAAACAGGTGCATACTTTATAAAACGTCGCTATCAAAGTAAAGCATGGCAAAATCTTCAAGCTAAAATCAAAGAAAATGGTTTAAGAAATGGATATCTTTTAGCGATTGCCCCAACCAGTTCAACTTCAATTATTGCTGGAACAACAGCAGCGGTTGATCCTATCATGAAAAAGTATTTTATGGAAGAGAAAAAGGGAAGTATGATTACTAGAGTTGCTCCCGACTTAGATTCTGAAACTTTTTGGTTATATAAAAATGCGCATTATATTGATCAAGAGTGGATTGTTAAAGCAGCGGGAATTAGGCAGCGTCATCTCGACCAGTCACAATCAGTTAATTTATATATGACAAATGAGTTTACTTTTAGAAAGTTGCTTAATTTGTATATTAAAGCTTGGGAGTATGGTGTTAAAACATTATATTATGTTAGAAGCCAGTCTTTAGAAGTTGAAGAATGTGAATCATGCAGTTCATAGGAGGTAATAATGGAACTTAAACAAAAAGCATTATTTAATGCTAAAGGTGATATTGATGTAAGAAAACGTCGAATGATAAATGGAAATACAACAAATCTTAATGATTTTAATAATATGAAATATCAGTGGGTCAGTGATTGGTACCGTCAGGCGATGAATAATTTTTGGATTCCAGAAGAAATAAATTTGACTCAAGATATTAGAGATTATCGTTTGTTAAGTGAGGCAGAACGAACCGCATATGATAAGATTCTTTCATTTTTAGTTTTCTTAGATTCTTTACAGACAGCCAATCTTCCTAATATTGGTGAGTATATTACAGCAAATGAAATTAATCTTTGTTTAACCATTCAAGCATTTCAAGAAGCGGTCCATTCACAAAGTTATAGCTATATGCTTGATTCAATTTGTTCACCAACTAAACGAGATGAAATTTTATATCAATGGAAATTTGATGAACATTTGTTGAAGCGAAATGAATTTATTGGTGAACAGTATAATGCATTTCTTGAACATAAAGATAGTTTTCATTTAATGAAAACGATTATGGCTAATTATATTTTGGAAGGAATTTATTTTTATTCAGGATTTATGTTCTTTTATAATTTAGGACGAATGGGTAAGATGTCGGGATCAGCTCAAGAGATTCGTTATATTAATCGTGATGAAAATACACATTTATGGTTATTTAGAAATATGATTATTGAGCTGCAAAAGGAAGAACCGACATTATTTACCCCTGAAAAGATTGAGGTTTATCGTAATATGCTAAAACGTGGAGTTGAAGAGGAAATTGCTTGGGGGCAATATGTCTTGGGAAATCGAATTGAGGGTCTAACGATGGATATGGTCAGTGATTATATTCATTATCTCGGTAATTTAAGAGCATTTTCATTGAATTTTGAACCATTATATGAAGGATTTGAGACAGAACCTGAAGCAATGAAATGGGTAAGTATTTATAGTAATGCAAATAACATTAAGACCGATTTTTTTGAAGCAAAATCTACTGCTTATGCAAAGTCTAGTGCTATTGAAGATGATTTATAGAATATTTAGAAAAGCAAGATAGAAAACTACCTTGCTTTTTTGATTGATTTATTGTTCAGCTATTTGATGCATAAACGTTTATTAGAGGAGGATATATTGATGTATAGAATAAAAAAATCCGTTATTATTTTCTTCGCTTATCGCATTTATTGTTAGCCTGATCTATTTATTAATATCTATAGTAATAGCAGTATATTATAATCTATGGAATGGTCTATTCCTTCATTCTTATTGTAATTCAGTCGTTTTTGTGTTTTGTTTCCTGTGATAATGATGAGAAATTTTTTATACACTGCTATATATTTTATTTTCAAATATTAATGTGGATGTATCATTGGATAATTTAGCTTTGTTTTCACCAGTTGTCTCGAGCATGTACTTAAATATCATTATGATAGCATCAGTAGGAATCATCGGTTATATAATTTTACAGTCTATTCACCTTAATAAACAGCCACCTTTAATTACTGTCTTTAGTATTTCAGCGATGCATAGGTGCTATTTTAATGATTTTAATTTTATTTTGTCAAAGCTCCGATGCTATTATTAAGGCGTGAACATGAAGCTATTGTTAATCATCAATTATGTATCACTAATACTTTTGAACAGGTTTTTAAAGAAAAAATGCTAAAACTTTATAAAAAAGTTCGGTATCTTTGTAATACTCATGGATATCCTTTTACTAAAAATATTCATTCAAAATATCTTGCTGATTTAATTTATCTAAAAATGAAGCTTCTATGATACTTTTTACTGATTATCTATCTGGTAGACAGTAAGCTTAAAAACTGTATTGCAATGTGATATATTAAACTTTGCCTAAAAATAATAACTATGCTAGTAATAGTTTATTTTTTTATTATATATTTGTTTGACAAGTCTAACACCAGGAGATAAGATATAATTGTTGGTTAGATTAGGCTAACTATTATAATTGTTTTAATTGAAATATTTAGCATTAAATCCTATTTTAAAAAGATTATAGAGGGTGTTGTGCGGTGAATCGGATGATTCTATTCGAAAAATCAATTTGTAAGATTGAAAAATGAGAATTATCCATATTGTGTGATGATGGAAATTAATGGGATGAGTTGTACCGATTGTCAGCAACAAATTGAAAATGAGTTTAATCAGAAGAAAATTTATTTAGAACAGCATTTGGCTGTACTTCTACCAAAACAAGATGCAAGTGTGGAATCAGTCTAGGTTTTAATAGAGATAGTTGGCTATCGTGTTATTAAATTAAAAAAATCTGAATTAAAAGATAGGGGGATTTATATGTATTTGCAATTAGAAAATGTAGAAAAATATTATGGTGAAAATGAAAATCGGGTTCAAGTTTTAAAAGGGGTCAATGGTTCAATAGAACGCGGTGAAATCTGTGTTATGCTAGGACCTTCAGGCTCTGGTAAATCAACATTATTAAATTTAATTGGAGGTATCGAAATAATTGATTATGGTAATGTGATAGTTGGTGGAATTGATTTAGCATCTTTATCAAAAACAAAATTAGGGTTATACCGGCGGGATACTTTGGGCTTTGTTTTCCAATTTTATCATCTAGTCCCAAATTTAACAGTAAAAGAAAATATTGAAACAGGTGCATATTTGAGTAAGACACCACTAGCTGTTGAAACACTATTAGATAAATTAGGATTAAAAGAACATTGCAATAGGTATCCTAATCAATTATCAGGAGGACAGCAGCAACGAACTGCAATTGGTCGTGCTCTAGCAAAAAATCCTAAATTATTATTATGTGATGAACCGACAGGAGCTTTAGATTATCATACATCTAAAGATATTTTAGAATTATTAGAACAGATTAATCAGGATTATGGAACAACTATTTTAATTGTTACTCATAATGATGCAATTGCTAAAATGGCACATCGCGTGCTGCGTTTGCGAGATGGACAAATTATTTCAAACTATTTAAATACATCACGAATCAATGCTAAAGAGTTAGAATGGTAGTAGGGTGTTAGCATGAAAAATCCATTAAATAAGAGTTTAAAAAAAGAATTCACTGATAACTTAGCTCGTTATCTAGTACTTGCTTTGGTCATGATAGTTATGATTGCAACTGTTTCAGGTTTTTTTAGTGTAGCTTATAGTGTTAATAATCTATTAAAACAAAATCAAGATGAATGTTTAGTCGAGGATGGACAGTTTACTGTTTTAAAACCATTGACTAAAGAAGTAATTAAAGAAATTGAAAAAGAGCCTGTAAAACTTTATGAAAATTTCTATAGCGAGCAAAAGATCAAAAATAGTGCTACATTAAGGATATATCAAGATCGTGAAAATATTAATTTGGTTACAGTTTACCAAGGGAAACTCCCAAAAAAGCATCAAGAAATAGCATTAGATCGGCTTTTTGCAATAAAAAATGGTTATAAAATAAATGATCAAATTAAGGTCAATGGTATAAAGTTAACTATCGTTGGATATTTAAGCCTACCTGACTATAGTTCGTTGATTAAGGATAATAGTGATTTAATGATGGATCCTATCCATTTTGGAGTTGCTATTGTAGATGAGTCAGATTTTGCTTTATTAAAAGAGAATAATATTAATTATACTTATAGTTATAAATCAAATGATGATTTAAGTAGTAAAGAAAATTACGATCAATTAAATCAAATTAGAGATATCGTAGTTGATAGTGGATGTAGCTTAACAGGAATGATGACCCAAGAGATGAACCAGGCAATATCATTTTTACCTAATGATATGGGTGGTGATATCCCAATGATGAATATGTTGTTTTATATCATTTTGGTTATTTTAGCCTTTATTTTTGTTGTAATTTCACAGGCGATAATTGAAGACCAAGCAACTGCAATTGGCACATTACTAGCTAATGGTTATACAAAACAAGAGTTGATTCACCATTATCTTACTTTAGTAATGATCATTGTTTTTGTAAGTGGACTAGTGGGAAATGTTATTGGATATACAATAATGCCTTCATTTTTTTCTAATATGTACTATAACAGTTATTGCTTGCCACCATTACAGTTAAAATTTATTCCTAGTGTATTTGTTAATACTACCGTGATTCCTTTTTTGGTTATTTTGATAGTCAATTATTTAATGTTATGGCATAAATTAAATATTTCGCCATTAAAATTTTTAAGACAAGATCTACATGAAAATAAGAAAAGTCATTATATTCATTTAAAGCAAACGTCGTTTATTAAGCGCTATCGTCAAAGAGTGATTCTTCAAAATAAGGGAAGTTATTTGGTTTTAATGATTGGAATTATTTTTGCTAGTTTTCTTTTAACTTTTGGTTTTTGTATTACCCCGTCGATTGAACGTTATTTAGAAAATATGGAAAATAGTATTAAAACAAACTACCAATATCTTTTAAAGGTACCAGTTGAAGCTGCTGGAGAAAAAATAACATATACATCATTACAAACCTATTTTGCTGCTGGGGAAATTGACTTAGATGTTTCATTCTATGGATTAGATGATAATTCTATATATTATGCGGATATTGATTTGCCAAAGGAAAAAGATCAAATTATTATTTCCTACGATTTTGCTAAAAAAGTTGGCTTAGAAAAAGGAGATAAAGTAACGTTTACAAACCAATATACTGAACAAGAATATCAGTTAAAGGTTTTTGATATTTATAATAGCCGAACTAATATAAGTGTTTATATGTCACGTGAATCATTAAATAATTTACTCGAAGAAGATCTGAATTATTATAATAGTTATTTATCAGATCAGAAGTTAAATATTGATAAAAAATATCTTAGTACGATGATTACTAAGACAGATATGCTGAAAATTGGTGATCAAATGACGGAAACCTTTTCACAGATGATTCCGATTATGAGTGGGATAGCGATAGTTATTTATTTAGTTGTAATGTATATTCTAACAAAACTAGTATTAGATCGAAATACTAATTATATGTCGTTTTTAAAAGTGATAGGCTATAACAGCCAAGAAATTGCTAAGATATATCTTAAAGCTACAGCTTTGGTAGTAGTATTTTCATTATTGATTAGTTTACCAATTTGTAAATATGGTTTAGAAATATTGTTTATTCAAGCAATGATGAGATTTGCAGGATATATAGAAATCTATATTCCAACCTACCTCTATGTAATGATTTTTACTGTTGGCTTAATTACTTATTTTGTTGTTAATTGGCTATTGAATAAACAAATTCAAAGAATTGATTTAGGGAAATCTTTAAAAGAAACAGAATAACTATAGGTTATTCTGTTTTCACCTAAAAGGAGGAGATTTTAATGCTTGAAGATATTAAGCTGCCGTTTATAGATAAAAAGGTTATTAATAAGCATGAAAGAGAGTATCAAATAGGTTTAATCGATGGACAGGGAGTAATGACGAGCATAGATATTTATCCAGGGATACAAGTTATATATAATAATTTTCATTGTTTTACTGCTCCGACTGATCAATCTCTCAATCGGCATCGTTATATTGAAATTAATCATTGTCTAAAAGGTAAATTTGAATGTCAGTATAATAAAAATTATTATGCATATTTATGTCAAGGAGATTTAGCAATTAGTGGTGGAACATTAAATAAATTAACTCACTCATTTCCATTGGGTTATTATAATGGTGTAGAAATTTTGATTGAAGTAGAAAAAGCTAAAGAGAATAAATTATTAGATGAATTCAATATTGATATTGATTTAATCAGTAAACGTTTAAAAGAAAGCCATAATGTATATATTTTTCGTGCTACTGCTCAAATTGAACATATTTGTTTAGAAATGTATGAGATAGAAGAGGAATTAAAGAGGAATTACCTAAAAATAAAAGTGTTAGAACTGTTATTATTTTTATCACATCATGACTTTGGAATTTTAGAAAATGAAAAGCATTATTATCCAAAAAAACAAATTGAGATTATCAAGGCAATAAAAACAGAGCTTAGTAACAATATTTCAGCTAAATATGATCTTGAAAAACTAGTAAAACAATACAATATTAATATTCATACATTTCGTAAAGCATTTAAAGAGATTCACGGTAAACCAATCTATCAGTGGTATAAAGAATATCGTTTAGAGTATAGTTTAGGTCTACTGATTAATACCGATATTCCAATTATCGAAATAGCTAATGAGATTGGTTATTCTAATCCAAGTAAATATTCAGCTGCATTTTATCAATATACTTCTATGACACCCCAGCAATATCGTAAATCACATCTTAAAATGGAGCAATAATAACAAAATGGAGTAGCAGTAATAATATTTAGGAGTTATACTCTCTTATAAAGTTAGTCTATTCTAACTAAAGGAGGGTTAATATGACAGTATTAAAATCTTTATTTGCTTATGCTGGCAAATATAAATATTTAACAATACTTTCTTTAGTATTTTCAATGATAAGTGCTATTTTATTATTAATGCCATTTATTATGATTTGGAAAGTTATTGAGGTTATTTTGGCAGAGTATCCAAACTTTGCCCAAGGAAGTATTGCGATACAATACGGCTGGTACGCGTTAATTTTTGCTGCAGTAGGAATTTTATTGTATGTTTCGGGCTTACTTTGCTCACATTTAGCTGCATTTAGAATTGCTTCAAATATGCGTAAAAAAGCTTTACATCATGCTGTTCAATTACCACTTGGATATTTTGCTAAAGAAGGAAGTGGTAAATTAAGAAAAATTATTGATGAAGCTGCAGCTTCAACAGAAACTTATTTAGCACATCAATTACCGGATATGGCACAATTGATTACTACTGTTTGTGCGGTAATAGTCTGTTTATTTATTTTTGATTGGAAGTTTGGGATAGCTGCACTAATTCCAACGATTTTAGCACTATCAAATATGTTTAAAATGATTGGTCCTGGCTTACAGGAATCAATGAAAGCATATATGGATGCACTTGAAGGAATGAGTAATGAAGCAGTTGAATACATTCGTGGGATACCTGTTGTTAAAACATTTCAACAGACAGTTTTTTCTTTTGATCGTTTTCATCAATCAATTAATAATTATGAAAAATTTGCAATTGGTTATACAAATAAGATGCGTTTCCCAATGACTTTGTTTACGACCTTTATCAATAGTATTTTCATTTTCATTATTGGCACAATGATGTTATTGATCTTAAACGGTTTTGATTTAAATTCTTTAATGCCAGATTTCTTATTTTATGTTATTTTTACACCAATTATTGCAGTAACAACTAATAAAATTATGTTTGCAAGTGAAAATACAATGATGGCTGCAGATGCTTTAAACCGAATCGAAGGAATTATTAATCAAAAGCCGTTTACGTATAAGCATAGTCTGCAAGAAATCACCAATAGTGATATCGAATTTGAGCATGTCTCTTTTACTTATCCAGAAAGTGAAAATGAAGTCATTCATGATGTTAATTTGAAAATAAAAAGTGGTTCTATTGTTGCTTTTGTTGGTAAAAGTGGAGGTGGTAAATCAACGCTAGTATCCCTAATACCGAGATTTTATGATGTGACTAAAGGGACTATTAAAATTGGTGGTGTCGATGTTAAAGAAATTAGTGAAAAAGAATTAATGAGTAAGATTTCATTCGTATTTCAAGACAGTCGTCTTTTAAAGAAAAGTTTTAAAGAAAATATTATGATGGGATCAAATGCAAGTGTTGAAGATATTCAGACGGCAGTTCATAAAGCTCAATGTGATGATATTATAGAGAAATTTGATCAAGGATTAGAAACTAAGATTGGTAGTAAAGGGGTTTATTTATCAGGTGGGGAAACCCAAAGACTGACATTAGCACGAGCCATTGTTAAAGATGCTCCAATTTTGTTATTAGATGAGGCTACTGCTTACGCTGATAGTGATAATGAAGTCTTAATGCAAAAAGCAATTATGGAATTAGCAAAAGACAAGACTACGATTATGATTGCTCATCGACTTTCAACAATTGTAAATGTTGACTGTATCTATGTTGTTGATAATGGTGAAATTATTGAGAGCGGAACGCATCAAGAATTATTAATTAAAAACGGATTATATGCTCAAATGTGGCATCAATATTGTCAGTCAGTAGAATGGAAAGTAGGTGAACAAGAATGATAAAAAAGGTTCAAGAGCGTTTTGCTTTAACCCATTTGGGAGCAGTTAATTTAATTAAGGCTTGTGTTTCATGTACGATATCATATTTAGCAATCGCAATGTCAATTGGAGTGTTATATTATTTTACTTGTGATGTTTTAGAAATGCTATATGGCAGTTCAAATACAATCTTATATTCAATGTATCTGATTGAATTTGTAATAGTTGTTATCTTAATTTTTATCGCTCACTATATTCAATATAATATGACTTTTTATAATACTTATAAAGAAAGTGCAAGATTAAGGATTCGTGTTGCTGAAAAACTTCGAAAATTCCCGTTAATGTTTTTTTCAAAACGTGATTTATCAGATTTAACAACAACAATTTTGTCTGATGTTACGGGAATGGAACAGGCTTTATCACATTTTATTCCTGAATTCTTTGGGTCAATAGCTTCCACACTTTTACTATCTATATCGATGTTCTTTTTCGACTTTAGGATGGCTTTAGCAGCTGTTTGGTGTGTTCCTGTATCATTTTTATTAGTAGTTCTAGCTAAACGAAAATTAAGTAATGCCGGATTTAAAGATCGTCAAAAACAATTAGTTCGAACTGAAAAGATTCAAGAGACGCTGGAGACAATTAGGGATTTAAAAGCTAATCACTATACTCAGCAGTATCTTAATGAGGTAGATCAGGTTATTGATGATTGTGAAAAGAGTCAAATTAAAACAGAACTTACAAATGCTTTATTTGTAGTTAGTTCACAATTGATTTTAAAATTAGGAATTGCAACAGTAGTCATTTATGGAGTAACATCACTAATCAATCAAACGATTGATCTGAAAGTCTTTATGTTATTTTTAATTGTTGCTTCTCGTCTTTATGATCCTCTTAGTGGAACATTACAAAACTTAGCAGCGATTATCAGTTGCGATCCTAAAATTGCTCGTCTAAATGAAATAGAAAATTATCCCCTTCAAACTGGTGAAGAAAAATTCGAGCCAAGTAACTATGATATTGAATTTAAAAATGTTAGTTTTGAGTACCAAACTAAAAAAAAGGTACTTGAAGATGTAAGTTTTGTTGCTAAACAAAATGAAATTACGGCTTTAATTGGAAATAGTGGTGGCGGTAAAACAACCTGTGCTTCATTAGCTGCTCGTTTTTATGAATTAAACGAAGGGGTTATTAAAATAGGTGGAATTGATATTTCTACAGTTGATCCAGAAATACTATTATCAAAATTTTCTATTGTTTTTCAAGAGGTTGTTTTATTTAATAATACTATTTTAGAAAATATTCGCATTGGTAAAAAAGATGCAACTGACGAAGAAGTCATGGAAGCAGCTCAAAAAGCTTTTTGTGATGAGTTTGTTGAAAAACTGCCAGATGGATATAATACGGTTATTGGTGAAAATGGTTCAAAATTATCAGGTGGGCAACGGCAGCGAATTTCAATAGCTCGAGCAATTCTTAAAGATGCACCTATTATTTTATTAGATGAAGCAAGTGCTTCATTGGATGTTGAAAGTGAGACCTTTGTACAAAAAGCGTTATCACATTTGATTGCTAATCGAACCGTCATTATGATTGCTCACCGGATGAGGACGATTGCTAATGCCTCTAAGTTGATTGTTTTAGAAGATGGACATGTAGTTGAGCAAGGAACTCCAGAACAATTATTAGGTAAAGAAGGGGTTTATCAAAGAATGGTTGACCTGCAAAAAATGAGTAACGAGTGGAAATTATAAAAACTAGCAAGATATTGCTGGTTTTTTTTGTTAGACTTATATAACTTTAGATTGACTATGACGAAAAAAAGAGTATTCTAATAGTATAGGGTGTTAGTTTTGACTAACATCTTTATAATAAGTTAGGAGGAACATTAATGAAAGATTTATTAAAAAACAAAACTGTATTATCCTTTGTAGGAGGAATTGCAGCAACGATTGCTGGTGCAAAGTTTTTAAAAAGCGATAAAGCTAGAACAATGGCGGTTAATTCTTTAGCTTCGGGAATGAAGCTAAAAGACGATGCGATGGCTACTTATGAAACGATCAAGGAAGATGCAAAAGATATTTGTTACGAAGCAAAAGCTAAAAATGAGGGAGAATAGATAGGTTATGAAAGCTTATCAAATTGTTCATGATATGCCTGGACGAATGCGAATTCGTTATGGTAAATATACTTTTTCAAAAACTGCAGCAATTGGATTAAGCTATGAATTAGAACGTTGGAAAATGGTTAATAAGGTCGAAGCTAATGATATAACAGGAAGTATTTTATTTATTTATGATAAAAATAGAAGAAGAGAATTATTAGCTTTAATACGACAATTTGAAATAGAAAAATTTGATGTAACACCATATCTAGCGACAATCAAGGAGTATAATTCTTATGAAATAACACAAAAAGAAGTTAGCCAAAATTATACTTCTAAATTTATAAAGTTATTGCTTCGCCGTTATTCAATTCGGTGGTTTTTACCAACTCCGATACAATATTTAAGCAGTATCGTTTTAGCGGTTAAATATTTCAAAAAGGGGCTAGCTTCATTAGGTAAAGGACATATTGATGTGCCAGTTCTTGATGCGACAAGTATCGCTGTATCGATGCTTAATAGACAGTTTAAAACAGCTGGCGATATTATGTTTTTATTGTCGGTATCACAATTATTAGAAGACTATACAAGAAAAAAAACAACTTTACAATTAAAAGAATCATTATCACTTCATCTAGATAAGGTTTGGATCTTAGAAAATGAGTCAGAAATAGAAATTCCTAGTGATACTCTAAAAAGAGGTGATATAGTTATTGTTCACATGGGGACGATGATCCCTGTTGATGGAGAAATAACCGATGGTCAGGCTTTGATCAATGAATCAAGTTTTACTGGTGAGCCTCTAAGTAAAGCGGTTGGTAAGGATGATACTGTTTTTGCAGGAACAATTGTAGAAGAAGGAAAAATTTATGTAAAAGTTAGAAATCTACAAAAAGAAAGTCGTATTAATAAAATTGTTGATATGATCGATGTTAATGAAACATTAAAAGCTGGTGTTCAATCGCGAGCTGAACATCTTGCTGATTCGATTGTTCCATTTAGCTTTTTTGGCTTCTTTGGGTTGCTATTATGGACAAGAAGTCTAACAAGAGCGACTTCAATTTTATTAGTTGATTATTCGTGTGCAATTAAATTGACTACATCAATTTCTATCATCAGTGCAATGCAAGAGGCTGGAAAACATTCAATCATGGTTAAAGGTGGTAAATATCTTGAAGCGATGGCTCAAGCCGATACAATTGTCTTTGATAAAACAGGAACTTTAACTAATGCGACTCCATTCGTTCAAGAAGTAACACCACTAGATGACTACAGTCGTGATGAAGTACTTAGAATTGCAGCTTGTCTTGAAGAACATTTCCCTCACAGTGTTGCTAACGCAATTGTTAAGCAAGCCCAAGATGAGGAATTGTTACATCAAGAAGAACATGCTGAAGTAGAATATATTATTGCTCATGGTATTGCTACTAATTTACATGGTCAAAGAGCAATTATTGGTAGTGAGCATTTTGTTTTTGATGATGAACAGATTGAAAAAACCCCTGAAATAGTTCAGTTGATCAGCAAATTACATAGTAAAGGAGCTAGCTCATTGATTTATTTAGCAATAGGTCAACGCCTAGCAGGGATCATTAGTATTTATGATCCGCTCAAGCCGGAAGCCAAGCATGTAATTAATAATTTACGGGAGATTGGTTTTAAAAAGGTTATTATGTTAACTGGAGATTGTGAAAATGCTGCAGAGCATATTGCAAATGAACTAGGAATAGATGATTATAAAGCTGGTATTTTACCAGAAGATAAAGCTGAGTATATAAGACTGTTAAAAGCGAAAGGTAAAAAAGTCGTGATGGTGGGTGATGGCGTAAATGATACTCCGGCACTATCAAGTGCAGATGTATCTATTTCAATGCAAGATAGTTCCGATATTGCCCGTGAACTAGCAGATGTGACATTGACTTCAAGTCGTTTGGATGAAATTGTTGAATTTAAAAAGATTTCGATATTACTAATGCAAAGAATAAAACATAATTATACTAATATCGTGGCATTTAATAGTTTATTAATTTTATCTGGACTAATTGGATTATTACAGCCTAATACAAGTGCATTTTTACACAATACTTCAACATTCCTATTTTCTGCTGTCTCAACAAAACCGCTTCTTTATAAAAAAGAAAATTAAGCAAGTAGGGAGATTTCCTTACTTGCTTTTATAATCAATTGAATTATAAGATAAATAAATGTCTATACTATAAAAAATTAATAAATTTAAGGGAGAAGTGGTTATGGGAGAAGCACTGGAAGATTATTTAGAAGCTATTTTAATTTTATCTAATCAAAATAAAGCCGTTCGTTCTGTTGATTTAGCAGTGTATCGAGGATATTCTAGGGCAAGTATTAGTTATGCAGTTAAAGAGCTTAGAAATAAAAATTATTTAGAAGTAAATAAAGATGGTCATCTCAAGTTAACATCGAGTGGTCAAGTACTTGCTAATAGAATTTATGAACGACACTGTTTTTTTAAAAAACTTTTAATCGCTGCTGGCGTAAGTTCAAACCAAGCAGAAATAGAAGCTTGTAAAATGGAACATGGAATTAGTGATGACAGTTTTGAAAAGTTGAAAACGTTGTTAGATTTTTAGCATAGAATTTTTGTTTGAGTATAAACATAGATATTGTAAAAATTGATTGAATAGAAATTTATTAAAAAAATGCTGTTAATATGTTTTAAAATAAAAAGACAAAATCAAATATTTTTGGTTTTGATTTTATCCGTTCATTTATCTGAATTTTAATGGTATATATTTTTATAAGAAAATTTCGTTATTTGCTGATTTCAGCATAAATGTGTAATTGATGTAGAGAATGAATATAATCATTAAGCACATGTAATCTTAGTTGTGTATCAACTGGTAATGATAAAAAATATTCGCGAGAACTAGAACTGCGCTGGATTAATTCATGTAAGTTTTGATATTTAATGTCACTCACCTCTAAACATATCATAGCCGTTATTGATAAAAATATACAGGTTCAAAAACATAATGATTTAATTGCATAAAATAGAAAAGGAAATACAAGCATATTAAAATTGCACGTTGCTAGAAACATTCATACGTAACAAATGTATTTTAAATTATCCTTTATTATCTATAATAAAAAAGAGAAAAAAATAAAGGTGATTATAAAATTAATAAGGAAAAGTATTTCAATAGCTATGCGGTTGAATCCAAATTGGATAATACTGTTTAATAGTAGAAAGAATAATGGAGCTATAAAATCAACAACAGCTGCAAAGTCATGAATTATTGCTTCAATCGTATCTGGGTCTTTTGTTAATACTAAAGCATTCAGACAGGAGCTCGCCTCCAAAGGATAATATCATGATGGATAACACCATTAGCGATACAATAGGAAATGAGAAAGATTTTAAAATGATAAAAAATCTAATGGTAATATAACTAAGAAAAATTCTAAGCCAAATCAGCTAAAAATTATAAATTCTTTTTACAGGGTCTTTAGAATTTTCTAATATACCTTATTATCATAAATCTACTTTTACAGCTAGAATAAAATGATTTTAAGATTTCTGGTAATAAAAATTCACCAAAATCATTATTAAAAGAATCAACTAAGTAAATTGATGTATAGGTAGTTTTTCATAATAACTCATCACTTTATTTAATAATTATATTATTTTGTTGATTAACTTAATAAACAATAAAAACATGACATAAGTCATGTTTTTATTGGCTCCAGCCTTTGGTATTATTACGGACATTGATAAAATCTTGGTATATTCCAGTTTGTTTGATTAACTGGTTATGGCTTCCGCTTTGTGCAATTTTTCCATCAGCTATGACAAGAATCTTATCTGCGTAGCGAATAGTGTTTAAACGATGTGCTATTACTAATAAGGTTTTTCCTTGACATAACTGTGTAATTGCTTCTTGGATATAATTTTCGTTATCACCATCAATACTGGCAGTTGCTTCATCAAGGATAATAATAGGAGCATCTTTTAAAATACATCGAGCAATTGAAATTCGTTGTTTTTCACCACCGGAAAGGCTTGTACCACCTTCCCCAATAATTGTTTGAAAACCATTTGGCAGTGCCATGATAAAATCATAACACCGAGCTTTTTTAGCTGCTTCAATGACTTCTTTTTCCGTAGCCTCAAGTCGTCCGATGCTAATATTATTATAGATAGTATCCTGAAATAAATAAACACGTTGGAAAACCATACTGATATGATTCATTAAATCAGCAAGTTTAACGTTTTTGATATTTGTTCCACGGATGTTTATTGACCCGCTATCAACGTCCCAAAAACGTGTTAATAGATTAGCAATCGTACTTTTACCGCCTCCTGATGGACCCACAAGAGCAAGCATCTTATTTTTTCTAATGTAAAATTTATATTGTGTAATACTTCTTTTTTATCATAAGAGAAACTAACATTTTTAAATTTTATTTCTGGTAGATCACTTTGTTCTGGAATTACTTCCATACCATCATCAGGCAGTTCTTTTTGAGCTAAGACATCTTCGACACGATCCATACAACTACTCATTACAGTTAACCGTGTACTTTGACTATACAACGCTTTAAGTGGACCAAATAAGTCAAATACAAATAAAGTTACTCCAATCAAGTAAGGAACAGTTAGTAAATTTTGAGTTTGTAGATATAATGAGAGTGCTAAAATAGCAGCTATTCCTAAACCATAAATAATATTTAGCCAACGTTGCCAGGGAGCATGTGTTTCTTCAAATTCTAAATTAGTTCGGCAGCTCTCTTTAAAATTATTAGAAAGTTCAGCTGATTTTTCACCTAACAGATTATAAGTTTTAATAATACTAATACCCTCAATAAAATCAAGTACAGCATTAGTGAGTTTTTCACTTTGTTCTTGTCTGATAGTTGAATGTTCTAATGTTTGTTGTTCCATCGCTTTACCTAACCATAGGATTGCTCCAGCAATTAACAATGAAAGTATCCCCAACCAAATATTTAAATAGAACATAAAGATGATCATAATAATTTCAGCAAAAATATAGCTCATCATGTCAGCAATCACGGTCATACAATTTTCTTCTATAAAGACCATATCTGTAGATAATACTGAACTAATTTTCCCAATATTTCCTTCAGTAAAGTAACCCATTGGCAATTTTCTAAGATGACGGCCTAATTCCATGCGCATATCTGAAAAAATTCGATAACCAGAATCACCTTGTAAACGATCAGAAATATTTTGAAAAACTGCTTGAAATAAAACACAAACTATTAATGTAATACCAAGCAGAAAACATAATCGATCAGACATTTTATTATTATAAAAAGCATTAAAAGCAATAAATGCTAGTCCGATTGGGGATTTTGCTAACATTGATTTTAAAAACGAGAAAATAAAAGCGATTTTAATATTGCGACGATATTTTCCGGCGATAGCAAGGATTCGTGACATTAATGAGATCATAATTAATTACCTCCTTGATTATGACTAACTCTCCAATTAGCACTATTATTTGCCATGGTCCATAACTTTTGGTATTCAAGGCAAGTATCTATAAGTTCTTGATGAGTTCCTACTGCGTTTAAATAGCCATTCTTAAGTACACAAATCTGATGTGCATTGATAATTGAATGTAGATGGTGGGCAATAACAATAACAGTTTTATCTTTGATAACTTCTGCAATTGCGGCATTCATTTTTTCTTCATTTTCTGGATCCATAAATGCAGTAGCTTCATCAAGAACAATGATTGGAGCATCTTTGAGAATTGCCCGAGCAAGAGAAATTCTTTGTCGTTCACCACCGGATAATTGTTTTCCTCCATCACCTGCCAAAGTATGAATTCCTAATTCAAGACGGCTTAAAAATTCATCACACTGTGCTTTACTAGCTGCTTGATAAACTTCTTCATCACTAGCATCAAGCCGTCCCATTCTAATATTTTCCATCAAAGTTGTATTAAATAGAAATTGTTCTTGTGAAACATAGGCAATTTGATTATTTAACGTTTCAATGCTCATTTGTCGTAAATCTTGATTTCCTATTTTGATCGAACCTGAATGGACATCATAAAAATGAACAAGCAGTTTTGCTAATGTGCTTTTTCCACTTCCAGATTCCCCAATCAAAGCCGTTAGTGAGCCTTCTTTAATTTCTAAGTTAATATTATGTAAAACTACATTATTATTGTATGCAAAACTAACATTATCAAAGCTGATATGATGGTTTCTGTCTTTAAAACAATCAGATGTTTGTTGTAGTGGCGGTGCACTTAACATTTTTTCAAGAGACTCAATTTTATAACTGATTTGTGGTAAAGTTGAGACAAACGCCAAAGCCCGTAAAAGCGGAGTACCAATTGCGAATGATAAGCAAAGAATAAGAACTAAGTCAGGTAAACTCGAATAGTTGTGAAGAACTAACCAAGATCCAAATGGTAGAGTAAGTAAAGCTACACACGGTAAAATACTATTATAGAGTGCCATCCATGGCCAACAAGCTTTGTACCAGGCAAGAGTGAAATCACGATATCCACGTATATCATTTTCAAAACGATGATATGATTCACCATCGCGATTGAATACTTTAACAACTTCCATTCCATTAACATATTCAATAATAGTATTATTCATTTTTTGTGCAGCTACGTAGTAATTACTCATTTCTTTCATACCAATTTTGAACATTGCCCCCATCGCTAATAAACCAATGGGAAGAGAACCTAAAGATAATAAGGCAAGTTTCCAATCAACAATAAACATAACAATATAGATGAAGAGGGGAATAGCTAAGTTCGAGATGCCTTCCGGCAAAGCATGTGCCAATAGTAGTTCAATTGCTTCAATATCATCAATAAAAGTTTTTTTATGAGCACCAACTCCTTTTTCTTGAATAACTCCTAATGGTTGCTTTTCAAGTTTACATTGTAAAGAAATTCGTAGATTTTTTAATGTGTGATATGCACTTTGGTGTGATAAGGCAAGACCTTTAACATAAAAAACGGCATATAAGATAAGTGAAATTGCAATGGCAATAACTCTAAAAATAATATAATGAGTGCTTATTTGCTGATGCATGATTAAAGGTGTAATAATTTGATAGATAAAAAGAAATGGTAAGATATTCATTCCTACTCCAATCAGCATTGTGGCAATAGCTTGATAAGTTTTTTTTCGATAATCACCAGCGTATTCTAATACTTTTTTAAGCATGTAATCCCTTCTTTCTGGTTAGTTTTAGCTAACCTAAGTTTTTTTTAAAACTCCCATCTAGGGAGTTTAACGTGTATATCCAAGAACTTGGTACCAGTTAAAGAAATGGCAGACAATTTGGCAATGATTCTCTATTTGCTCCCAACTAAAACCATGGATGAATGGCTCATAGATCGTAGTCCAAAAAGAAGATAGTAGAGTATGAAATTCCGTTTTACTGATTTCCGTAGTAAAAATTCCTCGATTTTTAGCTTCAAGATAATATTCATAAGTATAGATGGACATTTTTTCAACCCAGTCGTGAGTAAAATTAGAAAAGGAAGTACCTTGTGAGCATGATAGTAATAGAATAAAGCCATCATAATGGCTATATAAAAATTTAAACCACCATAACATTACATCGTTATTCATATTCCAGGCTTCAATTAATTCAAATTCTGTAACTGTTTCAAAATTGATCCTACGGTTGTCAGCGACTTCATTTAAAGCTTCTAAAGTAGGGGTAACTACTGCTGTAAATAATTCCTCTTTACTTTTATAGCGTTTGTAAAGTGCCCCTGTAGTAACCTTTGCATTTGCACAGATTGTTTTCAAAGAAGCTTTCTCATAACCTTGTGATAAAAATTCTTCTTTAGCACTTTTTAAAATTCTTGGATCAATAGATTTATCGGGTTTTGACAATTTATCGCCTCCTTTTATACTGATAATTAAATTATCGATAATCTAATTATCAGTATAAAAGTAATTGCACTTGATGTCAATCGTTACAATAAAATTTTAGGTTGAAAGTAATAAATTTGTTTTTATAAAAATTTAATTGGAATAAATAAAAAAGCCAACTTTTGAATAATGTATAAGTTGACTTTTTGAGGATTATTTAATTTAGAGGTATTTCAAGTATATGTGCTTTATTGATGATAACGCTTTAAAAGATTTTTTTTTAAATAAGCTTTAATATAGAAAATTAAACTTAGCAATAATGCTAAAAGGATCAATGTTTCAATCATAATTAAACAGTAACTAGTTTTTTACCCTGATCAGCAACAGCATCGATCTTCTCTTTTAATAGCGTTTCATCACCTAAATAGTAATGTTTTATTACTTTAAATTCATCATCAAATTCATATACTAAAGGAATTCCAGTTGGAATATTAATATTCATGATTGCTTCGTTACTTAACTTATCAAAGTATTTAACCAACGCTCTTAATGAATTACCATGTGCAACAATTAAGGCTCGTTTACCAGCCTGCATATCTTTTTTTACTGTTTCATTAAAATAAGGAATAACCCGCTCAATTGTTGTTTTTAAGCTCTCACCTGCTGGTAAAAGAGCAGAGTCAATATTTCGATACATTGCCTGCTTTTGCGCGCTGCGTTTATCATTTATATTTAAAGCTGGTGGCAGTACATCAAATGAACGACGCCAAATTTTTACCTGTTCTTCACCGTATTTTTCTGCAGTTTCCGCTTTATTTAATCCTTGTAAAGCACCATAATGACGTTCGTTTAGTTTCCAGCTTTTATTGACAGGCAGCCAGCAGAGATCCATTTCATCTAATATATGATTTAATGTGTGAATGGCTCTTTTCAGATAAGAAGTGTAGCACACATCAAATTCATAACCTTCATTTTTTAAAATCGTGCCTGCTTGTATTGCTTCTCGATGGCCAGTTTGGCTTAAATCTACATCTGTCCATCCTGTAAAAAGATTTAATTTATTCCAGTCACTTTCTCCATGACGTACTAATACTAGTTTCATAATATCTCTCCTTTTAGTTAGCTTAAGCTAACTATATTTGTATAATATTCCAATGAACAAAATTTGTCAACTAAGATGATAATAAAAGCAAGCTGTTACAATATTTTTCACAAAAGAATTAATCTGATTTTACTGACTGAAAAGATTAAGATTTCATTTGAAATGATTTTTAGTTATAATAATTTTATAGGCTTGAGAAGTTAGAGAGTGAGGGAATGGTTATAGTAACAGCAAGCACTGATGTGGCTTTTTGATTATCAATGAAAATATATATAAAAATATGATAATATTTTAGTAACATTGGAAATAAAAATGCCGGTATCGATTAATATTGATGAAAGCGACTTTTCAACTTTTGAAAATGCTGGATTTAATATTAAAAATAATGATATATTAGAAATAATGAAAGCGATTTAATGAGGTAGGAAAATGAGTAGAGTAAAAAGTTTAAATATCAAGTATGTAGCCAGTCAAGTATTTTATTTTGCAACCTTTGCCGCAATGATGGGATATGCCTCAGTATACCTATTGCACAAAGGTTTTAGTAATTCAACAATTGGTATAATTTTGTCCCTATGCAATATTTTAGCGGTGTTCATGCAACCGGCATTAGCAACTTTTGCTGATAAGAATCAAAAGATTGAAATTCGTAAAATTATTACAACTATCGTTGCAATAGCAATTGCTTTATCTGCAATTTTATTAGTAGTTCCAAGTAATCAGGCAATTATTTTTATTTTGATTGTATCAATCTTTTCATTAATGACAACGATAATGCCGCTAATGAATACTTTGGCATTTGTTTTTGAAAAGTATGGAATTCAAGTGAATTATGGCTTGGCTCGAGGGCTGGGGTCTGTTGCTTACGCTGTTGCATCAATGGTATTAGGACATGCAGTTGATGCTTTTAGTCCGGATTTATTACCAGTATGTTATGTTGTCTTTAATGCACTATTATTTATTGTTGTTCATGGCTATGTATTGCCAAAAAGTGAACAAATCGAAGTTGCAGTTGAGACAAATGACGAGGATGAAGTTGCAGTAAATAATGAAGGTTTGCTAAGATTTGCTGGTAAATATAAAAAATTTATTGTATTTTTATTAGGGTTTGTTTTTGTTTATTTTGCCCATACAATTATTAATAATTTCTTTATCCAAATAATTACTAATGTAGGCGGTAATAGTAGTGATATGGGAAATGCTGTATTTTTAGCAGCGATGTTAGAATTACCGACAATGGCATATTTTACGAAGCTTAGTAAAAAAGTTAATTGTGGAACGTTAATTAAAATTTCTATTATTCTATTCTTAGTAAAACATGTGATTACTTATTTTGCAGATGGAATGACAATGATCTATATAGCTCAAGCTTTCCAAATGGGGGCTTATGCTTTATTTATTCCGGCATCTGTTTATTATGTGAATTGTAAAATTGCCCCACAAGATATGGTTAAAGGTCAATCATTTGTGACTACTTCAATGACAGTAGCAGGGGTTTTTGGTAACTTGATTGGTGGGATGTTACTAGATTCAGTTGGTGTTAGTCAAGTACTGTTAATTAGTGCTGTTCTATCATTAATAGGTGCGGTAATTGTAGTAATGTCTGTTGAAAAAGTATAATTTTATAGAATTAATGAAAGTGTTGGTTTAGTTATTTAAAATGGTGCTTTAAAATAATATAGGGTACTAAACAAAAAGCTTTAACAAAAAGTAGGGTTAGAAGATGTATAATCTTCAATAATTATCCTACTTTTTTATGTCTAGATATAGTATTATTTCATTTTTTATTTGTTTTTGTTTTTCTTGATTTGTTTTTTATTAATAGAAATTGTATACGTATCTAAAAGATTCTGAGAATACATAATTCTATTTCTAGCTCTGTCAAAATTGGTCATTCCATTTTCATTAGATAGAATCTTTTTTACATAATTATTTTTTCCTTCAATACATCCGTTAGATATTCTTCTTCATTATATTCATTTTCTTTAACATCATTAAATACACGATAATCTTCTTTTAAATTTAAGCCATTTTTAATTCCTTGTTTATAGAAAGAACACATTCTAATACTCCAGCTTCACTAGTTGTATAACCTAATGTACGATCAAAAAAGTACTTTTCATCATTTATTTTATCGCCACTCTTTAAAAGCAGTTCGTATCTATATTTTAATAATTTGTATTCTTGACTATCTTTGTAACGTCTTAATATCCTTTTCCTAACTGAATTTAGACAGACTGTAATCTTCTTTAAAACACGGAAACTGTCAATACATATTATAGTTTTAGGAAAATATAGTCTCATTAAAGTGCGGTAATGATTATACATATCCATAGAAATGTATTTTACTTTACCACGTTCACTCTTAGGAATGGAGAAGAAATAATCATTAAGTTTCTCTTCACATCTAGATTCAACGATATCTAGGATAAGTTAGTTTTTGAATCCCATAATCATAAATGCATATTTATATTTAGAACGTCTGTCGAAATAGAAATCATCTATACATATGATTTCTTGTAAGTGGTGTCTTTTTAATTGAACATGATTATCAAATATTCTTACTACTGTTGAAGGGCTAACGTTATAGCATTTGGCAATAGATGAGTAAGTAGCTGTATAATGTTTAAGATCATTTAATATAGAAATTAATGTAACATTTGTAATAGAACTATAACTCTTATCAAAAGAATTTGGTTCATTAAATGTTTTCCTTCAGTAAGGACATATCATTCTTCTTAATTCGTAATTAATATATGTATCAGTAGCATTTATGATTTGATAAACATATTTTCTTTTTTTATATTCTTTTACTTTAGAAGTTAGTTTAAGACATTGAGGACATCTGCAAGGTTATCCATTAAGATGTACATATAACAATATTTGTGGTTGAGTTTCTTACTGTCTCAATGTTCTCTACCTCTTCTTGTTTTAAATCTAATAAATTAATGATAAAATTTTTGATAAGGGCTTCTCTGTTTATACTTATATCTAGACAAAATAATTATAACAAGGAACCCTTTTAATGTTGAAAAAACCTACTTATGTTAAAGCAAGAAAATGAAAAACCCTACAAAATTTTGTTATACCTTTAAAATGCTAGATCAACACTGTTTATATAGAAAAATAAATTTTATTTTAATAATATAAAATAAAATCTAATTAATACTTAAGTTACTTTGATATTTATGTTAGAATCTTAATATTGCGAATAGGAGGAAATATATGAGTAAAGTAATTAAGTTAGGCAATTATAAAGGAATCGAGGCAGAAGTAACAAAACAACCTGTTGCTGATACAGAGGTAGATAATGAGATTCAACGTTTAGTTGCTCAAAGTACAAGTCTAATCGAAAAAGATGGTGATGTTACTAATGGCGATGTAACAACTATTGATTTTGAAGGTTTTAAAGATGAAGTTGCTTTTGATGGTGGAAAAGCTGAAGGTTTTCAACTAGAAATCGGGTCTGGTCAATTTATTCCTGGATTTGAAGAACAAATGATTGGGATGAAAAAAGGTGAAACAAGAGAATTAAATTTAACTTTTCCAGAAAATTATGGAGCTGCAGATCTTGCTGGAGCAGATGTTGTTTTTAAGGTAACTGTTCATAAAATTGAAGAGAAAAAAGAAGCTGAGTTAAATGATGCGTTTGTAGCATCACTAAATGCACCTGGAATCGAAACGATTGATCAATTACGCGATAATATAAAAGCATCTTTAGAAGCCCAACATGAACAGGCATTTATGGCTGCTAAAGAAAATGCAGCATTAGGAAAATTAATTGATGACTGTGAAGTAGAAGTAGAGGAAAGTGATATTGAAAAAGCGCTGCAACAACAACTTCAACATATCAGTATGGAACTTGCTAGTCAAGGAATGCAATTAGAACAATATTTACAAATGATGGGAATGAATCAAGAGACATTATTACAACAATTAGCACCTTCAGCTAAACAACAAGCAACTTTTGAAGCCATTATTGATGAAATTGTGGCGATTGAAAATTTAGAGACTAGTGATGAAGAAGCAAATCAACAAGTAGAAGCAATTGCCGCACATAATCAAGTGTCTAAAGAAGATGTTTTAAATCAAATTGATATTGAAAGTTTGAAACGTGATTTAAATAGAATTAAAGCAAGTCGATTAATTATGGATAACACTGTTTTTATTGAAGTATAATAGAAAGAATTATTGATATCTTTATTAAGATATCATAATTCTTTTTTTATAATAAGTATGAAGATTGTACAGTTACTTAATCCAAGATGAAAAATAATTGTTATAATTAGAAAAAGTTGATAATTTAAATCGAGGGTTATATGAAAAAAATTTTAATTAGTATTATTTTATGTGGATGTAAAACAGCTGTGAGTCGAGAAATTAAAACAGAAACACGATATAATCAAATTGAAATCAATGCAGCTATGGATGAAATTGAAATGGAATTTGCAAATTGCACCTTATTGGAATTATCTTTTGATGAAACAAATGAGCAAAATTAAAATTTTGATGGTGGGAAAATTATTGTTTATGGTAAAATCAAGGTTGACGAGACAATTGGTATCGAAAATTTAGAGATTAACAGTATTTGTGATAAATTTTTTTTAATTTTGGAAGTTAACATGCATGGTGAGTGGAAAATAGCAAGCTATGGATGTTGAATTCTAGGAACTAGAAGTATTTAGGAAAGTAAAAACGATAATAAAGGAGGAATTGATGATGCAACGTGGTATTTTAATTACGGGTGGTGCTCATGGGATTGGAAAACAAATTTGTTTGGATTTTTTAAGGCAAGGGGATAAAGTATGTTTCATAGATATTAATGAAGAGGCATCAAAACGCTTTGAAAGTGAATATCATGATTTATACTATTATTACGGTGATGTAGCAAATCCAGATACATTGAAAAATTATGTTGATTTTGCTAAAAAAAGGTTAGGACGAATTGATGTATTAGTTAATAATGCCTGTAAAGGGATGAGGGGAATATTATCGGATATTGATTATAATACTTTTGATTATGTACTTTCAATAGGTTTAAAAGCCCCTTATGAATTAAGTCGATTGTGTAAAGAAGAATTAATTAAAAATAAAGGAAAGATTATTAATATTGCTTCTTCACGAGCGTTTCAGTCAGAGCCCGATAGTGAGGCATATGCCAGTGCAAAAGGTGGAATCGTAGCTTTAACACATGCATTAGCGATATCACTGGGTCCTAACGTATTAGTTAATTGTATTGCTCCCGGATGGATCAATGTTGATGAAATAGAAAATTTTGGTGAACTTGATAAGGCTTCTCTACCGGCTGGGAAAGTAGGAACACCAAAGGATATTTCTAAAATGGTTTTATTTTTATGTGGGCAAGATTTTATTACCGGAGAAACGATTACGATTGATGGCGGAATGAACAAACGGATGATTTATCATGGTGACTGGAATTGGCAATATCATGAAGAATAAAAAATAGTAATATACTAATTTTTGTTATTTTAATTTTAAAGCTAAATATAAAATATTAGCATCACGAAATTTTCGTGGATTATAACCACATAATTTATGGATACGATCTAATTTATACTGTAATGTATTTTTATGGATAAAAAGACGATTAGCAGTATTTAATAAGGACATATCCTCTTCAAAATATATGTGTAATAAATTTAAATCTTCTAATGATAACATTGCAATTGTTTTATTTAGATAGTCTTTTTTGTCATAAATGGATATTGATTGAAGAATAATTTCAAGTGTTAACACATCATAGTTAATATATTGATGGTCTTGAATATTTCTTAGAGCAATTAAGGCAGAATGATAAGATTCACTAAGTTTTATTAAAGGAATTTGTTTACCAACAGCTATTGAAACCTGATTACCGGCAAGTTTTTTGAGCTTATATTCACATCTATTAAAGTAATCAGCATCTATTATTGCTAGAAAACGATTGGGGTACTGATAGTGATATACCGGAATGGCTAAGCTATGAAGTTCTTGGATAATAGACTGCTCATTTACGAGCCGTTTTGCTAAAATAATCAAAAGACGATAATTGTTTTTTAAATCTAACTGAAAATATTTTAACATATCTGAAAAATATTGGGAGTCAAGGTTTTCTTGGTCCAGTAATGATTGTAACAGATAATGCATTTTTTCAGCCTGGCTACGATTAAATTCATTCAGCTCTTTTTCTCGAATTAATAGATTTGTGATTTTTTGTGCTAAATAGGCATATTTTTTTACTTTATCAGGTTTACCACTGATTCCAATAACAGCAATAATTTGATCGTGGTAATAGACTGGTAAATTAACTCCCTGAAGACTACCATTAAAACTAGTATCATCATACACTTCGATAATTCTTTTCTCCTTGATGGCTAAAAGACCAGCTTCATGGAAGGAACCAATTCTTTTTATATCTGTACTGGCATAGATAATTCCTTGACAATCAATAAAGTTAATATCGTGGTCACAAATATCTTTAACTGTTTCAACGATTTGAGTAGCTAATTGGTTATTAATATACATATAATCCTCCTTTGGTATAAGTACTAAATAAATATGCATTTTATTTAAATAACATGTTAATTATAACATATTATTTATAAAAATAATTTGTTATATTATAACTAAGAAAAACAAGGGGGATAAAATAATGAAAATAGTTATTGCGATCGATTCGTTAAAAGGAAGTTTATCTTCAATTGAAGCTGGAGAAGCAATCAAAGCAGGAATAGAGCATGTATATGATGATGCAAAAGTAATAGTAAGCCCACTAGCTGATGGTGGAGAAGGAACGGTTGAGGCATTAACCGAGGGTATGGATGGAAATATGCGTTCTCTTGAAGTTACGGGGCCATTAGGCACTAGAGTAGTTTGTCAATATGGAATTATTACAGAAACGAAGACGGCAGTTATTGAAATGGCGAGTGCTGCAGGAATTACTTTGGTAGCTCCAGATCAGAGAAATCCCTTACTGACAACAACTTACGGTGTTGGTGAAATTATTGCTGATGCAATTACAATGGGATGTCGGCATTTTATTATAGGGATTGGCGGTAGTGCCACAAATGATGGAGGAATAGGAATGTTACAGGCACTAGGTTACCGTTTTTTAGATAAATATGGAAATCAAGTAACATATGGAGCACAAGGACTGGAACAATTAGTTGAAATCGATAACAGTGGGGTTGTTTCTTCGTTGAACGAGTGTACTTTTAAAATTGCTTGTGATGTTAATAATCCGCTATGTGGTAAACTAGGGAGTAGTGCTGTTTATGGACCGCAAAAAGGGGCGACTGCTGAAATGATAAAAAAAATGGATAAGGGGCTTAATGATTATGCTAAATTAGCGAAATTAAAATATCCTAACGCTGATCCGGAACTACCCGGTACTGGAGCTGCCGGTGGTCTAGGCTTTGCATTTTTGACATTTTTAAATGCACAATTAGAATCAGGTATTAAAATTGTTTTAGAAGAAACACGATTAGAAGAATATATAAAGGATACTGATATTGTTATTACTGGTGAAGGGCGTCTTGATTTTCAAACAGCTATGGGTAAAGCTCCAATAGGGGTTGCTAAATTAGCGAAGAAGTATCATAAGCCAGTAATTGCTTTTGCTGGAAGTGTGACAGCGGATGCTAATGAATGTAATCACCAAGGTATCGATGCTTATTTTCCGATTGTTCGTGGTGTTACAACTTTAGAGGAAGCAATGGAGAGCAGTAATGCTAAAAATAATTTAATAGCCACTGTTGAACAGGTGTTTCGTTTGTGGAAGATAAAATAAGATGATATGATAAATGTATATAAAATTTGTTCAAAAAGGAGCGATGGGAATGGGGATCTGGATTAAACAGTAGCATGCAGGGCTTTACTGTTTATAGCCTTGCTCGATAAAAAATTCAGGAGGCAGAATATGATATATTTTAAATACAAGAAAAAAATGTTTATTGTCAGATGTTAGGGGAAGAGTAACCGCTATTGTTTTTGCATGGAAATACAGCATCAGCTGGAGTGTTTGAATAAATTTTATCACTATATCAAGATGAGTATAAACTTATTTTAATTGATTTTTTAGGACATGGTAAATTACAGTGAATAGCGAGGTTTCCTACTGACTTATGGTGACAAGAAGCTGATCAGGTAATCGCTTTATTAGAATCCTTAAATATTAAAGATGTTACTTTAATCGAAACAAGTGGAGGTGTTTGGGGTGCAGTTAATGCTGCATTAAGACGCTCAGATTTAATCACTTGTGTAGTGGCAGATAGTTTATGGGCGAACTCTTCGTCGGGGATTTGCCAAAGCATTAATCGAGGAGTGAGTCATGGCAATAAACAATCTTGCAGCAAGACAATTTTATCAATGGTGTCAAAGTGATAATTGGGAGACTTTAGTGAATCAAGATACTGAGGCACTGTTAAGACGAATTGATTTAGGTTTACCGTAGAAGTACCTTTAAATACTTTAAAGGTACTATTGTTGTTAATTACTAGTGGGAAGGATGCGATGTTACACAGTGATATCATAGAAGAATATGAAAAAATTATATACGAGCATCCACCTGTTAAAATGATTATCTTTCCAATGGGTAAGCATCCTTCGTTATTATCAAATGCCGTGGCAGCATCCACTGCTATAAAAGAATTTTTGAGCAGTAGTAAACAAAGGAGTTAACTCCTTTGTTTTAGACTTCAGTTAATAAAAATAGTATTTATATTATAATTACAAATGATATACTCATATTAATTAGAAAAAGGAGAAACAGAAATGATAAAAGCGATATTTTTTGATATTGATGGAACACTAGTGAGTTTTAAAAATCATCAAATACCTGCCTCAACTATCGAGTCGTTAAAGAAGCTAAAAGAAAAGGGAATCAAAATTTTTGTTGCTACAGGACGGGGAAAGGATGGTTTAGATATTTTAGATGAGATTGAGTTTGATGGCTATATAACCTTAAATGGTCAGTATTGTTATGTTGATAATCAAATAATATATGAAAATACAATTAAACGAGATGATTTACAGAAACTTTTGAATTATTTAGAAGACCATCCTTTTCCATGTGGGTTCACGGAAGAACATAATAAATATTTTAATCTTCGTGATGCTCGAGTTGATGAAATTCATCGCATTACTTTGAATGATGATCATCCAGCTGGTGATTGTAGTGATGTAGTTAATAAAAAAATTTATCAATGTATGTGCTTTATTGATGAGCGGGAAGAACAAAAATTAATGCAGATTATGCCTAATTGTATTTCTGCGCGATGGCATCCACTTTTTTGTGATGTTTCTCCCAAAGGAGGAACAAAACAAAATGGAATTGATAAGTTTTTAGATTTTTACCATATTGATCGTAATGAAACAATGGCTTTTGGTGATGGTGGGAATGACATTGAGATGTTACAACATGTGGCATTATCAGTGGCAATGGAAAATGGTAATGATAAAGTTAAAGAAATTGCTGATTATGTGACTGCTGATGTAGACGAAGATGGAATTTTAAAAGCACTGCAGTATTTCAGTATTCTTTAAAATAAGATGATGACTTATCATTAATGATGAAAGTGATATTTCAAGGGAGTATAATATTGTTTGTAAGAGGTGATTAAAATGGATGAAATTAAAGTGCCTTCAACTAGATATCATAAAATAGTAAATCTTCTTTGTATAATAATATTGACAGGAACACTAGTCTTTTTGGTAACTAATTGGACGATGATCCCGGATCAAATTCCAGGACATTATGATAGTGCTGGAGTAATCAATCGATGGACAAGTAAGTCAGGGCTATGGATAGTTTATTTTGTTGGAATCATAATGTTTGCGGGATTATCAGTAATAGAACATTTTCCTAAAACGTGGAATACTGGTGTAGCTATTACTAAGGAAAATCAAAAACATGTTTATCAATTAATAAAAGGAATGATAGTAACCCTGAAATTATGTATCACCACAATATTTATGTTTTTAACACTGTATACGACTTTGATGATTAATTTGCCAAAATGGTTTACACCGCTTTTTCTAATTATTACATTTGGTTCAATGATAGTTTATGGTATAATGATTTATAGAGCTCGATGAAATTACCTAATAATTAAGGGTGTATTAATCTCTTATTAAAAATACGAAAATGATATTTGTTTTTAATAATAAATTGAACTATCGCTTTTAATAGTGTTCTTCTGTAAAAAAATTATTTCCGTGTCTAATACATTTTTTTTGTACAAAAATAATATATTGATAGCATTCCTTTATATTTTATGTCTTTTCTGTAGACGATAGTTTACAGAAATATATCCTTTTATTATAAATAATGGTTGACCTAAAGTTCACTTTAGGTAGTACAATGTATTTTGAGGTGGTAAAAGTGAAATATCGGGAATTAGGAAGAACAGGTTTAAAAGTTAGTGAAATAGGTTTAGGCTGTGAAGGATTTATGAAAATGGATACTGATCAAGTTAAGAAATTTGTTGCTCAGGCTTCAAAAATGGGAATAAATTTTATAGATTTTTTTTCATCAAACCCACATGGGCGGAGTGCTTTTGGTAAAGCGATAGCTGGTAAACGTGAAAAGTGGATTATTGAAGGGCATATATGTACTTTTTGGAAAAATGAACAGTATTTGAGAACTCGTAAAATGGATGAAGTAAAAGCTGGGTTTGAAGATTTGCTGGCAAGACTGCAGACTGACTATATTGATATTGGAATGATCCATTACATTGATGCTAAAAAAGATTTCGAAGAAGTTTTTAATGGTGAAGTAATTGAGTATGTAAAGGATTTAAAAAAACGTGGAATTATTAAACATATTGGAATTAGTTCTCATAATCCACTTATTGCAATTGAAGCTGTTAAGACAGGATTAGTTGATGTAATACTGTTTTCAATTAATCCTTGTTATGATATGTTGCCTCCATCTGAAAATGTTGATGATTTGTGGGATGATGAAAGGTATGCGGAACCGCTTTTTAATATTGATCCAGTCCGTCAAGAATTGTATGAATTGTGCCAAACTAAAGGAGTTGCATTAACTGTGATGAAAGCATTTGGAGGGGGAGATTTATTAGATGAAAAGTTATCGCCGTTTAAGGTTAAAATGACACCGTTACAGTGTATTCATTATTGTTTAACGCGACCGGGAGTAGCTTCGATCATGGCAGGAAGTCATAGTATTAAAGAGATGATGGAGGCATTAGCTTATGAAGATGCAAGTATGGTAGAAAAAGATTTTGCTAATGTTTTAGCTAATATACCAAAACATTCATTTGAAGGAAATTGTGTATATTGCGGACATTGTGCTCCATGTGTCAAAGGCATTAATATAGCTGATGTAAATAAATTTGCAGATTTATGTGTTGCTCAAGGGGAAGTACCAGAAACAGTTAGAGAACATTATGAAGTTTTAGCTCATCATGCAAGTGAATGTATTGAATGTGGGGTATGTATAAAAAATTGCCCATTCAATGTTAAGATTATTGAAAAAATGAAAGCAGCAGTAGCAATTTTTGGTTATTAAAGCTATTGCGTGAGGAAACATTATGGTTGAAAAGTTTGATATAGTAATCACACCACTTGGATTAGAGCGAACAATCCATGTATATTTACCAGAAGATTATTATGATAGTGATGAACAATATCCAGTGATGTATATGTTTGATGGACATAATTTATTTTATGACCATGATGCTACTTATGGAAAATCGTGGGGACTAAAGGAATTTCTTGATACCTATGATAAAAAGTTGATTATTGTAGGAATTGAATGTAATCATGAAGGACAAAAACGCTTAAGTGAATATTGTCCCTATCAAATAGAAAGTAAATATTTTGGTCATCTCAATGGACAAGGAAAGATATTGATGGATTGGGTTGTTAACGAATTAAAGATTCTCGTCGATCAAAAGTATCGCACTTATCCGTTTCGTGAATGCACAGGCATTGCTGGAAGTTCAATGGGGGGATTAATGGCGTTTTATACTGTTATTTATTACAATAAGTATTTTTCAAAAGCAGCTTGTATATCGCCATCGATTTCAATGTGTATGGAAGAATTGAAAAATGAATATACTCAAGCTAAAATCATGGAAGATACGCGGGTATACTTTAGTTTTGGAACTGATGAGGTCAAAGGGAAAAATGGGATTCAATGGATGTTGAATAATATCTTATATTTTAATGATAGACTGATTGAAAGTAATGCATCTAGTTATATAAATGTTGTGGAAAAAGGTCAGCATAATGAAGCATCCTGGCAGTTAGAAAATCAAATATATCTAGATTATTTATGGAAATAAAATATTTTTTTAGTGATTGCGATTGCAGATAAAATATATTAAATTAAGGTTATAGCTAAGCATGGTTGAAACCATGCTTTTATTTTTGATTTTACCTAATATGGCTTGTGTGATACAATTATTAAAGATACCAACAAACCAAACAGAAATAATCATTTATAGGGATAAGAAAATGAAACGAAAAAAGAGAAAATTTGCGATAAATGTAATGTCGTTAGCTGTAATACCGATACTGATTTTAGGAATGTTTGTAATCTTTATAACCTCAAGTTTAATTTATACTGCCTTAAAGGGCGAAGTTGCTAATAATCTTGAAGATTTGGCTAGAGTATCATATCAAGACTTTGACATGCAATATCCAGGTGATTATTACTTAAATAATAACCATTTATATAAGGGAACAGAAGATATTCAAAATGATTTTAATTTGGTGGATTTAATTAAAAATAATACCGGGGTCGATGCAACTTTGTTTTATCAAGATAAACGCATACTAACAACAATTCGTCAAGAAGATGGCAAAAGAGTTGTTGATACGATTGCACCAGATGAAGTTATCGAAACAGTTTTAAATAATGATAAAGAATTTTTTTCAGATTCTGTTGTAATTAATGATAGTAGTTATTTTGGTTTTTACATGCCCGTAAAAAATACTGATCAGCACGTCGTTGGAATGCTTTTTATGGGGCGTCCACGTGCTGATGTTATGAATCATATTATGCATAATATTTATCTTGTTTCTCTTTCAATCGTTACAATTATGATAATTGCAATTATTGTATCTTATTATTATAGTAAAAAAACGATTTTTGCTTTAAATACAACAAAACATTTTTTAGGAGCAGTAGCAAATGGAGATTTGACGACTGAAATAGATCCATACGTATTACAGCGTCATGATGAAATTGGTGATATGGGGCGTTTTGCGGTTATGATGAAAGAGTCTCTTAGTGATTTAGTTGGAAAAGATCCGTTAACGGGATTACATAATCGCCATAGTTGTGATGTGGTTTTAGCGAGTTTAATTCAGCGTGTAAAACAAAAGAACACTTCTTTTGCAGTGGCAATGGGAGATGTTGATTTTTTTAAATATGTTAATGATACATATGGTCATCAAGCAGGTGATGAAACTTTACGTCAACTTGCTAAAGTTATTTCGACCCATATGGAACACCTGGGATTTGTATTTAGATGGGGTGGTGAAGAATTTGTCTTGATCTATGAAGATATGGATCGGTATCAGGCTTTTAAGCATTTAGAAATCTTACAAGAACAGATTGATCAAGAGAGTATTTATTGGAAAGATGACAAAGTTAAGATTACAATGACATTTGGCTTAGCGGATTCTAATGAATACAATGATCTTGATGAATTGATCAATTTAATTGATGATAATCTTTATCGAGGGAAAAAAGAAGGTCGTAACCGAATTGTTTTTAATACTTTAAAATAGAAATTAAAACATGACCGTTAAGATAATTTTAACGGTTTTTTAGATAAAGATTTCTAATTGAGAAAATATCTTTAATGTTTCAAAAGATTAGATACAATAGAACTATAAACTTTATTAAAGGTATGAGGTATGAAAAATGATAAAATTAATTGTATCAGATATGGATGGAACACTATTGGCGCATGATTCATCAATTTCAAAGGGAAATATTGAAGCAATTAGGTATGCTCAAAGTAAAGGAGTGCAATTTGCAATTGCTACCGGGCGTGATTATTCAAGCCTTAAGGGGATATTAGAGGCACATGATTTAAAATGTTTTAGCATTTTAGGAAATGGAGCACAATTTTGTAATGAAAATGGAGAAATTTTATCAAGTGCATATTTTCCTAAAAAATGTTTTAAACAAGTTTTACAAATATTTGATGAACTAAAGATTCATTATATGATTTTTACTGCGAATGGTTTTTATTCAACAGCTGAGCCAAATGTTGTTCGTGATGCTTTTATTGATCGCTGTGTTGTTCAGTTCAAGCGCAAACGAGAGGACTACTTAGATGATGGCTGTAATCAAGATATGGCGTGTATGAAGTTAAAAAAAATAGGTGACTTAGATGATTTTATTAATTCTTCAATTGATATTATTAAGGTTGAAGCATTTAATAATGATGTATCATTAATTGAAAAAGCTAAAGAAAAACTTCAGGAAATTGATGGGATAGCTTATTTATCATCATTTGATGATAATATTGAAGTTACCGATAAGGCAGCTCAAAAAGGATTGATTTTGGAAAATGTTATTGAAGAATTAGGTTATTCAAAAGATGAAGTAATGGTTTTAGGTGACGGTCTCAATGATATTACATTATTTGAGCGGTTTAAGTATTCTTTTGCGCCAGGTAATGCTAATGAGACAATTAAAGCAATGGCTTATCAGGTAGTTGGAGCATGTGAAGAAGACGGTGTTTCCCAAGCAATCTATATGATGTTATAATAAAGAGGATTGATAAGATCTTCTTTTTTTGATGGGAGGAATTTAATGATAGAAATTAAATTTTTAAAAAGTACGGATGAATATTGGGATACAATGATTGACTATGTTCAAAATTGTTCTTGGCGTGCTGGTAAATCTTTGGCTAATAAAATGAAGACAGGGTATTTTACTAAATGGCAGTGTGTAGTTGGGGTTTGGTATGATAATAAAATTGTTGGTTTTTCGACTTTTGTTGAAAGTGATAGTATAGATAATAGTGGCTATCAGCCTTTTATTGGCTATATCTATGTGAATCCGAATTACCGTGGTCAACGTTTAAGTGAAGTGATGATTAAAGAAATTATTGTATGTGCAAGAAAAATGGGTTTTAAAAAAATATATATACATAGTAGTGAATTTGGTTTATATGAAAAATTTGGATTTAAAATAATTGATTGTGGAAAAACGTGTTCGGGAAGATATGAAAATATTTATGAAAGGAAGATTGCTTAATGATTTTGTATTTTAGCGGGACTGGAAATAGCCGATATATTGCAGAGGTAATTAATTCAGTGATTGAAGATAAATTAGTTTCTATCAATGAATGTTTAAAAAATAATTTAATTGTTTCATTAGAGCAGCAGTATATTATTGTTTGCCCTACATATGCGTGGCGTATTCCTCGGGTAGTGGAGCAATTTATTCGGACTAATCATTTTGTTTCGGGAACTAAAATTTATTTTATAATGACATGTGGTGGAGATATTGGAAATGCTGCTAAATATATTAACCGTTTATGTAATGAAAAAAATATGATTTTAATGGGAGTCGGAGAGATTGTTATGCCAGAAAATTTTATTACTATGTTTAAGGCACCAGAAAATCCAGAAGTGATTATTTCACATGGTGTAGAAACTGCACTTTTACTAGCAGCTGAAATCAAAGCAGGAAAATATTTTTTAGAAACTAAACCTACGTTTATAGGACGATTTAATAGTGGCATAGTCAATAGGCTTTTTTATCCAATGTTTGTTAGGGCTAAAGGATTTCATGTTGAAGATACTTGTATTGGTTGTGGTCAATGTATCCATGCTTGTCCATTAAAGAACATTAGTCTAGTTGATTCTAGACCTATTTGGGATAAACATTGTACACAGTGTATGGCATGTATCAGTATTTGTCCAAAAGCTGCAATTGAGTATAAAAATAAGACAAAGGGAAAAAGACGCTACTATCTTAAAGATAGTTATAATAAGGAAATTAAATGAAAATTGTAATTACTCCAGCTAAACGGATGAACGATAATATTGATTATATAGACGTAGAAAGTTTACCTGTTTTTTTGCCACAAACGGAGGAACTGCTAGGAATTCTTAAGACACTAAAAGTCGATGAAGTAAAAAAGATGTTAGGTTGCAATGATCAAATTGCTCAAATTGCATACTTGAATTATCAGATGATGGATCTAAAAAAGGACACAGTTCCAGCACTGCTAGCTTATGAAGGAATTCAATATACTAATACGGCAGCTCATGTTTTAACTGATGATGATTATGAATATACAAAACAACATTTACGCATCTTATCTGGATTTTATGGTATTTTAAGACCGTTCGATGGTGTTGTGCCATATCGTTTAGAATTAAATAATAAAGTAAAGACAGAAAAATTTAAAAGTTTATATGAGTTTTGGAACAGTCGAATTTATGATGAATTGACAAAAGATGATAATCAAATACTAGATCTTGGGGCAAAACAATATACTAAAATCATAAAAAAATATTTAACATCTAGCATAAAATATGTTAAATGCCACTTTAAAGAGGAGAGTGATGAAGGGTATAGGGAAATAGGTGTTTATGTAAAGATGGCAAGAGGACAAATGGTTCGTTATTTAATTGAAAATCGAATTGATTCATTTGAGGCAGTAAAACAATTTAATTATTTAGGTTATCAATATTGTGAAGCATTATCAGATGTGGAAACATATGTATTTATACGGAAAAAGGGGACATGATATGAAAACATTAATTAAAAATGGAATTGTGATTCTTGATGGAATTAAACGGCTTAATAACGGTGCGGTGATGATTGAAGGTGGAAAGATTACAGGTATTTATAAAGATTATGAAGGATTAGAAGCTGATAGTGTTATTGATGTTCAAAATAATTATATTATTCCTGGTCTTTTGGATACCCATACACATGGGGCGATGGGATATGATTTTAATAAGTGTTCATCAAAGCAGGAGTTAGAAATAATCAGTGATAGCTTATTAGATGAGGGAGTTACTGGTTTTAACGCTAGTATTGTTTGTGAAAGCCATCACGACACATTGAATCTTTTACAAATGTATGAAGGAAATACCCCAGATAATTTAATTGGTGTTCATCTTGAAGGACCGTATTTAAATATTAAGAATAAAGGTGTAATGAAAGAAGAACATTTACGTTTAGTAAATTTTGATGAATTTAATCAGTATATTTCAACTTGCAGAAAAGTGAATGCAATGACAATTGCCCCCGAGCTGCCTAATGCTTTAGAATTAATCAATTATGCAAGTAACCATGGCTATGTGATGAATGTGGGGCATTCAAGTGCAAGTGCTAAAGAGGTAAAAAAGGCACAAGCATACGGTGCAAAAGGAATTACTCATCTTTATAACGCAATGTCACAGCATTTGCACCGTGACCCTGGAGTTGTAACTGGTGCAATTTTATCAGATTTAATGTGTGAGCTTATCGTGGATGGCTTTCATATTGATGAAGATGTTATTCGTGCGACATACAAAGCAATTGGAAAAGAGCGAATTATTTTGATTACTGATGCTAATCCCTGTAAGGGATTGCCAGATGGGCAATATCATTTTTCTGGTAAAGATATTGTAATTGTCGGGGGACATGCTACAGTCAAAGAAACTGGTAGAATTGCAGGAAGCACATTAGGGTTAAATGAAGCTTGTGCTAATATGATGCGTTATTGTGACTGTTCAATCGATGATGCCGTACTAATGGCGGCAGTTAATCCAGCTAAATTATATGGATTAAAGCAGGGGAAGATAGAAATTGGTTATCAGGGTGATATTGTTGTCATAGATAAAGAGTTTACAATCTTAGCAGTTATCAATCGGGGAATTATAAAAAGAAATAAGTTTATTTAAATATTTAGTGATTTAACTTGACTTTAAGAAGATATTTGATAGAATATTATTCGCGGCAACGTCTAGGATATACGAGTACTCGACGTATAGCTTGGAGTTAGCTAAGTTAAACAACAGGAGGATAATTAGAATGTTAACTAAAGCAGAAAAAACAGCTATTATGCAAAAATATGCTACTAAAGAAGGAGATACAGGATCTCCAGAAGTACAAATCGCAGTATTAACAGCAGATATCAACAAATTAAATGGACATTTCAAACAACATCCAAAAGATAATCATTCAAATAGAGGATTATTAAAAAAAGTTGGTAGAAGAAGAGATTTATTAAAATATTTAAAAAATAAAGATATTGAAAGATATTCTTCTTTATGTGAAAGTTTAGGTTTAAGAAAATAATTGGACGCTTTGGCGTCTTTTTTCTTTACAAAAAAGCTGAATTGAATTCAACTCAGCTTCTAAGAGAGGGTTCACCCTTATTTTGAATAAACTTTTTTAATGATAATCATGTAGATAACCAAGAAATAACCAACAAAGAGTTGCTGATAAAGAATAAACATAAAAAACGCCATAGTCAAACATTCCGCCAATAAATTCACTAACAACAATTAATGTAAAAATCATTATCTTTAGATAATTGGAACTTTGCTGTTTTACTTTAAATAATTTTAGAATAGATTTAAATGAAGCAATAAAAAATATTATAAATAGACTCGCTCCAGCGATTCCAGTTGTTACAAGAGTTTCCAAAAAGACATTATGACTATGAACAACCTGGATTTGTTTGACAACATTACTGTTGGTCAGGTGCCTACCAATAGTTTGAAAATTACCGGCACCAATTCCTAAAATAGGGTTGGTTTGCCAAATTTCAATTGAAGTATTAAATAATTCAATACGTCCACTGCTGATCTGATTAATTTGATCTAAACTTGGCTGAAAATCTCCTTGAAAAAACAATTCAATTGATTCAATTACTTTATTAATTTGAAAACGGCTGCTTGTTTCGTGATGATTACCACTTAAATATGATAGGCCGTTAGCGGTGATGATACTAGTAATGAAAATAATGATAGAAAGACCTAAAGAAAATAGATATTTCTTTAACTTTGAATAATAACAATCTTTAAAAAAATAAGTATATATTAAACCAGTCAAAATGACAGCCAAAATAACTAGAGCTGCTCGGCATTGAGTCAAAATAATATATAATAGTTGGACAATGATATTTAGTTTATATAATCGTGGATGTGTATATTCGTTTTTTAATGCATAAAGTGCTAATAAAATAGTAATTGCACTCAAAAAGGCTGCAGGATTACAATTAAAATATACACCAAATAGTCGATTTCCTACTAATCCGATTGGCCATCCATTTTGAATTTTCGAGAATTTAAATAAATACATTATTAAAGAACAGATTCCAGCTAGACCGGTTAATAGGTTGGTCAGAGGAATAATACTTTTTAATTCATCGTAGATATTGTTTGATGAAAAACTTTTTTGATTCCCGTAGATCAAAAAAAAGATCATTAGCTGTAAAAGTGCAATTAAATATGATTTTAAATTACTATATGGATTGATCGCTGTTGCAAGGAACAAAATCAGGCCATAGGTAATAATTAAAATAAATTTAATATCATGGTAATTAATTTGTTTTTGATAAAAGTCCCATCCAATGATAAGTCCTCCCCATCCAATCATGATAAATAACAAAATATTAAGATTGAAACCTAGGTAACCTAGGGCAAGTGTATTGATAAAAACATAAATAATAAATGCTAATTTAAAATATTTTCTTGATAATAGATAAGTCTGCATAATCCCCCTCCATGATATTCATTCTAACAAAATATTGATATTAATACTACTTTAATTTGTTTGCTGCGATTTGCTTATTACAATAACTATTAAAATAGTTAAAGATAGTGTATAATTAATGAAGAATATTTAGAAATGAGGGACTTTATGAAGAATATTACATTGGTTATTATGGCGGCCGGAATTGGTAGTCGTTTTGGAGGTGGCATTAAACAATTGGCACCAGTAGGACCAAATGGTGAAATAATCATGGATTATTCCATTTATGATGCTAAAAAGGCAGGTTTTAATAAAGTAGTTTTCGTTATTCGTAAGGATTTAGAAGCAGAATTTGATGCTGTGATTGGATCACGAATCAAACAAATTATTGATGTTGAATATGTTTTTCAAGAACTAGATAATATTCCTGACGAATACCAAGAAACATTTAAACAAAGAACAAAACCATGGGGAACAGGGCAGGCAATTTTATGTTGCAAGGATGTAATTAATGAACCATTTTTAGTTATTAATGCTGATGACTATTATGGTAAACAGGCATACGAAGAAGCTTATAAATACTTAAATGAAAATCATGATAATACGGCTAAACAACAGATTGCGATGGTTAGTTTTGTACTTAAAAATACTTTGAGTGATAATGGTGGTGTAACACGTGGGGTGTGCACGGTTGATCAAAACAATCATCTTTGTGATATTGTTGAGACACATAATATTGAAAAAGGTGATAATTGTGCATTTGTTAAAAAAGAAAATCAAATTATTGAACTTGATCTCGAGGTACCGGTATCAATGAATATGTGGGCTCTACAACCAGAAATATTTGATATTTTAGATTCTAAGTTCAAATTGTTTTTATCTCAATTAGAGAATGATAATTTTAAAGATGAGTATCTATTACCAACTATTATAGGTTCACTATTAAAAGAAAATCAGGTTGAAGTGACTGTGTTAAAATCGTTAGATAATTGGTTTGGAGTTACATATAAAGAAGATAAACAAACAGTTATTGAAAGTATTCAAAAATTAACAGCTGTCGGTGTTTATCCACAAAAATTATTTTAATAGAAACCGAAGGAAGATGTGGGTATCTTCCTTTTGTCTTTCATCAGCATATACTCTTTGGTATAATTAATAATGATATGAAAAACGGGGAAAGTCGAATGGAACAAATTAAATTAATTGAAAAATTATTAGAAATAAGGAAATATAAGGAAATTAAAGAAATCTTAAAAGAAATGAACGATGTGGATGTTGCCGAAATGCTCGAAAGTTTTTCTGATGAAAATATGATACGTATATTTAGATTATTGCCAAAAGATGATGCTGCAGATATTTTTGCATATATGTCAAGCGACAGAGAACATGCGTTAATAGATTCGTTAACCAATAAAGAGTTAGAGAATATTATTAATGATCTTTATTCAGATGACGTAATGGAACTTCTTGAAGAGTTACCCGCTAATGTTGTGAAGCGAATTATTGCTGCTTCCAATCCTGAGACTCGTCGTGATATAAATCATTTATTACGCTATCCTGAAGATTCTGCAGGTAGTAATATGAATATCGATTTTGTTGATTTACGTGCAGATATGACAGTTAAGGAAGCGATTGCACGAATTAGACGTATTGGAGTAGATAAAGAAACAATCAATACTTGTTATGTAATCGATAATTTTCGTCATCTTTTGGGAATTGTTACTTTGAGAAAGTTAGTTTTATCATCACAAAGTGCTTTGATTGAGGAGATTATGAACGATAATCTTATTACAGTTCATACGATGGAGGATCAAGAGGATGTAGCACATGATTTTCAAAAATATGACTTAACTTCAATGCCTGTGGTTGATAATGAAAATCGTTTAGTTGGAATCATTACAGTTGATGATATTGTTGATATCATGCAGGAAGAAACAACTGAAGATATCGAAAAAATGGCCGCAATGGTACCGTCAGACAAGCCTTATATTAAAAATGGCCCGTTTGAAACATTTAAAAAAAGAATACCGTGGCTTTTGTTATTAATGATTTCAGCTTCTATTACTGGAAAAATCATTCAAGGATTTGAGCATGCTTTAGCGGGCTCTGTGATTTTAACGGCTTTTATTCCAATGTTAATGGATACTGGTGGTAATTCAGGTTCGCAAGCTTCTGTCTCAATTATTCGGGCTTTGTCACTAGATGAAATCAAACATAGTGATATCGTCAAAATTGTTTTTAAAGAATTTAGAGTTGCAATTTTAGTTGGGGTTACTTTAGCAGCATGTAATTTTATTAAAATGATGATTATTGATCATGTTTCAATCATGATAGCTGCTGTAGTTTGTCTAACTTTGATAGTTACTGTAATCATTGCTAAAATCGTTGGCTGCACTTTACCAATTTTAGCTGATAAATTAGGCTTTGATCCCGCTGTGATGGCTAGCCCGTTTATCACTACGATCGTTGATGCTTTGTCATTGTTGATCTATTTTACGATTGCTACTAATTTATTAAATTTATAAAGTCTCTGGAAGATTCCAGAGACTAGTTTTTATTTACAAGAATCATTATTGCGTAGGTCTTGTAATGCTTCAATAGCACAACAGGCTTTTTCTTTTAATGCGTTTTCTAGTTCCTTTACAGTACCAATTGTCTGTGCTGCTGATTCATTGATTGCAATTAATTCATCGATACATTTAGCTAAACATACTGCTTTTTTAATTTTTTCACTTTCAGCACATAAAATTGCAGCTAAGGCACCTTCTTGCATTGCAACTGATTGTAAAACAGCCGCTAAGGCACAACGTTCATCAACGCAACAACCTTCAATACAGCAATTGTCCATGCAGCAGTCATCGATACAAAAATCTCGATTACATGAATTCATGGGTTTCATCTCCTTTCATACTATAAGATATGCAAGGGGAATAGATTGTTAGTGGCTTATGTCTTGAAAAACAAAAAGAGCGTGATAACAACGCTCTTATATATTTATTCAACTGTTACTGATTTAGCTAAATTACGAGGTTTATCAACATCGCAACCTTTAAGTTTAGCGGCATAATAACTGATTAACTGCAGTGGGATTGCAACTAATACTGCTTGTAAAATTGGATTTACATCGGGCATGTAATAAGTTTCATCAACATTTCCAACCTCTTCACCGGTTAATGTAAATAAAATGACTTTTGCTCCTCGAGCAATTGTTTCTTGAATATTGCTAATTGTTTTTGAAGCTATATGTGGTTGTGTAGCAACTGCAATTACTACACTGCCTTCTTCAATCAAAGCAATTGGACCATGCTTTAATTCACCAGCAATATAAGCATCAGCATGGATATATGATACTTCTTTTAGTTTTAAAGCACCCTCTAGGACGGAAGCATAATCTAAACTTCTCCCAATATAGTAGGCATCTTTTTGATTTTTTAAATAGTTCGCATATTTTTCAAATAGTGGTTCATCTTTTAAAATATTTTCGATTTGTTTAGGCAATTTAGCAATTCCGTTAATAATGTCTTTATAGATATCATTTTCTTTTCCTAGGGTCTGTGCAACATACATTGCTAATAATAATAAGACAATAACTTGCGTAGTATAGGCTTTAGTACTTGCTACAGCAATTTCTGGTCCTGCACAAGTATAAATTGTTGCTTCAGCTTCACGCGAGATAGTTGAGCCAAGAACATTAGCTACGGCAATCGTAGTACAACCTTTATTTTTTGCTAAACGTAAAGCAGCCATGGTATCTGCAGTTTCACCCGATTGTGAGACAAAAATACACAGAGTTTTTTCATCAATGATAGGGTCACCATATCTAAATTCTGAAGCGGCTTGGGTAAAAGTAGGAATACCAGTTAAGCGTTCCATAATATTGGCTCCTGAAAGGCAAGCATGATATGCAGTTCCGCAAGCGACAAAATATACTTTATTAAAAGTTGTAAAACGTTCTTTCAATATTTCTAGTTCAGGCAAAATAATTCGATCATTACCTTCAACTCGGCCTCTTAAAGTTTCACTAATAGCATATGGCTGTTCGTGAATTTCTTTTAACATGAAAGTATCGTAACCGCCTTTTTGAGCTGCTTCATTATCATAAGGGATATGTGTAATTTCTTTTTGAATTTCGTTGCCTTCAGCGTCATAGAAAGTTATTTTATTTTTACATAATTTAGCAATTTCAAAATCATCAATAAAATAGACATCTTTGGTGTAGTCTAATAAAGCAGGAATATCACTTGCCCCAAAACTTGCACAGTCACTTGTCCCTAATACTAATGGACTGTCTTTTTTGGTTACATAAACTACATCCGGCTCTAAAGTAGAAACAATGCATAAAGCGTAACTTCCATCAATGTGAGTAATGACCTTTTTTAATGCTTTCAGCATATCACCATCATAGTAAGAATCTAGTAGATGGACGACAACTTCACTATCTGTTTCGCTATGGAATTTATACCCCTTAGCTACTAGTTGTTCCTTTAATTCTCGATAATTTTCAATGATTCCATTATGCACTAGTGAAATAGTGTTTTTATTATTGGTATGGGGATGAGAATTAAGGTTAGATGGGACTCCATGAGTTGCCCAGCGAGTGTGACCAATTCCGACACAGCCAATTGGAGTATCTTGATCTAGTCGATCTATGAGATTTTGCAATCTTCCTTTCGTTTTAATCGTGAAAAGTTTATCTTTATCTACAAGGGTTACACCAGCTGAATCATAGCCACGATACTCTAATTTAGAAAGTCCTTGAAGTAAGAATGGTAAAGCTTCTTCTTTACCGGAAAACGCAGTAATTCCACACATAAAAATTCCTCCATAGTTTTGATTATTCAATTGTTATTATGTTATCAATGGAGGATACCGAATGAATTTGTTTAATGATTACTCATTATTTTTGTTCATTGTTTAGGTAGTATCATACCTCTAGACCATCCGCCGAATATTTCGATAAGTCTAGCCCTCGTCAACTAATTACTTAGTCCTGGCGCTATTTTGTATTTCTGTCTCCTTAATAACAGTTGCTATTATATACAAATAAAATTAAAAAAGCAACCCATATTATAATATGAAGTATTTGATAATAGATGCAAAGAAATAAAGCATAAATAATTAGTTTTATTATTTACATTGACTCATTTCCTGATAATTTTTAATTATTTTATGAATAAATTAAAAAAAATTGTAAAAAATAAAAGTGATTTTCCAAGTTTAGGAGTAAATGATAATAGGAGGGATAAATTATGAGTGTACATGAAAATTTAATTGAAATAAGTAAATCATTAGAGAATTTAGAAGAAACAGGTATTTATGACGTTGAAAAATACAGCTGTTCATTGAAACATTTGACAAATCAACTAGAATATTTTTATTGTCATCTAGTTAAAGAAAATGGACGTGATATTGACAGTACATATTATCATCTTTCTAATCGACCACAAGTTCATCAATTAGCATATTTCAATATCGGACGTGGTTTCCCTAAAGAATTAATGGATGGGCACTGGTGTTATATTTTAAAGGATCTTGGCTATAAAATGCTGATTATTCCATGTACTTCTATAAAAGGAACAAGTGCTAATCCAGAATTTGAAATGGATATTGAAGTGATGATGTCGGGCGTAAAGACTAAAAGTCGTTTACAGTTGAGTGAGATACGTTGCGTTGATATGCAGCGGCTTGATTTAAGAAAGACATTTTGTGATGTTTTGAGCAGTCATGATGATATTATAAAGTATGTAAAAGAGCATTTGTTAAAATAAAAATAGCCTAACAAGTAGGCTAATAAACTAAAATGAGTAGAGTTATCAAAAGTAATATACAACAAAATAACAGCGCACATTGTCCAAAAATATTAATTAAACCTGTAGCAATAATGGCTCCAATGATAAAAAAGAAGATAATAATCAAATAGCGAAAACAATGATGTAACGCATCTTTATCATGAGCGAATAAATATGCTGATAGTTTTTGACCGGCAGATCTCAAATTCCCAGTACACATTGTCGAGGCATACGGTAAACCATTAGTTGTTCTAAATGTATTTACTTGTAAAGAACAAACTAGACCAATTGTTACGTTGCAAACACTATAGGGAATCTCTTTAGGGATGAATGCAATGATCGTCAGAATAATAATTTCAATAATTAAGATTAAATGTTGCCATTCAACATATTGGACATTACTTAAACGATGCTTAATGTATTCACTAATAACAATACCTAAAAAGAAAGCTGATATTGGTAATAAATAATATAAAGCACCTAAATAGTTTTGCTCAGCGATTTTAAGTCCCATAAGAACCATGTTTCCAGTTTGGGCATTAGCAAAAACATTGCCTTTTAGAAGATAGGTATAAATATCTAAAAAGCCCCCAACGATAGCAAGCAAGATTCCTGTTAAAAGTGATTCATGAATCGTTGCTTTTAAAAAATTTTTAATTTTCATCACGTTAAAACATGTAGCAGGAATGCTACATGTTTATTTTATAAGTTTAGTAGACGTTTTGTATCGCGAGCAATTACTAATTCTTCATTAGTTGGGATAACGAATACTTTTACTTTTGAATTAGGAGTACTAATTAAACGATCTCCTTGACCATTAACATTTGCATCTTCATCAAGTTCGATACCTAAAGCATCTTTTAATAAATCACAAATTCCTTTTCTTGCAAAGAATGAATTTTCACCAATTCCTGCAGTAAAGCAAATTGCATCAACACCACCTAATGCAATAAAATAACGACCAATATAAGCAATAACACGACGATAGAAAATATCGATTGCAAGTTGAGCTCTTTCATTACCTTCTAAAGCAGCATTTTGAACATCTCTAAAATCACTTGACACACCAGAAATACCAAGTAGTCCAGATTCTTTATTTAACATCGTAATAACTTCTTTCATGTCCATTCCAACTTCTTCAATCAAATAATCGATTACAGAAGGATCGACGTCACCACTACGAGTTCCCATCATAATTCCTGCAAGTGGAGTGAATCCCATTGAAGTATTTACTGATTTACCGTCTTTAACAGCTGTTAAAGATCCCCCAGCTCCTAAATGAGCCACAATAACTTTGGAATGTTCAGGATTTCCAAGCATTTCGATTGCTCGTTGAGAAACATAGAAATGACTAGTTCCGTGAGCACCATATTTACGTACTTTATAGTCTGTATAATATTTATATGGAATTGGATAAATATAGCATTTAGGATCTAAAGTTTGGTGAAAAGCAGTATCAAATACAGCTACAGCTCCAGCTTCAGGGATTGCTTCCTTAAATGCATAATATCCAGTTAAATGAGCGGGATTATGTAATGGTGCTAATGATTTTAATTCGTCAATTTTACTAACAACATCTTCATCAATGATTGCTGAAGAATCAAAGTATGATCCCCCTTGAACGACACGATGCCCAACACCTTTGATTTCATTTAACTCTTTTACAATTCCTTTTTCAATTAAAGTATCTAATAAAAGTTGTACTGCAACTTTATGATCTTTAATTGGGTTAGTTGTAACAGTCTTTTTTCCTTGATATTTAATCGTAAAGATTGAATCTTCTAATCCAATTCTTTCGATTACTCCAGATGTAATTACAGATTCGTCATCCATTTCAAATAATTGAAACTTTAATGAAGAACTACCTGCATTTACAGAAATAATTTTTGCCATTTTATAAAGCCTCCTTAATCTATCGTCATTATATCATCATTTTGTAAAATTTCTAGATAAAAGCATTACGTTTATTAATTTTAATATAGATTTTTTTAATCATTGGATAAAAAGAATACAAATTATTATTAATAGGTAGATTTTTAACTTTAAAGTTAGATAAAATATAAAAATATTTTTTATAAATGTTGTATTGTCGAAATATTGAACGAGTTTAGGCAATACTGCACTTGTAGAAGAAATAATTTATTATAAAGGAGAAGATTATGGAAAACAAAGTGTATGGTTATGCAAGAGTTTCAACAAGAGAACAAAATGAGGATCGGCAAATGATTGCCTTGGAGAATTATCCAATGTCAAGGAAACAAATTTATCTTGATAAATTAAGCGGGAAAGATTTTAATCGGCCGCAATATCAAAAATTATTAAGGAAAATTCGTGCTGGAGATACAATCGTTATTAAATCAATCGATCGGTTGGGACGTGATTATGAAGAAATACAAAACCAATGGCGTAAAATCACTAAAGAAAAAAATGTAAATATTGTTGTTTTGGATATGCCATTATTAGATACACGGAGTACTGGTGATAATTTAACGGGAACATTCGTGGCAGACTTGGTTCTACAGATTCTTTCTTACGTTGCTCAAACAGAGCGTGAAAATATTCGTCAGCGTCAAAGAGAAGGGATTGAAGCAGCACGAATGCGTGGTGTGAGATTTGGACGCCCTCGCAAAGAAATTCCCGAAAATTTTGAAATTTTGAAGCATCAATGGCAACAAAATTTAATTGCTTCACGGCAGGCTGCTAAAGAATTAGGCGTTTCACAGGATACTTTTTTAAGATGGGCTCATGGAAAATAACATTAGTACATTTATTTGTCCTTAAAAGGTAGAGATTATCAAGCATCTATTATGCGGTCAAAATTCGTAATAAAATATTATAAAATAACAAATTTCACACTATAAAAACATATATATTATTTTAATACATTTGAACGATATTGTCTGATTTATCGTTCTCTATATGCAATAAAAGCATATGAATTTCGGTATATGCGTTTAGGGAGAGAAACGCATATATTTTATTTTAGAAAAGGAGAAAAGCGATGGGTCTACTTGAAAAAATAGCCGATATTATGCAGTGTACCTATATTTCTGATTTAAGAGGAAGATTATCGCTTGACCATGAACAGTTACAGTTTTTAAATGAATTAAGAGCTGAAACATACGCTTTGTCTGAATGGCAAGAAGCAGTAAGGTATATTACTGGTAATTTAGATTCTTTTAATTCGGCAGCAGAAGGAAAAAACATCTTATTGGATTACTATATTAAAAAAGAAGCTACAGAAATATCAATAAAATGATTTTTTTCTTGATATTATAATAAGATAATCTATAATAGTATACGAGCCAGGGGTGCAAAATTGCTGAGAAGGGCATAAGCCTGATCCCTTATCATCTGAACTGGGTAATGCCAGCGTAGAGAGAGCAAATTTAAAATTGTTTGCTTTTTTGCGTTCGCAAAGAAGCATTTTTTAATTTTGTTAGGCTCTTTCATAAGGAAGGGGAAAAACAAATATGAAAAACAAAACATTTAAGATTACAACCAAAACAATTGCTTATATGGCGATGTTTATGGCTTTACAAGTAGTTTTAGAATTAGCTTTTAAAGTCGTTCCGGGACAGCCTCAGGGAGGAAGTATTACGCTGTCATTAGTACCGATCCTATTAGCCTCATATTTATTAGGTGGATATTACGGTATTGTTGTTGGAGCCTGCTGCTGTGGACTGCATTTTGTTTTAGGGTTGGCTACATATTGGGGGCCATGGTCATTATTTTTAGATTATTTAATTCCACTAGCTGTAATTGGTATAGCATCATTTTTTAAAAACTTTGAGATTAAAGGTCATGTAGTTTATCCTGGAATTATTGTTGTAATGATTCTTAAGTTTATCTCACATTATTTATCTGGAGCATGGCTGTTTGGAGCATATGCTCCTGAGGGAATGAATCCATGGTGGTATTCATTTGGTTATAATTTAGCCTATTGCCTACCAACTTTAATTATTTGCTACATCGGATTTGCCTTAATATATCCACGATTAAATAATTCGATTAAACTGTAAAAGAAAAGTAGCTTGCTACTTTTCTTTTCTTCTGTCTTTAAAAAGGATAGTAATTTGTGTATAATAGTACTGTTATAAAGAGAGGTAGTAAAAGATGTCAGATTCTCTGGTAGGAAAAAAAGTATTAATTCACTGTTATAAGCACGATGGAAGTATTCATCGATGCTGGGCCAAAGGATTCATCTTAGATGAAAATGATGATCATTTTATTGCAATCAATAATCGCACCTTAGTAACTGAATCTGATGGTCGAATGTGGCATACAAGAGAGCCTGCCATCTGTTATTTTCCTAAAAATAAGTGGTACAATGTGATTTGTATGATTCGTAAAACAGGAGTTTATTATTATTGTAATATTGCTTCACCAACTTTATATGATGGTGAGGCATTGAAATATATTGATTATGATCTAGATTTAAAAGTATTCCCAGATAATAACTATCGGGTTTTAGATGAAGAAGAGTATAAGCAACATGCTAAACAGATGAATTATTCAAAAGAATTGGATAGAATATTAAAAAAACAATTAGAACTGCTAATTGATTTAGCAACGAAACGTGAAGGACCGTTTAGTGAAGATTTTACGAAACATTGGTATCATGTATATGAAGATTTGACACAAGGATAGGAGAATACAATGGAAAAAGTAATTAAAGTAAATAACCTTGAAGAAACGATTGCTTTGGGTAATCGTTTAGGCTTGTTATTACAACCAAATATGCTATTGACTTTAAGTGGCGACTTAGGAGCCGGGAAGACGACCTTTACCAAAGGAATTGGTCAAGGATTAGGGATTACCAAGGTTATTAATAGTCCTACTTTTACCATTTTAAAACAATATCAAGGTCGCTTGAATTTATCACATTTTGATGCTTATCGTTTAGAAGGACAGGATGATGATTTAGGATTTGAAGAAATTTTTGATAGTGATGATGTTTGTGTTGTTGAATGGGCTAATTTTATTGAAGATATTTTACCGGTAGACCGTTTAACAATTGAAATAAAAAAAATTGATGAAAATATTCGCGAATTTGTCTTTAAAACAAATAGTGAAAAATACGCTCAAGTTGTGGAGGCTTTAACATGAAGACAATTGTAATGGATACATCAAATGCTTATTTAGTTATTGGCTTATACGAAGATGATCAATGTATTGATAAGTATCAAGCAGATGGAAATCGGCGGCAATCTGAGTACGCTTTAACACATCTTGATGAAATGTTGAAAAAACATCATTGGGAAGTTTTAAATGTGGATGAAATGATAATTACGATTGGTCCTGGTTCTTATACTGGTCAACGGGTCGCTTTGACGATTGCCAAAACTTTGGCAGCAATTTCAAAAATAAAAATCAAGGCAGTTTCTTCGTTACATGGTTATGCTGGAGCTTCTAAGGCAATCAGTGTAATTGATGCTCGAAGCAAAAAGATTTTTGTTGGGGTATATGAGCATAATCAGGCCATAATTGATGATCAAATCATGTTGATTGATGATTTTGCTAATTTTAAAGAACAATATCCTGATTTTCAAGTGATTGGTGATAGTGATTTAGTCGGAATTAACAAAGTTAAACTCGATTTAAGTGATTGTATTTATCAAGCTGGTAAAAGTGTTGATTATTGTCAAAATATTGATAATCTTGTTCCTCATTATTTAAAAGATGTTGAGGCGAAAAAAATATGTTAATCAGACGGATGGATTTAGGTGATATTGAAGAAGTTGTAAAGTTAGAGCATGATTTATTTAGTTCGCCATGGAATGAAGAAGCTTTTAAATATGAATTAGAAAAAAATGCTTTTTCATCAATTTTGATTTTGGAAGATAATAATATAATTGTTGGTTATATAGGAATGTGGACACTAGGAGACCAAACTCAAATAACAACTATCGGTGTTAGAAAAGAGTTCCAAGGAAAAGGCTATGCTAAAATATTAATGACTAAATGTGATGAAATTACAAAGCATTTAGGCTATTCGAATATTAATTTAGAAGTCCGAGTTTCTAATACTAAAGCAATTAGTTTATATCAAAAATGTGGCTTTAAAATTGCCGCAACAAGAAAAAATTACTATCAGGATAATCATGAAGATGCGTATTTGATGGTAAAAGAAATGGAGGAATAACGGTGTCACTTATTTTAGCAATTGAATCAAGTTGTGATGAGATGGCTATGGCAATCTTAAAAGATGAACGAGAATTTCTTAGTAGTGTCGTGGCCTCACAGATTGATGTTCATGCGATGTATGGTGGAGTAGTGCCAGAAATTGCAAGTAGGAAACATGTTGAATGTGTTTCGCTAGTATTAAAAGAAACTTTGAATAAGGCTAACGTTACGATTGATGAAATTGATGCTATTGCGGTAACTAAAGGACCGGGGTTAGTTGGGTCTTTGCATATCGGTTTACAGGCCGCTAAAACGATTGCAATGGCTTATCATAAGCCATTGATTGGAGTACATCATATTGCTGGACATATTTATGCCAATAACTATGTTCAAAATATTATCTATCCAAGTCTTTGTTTAGTTGTTAGTGGTGGTCATAGTGAACTTGTCTTATTAAAAGCTCCTTTTAAATTTGAAGTAATTGGGCAAACCCTTGATGATGCTGTTGGAGAAGCATATGATAAAGTGGGACGAGTTTTAAATTTACCATATCCCGGGGGACCTATAATCGATAAAATGGCTGCTAAAGGTAATCATACTTATAATTTACCAGTGCCTTTGGATGATGAAAGCTATAATTTTAGTTTTAGTGGATTAAAATCTGCTGTAATTAATTTAAATCATAAAGCGATGCAGCGAAATGAAGAAATCAATCAAGAAGATTTAGCTGCCTCTTTTCAAGATGTGGTTTTATCGGTTTTAGTCAATAAAACAATACGTGCTACTAAAGAATATGGTATTAAACAAGTATTAATGGCAGGAGGCGTGAGTGCTAATCGTGGATTGCGAAATGCGATGGGTGAAGCGGTTGGCCAATTAGATGGAGTAGAATTATTATTACCGCCAATGAGTTGTTGTACTGATAACGCAATGATGATTGCTTTAGCAGCAAAACAGATGTACGATTTGAAATTATTTAGTGATTTGTCATTAGGGATTAAGCCAAATTTAGATTTAGAAAATGAATCGGTTAGCGGGGGAAATCAAAATGGATAAAAAAATATCAAACGCTACAATGTCTCGTTATCCTGTTTATCTTAAAGCTTTAAGAAAAATGCAGCATGAAGGTAAAGAAAATTGTTTATCAAGCGAATTATCTAGTTTAACAGGTATTCAAGATACGACGATTCGTAGAGATTTTACTTATTTATCAAAGACAGATAATTTTGGCCAACGTGGTAAAGGTTATGATGTAAAACATTTAATTGACGGATTAAGTGAGGTATTAGGATTAGGACTAGACGAATCAATTATTTTGATTGGTATCGGAAATCTTGGTAGTGCAATTTTAAAATATAACCGTTGGCAATATACGGTGGGAAAAATTGTCTGCGGCTATGATCAAGATAAAAATAAAGAGGGAGAGCGTTTTGGTGTTAAACTCTATAATATTGATGATTTAGAAAAAACTTTTCCTAAAGACTGTAAAATTGCAATCTTGGCTATTTCTGAAAACGTTCAACCAACAGTTGATCGTTTAATGGATTTAGGAATTAAAGGTATCGTTGATTTTACACATACACATTTTACAGTTCGTGAAGGAGTCGAGGTACAACAGGTAGATGTTGTTGTAGCAATTCAAGAATTAGTTATTAAGATGGATTCAAATCGTCAATAATACTTGAATAATGGATAAAATAAAGTATATAATAGGAAAAACTAGGAGGATTAATATGTTTGAATTTATAACGGTTAGAGAACTATATGAAATGTTTTTAAGTAACCAAATGATGGATTTAGAAGGTTACGAATATGTTGAACTTGAGGGATGGGTTCGAACTAATCGTAACAATGGGAAATTGGGATTTATTGCTCTAAATGATGGTACATACTTCAAAAATTTACAAGTTGTATATACAGAAGCAGAAATTTCTAACTATGAAGAAATCGATAAATTATCTACTGGTAGTTCAATTCGAGTAGTTGGAAAATTAAAGTTGACACCTGAAGGAAAACAACCATTTGAAGTTGAAGCAACTGAGATTGAAATCGAAGGTAAATGTGATGAAGATTTTCCATTACAAAAGAAACGTCATTCATTCGAATACATGCGTGAAATACCGCATTTAAGACCTCGTGCGAACACTTTCTATGCAATTTTTAGATTGCGCAGTGTTTTATCAATGGCTATTCATGAATTTTTCCAATCACAAGGGTTTGTTTATGTTCATACACCAATTATCACTGGAAACGATGGTGAAGGGGCCGGAGAAATGTTTAGAGCAACAACTATTGATGGAACTAATTTTGAAGATGATTTCTTTGAAAAAGAGGCTTTCTTAACAGTTACTGGTCAATTACATGTTGAAGCTTTTGCAATGGCTTTTAGAGATGTTTATACATTTGGTCCTGCATTTAGAGCAGAAAACTCTAATACTTCTCGCCATGCTAGTGAATTTTGGATGATTGAACCTGAAATTGCTTTTGCTGATTTAGAGGATGATATGGATTTAATTGAAGATATGGTTAAATATTGTATCGATTACGTTTTAGATAATGCTCCTGCGGAAATGGAATTCTTTGCTTCAATGATTGATAAAGATTGCATCAATCGAATTACTAAAGTTAAAAACAGTGATTTCAAACGGATGACATACACTGAAGCAATTGAAATTTTAGAAAAAGCAGATGTTAAATTTAAAAATAAAGTTTCATGGGGAATGGATTTAAATAGTGAACATGAGCGCTATATTTGTGAACAGGTTGTTAAAGGACCAGTTTTCTTGACAGACTATCCAAAAGAAATCAAGGCTTTCTATATGCGTTTAAATGATGATAATAAAACAGTGGCTGCTTGTGATTTATTGGTTCCAGGAATTGGAGAATTAGTTGGAGGAAGTCAACGTGAAGAAAGATATGATGTTCTTGAAAGAATCATGGATGAAAAAGGAATGTCTAAAGATGGTTTACAATGGTATATGGACTTACGTCGCTATGGTGGCTGTAAACATGCGGGATTCGGTTTAGGATTTGATCGTTTCTTAATGTATTTAACTGGAATGCAAAATATTCGTGATGTTGAACCTTTCCCAAGAACACCAAGAAATTTAAAATTTTAACAAAAAGGCCTATATTTTATATAGGCTTTTGCTTTGAATGGGTTATAATAATAGATAAGGAGGCGATCAAATAATGAATGAGTATGATTTAATAAATGCTTATCTAAATTTAATTTTTGATGATAGCATAACTTATTTTAGTCGCATTCTTGACGAATATCGTGGTTTATGCCAGTTGAGAAAATGGATGCGTAAACGTGGTATTAATTTAAAAGCCATTGAAAATATTGGTTATGATATGTTTTTAGCTTTTAGTAAAGCTAAAAATGCTGAACAAATCATGGAAAAAATGGATCCGACTCATTTAGAAGAATTAAAAGAGTATATTAATACAGAACGTAATAAATATCAGATCGTAGTATTATCAAGTTTTGATTATAGTGAGCCAATTAATGCGTATTTAACCTCAAATCAGATTGTGGATGATTTAGACAGTGATAATATTAGGGTTTTAAATTGTCATAATCTATTAAAAAAAGAAGATTTATCATTTTATGGACCTTTTAAACATTTTGTTACGGCCTTATATCAAATTGATCGCTGGCCTGGATTTTTAATTTTTAAAGGTGATGAGTGTGCATTTGTTCCTATTTATACTACTCAGGACATTGAAGAAGTCATTTTTAAAATTGAACATGATACAATTTTTTCAATTCGATATTTAAGTCCTTATGATAGCTTTTTTGTGCAGCTAAGTGATTTACACCTTGGTAGCAAAAAGAAGAATATCGGTCGTTTGGCACTTGAAGATAGTCTTGATCAAACTGTTAAACAGCTACGTTCTTATTATCCTTTAAAGTTTTTGATTACGGGGGATTTAATGAATTCACCAAATCGAAAAAATATGTATGAGGCATCAGGGTTTATGAAAGGGTTAAAAAATCGTTATAATGCAGATGTTTCCTTTATTTTAGGAAATCATGATGTAATTGTTAATGGTTTTAATATTTTTAAGCGTCAGAAAAGTAAAGTAATCGCCTTTTTGTTAAATGAAAGCATTAAAGTATTTGAAGAAGAAAAGATTGTTTTAATTAAGATTGATTCAACTGTAGAAGGTAATTTAGCGCGTGGTAAAGTTGGAATGAAACAATTAAACAATATTGATGAAGAGCTTGCCGCTATTAAAAATTTAGGAGATTATACAATTGTTGCAATGCTGCATCATCATCTGTTTCCAATTACCCGTGATGATTTTTTAAAGCAAAAATGGCGTGAAAAGATTTTTGTTGGGAAAATTATGGATAGTTCTAAGGCATTAGTAGACAGCCGTGATTTAGTAGAATGGTTAAGAAAACACCAAATTCAGTATGTTTTGCATGGTCATAAACATTTACCATTTTTTAGCAGTCAAGAAGGGATGTATGTGATTGCTGCTGGTTCTTCATGTGGCAGTGGAGCAAAAGAATCAAAGAGTCGATATTTAAGTTATAATGTATTAAAATATGACCATCGTTATAAACGATTTAAATACTGTTTTATCATTTATGATGATATGACGATGCAAGACCGTCAAAGAATAGTTATAAATATTTTTTAGGAGAGAAAAATGAAGTTAGTAGATGGAATGAAAGATGAAAAATTAGGGAGTGCTTTATTGTATTGCTTTACTAAAGGTTATGGAGCTGTACCGATGGATCTTTATAATCTTGTTTTACCATTATTATTTGATGATATTTTTAGAGAAGAGGTAAAGATAAGCAAAGATTTTAGTAGTTGTATTAGGGCTTGTATTCAAAAAAATTCTGAATTTGTTAATCAAATTCTAAATAGTGTTGAAGAATTAGAAGAGGTAACGAGTCGCAGTTTAGGAATTTCTTTATTAAATAAAGATCTTGATTTTCAAATCAATGATGGTGTAATGAGCGGAAATTGTCGACCATCAAAAATTCTTGATTTAAATGAAGCTATTATTTTAGGAAAAATGATACAAGGAAAAGGTTTTGATGAAGTAGTTACAATGATGAAAAGTGATTTTAAGATTGTCTTTTTGGATAGTGAGACACTGGGTAGTGATATTGATGTCAGCAAATTAAATCGATATGGTGATGTAACAATATATCATCAAAGTCAAGTTAGTGAGGTTCCTGAGCGGATTAAAGATGCGAGTGTTGTAATTACTAATAAGCATATATTGAAAGAGGAACAGTTAAAAGATGCTCATAAATTAAAACTTATTTGTGTTACTGCGACAGGTGTTAATAATATTGATCTTGAATATTGTAAGGCTGCCGGTATAACCGTATGCAATGTTAAAGGCTATTCAACAAATGCAGTAGCACAACATACATTCGCTTTATTATTAGATTTATACAATAAAAATCATTATTACCATAATTATGTTGAGAGCGGTAATTATGCATCAAGCTCTATGTTTACCCATTTAGGATACACTTTCCACGAATTGACTGGTAAAACTTGGGGAATCGTTGGAATGGGCGATATTGGCCGTAAAGTTGCTGAAATTGCAACCGCATTTGGCTGTCAGGTTCAATATTATTCTACAAGTGGAAAAAATAACCAGCAAAATTATCAACAGGTTGATTTTGATACATTACTGGAATCAAGTGACATTATTAGTATTCATGCACCTTTAAATAGTCAAACAGAAAATCTTTTTGACCAATCAGCTTTCGCAAAAATGAAGGATTCAGCATATTTAATTAATGTTGGAAGAGGAAAAATTGTAAATGAAGCAGATTTAGTTGAGGCATTAAAAGAACATCGCTTAGCAGGAGCTGGCTTAGATGTTTTTGAAAATGAACCATTCTGTTGCAACAGTCCCTTATTAGAAATCAAAGATGCAACAAAATTAATAATGACACCACATATTGCCTGGGCACCAATTGAAACTCGTAATCGTGTGATTGAAGAGGTTTGTTTAAATATTGAAGGATTTAAAACAAATAATTTACGAAACGTTTGTAATATGTTATAATTTAGTTCTAGTCGTGGTGAAAGATTCGCTTCTTTTATCATATATTGGAGATAGCTTTGCTATTTCCATTTTTTTGATTTATTGATTTTAAAACCTTTTTATAGGATTTAAACTGCATAATAAAAATGCATAAAGTCTTTTCTTTGTTTATAATATAAGTGTAAATAAAGGAGGAACTAAAAATGAAATATGCTGTAGTAGATGGAAAATTAACACATGTAAATAAGGTTCCTAAAGGAACAATTGCAAGAGAATTTGGTTATTCTAATTATCCTGTAATTGCCTGCAAAGGAAAATATCGCTCATATTGGAAATATGTAAGTGTTAATAAAGCAAACTATGCCTAATTCAAACTCTCATCTTTCGATGAGAGTTTGTTTTGATTTAAAAACAATTTATTGCATTTCATGTTTAACTAAGCTAGAATTATTAAGAAATATTAATAGAAGGGTTTAATTTCATGAAAGAAAGAGAAAAATTTTCATCAAGATTAGGTTTTATCTTGATATCAGCAGGGTGCGCGATTGGACTTGGAAATGTATGGCGTTTTCCATATGTTGTTGGTCAATATGGTGGGGCACTATTTGTATTAATTTATTTATTTTTTTTAATTGCTTTAGGAGCACCAATTATGACAATGGAATTTGCAGTCGGACGTGCAAGCCAAAAAAGTGCGGCATTAGCATTTCATTCACTGGTACCTAAGAGAAAATTTTGGGGTGCAATTGGAAAATTTCAAATGGCTGGAAATTATATGTTGATGATGTTTTATACAACCGTCGGAGGCTGGATGATTGCTTATTTTTTTAAAATGATAAAAGGTGACTTTAACGGTATTACTCCAGCACAAGTTGGAGATATATTTAATAATTCGCTCCAAGATCCATTTATGCAAGTATTCTGGATGATTGTAGTGGTTGTTTTGGGATTTGGAATTTGTTCCTTGGGCCTTCAAAATGGTGTAGAAAAGATTACTAAGATCATGATGAGTTCATTATTAATTATTATTTTGATTTTGGTGATACGTGCTGTTACTTTACCTGGTGGTAGAGACGGTTTGGCGTTTTACTTAATTCCTAATTTAGCGGCAATTAAACAATATGGTCTTTTAGAGATTATTTTTGCTGCAATGGGACAAGCATTTTTCACTTTAAGTTTAGGAATTGGGGCAATTGCTATTTTTGGAAGCTATATTGGCAAAGAACGGCGTTTATTTGGTGAGACAATAAGTGTATGTACTTTAGATACGTTAGTGGCATTATTATCAGGCTTAATTATTTTTCCCGCATGTTTTGCTTTTGGAGTAAATCCTGAAAGTGGACCGGGTCTGGTATTTATTACGTTGCCTAGCATTTTTAATGAAATGTGGTTAGGACAAGTATGGGGATGCTTATTTTTTGTCTTTATGAGTTTCGCAGCTTTATCAACTATAATTGCAGTATTTGAAAATATTATTTCATTTGGGATGGATTTATTTAATTGGAGTCGTAAAAAAGCAGTTGTAGTTAATTTTATTATTATTTTAATTTTATCTTTACCTTGTGCCCTTGGCTTTAATATTCTTAGTGATATTACTCCATTTGGTATCGGAACAACAATTCAAGATCTTGAAGATTTCTTGGTTACATATAATTTCCTGCCACTTGGTTCATTAGCGTATTTGTTATTTTGCACATGTCGTTATGGCTGGGGATTTGATGGTTTTCTCCAAGAAGCTAATACAGGAACAGGAATTAAATTCCCAAAATGGACAAAAAATTATTTAAAATTTATTCTTCCTTGTGTGATTATTTTTATATTTATTCAAGGATATTATACGTTTTTCATTAAATAATTGTTTGATAAAAGGTGTTGCTTTAAGTAACACCTTTTATGCAAGTTATTTGTTGAATTTTGATAATATTTGATTGTTCTAACCGATAAAGAGTAAATATGCAATAGTTGCAAGAAGGCAAGCAATCGCATCAAGCCAAAGACCTAATTTTAAGGCGTATCGATTATTTTGAAGTTTTATACTGCCAAAATACAAGGTTACAACATAAAATGTAGTATCGCTGCCTGTCTGAATAATGGAGCCAAGAATGCTATAAGGATGATCAACCCCATACTTTAAAAAGATATTATTTAAAATAGTTAGTGATCCATTTGAAGAAAATGGTCTAACAATCATCATCATAAAGATATCAATAGGAATATTCAAAATAGCAAAAATACTCTTAAAACCGATTTCTAGTAGTTCAATTAGGCCGCAATACTGAAAACATGTGACCCATAGTGTAAAAGCCATCATTGTTGGAAATAAAGTAATTAGGAGTTTACTGCCTTCCTTTACCCCTTCGATAAATTCATTAAAAATATCAACGTGTTTAAAACTTGCTTCGACTAGAGCTATTAAAATGATAATTAAGATTACACTATCCATAATGTTCAATCACCTTACTTGCAATAATACCGACGATTGTAATGATGAAACCAATAGTAAGACTATAGCCAAAGAAGCCAAGGATGTCGTGGCTGCCATAACTTTGTCTTAACGTCATCATTGTTGTAGGAATGATTGAAAGGCCAGTAGTGTTTAAAATAACTAAAAGCATCATTTCTTTGCATGGAGTCTTTGGATCACGTTGGTATTTTGTCAGAGATTGCATTGCTTTTAAACCACTAATAGAAGCCAAAGAACCAACTCCTAATAAATTAGCAATAAAATTAGTTGAGAGATATAGATAAACTTGATCATCTTCGACCGTATTACCATAGATAAGTTTTAAAATCGGCTTAAGTAAAAACGATAATTGTTTAATAAGTCCCGAAGCTTTAATAATATTTAAAAACCCATTCCAAAGACAAGCACTTAAAACGATTACTTTGATTAAGTCAAAAACTTGTTGTGGTGAACTTAAAATTGCTTCAAACATTTTATTTTGATTACTAGTGCAAAAAGCAATTATCACAAAGAAAATTAAACCAAATTTAAAAACTTTAGCCATAGAATAAATCCTTCAGGACCATTTTGAAACCTAAAAAGTAATTGTATGGAACAACTTTTTGTTTAGCAATTGGCTGGTTATTTAATAAAATCACAATTTCATTATTATTTAATGAAACTTCAACTTTATCAGTTGGTTTTTTATTAACATAGACATCAAAGTCTAAATAGTACTGTTGCTGTTTAAATTCAACGATACCTTTTGAGAATATTTTAGTTGCTTTTAAATTAGCATAACATTCTTCAAATTTCTTTTGATGAAATTCAAAATCATTTCCACAATTAAAAGTAACAATAATTAAATCAAGATCATCTTTACGAGCCATGGTAATTAGGGTTCGTCGTGCTTTTTTGGTAAAACCAGTTTTTCCACCAATACAATATTCATAGTTGGTTAATAATTTATTTTTGTTATGCCAAGTCCCATTACCGTCTTCGCGTTTGTATTCTTTAGTACTGACAATTTCATTAAAAATTGGATTTTGATGGCAATAGGCCATTAATCGTGCCATATCATAAACAGTGGATTGATTCCCGTTATCTTCTTCATCTAAACCTGTTGGATTAGAAAAAGTTGTGCTATGCAACTGAAGTTCTTTTGCTTTGTCATTCATCATATCAACAAATTTTGGAATTTCTTTACCAACTGCTTTAGCAATCATTACAGCAGCATCGTTGCCACTTCTAAGCATCAAACCATATAGTAAGTCACGTAGACTGATTTTATCACCTATATGTATATAGACACCACTTCCCCAGGCTTTATTTATTGTATCATCAACTGTAATGATAGTATCAAGTTCCATGTTTTCAATCGCAATAATACAGGTCATAATTTTTGAAATTGAAGCAACGCTCTGAATGTAATCTTGATTACTGCCTTCGATTACGATTTGATGACTAGCTTCCATGACAATATAACTTTTTCCTTGGAAGGGTACAGCACTGACGTTTGTATTTACTAGTGTCATCATTAAACTTATAATTAATCCTAATTTCATTTTCTTCACCCCTTTAAACATATGTTGAACTTGGAAAAATAGAAGTTTTAGAGTAGAAAATAAAACTGTCAAAATATCCTAATATTTGTAATTATAATATTAATTGTATTAAATCTAGGTAAGATATATAACTATAAGCATTGAATTTGTTTCAATAACCTAAAATTTAATATTAGTCTTTGTGGCATGAGGAGAATCCCTACCGATGGTTACAGTTCATGACCCATATTTTATAATATGGCTGAGTTAGTAAAATTCTAATATCGACGGTTAAAGTTCAGATGAGAAAAGACATTTTCTAGAATTCTATCGAAGGCATTTTATTATGTTTTCGGTTTTTTATTTTAGGAGGAAGAAAGTTGAAAAGAGGAAAGACAAGGTGATTAGTGTTGAACGCAATTTTAGGGGCATTATAGGCGATGCTGATGGTATTTTGATTCCCATTACCTTTAATACCACCATTTTTATATTTTGATACAGCTTATGTTTACAGGTGAATTACAAAGTTTTATGGTTAAGTATTGCTTTGGTTTAACCAGCAGCCTTGATCTATCGTTATGATAAAACTAAAATTGTTACTTTTAAAGGAACGTGGGTTGAAATTATTATTAATGTAGGAGTTGTTCTCTTTAATTTAATTAAAAGTATTATTGTATATTTGATTACATTATTGGTATATAAAAAACTAAGTACTATAATTCATCATCATACAGGTGACTAAAAGAAAAGAGAGGTGATTTTTGAAGATGGAGCTGTTTTATTTTTTAAAAAATTAGGAAATTGGAAAATTATGTATTAGCGACTAGTGTAGATGATTATGTAACGGTTCGTAATATTAGTTGTTTATTTTAAAACAGATAAAAATTTTAGAAAAACTCAACAATTATTTAAAAATCCTCAAGTTGCATTATGCAATGGAAGAATTCAAATAGAAGGGCTGACGAAAAATATAGGCTTAGTGATTGAAAAACTGGGACGTAAATTTGAGCAGTTATATCGTCAGTATTTATGACAAAATTACAATGCGTATAGTTATGAAAAACAGAGATTTTAATTGAGGCTACACCTAAGTTCGTTGGAATTTGGGATGAAAATCATTTTACTTTTCAAACTTTTATTGATTTTGAATAAAAACAGTTACAATAAAAAATGTGATTAAAGGCTAAAAAAACAAATAATCCCTTGTCGTTCGACAAGGGATTATATCATTAAATTTTAGACTTTATTTATATTCTTCAATTAGTCGTTCCAAATAATCTTTATATTTAGAATCATTGGCATTAAGTTTATCAGAACTATTGGTATATTTTTTTACTGCGGTTGTAGCTCTAGTGATTGGTAATAAAGTTCCAGCTCCAGCAACACAACCACCGGGACAAGCCATACCTTCAAGTAGATAACCGTCATATTTACCACTTTTTGCTAATTTAAGCATTTTTTTACAATTTGCTAATCCTTCTGCTGATTCCACTAATACTTCACGTTCAGGCTCTTTAGCTTTAATACAATTTACGACTGCTTTAGCAACCCCACCGCTAACGGCAAAACCGCGACCATCACTACTAGCCTGAGTAAATGGATCAGCTTCATCTGGTTTTAAAGAAGCAAAATCAATGCCTTTAGCTTCAAACATTGCGCCAATTTCTTCAAATGTTAAAACAAAATCAACTTCACTTCGTACTGATTTTCTAGAAGCTTCTAGTTTTTTTGCTGCACATGGCCCTACAAAAACAACTCGGCTATTAGGATGTTTTTCTTTTATCAAACGAGCGGTTAATACCATTGGTGTTAAAGCCATTGATATATAAGATTTAAATTCCGGGAATTCTTTTTTGGCCATCATTGACCAAGAAGGACAACATGATGTTGCCATAAACGGTTGCTGAGCAGGTACTTTTTCTAAAAAGTCCTTTGCTTCATCAATTGTACATAAATCAGCCCCAATGGCAACCTCAACCACATCCTTAAAACCTAATTGCTGCATTGCTTTTTTTAAAACTTCTGGTGTGACTTTAGGACCAAATTGTCCAATAAATGCAGGAGCTACTGCTGCAATAATTTCATCGCCGGCCTTAATTGCTTGAATTAATTGGAAAATTTGACTTTTATCAGCAATGGCCCCAAAGGGACAGCTAACTAAGCACATTCCACAAGAGACGCATTTATCATAATTAATGTGGGCATTACCATATTCATCAGTTTCAATAGCATCCATTCCACAAGCCTTAGCACATGGTCTTTCTCTTTTTAAAATTGCATCATATGGACAATTAGTTTTACAAAGACCACATTTAATACATTTATCTTGATCAATATATGCTTTCCCGTCTTTAAAGCTGATTGCATTTTTAGGACAAACTTCGATACATGGGTGCGCTAAACAGGCCTGGCAGCCACTACTGACCTCAAATTTCTTTTCTGGACATTTATTACAGGCAAATTTAATAATGTTGATTAATGGTGGTTCGTAATATTTGTCGGCAATAATACTTTCTTCAATCCCTTTAGATATTGGTGCTGGTTCATCAATAGGGCGCAATGATAATCCCATCGTTAAACGAATTCTTTCACCGACAATAGCCCGTTCCAAAAAAATACTGTCACGATAAGTTGCGACTTCTCCAGGAATTACTTTATAGGGTAAATTTTCGATACGACTATAATCATTCCCCTCATAGGCTAACTTTGCAACTTCAACAAAAACTTTACGTCGAATTTTAGTTAATGATGAATAAATTCCTCTCATAGTGTTTCCTCCATATTATTTATAACTATATTTTACTCCAAAGTGCAAGTTTATAAAAGTGAACTGTAGGATATTTATATAAAAATAAGTTATTCGTAAGATAATTGGTTGCTTTTAATTGACAATTCAGTATAATGATTACGAAGTAGGTGAAAAGACATGGAAAGATTACAAAAAGCAATTGCGGCAAGTGGTTATACTTCGCGAAGAAAAGCGGAAGACTTGATCGTTCAAGGAAAAGTTGAAGTAAATGGCAAAGTCGTTACTGAATTAGGAACCAAAGTAAAACAGGGAGATTTAATTACAGTTGAAGGAAAGCCGTTGGTTGGTGAAAATAAAGTATATTATGTTTTTTATAAACCTAAAGGGTGTGTTTGTACTTTAGATGATGAATTTGACCGACCTATTATTACAGATTATTTTACTGAAGTTAAAGAAAGAATTTATCCAGTTGGAAGACTAGATTTTGATACAACGGGATTAATTATTATGTCTAATGATGGAGAATTTGCTAATATGATTATGCATCCTCGTTCACATTTAGAAAAAATTTATGAAGTATCTATTAAAGGTTTAATTACTGGACCAACTTTAAATAAACTGGAAAAGGGTGTTTATTTAGAAGGGGTTAAAACTTTACCATGTAAGATTAAAGTCGTTGACAAAGATACCGAACATAAAACCACAATGCTGAAAATAAAGTTAGTAGAAGGTAAAAACCGACAAGTTAAGAAAATGTTTGAGAGTGTAGGACATCCGGTTAAAAGATTGCATCGTGTAAGTATTGGTGGAATTAATTTAAAAGGGCTAACACCAGGAAGATATCGTATTTTAAAACCGCAAGAAGTAAAAGATCTAAAAAAATTAGTTAATACGGATAAGTAGATCACTTATCCGTATTTATTTTGACAATTATTTTAATTTGTTTGGTGCATACTGTATTTTGGGTGATGAAAATGAGAATACAAATAGTTGAACCACAAAATAAAATTGAATGTGGAATATGCAAAGCCGAGGGTGATTGGATCAAACGAATAAATGTACGGGGGATTCAAGCTTTATATTGTATCAAGTGTGACACAGTGACAATGTTTAATAAGATGCCATCAAAGTTTGTTTATAAGGCATTAAAAAAAGAAACCGAAAATATTCGGATGGCTTATAATTTAAAACAAGACGAAAAAGTTAAATAAACAAATTAGTTGACTTTAATCAATAAATGAGTAGAATTAGTATAGTAAATAGATGCGATGATTTAGGATATGTCTAGATAATACTTTGATTCAGAGAAAAGACGGGTGGTGCAAGTCTTGATAAGGTTATTTAGGTACTCCCTAATATGCAACACTCGAAAGAGAATGTCGGTAGTGCGTTATAGCTTTGAGGTTATTTCGATAACAAATTAAGGTGGTACCACGATACTCTCGTCCTTTGGATGAGAGTTTTTTTATTAAAAAACAGTAAAGGAGAAAAATAATGATTGATTTTAAAGAAGACGAAAAACTAAGTGTATTAAATCACTCTTGTGCTCATGTAATGGCACAAGCAATTAAACATCTTTATCCTCAAGCTAAATTTTGGGTTGGTCCAGTTGTTAGTGAAGGATTCTATTATGATGTTGATTTAGGAAATGATGTAATCAAAGATGAGGATATTCCTAAAATCGAAAAAGAAATGAAAAAGATTTGTAAAGATGGCAAACGTATTACTCGCCAAGAAATTTCTAAAGAAGAAGCCTTAGAAATGTTCAAAGATGATGAATATAAAATAGATTTGATCAATAATTTTGAAAATGATACAACTATTAGTTGTTATCGTCAAGGAGATTTTGTTGATTTATGTAGAGGTCCGCATGTTGAAACAGTTAAAGCTTGTAAGAACTTTAAATTGACTAAACATTCAGGTGCGTATTGGAAGGGTGACAAAGAAAATAAGGTACTACAAAGAATTTATGGTGTTTGTTTTGAAACTTCTGAAGACTTAGCTAAACATCTTGAATTATTGGAAGAGGCAAAACGGCGGGATCATAAGAAGCTAGGTAAAGAACTAGGATTATTTATGATGAGTGAATACGCTCCTGGGATGCCATTTTTCTTACCGAAAGGAATGATTTTAAGAAATACTTTAGAACAATTCTGGTACGAAGAACATGCTAAAGAAGGATATGAATTCATTAAAACACCAATTATGATGTCACGTGAATTATGGGAAACTAGTGGTCATTGGGAAAATTATAAAGAAGATATGTATACTAGTATGGTTGATGACCGTGAATTTGCAATTAAGCCTATGAACTGTCCAGGAAGTTTGTTAGTATATAAAAATTCCTTACATTCATACAAAGATTTACCATTAAGAATGGGTGAACTAGGTCAAGTTCATCGCCATGAAGCTAGTGGAGCCTTGAATGGTTTATTTAGAGTACGTACTTTTACTCAAGATGATGCACATATCTATATGACACCTGATCAAATTGAAGGTGAAATTATAAGGTTGATTAATTTCATTGATCGTGTTTATGGAAGCTTAAATTTAAGTTATGAAATTGAATTATCTACCCGTCCCGAGAAGAAATATATTGGTGATTTAGCAATCTGGGAAAAAAGTGAAGCTGCTTTAGCTGCCGCTTGTAAAGCAGCAGGTAAGGATTATAAAGTAAATCCTGGAGATGGCGCTTTCTATGGACCAAAACTCGATTTCCATGTTAAAGATTCATTAGGGAGAGTTTGGCAATGCGGAACAATTCAATTAGACATGAATTTACCAGAGAGATTCGATATTACTTATATTGATGATAAAGGTGAAAAAGTTCGTCCAGTTATGCTGCATCGTGTTATCTTTGGATCGATTGAAAGATTTATTGGAATTTTAATTGAGCATTTTGCTGGTGTGTTCCCATTATGGTTGGCACCTGTTCAAGTTAAAGTATTGCCGGTTAATAATGAGTATCATTTAGACTATGCTAAAGAAGTAACTGAGTTATTAAAGGATAAAGGCTTTAAAGTTGAACTGGATGCTCGTGAAGAAAAATTGGGTTATCGAATTCGTGAGGGACAAATGGAAAAGGTACCTTATTTATTAGTATTAGGTAATAATGAACGTGATGAAAAAACTGTTACATATCGTAAACATGGAGAGCAAAAACAAATTACTGTTCCATTTGATGATTTTGTCGCAATGCTAAATCAGCAGATTGTTGATAAAAAATAGTAAACACTTAGCAAATTAAATTTGCTAAGTGTTCTTTTTGGTTTGATAAACTTCTATTTTATAGATGCGTAATTAAAATTATTAGAATAAATTTACATTATTTATATTTCGAAGAAAGATATAGATGTGATATAATTAAAATATTGAAAAGAGGGATAAAAAGATGAAATATTATTTAGCAATGGATGTTGGTGGAACGTCAATAAAATATGGTGTTGTCAATGATCAGGGAAAAATCATTAATACTGATAAAATCGTAACGCCTGATTCACTAGAAAAAATGTATCAGGCAATGGGTGAGATTTATCATAATTGTAATTATGAAGTAACGGGAATTGCATTAAGCATGCCAGGTGCCGTTAACAGTGAAGTTGGGAATATTGAAGGAGCAAGTGCTTTAGATTATATCCATGGGCCGAATATCAAAGAGGATCTACAAAAACGCTTCAACACAAAAGTTTCAATTGAAAACGACGCTAACTGTGCAGCATTAGCAGAAGTTTGGAAAGGATCTGGAAGTGATGTGGATGACTGTATGTTCATTGTTAGTGGCACTGGGATAGGTGGTGCTGTTGTTAAGGATCGAATGATTCATAAAGGAAAACATCTTCATGGCGGTGAATTTGGCTATATGGTGGCCTTAAATGATCTTGATAATGATTCCTATATTTCTTGGTCTACTGCAGGATCTACAGTTGCAACAGTAAAAGGGGTTGCTAAAGAATTGGGAGTTGATTATCAAACTTTAGATGGTAAAGTGATTTTTGATCAAGCACAAGATAACCCTATTTATCAAAAATATGTTGATCGGTACTATAGTGTCTTAGCAATGGGGATATATAATCTTCAATATGTCTATGATCCTGAAAAAATTATTATTGGTGGAGCAATTAGTGTACGACCTGATTTAATTGAACAGATTGAAAGTCGTTTAGAAAAAATATATGATAGTATTCCTGTTGCAAAAATTCATCCTAAAGTAGTTAAATGCCGTTTTGGAAATGAAGCAAATTTAATTGGAGCAGTTTATCACTTTATTCATAGCTAGTCATTAAGAATTCATATTATTGTATTAAAATATTATTAAATAAAACAAGGGGAGGTAAAAAAATGAAAAGAGAAGCACCAAAAATCAACACACAGCTAAGAAGCCATACAATTATGGTACCAGAGTGTATCCGCAATGCCAGTGGAATAGTTATTAATGGCAAAAGAATTAAATCATTATTATTCTCAACAGATGTTGCAGTAATATCCAATTGTAATGCTGATGCTGTAATCGCGGTTTATCCATTTACCCCAACTATGCAAATTACTAATTCAATTATCGATGTAGCACAACGTCCTGTTTTTGCGGGCGTTGGCGGTGGAACAACAGCAGGACCTCGAGTACGGGAGATTGCTTTGGATGCAGAATTACATGGTGCAACTGCAGTTGTTTTAAATGCACCTACAAAAACTGAATTTATTCAAGAATTATCTGATTATGTTGATATTCCAGTAGTATTATCAATCGTTTCTTTAGATGAAAATCTTGAGGAACGCATGTTACATTCTGGAGCGACAATTGTTAATGTTTCGGGTGGTAAGAATACTGTTGCAATCGTCAAAGCATTAAGAGAGATTTCTCAAGATTTTCCAATCATTGCTACCGGTGGACCTAATCTTGAAACAATTCAGGCAGTTATTGAAGCAGGTGCAAATGCCATTACATATACACCGCCTTCAAATGGTGAAATTTTTAAAGCGATGATGGAGGACTATCGACAGCGTTGCCAACATCAATGATTTGTTTTGGGTAGATTGATATCTACCTTTTTTGTTGTTCAAACTGGTATTTTATTGTACAATAGTTGCTGAGGTGTAAAAAATGAAACAATATCTAGATATGTGTAAATATGTATTAGAAAACGGAGAAAATCGTGAGGATCGAACAGGAACAGGAACACGTAGTGTTTTTGGATATCAAACTCGTTATGATTTGAGAGATGGTTTCCCGTTGATGACAACTAAAAAAATGTTTTTGCGGCCAATTGCTGAAGAATTATTGTGGTTTATTAAGGGTGATACAAATATCAAGTATTTAGTTGATCGCAATGTCAAAATATGGAATGAATGGCCATATGAAGATTTTAAGAAATCACCTGATTTTAATGGTGAAACAATTGAAGAGTTTGTAGAAAAAATTAAGACAGATGATGAATTTGCAAAAAAACATGGTGATTTAGGGCCGGTATATGGCGCTCAATGGCGTGATTTTAATTATGAAGGGGTTGATCAGTTAGCAAAATTAGTTGATAGTCTGACTAACAATCCTTTTTCAAGAAGACATATTATATGTGCATGGAATCCAGCACAAGTAGATAATATGGCGCTGCCGCCATGTCATGCATTTTTACAGTTTTATGTTAGTGCAGATAAAAAATATCTGTCTTGTCAACTATATCAACGTAGTGCGGATATTTTTTTAGGGGTACCGTTTAATATTGCTTCGTATGCTTTAATGACGGAAATGTTAGCGAGAACTTGTGGATATGAAGCAAAAGAATTTATCCATACGATTGGTGATGCTCATATTTATAAAGATCATTTTGAAGTAGTTAAACAACAAATTGCAAGAGAACCATTACCAAAATGTAAATTAGTATTAAATCCAGATGTGAAATCAATTTTTGATTATAAGATTGAAGATATTAAGATAGAAGATTACCAAAGTCATGGTAAATTAGTTGGAAAGGTAAGTGTATAATGATAAATATAATTGTTGCAACAGATGAGGATCTGTTAATTGGAAAGAAGGATTCACGAAATGGAATGCCTTGGAATGTTCCGGAAGATTTACAACATTTTAAGGCAACGACTTTAAATAAAACAATTTTGATGGGATTGACTACATATCAGGCAATCGGACGTCCTTTGCCTAATCGTAAAACTATTGTTGTTAGTTTTGAACCGTTTGAAGATGAACGAGTAGAAGTGAGAAGCTCATTAGAAGAAGTAATAGAAGAATACCGTAGTAGTGGTGAAGATTTATTTATTTCGGGTGGAGCTTCAATTTATAAACAGTGTTTACCAATTGCAGACCAGTTGTTAATCTCAAGGATTCCTGGAAAACATGAAGGTGAAACATATTTTCCTAATTTTGATGAATACGGTTACAAATTGGTTGCTCAAAAACCATTTGAGACATTTACATTAGAAACATATAAGCGAGGATAATTAAATGAAGAGAATTGCATTGATTGTTATTCGTGTTATTTGGCGGTTACCATATTGGTGGGGATATAAAGTCAATAAGTATAAACATATTGATAAATATTCTGCTGATGAACGCTATGGGTTTATACATCAAGTTGTAGCAATTGTAACACGCAAAGCAAGGGTAGAGCTAGAGTGTTATGGGGTAGAAAATTTACCCAAGAAATCTGGTTATTTTGTTGCCCCTAATCATCAAGGATTGTTTGACCCGCTAGCAATTTTTCAAACCCATAGTCGTCCAATTCGAGCAATCGTAAAAAAAGAATTGGCATCAGTCATTTTAGTAAAGGATGTTATTAAGATGCTGGAATTTATTCCGATGGATCGCAGTAATGTTCGAGAAAGTGCAAAAATCATTAAATATGTTGCTAATGAAGTAGCGGCGGGAAAAAACTTTTTTGTTTTTCCAGAAGGGACAAGAAGTAGAGACGGCAATAATATTTTAGAATTTAAAGGGGGAACTTTTAAAATTGCGACTAAAGCAAAAGCACCAATTGTGCCGGTAGCTTTGATTGATTGCTATAAAGTATTTGATAATAATACGATAAAAAAAACAACAGCTCAAATTCATTATTTAAAACCAATTTATTATGAAGAATATAAAGATCTTCATACTAACGATATTGCTAAATTAGTTCATGATCGGATTGAAAAATGTATTAAAGAAAATGACAAAGGATAGAAATATCCTTTGTTTTATGTTATAATCTATTTAGAAAATATTCTAAATAGATTGGAGTGATGATTGTGGGGTTTGCAGAAACATTTAAGGCACTTTCAGATCCGGTTCGTCGTGAAATATTGGTGTTACTTAAAGATGGTAAACTCTCAGCAGGAGAAATTGCAGGATGTTTTGAAATGACTCAAGCAACAGTATCTTATCATTTATCAAAATTAAAACAAGCAGATTTGATTTTTGAAAATAAATACAAAAATTATATTTATTATGAAATTAATACTTCTGTTTTTGAAGAAGTAATGTTATGGCTTAGCCAATTTGGAGGATTTAAAGATGAAACTTAAAACGGCATTAATTACATGTGGAGTATGTTTGCTGCCGATTCTATTTGGACTAATTATTTATGATTGCTTACCAGCACAAATGCCAATTCATTGGAATATAGCAGGTGAAATAGATAATTATGCTAGTAAAGAGATTTTTGTTTTTCTATTACCGATATTGATGAGTGGAATTCAACTATTGTGCTTGTTTATGATGCAAATGGATCCTAAATACAAGAATTATTCATCTAAGATGTTAAAAATTGTTGTTTGGATAATTCCAACGATAACAATTGTTTTAGAAGCAATAACATATGCAATCGTATTTGGATATGAAATCTCAATTAATATAGTTGTTCCAATATTTTTAGGAATATTATTTGTTATTTTAGGGAATTATTTACCTAAATGTCGTCAAAATTTTACTATGGGCTACCGATTACCATGGACTTTGAATGACGAGGATAATTGGAGTAAAACAAATCGTTTAGCTGGGTATGTAATGGTCCTTGGGGGTATTTTAATTATTATTATGAGTTTCTTTGATCTGGCTTTTTGGGCAGTAATTTTGTTTGTTGGAGCGATTTTAATAATCCCTTCAGTGTATTCATTTTTACTCTATCGAAAAAAATAATAAAATAGATGATTCGATACATTTTTATTTAAAGAATTAAATAGAAATGTATCTTTTTAGATGCTTTGTTTTTTTATTTGAAGTACAATAAGAGTAGGAGATGATAATATGGGAAAATTGGAGGATTTACCAAATATTGGTAAGGTAGTAGCACAACAGCTGATACAAGTAGGAATTGATGATCCGATAAAACTGAAAGAAGTTGGAGCAAAAGAGGCATGGTTAAAAATACAGCAAATCGATGAATCTGCATGTATTCATCGCTTATATGCACTAGAGGGGGCAGTTGAGGGAATTAAAAAAACGCAATTAGATTATGAAACGAAAGCAGAATTAAAGCAATTTTATAATGAGCATAAGTTATGAAAATATTAGTTAATGGTATTGAGTTATTTTATGAAATATCGGGTCAGGGACGGCCGCTTATTTTAGTTCATGGTAACGGTGAGGATCATCATATTTTTGATGCATTAGTGGCCAAATTGAAAAATCACTATACTTGTTATTGTATTGACAGTCGCGGGCATGGTTTAAGTTCTAGTGTAGCTGTATATAGTTATCAATCAATGGCTGAGGACATAATTGAGTTTATTAAAAGCTTAAAATTATCGGAGGTTGCCTATTATGGTTTTAGTGATGGGGGAATCGTCGGATTATTAGTAGCGAGCCAAAGTAAACTGATAAAATATTTAATGATTAGTGGTGCTAATGCTGACCCTGATGGCTTAAAAAATTGGGCTTATTATTTGATGAAAATACAGTATTATTTAAAAAAAGATGTAAAGATTAAAATGATGCTGGAACAACCACATATTAATGAATATCAATTGGCTAAGATAACTGCAAAGACGCTAATTTTGGTAGGAAGTGATGATATGATCAAAGAATCTCATACGTTATATCTCGCTCACAATATAAGTGGAAGTCAACTAATGATCTTGCCTAATGAAAATCATAGTAGTTATATTATTAATAGTGCAAAACTTGCGCCAATTATTTTGGCATTTTTAAAAGTCGCTTAATGAGGTGAATACAATTTTTTGGACGCTAAGTTAGTTATATTATTAATAAGGATTGATTCTTGTTAAGTAGACAAATGAAATAAATAAAAAGTGTGAGATGTTTTACTGATTTGGTGAAATGTCTTTTTTATATCAGTATATAATTATTGTGTAAAATTCTTAAATTATCGAAATACTCTTGAATATGTATATCTTCTTTTATAGGATACTGAGTTGGTTCCTTGACTGTATCTAAAGCTATAAAGCGTACTTCTGGTGGTGTTATATTTTTGAATCGTTCTTGTAACTTTTGTTATTGTAGAAATTTATATAGGAATTAATGGATTCTTTTAATCCTTCATAAACATGAAATTTCTTTAAATCATGCACATTGTGCTTTCCTAGCTTATACCCTTTTGATAATGAAATAAGTAATATTCCTTGTATTTGTTTAATATAGATACCAATTTTTTGCTCTGTTGTTGGCTTTGCTATAATAAAAACCCCAAAAGTTGGTTATATCCAGCTTTCGGGGTTTGCTTCACAATGTGACTTTTTTAAATAGGCATTTAATTCTTCAATATTTGGTAAGCCTTCGTTATCTCCAAGTGTTTGAACTTGAATCGCGCCAATTGCATTCGCACGAATCAACATATCTTTACTACATAATGCTTCCAAATGACCTGAAATAATTCCTGCTGCAAAGCCATCTCCAGCACCAACTGTATCAATCACTTTTTTTACATTAAATCCAGGAACTGTTAAAGTTTCATTTTTACTGCTGTAATAAGCACCTTGGGAACCAAGCTTTATTACGAGTTCATCACAGCCTAGCTGGTGATAATATACAGCGATTTTTTCAGGATCATCACTGCCCATGAGAATTTTTCCTTCGTTATTGCCTGGTAAGAACATATTACAATATTTGGCCATTTCATTAGTGGTATCGATCATTGTTGTTTGATTAGGCCAAAGAGATGGTCTTAAGTTCGGATCAAATGAAATATAAAGACCGGCTTCACGAGCTTTTTTTACAAGCCTTAAACTAGTTTCTCGAGTTTTAGAAGACAGTGCTAGGGGGATACCTGTAATATGTAATTGGTCAAAGTCATTTAAATTGATTTGATCAATTAGATTAGTGTCAATATTCGAAAAAGCAGAACCTTGACGATAATAGTAAATATCAGGATCACCCTCAATAACTTGATTTTTCATCATCATTCCAGTTGGAAAAAGACTATTATAGTAAACTAATCTTGTATCAATTCCTTCTTGATAAAGCTTTTTTTTAATGTAATGACCCCATGGATCATCACCTAAAACAGTTAAATACGTAGCTTGATGCCCTAGTCTTGTTAATCCGATAGCAACATTAACCTCGGCTCCAGCTAGTGTCTTTTTAAACATCTCGGCTTCATCTAATGAATCATACGATGTTGTTGTAAGCAGAGCCATTGGCTCTCCAAATAGTAATATTTTTTTCATTTTATCCCTCCAGACATAAATGACATTTACAACCGCTTATTAGTTCATTAAAATAGATAAATTCGATTTTATTTTTATGGTTGTAACGAGCAGTTTGCATATCAAAAGTATAACCTTGTTTTTCTAGAAAGAATATTGCCCGTTCAATACTCTTGGTTGACAAACATAGGTGGTGGAGTGAACCACTAGGCGTATCAAACATAAATTCTATTTCATCTACCATTCTTGAAATAGAAAGATTTTTTTGATGAGGACTATTGATTAGAGCCGCTAATTGAGCACCTCGATCACCAGCTCCGATTCCAACATGATGAAATTTAATATCTAGCATGGTTTTAACTGCTTGTTTAGTAATAGCAGTAATTTCATCCCATTTATGTTCTTTAATTAATTCATCGCTGACCATCCAAGTCCCGCCACAAGCAATAATTTTATCAAATGCTAAATATTCAGTTAAATTACTAGTGTTTATTCCGCCGGTTGGCATGAATTTTAAGTTGCAATATGGCGCTGACATTGCCTTGATTGCGGGAAGCCCACCATTTGCTTGAGCTGGAAAGAATTTTACTACATCTAGGCCTAATTCAATCGCCTGCTCCATATCACTTGGGTTGGCACAACCAGGTAAAATAGGAATATCTTTATCAAGACAATATTGAACGGTCTTGGGATTAAGACCGGGTGAAACAATAAATTCACTACCAGCTTCAATTGCTGAATTTACTTGTGCTGGATTTAAAACTGTACCAGCACCAATAATCATTTGTGGACAAGCTTTCTTCATAGCTATAATTGCTTCTTTGGCACATGCAGTTCGGAAAGTTACCTCAGCAACTGGTAGACCGCCTTCGCATAAAGCTTTGGCAAGATATGGAGCATCTTCTAAACACTCTATTTTAATTACTGGAACTATACCATATAATGATATATCGTTGATTATTTTATTCATGTTATTATCCTTTCATTTTTCCGCCATTCATTGGTGAAGTAGCAAGTTTTGTGTAGATTGATAAAATTCCATTTTTATATTTTGGTTCTTTTGGCTTCCATTTAGCATGGCGCTCCTTTAATATTTTTGTAATTTCTTGTGAGGTACGTTGTTTTCCTTCAATTCCAATAATTTCTAATCGACGTTGAGGAACATCAATTTTGATCAAGTCATTTTCCTCGATTAAAGCAATTGGTCCTCCCTCACTAGCTTCTGGTGAGACATGACCAATAACTGGTCCTTTGCTAGCTCCAGAAAAACGTCCATCAGTAATTAGTGCAATACTCTTGGCTAGTTCCTGATCAGAACTAATGGCTTCACCAGTATAGAACATTTCAGGCATTCCACTACCTTTAGGTCCTTCGTAACGAATAAATACTGCATCACCGGGTTTGATTTGTTTTTTGATGATCGCGTCAATGGCTGCCTCTTCGCTATCAAATGGGCGGGCCCTAAGAACAGCTTGCATCATTTCTTGAGGACATGCTGAATGTTTGATTACTGCTCCATCTGGTGCTAAATTCCCTTTTAAAATGGCAATTGTTCCATCTTTTCCAATGGGATCATCATATGGTCTAATAATATCAGTGCTTTTTAGATTGATCTTATCCAAAAATGTTTGGCAATTTTCATAGTAACCATTATTTTTTAATTCTTCCAAATTTTCACCTAAAGTTTTACCAGTAACTGTCATTACATCTAAATTAAGATTCTCTTTAATTGCTTCCATGACCGCTGGAACACCACCCGCATAGTAAAAATATTCAGCCGGGTATTTTCCTGCAGGACGAATATCAAGAAGATAATGTGCATTTTGATGCATCTGATCAAATAAATCAGCATTTAGATCAATTCCAAACTCACTTGCAATAGCTGGTAAGTGTAACAGTGAATTAGTACTTCCAGAAATTGCTGCATGAACCATAATTGCATTTTCAAATGATTTCATGGTGACAATATCGCGAGCTGTTAAATCCATTTTGGCTAATTTAATTATTTGTTTTCCTGCTTTATAGGCCTGCTCTTTTAAATCTTTACAAGTAGCTGGCATTAATGCTGTACCAGGTAACATCAATCCTAATGCTTCGGTCATAATCTGCATTGTTGAAGCAGTCCCCATGAAACTACAAGCTCCACAGCTTGGACAGGCATGATGCTGATAATACTCAAATTGCTCTTTGGAGATTTCGCCACGTAAATACATGGCACTATATTTTCCGATTTGTTCTAAGGTTAGCATATCTGGACCAGCTTCCATTACACCTCCAGTTACAAAGATACAAGGATTGTTAATTCTTCCGGCTCCCATTAAGTGAGCGGGCATACCTTTATCACAACTTGCAACAAAAACACTGCCATCAAAGGGAGTTGCATTATTGTGAATTTCAATCATACCAGCAATCATATCTCTAGATGCTAGAGAATAATTGATACCGTCATGCCCTTGTGCCTCACCATCACAAATATCGGTAGTGAAAAATTTTGAGGCTTTAGCACCATGATCATTGATCCCTTTTTCAACCTCATAGACTAGATCTAAAAGACCAACACTTCCGGGGTGGGAGTCACCGTAAGTACTTTCAATCATAATTTGAGGTTTGCTTAGATCGGCAACACTCCATCCAGTACCAATCCTTAGTGGATCAATTTCAGGTGCAATTTTACGTAATTCTTGTGATTTTATTTTATCCTCCTATGACGTATGACGTCTTAAATATAATTTAATTCTAAAAGGCTTGATGATGTTTGTCAATAGCGTTAATTAAAATTGACAAAAATAATAAAATGTGTAAGAATTTATAGGCGAGGCGAGAAAATGAAAAAATTAGGAAGTAAAAAAACGCTGCCAGAGTTGGCAGTAGAGCAAATTATTGGCTATATAAACGAAAATGGTCTTCAACCAGGTGATCAATTACCTAATGAAGTTGACTTAATGAATAAACTTAAAGTTGGACGTGGAACGATCCGTGAAGCGATTAAAAGTCTAAATTCAAAAGGAGTCGTAATAATTAAACGTGGGATTGGAACTTTTGTGGCTGATCAGCCAGGAATCAGTGATGATCCACTGGGGTTTACTTTTGAAACTGATAAAACTAAAGTTTTAATGGATGCTTTGGAGGTCCGATTGTTGATAGAACCGCAAATGATTATTAAAACAATTGATAATATTAGTGCAAAACAACTTAAGGAATTATCAGACTTAGCTGATGAAATTGAAAGCTTAATTAACAAAAATAAAGATTATACTGTACAAGATATTGAATTTCATACTTTATTAGCTCGGGTTAGCGGTAATCGGGTTATTGGAAAATTAATTCCAATTATTGCTGGAGCGATTGAACAAGCTATCGATGTAACTGATAAATCCCTTGTCCAAGAAACAATTATTACACATCGTTTGATTGTTGAAGCTGTTGCTAATAAAGATAAAGAAGGAGCTAGTAAAGCGATGGCTAGACATATCCAAGATAATATTGATATATTAAAGACAATTTAAAAAAAGCTTAGTAAAGATGAGATATCGCCTAAAGTTAGATTCGATAACTAACGATCGGAGATTGATTGAATAAACTAAGCATTTTTATTTATAAGGAAATTACTTACAAATAGATAACTAATCAATGCTGCAAGGAATTTGAATGGGGCATAATAAAGAATAGGGATAACCAAGGGGAAAATATTTAGTAGTACATCGATAATTTACTAATTTATGATAGAAAAAATAACCTAAAGTAATAAAGAAAGAGGCACAGCTAGGCGGCATAAACCGTTGTTAATAAGGATATATAGATTAAAATTAAGTGGTTTGAATAATTTGCTATGAATAACAATTACTTTAATTGCTATGAGTCGGCGGATTAAATTAATACTTTTATTTTCTATGGAACTGATTCTCCTTTTATCTATTGTAGGCACAAAAAAGAAAGCAATTACTATTTGCTTTCTATAAGACGATTAATTCTTTTCTGTTTTTCACTGGTTAAAAGGGCCTCAGGATCATTAAGGTATTGGATTAAAAGGTCAGCATTTTTTATTAATTCGCTATATTTATCATCAATTCTTTCTTTATTTGAATGATTTTTTATTGCTGTTACAATAGTATCTATTTCATTTGCTGAAAAGAGTTCATCTTTTTTTAATAGTTCTGAGGCAATTAAACTACTACGATTAGCGTGATCAAAGCTAGAATTCAATTTATATGTAGCAAGATCATGTAAAATGCCGATTGTTGCAGCAATTTCTATATTTAGGTTATTTTGGATTGCTAGATATTTCATCATTGCAGCAACGCTAAATAGGTGTTCTAAACCATGTTTACGCTTATTACCAAAGCAATTAGTGTTTAAAATTTGATAAACTTCGTCCTTGATTATCTCATATCTTCTCATCGTCTTAACCCCTTTGGAAAAAGATTTTTTACTTGATTGTTACTTTCTTTGTAAAATGCTAATGGATAACCATCGACAAGAATCAAACCATAACCTTTTTGGTTATTACCGATTAGAGTTTCTCCGTGAAGATATTTGGAAATATTTAAATCATCAGCTTTAAAGTTATAATAGCGTTTAACATCTTCTTTTTTTAAAGAAAGAGCCAGAGAATGACTTGGTTCAAAACGCCCTTTTTTACATTCTCCTAAATATAAACCATTACGTAAGACTTTTGTCCCCTTTAGATCTGGGAATTGCGGTAAAATTGCATAAATATGGTTATTAGAATTATATAAATATTGGGGGACTGGAAGGTTTAAGTTATTGTGATAAAATTTAGTAACAAGATTTAATTGATCTTTAGTAACATTCGGTTTTAAGAAATTTATTTTTTTTGTTGAACCATTAGTATGTTTTTTCAAAAGAGCAATAAATTGCCCCTCACCTTTATTAAGATGAGGATACATTCGGACAACTTTATCATTCTGATAACCAGAAGCCATTCCTGGCTGTTTTTTTATTTCTAATAACTCCATTTGTAAATCATTGGTCATATATTTAACTTGATCTTCATTTTCTTCAAGCGAATAGGTACAAGTGGAGTAAATTAGAATACCTTCATCTTTAAGCATTTGATAAGCGCTGTTAATTAAATTTCTTTGAATATAAGCACACTCATTTACTTTTTCAATTGACCAGGTCTCTACTGCTTGATCAAGTTTACGAAACATTCCTTCGCCTGAGCAAGGAGCATCAAGGATGATCTTATCAAAAAAATTATTAAAATACTTTTCTAGTTTAACTGGGTCGCTATTAGTTACAATTGTATTTTGAAGACCAAAACGTTCAACATTTTCAGATAAAATACCAGCTCTAAGTTTATTGATGTCATTAGCAATCATTAAACCAGCACTACTTAACTTACTAGCTGTAAAGCATGTCTTTCCACCAGGCGCGGCACACATATCTAGTACATAATCGTCATGATCAAAGTCAAGGCAGTTAGCTACTGCCATAGCACTTGGTTCTTGAATGTAATATAAACCACAGTTAAAATAAGGATGTTTTCCTAACTGATAATTTTCATAATCATAAAAATAAGCATCATTGATGTAGGGATGTTTGGTTAAAAATGCTGAATTTAAATGTTCAATACTTCCATGCTTTAGGGGATTTAAATAAAAACTTTTAATAGGTTTTTGATTTAATGCGGATTCAAATGCAGGATAGTCATTCTGTAAAAGCTTTTGCATTCGTTGTTCAAATAGTTTGTTCATAGTTCACCTCTTTTTTATTATACAAGAATTATAAATAAAAAGACAAGCATCGCTTGTCTTTAATTATTTTTCATTAATAATATGACTTAATTCAGCCAGTCGATTTGCTAAACGGCTTAATTCTTGAATTGGGGCTTCAAGATATAAATCAACATCAATTTTCTTTATTGCTTCTTCGTGTTTAGCGTTTTCTTGTAAACCGACTAATGTTTCTGTTGTAGCGTCTAATGAAGTAGTAATTTCATTTAATTCGCTAATAATGTTTTCATATTCCATAATATTACTTCCTTTGTCCATAATTTTGTTCATCCCTATATTTTATACTAAAAATACGTTATTTTTATTCATTCGTCAATAGATATTCTAAAATTACTAAAACAAGTGAAGAATAAGTTTGATTAAAATTTTTTTCTATGACGTAAAAAGTGTTGATATAGAGACAGTTTTTTTACTTGAATTTAATAAAAATATTTTTTTGTTAAATTCATTTAAATTTAGTATTGCTTTTATTAAAAGAATTCTTTATAATTAATTCTGTTAGTTGCCGTTGTAGGCACATGGTTATATGTGAAATGACAATTTTGCCAGAATGTCATATTTATATATAGCATAAATTTATTTTGCCCGAGTGATGAAATTGGTAGACATGAACGACTCAAAATCGTTTGGTTTATACCATGTCGGTTCGAGTCCGACCTCGGGTACCATTGAAATAATAGCCGATACTGCTGTATTGGCTTTTTTTTATAAATATGTATATAAGTGCACTATGTTTTATACAATAACACTAGTCATCTAATTAATTGGCCAATTGAATTGGATAACTTCTACATCTTTATTATTACATCATATGACAGTGATTTTTGTCGTTTTTTGGTTTAATAGGTTATTTTTTAAAGTTGTTTGGAAATGTGATTTAAATATGATACTATTAGGCTGACAGTGAAAGAGGGATAAATAATTATGAAAGTATTAAATGTTGGATCGTTAAATATTGACCATACATATCAGTTAGAACGAATTGTTGCCCCAGGAGAGACAATTACATCTAAACAAATGAGCGTATATGCTGGTGGAAAAGGTTTGAATCAGTCAATTGCTATAGCTCGAGCAGGGATAGAGGTATATCATGCTGGTAAAATCGGGATTGATGGACAGTTTTTGATTGAACTTTGCAATGATAGTGGAGTGAATTCTACTTTTATTGAAACTGGCGTGATACCTACCGGTAATGCTATTATTCAAGTAACTTCGCAAGGACAAAATAGTATTATTTTGTATCCTGGAGCTAATCGAAGTTTAGATAAAGCTTGGATTGACAAAGTTCTGACTGAATTTAGTAAAGGGGATATATTATTACTGCAAAATGAAGTCAATTTAATCGATTATTTAATTATTGAAGGTAAAAAGAAAGGGATGAATATTTTTTTAAATCCTTCACCATACGATGAGTATATTGATAAATGTGATTTATCATTAGTCAATACTTTTTTAATGAATGAAGTTGAAGGTGCCCAAATTACTGGATGTTATGACCCCGAGTGTATTTTAACAAGAATGAAAAATCTTTATCCACAGGCTAAAGTTGTTTTAACTCTGGGACAAGATGGAGTATATTTTCAAGATAAGGAACAGCGCGTGTATCAACCCGCACGAACGGTCAAAGCGGTAGATACAACTGGAGCTGGAGATACTTTTACAGGATATTATATAGCTGCTGTAATTGAAGGTAAAAGTGCAATTGAAGCATTGACTTTTGCTACTAATGCCGCTGCATTAGCAGTCATGAAAGCTGGCGCTGCAAATGCAATTCCAAAACGTCACGATGTTGAAAAATACTAGGATGATTTGATGGATAGGTAATGAAGAAAGTAGTGAAATAAGATGAATAATAGTAGAACCAGAGAAGAATTATTTTTATTTAGGGATTTGGCAAAAACAAATATGACTGAATTCGAACAATTGATTTCTATTTCAATTGGAGCAGTTGGAAAAATTGTTTATGATCCACAGTTTACAGTAATATATTGTAGTGAGGGAATTTCTAAATTGATTGGAGTTGATTTTATTGGCAGTGGTGAAAGATATTTTTCGAGCAGTCAGTTTATTCATGACGATGATCGTGAATATGTATATCAAGAAATCGGCAAGTATGTTAATTCTAAAGAGCCATTTAGTTTGAAATATCGTTTAAAATGTTCAAAGGGTAAAGAAGCTTGGGTGCAAGCTAAAGGAATTTTTTTAGATGAATTATATGAGGATAAAGACCCTATAATGTATATGGTTTATACTGATATTACGCCATTAGTAGAAGCTAATGAGCGCCTAGAACAAGAAATTCAACGGTATCAGATTTTTACTGAGTTTGTTCAAGAATGCTTTTTTGATTATGAAATTGGATATGATAGTTTGATGTTTTATGGAAGTGATGTTAATGATAAAAATGATCAAGAAAACTGGTATAATATTTGGAGAATAAACAAACGATTAATTTTAGAACATTTTTACCAAAATAATCATCATCTTGATAATGATCTAGAAGTTGATTTAATCGATAAAAGTAAATGCTGGTGTCATTTTCGTGCGAAAGGAATTTATAATACTTATCACGATTTAGTTAGAATCGTTGGAACAATGAAAAATATCCAGTCGGAAAAAGAGCGGGAATCAAGACGCAAAGAGTATGAAGAAAAATTAAAAAATAAGGCGCATTATGATCATATGACAGGTTTGCTAAATCGTTTTGCATGTGAAACAATTGTTAATCAAGTGTTAGATGAAGGATTGGAAAATGTAACAGGAGTAGTAATTGATGTTGATAACTTTAAAGAAATAAATGATCTACATGGTCATTATATTGGTGATCAAGTTTTGATTAAAATAGGTGAATTATTTCAAAAATATTGTCGCAGTGATGATATTGCTGCGCGTCTTGGGGGTGATGAATTTTTCTTGATGTTTCTTGGGCTTATGCAGCAAGATACGATTCGAGCAAGATTACAAACAATGCATCAAGAGATTCATAATATTGCTCGAGAGCTAAAACTAAAAGTACCAGTATCTGTTAGTATGGGAGTTACTAAAATATATTCAACGGATAAAACCTTTGATGATATTTATGTCCGAGCTGACGAAACAATGTATCAAGCAAAATTATCAGGCAAAAATACATTGATTTGTTTTAATGAGGAATAATAAAACCTTAACAGATAAATAAAATTATCGTTAAGGTTTTTTTCGAAACATCTTTTGTTGCTTGGCTAGATCAGACTGGCTAACTAATTTCTTTATTTCTTGAACAAATTCTTGCTGCTGAATCGGTGTGAGACGATGATAAATATTGATTAATTCATAATTATGAATATATATTTGAGATTTTTCAGCTTCATAACATTCGTCACCGATTGCGCTTAAATAGCCAGATTGACTTAATAGATCAACTAAACTCATTTCAAAAGCGTGAGCTATTTTAACAAGTGATGGTAAAGAAATATTATAAGAAACACCACGATTTCCTAATTCGATATTACTAATGGAGGATGCTGATAAACCGGTTATTTTTTCTAATTTGGATTGCGACCAGCCTTTTGAAAGGCGAGTACTTTTTATATATTTACCAATTAATGCTATATCAATATTTTCCATAATACGCCTCCTTTTAACAAGATTATAACGTACTTAAACTATTGTGACCGCCAGAATTATGTAGACTTATATGGACTATAAAATAGAAATAAAAAAACTTTTTATTAAAAAAGATTGACATTATTCATTCTATTGTATACAATGTTTTCAACAACATCTGATATAAATACTGTGAAAAGAAATAGTAGGTATTCAAAATAGTTTAGAGAGCTCTTGGCTGGTGTAAAAGAGTCTATTAGAGAATATTGAATTCATCTTGGAGTAGAGGACTGAATCGTTAGTAGTAGGTCTCTCCGGCAACACCCGTTAACGTGTAAGAGTATGAACTATTTGATTAGCGTACTCGATGAGGTTAGTGTAGCAATACATTAATAAATTAAGGTGGTATCACGAAGCATAAGCTCTCGTCCTTTTATAGGAAGAGAGTTTTTTATTTATATACAGAGTTGAAATAAAACAAAAGGGGATAGAAAAATGATTATTGTAATGAAAATGACAGCGACAGAAAAAGATGTCGAAAAAGTATCAAAAATGGTTACTGACAAGGGGTTAAATGTTAGTGTTGTAAATGGAACTGGTCAATCAGTTATCGGAATTATTGGGGATACAACTCAAATTGATCCTAAAGCAATTGAAGTAGATGAAGCAGTTGATCATGTAATGCGTGTATCTGAGCCATATAAACTTGCTAACCGGGCTTTTCATCCTGATGATACGATCGTTGATGTTGCTGGTGTTAAAGTTGGGGGTGACAACCTTGCTTTGATTGCTGGTCCATGTTCTGTTGAAAGTG